>Ga0187822_10000087_pt1 | contig 15072 bp, 14 predicted proteins | sample NC_wetland_sal_i_18_FD_132967 | JGI IMG/M metagenome (GOLD analysis project Ga0187822, IMG submission 132967) | Wetland sediment microbial communities from Neuse River Estuary, North Carolina, USA - SourceSoil_2 | ecosystem: Environmental > Aquatic > Freshwater > Wetlands > Sediment | place...
CGTCGCCATCGACTCCATTCAGCCGGACGTCCTTCGAGCGGGTCAGCAAGCGGAAGGGGCCGATCAGGTCGTTGGCCCGCAAGTCGCCCGAATCCATGTCGAGGTCGCCGTTCAGCCGGGAAAACTCCATGTCGGTGCGGGCGGACTTGAAGCCGACTTCGCCGGCGATTTTATCCAGCTTGATGGAGTCGAACTCGCCGCTGATGTGTGCGGCGCCTTTCACTTCGGCCAGGGAAACGTCGTCGGCGTGTCCCTGGACGGAGACATCGCCCGAAATATTCGACACCCGCGCCGACGCGCCGGACAAGTTCAGCCCCAGCTTGCCGGTGATGTCGGAGGCGGCGACATCGCCATGCTGGCTGGCAATTTCCACGTCTCCGTCGCGGCCCAGCACGCTGACATCGCCGCGCCGCGCCGAGATTACGACCGCTGCTTTCCGGGGAAGGCTGACGTCCATATCGGTTGTGACCGAGCGATCGCCGGCGCCCTGGGTATTGGCATTCAAAGTTATGACGTTACCGTTAACCGTGAGTTGCGGCTTGGTGGCGGGATTGAATTTGTCCGCGTCTTGCTGGCTGTCGGCGTTGATCCGCTTGTGCGCGGTCACGTGAATCTGGTTGTCGTTCGAAGCGGTCAAATTCACCGCCCCCCGATCGCTGTTGATGCGCAGGCTGCCGCCCGCCGGAAAGTCCTGCTGAAGCTGGTCTTCGTAACTGTAGTTGTGCCCGAACAGGGCGATATCCTCGTCGCCCAGGTTGATGTGGTCGCGAATCTCATCCCAGTTAAAGCGCGAAGCCTGGGTCGCCGACATTCCGAACATGATCAGGAAAACCAGCAACAACACTCCGCCGGCTCCGATCCCCGCGGGGCGCGTGCCTTCCCGCTTTGCCTGCTCGTACTCGACCAGCTTGATCACGCCCCAGAGAATGATCAGCGCGGGCCAGTAGGTCCCGAACCAGTGCAGCAGCGGCTGGGGATGCAGCACGCGCATGGTGGTCAGCAGCAGGACGACGCCCAGCAGGATCATCACCACCGGGCCGGCCACGGAACGCCGTGGGGGCGGCGGCAGGGGTTGAAGCGGCGGCATGGGGGGAGGAGTTTGCACCGAGCTAGCCATTTTTCACCTCCGGCTTAACTTCCGGCTGGCTTTGCGGATAAGACGGGGGCGGCACCTCGCCGGGCGCAAACCCGGAGGGCGGTGTTCCCGCGGGATAGAGGGGCGCCGGCGCATCGAGCGGTGCGGGGCCTGTGCTCTGGAAAATCTTGACCAGCCCTATCACCACCAGCAGCAGGGGCAGGGTGCGGCCAAACCGGATGACACCCATGCTGTCGAGCAGGAACTGAAATCCCAGAGTTAACAGGATTGCTGGTCCCATCAACCCGCGCTTGCAGCTGCGTACGCGATCGAATCCAGGCGGAACTTCGCCGATCAGGCCCAGGCGGCGAAGCAAGAGAAAGGCGCCGATCCCGATCAGAATCAGCGGCCATATCCGGTGGGCGCTGAAATCCCAGATGTCGAGCGTATGCAGCAGGAAAATCACGCCCAGTCCGATCAGGATGAGAGCACCGACCGGAACTTTGCTCGCGTCTACTCGCTCGCCCCCGCTGAAAGTGGTGGCTAATCCAAACGGATCAGGAGGAGCCTGTCCCAGTTGAACGGCTCTGGCGGAGCGAATGGAATCGATGATCTGATAAAAGTAAAATCCGCCGATCGCGAGGCCAAATACCAGGCCAGCGCTTCCACTGCCGCTGCTGACTCCCAAGATAAGCAGAGTGAAGATCACCAGGTGGGCCAGGCCCTTGGCATACTGTCCGGTATAAACCGCGCCCACGCCGAAGGGAAAGAAGCCGGCCAGGACCCCAGCCAGAGCGGGATTCGGTCCCCCGACCGGCACCGGAACGCCCGCCGGAGTCACCGCTACGAAGCCGGCGGCCGGCGCCGCCACGTTGGGCTGCACGCCTTCCAGGCGCGCCGCCAGGCAATTCTCGCAATAAATCACTCCGTGCACCGCACGAGTGCAGTTGGCACACAGCGGTTTTCCGCAGGTGCGGCAAAAGGCCACCTTCTCAATGTCGGGATGGTTGGCGCAGTTCATGAAAGCCTCCTGTAAGCGGTCACCGTCACTACAGGCGGATCATTCGGGAGGGAAGCGAGCACGGGCTGGTTCTCTCCCTGGCTGTAGTTGCGTTCCTGTCCTGGTTCTGGTTGTCCACTGGTGTTGTTATTTTTCTTTTCCTTGTTCGGTTCTTTGGGGGCCGGTTCCGCCGGAGCGGTGACTCGTTTGAATTCCCGCACCCGCGATTCGATTTCATACACGAAACGAATATTTTCGTAATACTTGACCACCCGCCCGGTGGTCTCGTAGTAAGTGCGCTTGATGGCGCTGGGCCGCAGGTCCACATGCCGCACGTCGTTTACTTTCACCCCTGCCAGGCTCAGCGAAATTGACAACGAAAAGAACGCCATGCCGAACGACATGGCAAAGCGGGGCTGGCGGCTCATGGAAAGCACGGGCGCGAACACCGGCCGCAGCCAACCCGTGAGCGCGTCTATCCATGACGCTTTCTCCCCGGGCTTTACGGCGGCGCGCTGGCTTTCGTATCCCGTGGTGGCCAGCAGGATGTTATGCACCAGGTGGGTGGGCGGCTCTACTTCGGCCAGCGATTTCATCCAGCGCCGGCCGGCATCGGCCTCCGCGAACAGCGGCCCGCAGATCGCGCATATCCGGGCGTGGGCATGAAAGCTTTCCAGCTTCGCGCCGGTCAGCGTCGCGTCCAGCGCTTCGTTCAGCAGCGCGTCAAATTCCGCGCACTGCATGCCGTTTTTGGTTTCGCCTGCCATCACATCACCTGCCTATATGTACGTTGTAGCAGGCGCGCAAGTTCCGCGCGCCCGCGATTTATCCTCGATTTCACCGTGCCCTCCGGAACCTTGAGTACCGTGGCAATGTCTTTGTAATCCATGTCCTGCAGGTCGCGCAGGATCACCGCCTCGCGCAGTTCCGGCGACAGTTTCTGCAGCGCGCTGTGCACCAGTTCCCGGGTTTCGCGGCTCTGCACGCTGGTGTCCGCGCCGGGCCCCTTGTCTTCGATTTTTTCGCTCAGCGGCATGGCGTCTTCATGCTCCGAGGGGGCCGCATCCAGTGAATCGGTCACCCGGTCCTGCTTGCTCTTGCGGAAGTGGTCCACCAGCAGGTTGCGCGTGATGGTCGTAACCCAGGTCATGAACGCTCCCCGCTCCACGTCGTAGGAGCTCAGGGTGCGGAACATCTTGATGAAGACCTCCTGGGTGAGGTCCTGGGCATCGTCGCCCGATCCAGCGAAGCGGTAGCAAATGTTGTAGATTCGCCGGTTGTAGCGCTGCACAATCTCCTCCCAGGCCACTACGTCGCCGGCGATGCAGCGACGGACCAGCATGGCAACGACCTGGGCGTCTTCCAACCCGCACTCCCTGGGAACTCCTGGTCTACCCGAGATACACCCCGAGCTTTAACACCACAATACAGATACGTTTTTGTGGCCCCAAAAGTTCTGCGCTTCTGTAAGGCAAGGCATTGTAGCAGGGGACACAAGCGCGAGACGAACAAAAGGCGAACAACTTAGAACCGGCAACTGAAGACTAAAAACTGGGTCTTGGGTTCGAATCTGCGGGCGTGTTTTTCGGGCACGGCTTCCAAAGGTAAGCCGAGGCCGGCATCGGGGAGAGGATCGCGCCTGCCCGGAAAAGGGGGTCCGGGCCCACGGGATTATTCGCTGGTGAAGTAGTCCACCGTGATCGGGTTCTCGAACAGGGAATAGTCGCGGGTCACTACGGTGATTCCGCTTTCGGTCACGAAGTAGCGCTGGCGGTCGGCCTCGGTGTCGTAGCCGATGGTGGTGCCTTCGGGAATGTGCACGTCGCGATCGATGATCGCTTTCCGGATTCGGCAATGCCGCCCCACGTTGACGTGAGAGAAAAGGATGCTGCTTTCGACCTCGCTGTAAGAATTCACCCGCACATCCGGCGAAACCACGCTCCCCTTCACCAGGCTGCCGGAAACGATGCAGCCCGCGGAAACGATGGAATCGACCGCTGTGCCGGTGCGGCCGGCCTCGGCGAATACGAATTTCGCCGGCGGATACTGGCGCTGGTGGGTGCGGATCGGCCAGTCCGAGTCGTACAGATTGAACACCGGCGACACGGCCACGATGTCCATGTTGGCTTCGTAGTAGGCTTCGAGCGTTCCCACGTCGCGCCAGTACAGGGCCTCTTTCTTATTCTCATCCACGAAGTCGTAGGTGTAGACCCGGTATTCGTCCGCCATTTTGGGCAGGATGTCCTTGCCGAAATCATGGCTGGATGCGGGGTCTTCCGCATCCTTCAACAGCACCGGGATCAGCACGTCGGTATTGAACAGATAAATCCCCATCGAGGCGCACACCTTCTCGGGATTCGAGGGCGAGCGCAGCTTGGTGGTCTTGGGCTTCTCCTCAAAGCCCAGCACCCGGTGATCGCGGTCCACGTCCACGACGCCGAAGCGGGCCACTTCGCCGGGATCGATCTGGATAGTCGCCAGGGTCACGTCCGCGCCCGAGTCGTTGTGCCGCTCCAGCATCAGGCCGTAATTCATCTTGTAGATGTGATCGCCCGAGAGAATCAGCACATGCTTGGGCTGTTCCGAGCCGATGGAATAAATGTTCTGATACACCGCGTCCGCCGTGCCCTGGTACCACTGGTCGCTCACCCGCTTCATGGGAGGCAGCACTTCGATGAACTCGCCCATCTCGCTGCCCATGATGTTCCAGCCTTCGCGCACGTGCCGGTTCAGTGACAGGGCCTTGTACTGGGTGAGGATGTAAACCCGGCGCAGATCGGAGTTGACGCAGTTGGACAGGGTAACGTCGATGATGCGGTAGATGCCGCCGAAGGTGACGGCAGGCTTGGCGCGGTCGCGAGTGAGCGGATACAGGCGCTCGCCCGCGCCTCCAGCTAGCAAGACTCCCAGCGTGTCTTTCATAGCGCTTCCGCCTCGATAGGGCCGCAGGCCCGGGGAAGCTCCGCAGTCTTTGAATTCCGGAGGCTGCAGAACGCGACAGTGTACCAGATGCGGTCGCGCGGTTGCCTCGCGCTAGTGCCACAGGCCGCGTGGGGACAGCCGCCCTCGGCTGTCCGGTCGAGCGCAGCTCGACACCGCGGAGCGCAGCCGTAGCGAAGCGTTGCTTCGCCGGACAGCCGAGGGCGGCTGTCCCCACGCGGCCTGTGAGGCAGCGGGAGGCCTGAGGGACAATCCACTGGCGCGTCGTCTGCGTATCATGTCGTGAGGGCAGAGATTTATGAATGCGCAACCACACCGCGTTTTTGTTACCGGCGGCACGGGATACGTCGGCCGCCCCTTGATCACCCGGTTGCTAGAGCGCGGACACGCAGTCCATGCGCTGGTTCGTCCGGGTTCGGAGCGGAAACTTCCGGCAGGCTGCCGGCCGGTCGCCGGCGATGCGCTGGATGGCGGCTCGTACGCCGCGAAGATCGCGCCTGCCGACACGTTCGTGCAACTGGTCGGGGTCTCGCATCCCAATCCATCGAAAGCGGCGGAGTTCCGCAGCGTCGATCTGGCCTCGGGCCGGAGCGCGGTCGAAGCGGCGAAGCAAGCCGGCGTGCGTCATTTAATCTACGTCAGCGTGGCCCACCCCGCGCCCGTGATGAAGGCGTATATCGAGGTGCGGTCGCAGTGCGAAGCGATGATCGGCCAAGGCGGACTGAACGCTACCATCCTGCGACCCTGGTATGTTCTCGGGCCGGGACACCGCTGGCCGTACTTCCTGTTACCGCTATACAAGTTGATGGAATTGTTGCCGTCGACTCGCGATGGCGCCAGGCGCCTGGGACTGGTCACGCTGGAACAGATGGTTCGGGCATTGGTCCAGGCGGTGGAAACCCCAGCGCAGGGAGTACGCATCGTCGAGGTTCCCGAAATCCGCAGTTTGTCATCCCGAGCAGGAAATCTACGTCCGGCCTGAACCTGAAATTCGTGTCATCCTGAGCGGAGCAGAACGTTTCGCTGGCGAAACGTTCCGCGCATTCGAAGGACCCCTATAAGCGGATCAGTCGTGCTCTCACCGCACCGGCGCGGTTCGCGATCGCGCGCTCAACCTGACTCTGCGAAGTAGCGCCGGCCTCCGGCGGGCCCGAGGGGCGGGCGGGACGCCCGACAGACAGCCGACGCGACGCCGGCGCTACTCAGATCACGCGGCTTGAGACAGCGTCCGCGATGACAGATTTTGTCGTTAGAGAATTACCCGAGACGAAAGTAACCGCCCGAATTACGAAAGCGCATGCACATGGGACATCTGTTCGGTGTTGGCCGCGAATGAGATGGTGAGCTGGTCGTTATCTCACACAAGCCGGGGCCCATGGGAAGAGAAGATTACCTCGACGAAATCCACGTACGGATCCTGCGCGTCACCGAAGATCTGCGCTCGATTCAGCGACAACTCAACTGTGCCGCCATGGAAGCGCCCAGCGATCCGGAACTCATGGAAGCCCTCAGCCAGCTCCCCGAGATGGACGCCCTGCAGATGCTGAAGTCGTCCCTCGACCAGATGCGGCACTTCCTCTGGTTCTACATGCAGGTGATGACCAACGAGTCCGAGTCCGGCGAGAGACTGCGGCAGAGCATTCGCCAGAAAGTTTCCGCGGACGCCGTGCTCAGTCCGGAAGCGTCCTTCGTGGAAAAATTCAAGAACGCTTCAGACACCGCTCTTCTCCGCTATCTCTCCGACAGCAAACACCGGAAGCCGAACTAGACCCGGCGTCGGACGTCAGACGTCAGTCGTCGGGCTAATCCAAGCCCAAAGCGAACATCGGCGCCGGCCACTCCCTCCCGTCAAAATCGAAACACAACTCCCGAAGAATAGCGGAAGCTGTTCTGCCGATTTCCCAGGCTGCTCGAAAGTCCGGTGGTCGCCGCATCGAGTGCGTTGAATTGCGTGCGGAGGTAATCTACCTGCACGGCGCGAATCGCGAAGTGTCGAGTCAGGCCGATGTCGATACCTCCTCCGAAGGCCATGGCGAAGGCATTCGCACTGGTCAGTCCGGTCGAGATGCCTCCGATGATCGGAACTGAAACCCCCGCGCCCAGGCTGGAATGAGCTTCGCCGAACAAGGCGTGCGCGAAGATTGCGCTTCTGCCGAATTGGCCGGTAACGGTCGGTCCGAACAGATAATTGTTGATGTGCTGATAAGTGCCCGCCGAAGCGCCGAGCAGCGAGAAAGAAAACGGAGTAAGGCTGGAGCCGCTCACATCGGCTGTGACCCCGAGGTAGCGGTTGAAATTGAACGTGCCCTGTCCTTCCCATCCGTTGAAGCCGTTGCTGCCGTTGCGCAGATAAGAATATCCGCCAAACAGTGTTGCCCGGGTCGGGTTTTCGCTGCCCGCAGGCATGGCCCCGCCGATTTGGGCGGCAAGCGCCAGGGGCAGACACAAGACGACCGACATCAAGATTCCGAATTTTCGCATTGTTTTTTTCTCCTCGACAAAAGCACCGCAACACGTGTGATGCGGGAAGGAATGGAGAAAAAATTCAGCGCGCAGATTTATTGTGGAGAAAAGTCCGCTAGATGAAGCGAACCTTAAAAAGGCTGAGTTGATCTGTCTGCATCCGTCCTGAGAAGTTGAAATCACTCGGTGCGTTCAGCTGGGGTTCAGGTACCCCGCGGTATTTCTCGCTACTCGAGCGTGACCGACTTCACCAGGTTGCGCGGGCGATCCACGTCCAGGCCTTTTTTTACCGTCATGTAATAAGCGAACAGCTGCAGGGGCACAATTTCGAGTAGCGGCAGCAGAAGCTCTGGCGCATTCGGAACAAAAATGGTGTGGTCGGCCAAGCGGGGAATCTCTTCATCGCCCTCGGACGCGATGGCGATTACTCGCGCCGACTGCTGTTTGAAGCCGCGAATGTTGGCCAGGTTTTTCTCGTAGCGGAGCACCGATCCCGAATCCTCGCGGTCACAAGTTGCGATGATCACCACCGGCAGGTTTTCGTCAATCATCGCGTTGGGACCATGCTTGGTTTCGCCCGTGGGATAACCTTCAGCATGTATGTAGGAAACTTCCTTGAGCTTGAGCGCGCCGTCCATGGCCACGGGATAGTGAATGGCGCGGCCCATGAAGAGAAAGTCCTGCACCTTGTAATATTTTTCCGCCAGCGCCTCGCAGGCCGCCGGGGCCGACTTGAGCAGCGCTTCCATCTTGCCCGGCACGGCGAGCAGTTCACGGATGTATTGCCGCCGCTGCTCCTTGGCAAACTTGCCGCGCACCTGTCCCAGGTAAAGCGCAAAAAGATAGAGCACCGCCATCTGCGCGGTGAAAGCCTTGGTGGAAGCGATGCTGATCTCCGGGCCGGCGTGGGTGTAGAGCACGCCGTCGGCCTCGCGCGCGATGGTCGAATCAACCACGTTCGAGATGGCGATGGTGCGCGAGCCCTTGGCTTTGGCTTCGCGTTGCGCGGCCGTGGTGTCGGCGGTTTCGCCGGACTGCGTAATAACAATGGTAAGTTCGCCGGGCCCGATCAGCGGATTGCGGTACTCAAACTCACTGGCGTAGTCCACATCAACGGGAATGTTGACCAGGTCCTGGATCATGTACTGCCCGGCCATGCCCGCATGCCGGCTCGTGCCCGAGGCCACGATGTTGATGCGGCGCAAGGCGCGCAGCTCTTCGGTGCTGATGCGAACATCGTCCAGGCGCACCACGGCTTCTTCGAGCGATACCCGGGGCTCGATCGTGTCCCGCAAGCCCTGCGGCTGCTCGAAGATTTCCTTCAGCATGTAGTGGGGGAATCCCCCTTTGTCAGCCATTCGCTTCTCCTGACAGATTCAACCTGCGACTTCGGCACGGACCACGTGGGGACAGCCGCCCTCGGCTGTCCGGTCGAGCGACGCTCGACAACTTTTTTCCGGTAGCACACAGCGGATCTTCGTTCCGCCGGACAGCCGAGGGCGGCTGTCCCCACGTGGTCTTTGCCGATTTTCTAGATTCCCGCGCCCCGAACCATCGCACTCCGCACTTCGCCGTTCGGGCTCAATACCACCAGATCGGCGGGCGCGCCCGCCTCGAGCACGCCGCCCTGCTTTACTCCCGCCACCCGCGCCGCATTCAGGGTGGCGAGCCGCACCGCCTGCTGCAAGTCCCATTGCGCGAACTGCATGACGTTGCACACCGCCCGGTCCATGGTCAGGACGCTGCCCGCCAATTTTCCTCCCGCCAGGCACCTGCCGTCTTTCACCTCCACGTCGAGCGAACCCAGGCGATAGCGGCCGTCCGGCATGCCGGTGGCGGCGGTGGCGTCGGTAATCAGCACGGCGGCGTCCGGCCCCTTGGCTTTGAGGAACAGCTGTACGATCACCGGGTCGAGGTGGATCCCATCCGCGATGATGTCGGCGGAAAGCCGCGCATCGGTCAGCACTTCGGCCAGGATTCCCGGATCGCGATGATCGAGCGGCCGCATGGCGTTAAAGGTGTGTGTGGCGTGGCGCGCGCCCGCAGCGACCCCGGCCCGGGCCGCATTCAGCTCGGCGTCGGAATGGCCCAGGCTCACACAGACTCCTCGTGCCGCCGCCGCTGCGATGACCTCGATGGCCCCGGGCAACTCGGGCGCAATCGTCAGCACGCGAATGTGCCCCCGCGCCGCCTGCCAGAAGCGATCGAACGCCGGCACCGATGGCGTCAAAAGATTCTCCGGAGGATGCACCCCGCGGCGCTGGTGGCTGATGAATGGGCCTTCAAGATGAATCCCCAGCGGCCGCGCCCGCAGGCTGCCGGATTCGGCCCCGTGCGGACTTCGGTCCGCGGCTTCGATCGCGTCCGCCAGCCGCGCCAGGGCCGAGAGCGTCGCGTCCAGCGGGGCGGTGACGGTCGTCGGGAAATAACTGGTGACGCCGTGCGCCGCCAGCAAGCGCTCGACCGGCGGCAGGGCATCGCCCCCAGCTTCCATCACATCGCGCCCGCCGCCGCCGTGAATGTGGATGTCAATAAAGCCAGGCGCCAGAATGCCGTCGCCAAAATCCAGCACCCGGCCATTTCGCGGCAGTTCCCGCCGCGCCCGCGACGTCACTTCCACGATGGCGCCGTCTTCCACCAGCAGCAGCGGCTGCTCGATGCGGTCGAGGGGCGTGAACAAGGCTGTAGCAGTAAGCGCGATCATGAATGACTGGATTGTGAGCGAAGCAACATTCTATAGGAAAAATCCCGGCAGACCTCGCCGCGGACGTCCGCTGTGGACGTCGACGGTGTAGCGCGGGCGTTCCGCCTGCTGTCCGGCGGGCGTCCTCGCCCGCCGCGCGCAGGCAGTGCCGCGACACCTGACGCGGGACGGAGCGATCCCAAACGCCGCACCCGAAGCCAGGACCTTCGAGTGCTATACTTTTTAACGGAATCGAACGCCAGCGGCCAAGTGCGGTCAGCCGGCATGGTTCCACTCCAGTCGACCTTGTCGGGGCGTGGCTCAGCCTGGTAGAGCACCTGGTTCGGGACCAGGGGGTCGGAGGTTCAAATCCTCTCGCCCCGACCAATTCCAAACGGGTTTTACATTCCGTGTTTCTGCCCTTTTCAAAGAACGCGAAGAATGGGCAACCAGGGCATCAGTGGCGTGGGTTTCGACGCCACCGGAATGCTTCGAGGTCACGGTTGCCCTCCCCGGGCCGAGGCACGCTTAACATTGGCGATGAAATCTTACCTTAAGCCGCGACCGACTTGGCGCACGCAGCGCCCACACATTCGCACAGCACGCGAATGTATGGGGCACCCGGCTCTCCCGTGTGGTTATCGAAATAGAAAGCGGTTTTGAACTAGAAGGTTTCTCCTCGATGCGGAGACCGGACATTCCCCACCCCCGATTCCGCCCCTAGCGCAGTCTCCTCGTCTGGCTCAGAACGGGAAACGGACAGTCAAGATCCCATTGTGGTTGGTGGTGTGAAAGTGAGTGGTTGCGATCTGGTACCCGGCACCGAATGTGAGCCCCACTCTGCTAGAGAGTCGCAATCGTCCAATGATCAATCCGGGCGTGACAAAATTCTGTTTCTTGCCGTCATTCGGGCCGTCCTGAAAAAAAGTAGAATTGAGTTCGACCTCCGGCCAGAATTTGCGGAAAACGTGATACTGGAATGCGTTATTCCACAGATAGTTTCGTCCCACGAGATTGGTGTCCGCAGTGGGAAAACCGATTCCAAATGTTCCTTGTGCGTCGAACGCTTTGAAACCCTTACCATAGGCGATCGTCGGTGTGATCACGGCGTGCTTGGCACCGTTTGTGTACGAGCCAGTAGGCACACTCCAACCGAGAAATGCGGTGAGGATATAGTTCCCGTGCTCCTCGTTCTGCGACAAGAGGCGGTACTTGACGAGAAAAGATACATCACCAAAACCGTCGTGAACTTTCGGATCATTGTGCTGGATGTACGGTGGAACGTTTAGGATCACTTCCACCTTGTCGAATGGAATAAGCTCAAGCCCTTTGCCACCGTCAAAGTTGTGCGTGGTGACACCTTTGGCGCTCCCCTGCCAGAATTGATCGTAACGAACCTCCTGTTCCAACCGAGGCGTAACGGTAGCAACTGGTGTGACCCAGTGTGGTTGTTCGGACTTGGCTTTATCGGAACGCTTAAACCAATCAGAGAAGCAGCCGTCCTGGGCAAGAGCGAGCGTTGGCGACAGGAATAAGCCGACCGCCATGATGAGCACGAAAGATTTCTGCATTCGACCTCGCAAAAAAATCATTGTTTTGAGGGAAATGGTAAATGTATATCAAATGCGATTACGCTGTCCAAGGCTGTACGATTCAATGTGTTTTTGAGTGAGTCCGTGGTCTATACTGATCCGGCTGCGCCGGGTTGACCCCGATGTTTTGTTGGCGCTACGCTTCTCTCCCAATGCGAGTGAACGGCAAATCCGGGCGGAATGGTGAAGTGCTGCTAAAGCTCCGTGATGCAGCTTTGCAACTGGGCATCAGCTTTCCAACAATAAAGCAGTGGATTTACAAGAAGAAGATTCGAAGCACTCAGACAGCGGGAGGACATCATCGCATCCCGCAGAGTGAAGTGGACAGATTGCTTTTCAGAACTCGTGGCAAGACGGAACAGCAACGCAAACAAGAACTCCGGCGTGTGAGTGGCCGTAATCAGCTTGTGGGCCGAATTGAGTCCGTACAAATTAGCGGCTTGATGGCTGAGGTAAGAGTTTCGATTGGTGGGCAGCAAATCACGTCGATTATCACGGCACGCTCGGCACGAGAGATGCAGCTAAAACGGGGGCAGACCGCCGCAGCCCTGATAAAAGCCACCGAGGTTATGATTTTGCGGGTTTGAGGGTGAAAAAACGACTCTTTCTACTAAGGATTAATCGGTCTGATGGCGGGCTGGCCGACCCTTCTGGCACGTCTTCCGAAGGGTGTACGTAACGAGCGGATATTGGGATGTTGGTCCATCTGATCAGGTTGTCGGTTCTGCGCAGCGAGCGGAGAATCGGATATTTCCAACTCGGGCAGGCCGCTCCAAGCCATCAGTCGTTTCGCGAGGGGGGTGACGCCGGCGTGTCATAACTCGCCGCCTCGGTGGCAATCATCTTTTCCAGGACCTGCAACTTGGCGTTGGTCTTCTTTTGCGCATTAGTAGTCGATCCCAAGCCCTCGTAGTGTCCGATGATGTCTTGCCTCAGGGCTTCAGGGATGAGCCGGTCTGGTCTCGATGTTATGCGATCGAGCAGCTGCGCGTAGGTCTGGTCGGCGAGAGGATAGTCCCCTAGTCTGACCGGATATCCGGTGTCGAGATCATTATTTGCCAGGACCAGAGGCGTTTCCGATGCGGCCAGTTGATGCAGGGCTTCACGAAAGCTATCGACCGTGCGGTTTACGCTCTGCAGATATAGTTCTTCGGTTCCGCGATTGGGAATCTTTATGGCCAGATCAGAAAGCGGGCCGATCTTTGGAATGATGAAGACCAGAATCGCCAGCAGGTGGGCCTTGAATCCGGGCCCGCGGTAAGGGCGCCACTTGCGGTCGTAATTTGTCCGGGCGACGCGTTCCGCGAAAATGTGGTACGCCTGATCGTCCGGATGCGCGGGAAACTGATGGCGGTGCAGGACTATTTCCGCCTCCGTAAACGCGGGAATAAAACTGCGGACGGAGGTCCGGTAGCTGCGCAGAGCGGGATGGGCCCGTCCCAGAACTTCGTGAATATTGAACCCGTAGGTGCTGAGAAAAGCCCGTTCGAGAAACCGGCGAGGCACTTTGAAGCCAATAAAGCGCATGTAGGAGGGCGGCGCCAAGGCTGCGTCCGAGAGTTCTTCCACATCAAACGCAAATTCGGTGCGAACGTGACCGTGAGGGCTCTCGTCGTAGGTCACGATGGGCCCAAACTCGTGCCTTAACTTCGGAAACTCCAGGGCGGTTGCGGGATTAATCGCTTGCGAATGACCGATGGAGTCGCCCAGGTAGTGCGAGAGTGCCCCGATGGCGAAGGCCAGTTCATCAGGGGTTTGAGCATTCTGAAGAAGCCAGACCACGAAGTCGCCGGCCCGAACGTAATGTGTAAGGTTACTGAAAAACTCCTTGCCGAACGGGTAGTAGCCCATATCCTGGATGGCAGAGCCGCCGTATGCGTAGGCGTGGGCCTCGCGGAGTTGCTCTTCCGAAGTGCCCGGGAATCGGGCCAGCAGCAGAGGGCGGATCGATTCGTTCCACGCCAGGTCAATCAGTTCTTCGTGAGTGAGGACGGAATAGGCCGAAGTGGTGGGCGGAAACACTAGCGTTACCGCCAAAAGAAGGGCTATCCCGCACTGGTACAGTCGCAACAATCGTGGCCCCCGACTACAGATTTGTTGTCAGCCACCCGAACGACGATGAATCGGTCTGACATTTGGTGACTGCTCAGGATGAGAACCCGGTTCGCGGTCGAAGCGTGGGTTTTCACGGAAGCACCGTTCTCTGCATGAATCGATTTATTTCTCCGGCAGCTCCGCGCTGAGGTGGTCAGCCGCGGAGAGCACTGCCGCCCCCCTTGCCTCCATCTCGGCCACCCGTCCGTCCCTTGATCGATTGACCACGCCTCATCTCCGAGTCATCTTCGATTCGACGTTCCACGTTATTCAGGTAGACCAGGTCCCCTGTCGTGGCGGTTGCATTCTCGCCCAGGAGCGAAGCGACGCTCGACGGCGTGCTGATTGCCGTGCCGGGTGTGTCGAACCCGGCATCCCAATCGCGCCAGACAATTGCAGCCCAGATGGCCAATAGGGCTGCGATCGCCACCATGGCTGGAAATAAAGCCCGCATAGCCCGCGCGCGAAGAATCATGGGAATGATCATACGATCCGCGCGCGAAGAGAAGGGTAAGGAAAAACCCTATTTCGAACCGGGGAACACTGCATTCGACCGCGATCATTTCAACGAGGGACCAGCACCTGATAGCGGGTGATGGTACAGCCCAGCGCCGCGCCCAGGAATACATCCGAGGGAAAGTGAGAACTACTGGCGATCCGGGAAAAGCTGACTGCGGTCGCGAAGCCGTAGACGGCCCAAGGCACCCAGCGGTGGGTTCGGTATCGCGTGGCCACTACGGTCGCGACGGCAAAAGCCCCGGCCGCGTGCCCTGACCATGCCTCCGGATCAATGGCTGCCAGCGCGCTATCTGGCTTCGTTCACATGGCCGGTGCCGCCTAAGAAAGTCGAAACGAGAGATGACGACATCACTTACTACAACAAGTCGCGTCCCGTTGACGAACCGTTAGTGGCGACGCTTTCAATCGACGGCAAATGGGTGGTGGCCAGCTTCACGCGGACAACGGGTAACGTGTGGAGTAACCCGGAGCTAACCTGCCAGCACGTGGATCCGCAAATTCCCCTGGCGCCGGAAGCAAGCGCTGCGATGGAAATCAAGATTCTGGTTTTCAGGTTTTCTCGATGAAGTGTTGAAGAAAGTCGCCGCGCAACGCCAAACTCTGGAGTAGGCAAATTACGCGCAGGAAAGTTGGGCGGGTGGCCACCCGCCCAGCCCTCTGTTTAGTCGTCGGTGAAAGCGTGGGCCAGCCTGCCCTAAGTCGCTGC
>Ga0187822_10000088_pt1 | contig 15065 bp, 12 predicted proteins | sample NC_wetland_sal_i_18_FD_132967 | JGI IMG/M metagenome (GOLD analysis project Ga0187822, IMG submission 132967) | Wetland sediment microbial communities from Neuse River Estuary, North Carolina, USA - SourceSoil_2 | ecosystem: Environmental > Aquatic > Freshwater > Wetlands > Sediment | place...
GGCGATCCAGCGCGGCCCGGTGACGCCCGCTTCGGCGGCGATTACGGAATGCGCAACCACAGCCGCGCCTTCACCCGCCTCGACGGCGGTTGACGCCGACGGCACGCTCTCACTGCCATGACCGTTCGACGGCGCTAAAGAAGCGATTGCCGCCATGACCTCGGCCTCGCGGCTCGAGGATTTTTCTCCCTCGTGAACCTGCGCTTCAGCAGCAGCTTGGGGCGCGGAACCAGTTTCGGCGGCGGCTGCCGGCAATTCCGTTGCAGCAGTTTCTTCCGGCTTCGGAGCTTCGCTGCCGGCTGTCGTTTCGCAAACGGTTTCAGCGGCCACTGGCGCGGGATCCGCGACTGCTTCGACGAGAGCCGCCGGCTCTAGTTCTGCCGCAGAAGCTAACGTCGCTGCCGGAACCTCGGGCTCGCTCGATTGCACGGCAGCAGTTTCCTCGGATGCTGCCGGTACGCCGGCGCCAGACTCGGGTGCCGACGCCACCGGGATCGAGGTTGACGGCGCGCTCCTGCCGTCGAAAGATGCTGCCGCAGCCGTGATGGCGGCGATTTCCTCGGGCGTGATGTCGGCCGGCAGGCCCGCCGGAATCGGACGCTCAAATCCCTTCGCTTCCACCGGCCGCTCCGTCTCGCCGCGATCCAGATCGCGGGTGGGGCCGGCAATTGTTTCAGGTGCTTCTGCTTCGCTTTGCGGTTTGGGATTTGGGCCCGGAATGGTGAGGCGAGTTTTCCAGCCGGTTTCTTTGTCCCCGAAGCGCTCGCCGGAAGACTGTTCGACCGCCGCCAGCGCCTTGGCAAAGCGGCCGGACTTCTGCGCTTGCGGACCTGCGACAATTTTATCTTCGAGCTTGGTCAGCGCGGTGAGCAGTTCGGTCGCTTCGAAGGGCTTCACGATGAAAGCGTCGGCCCCGGCGCGGCGCGCTTCTTCGGGCTTGAACGGCTCCAGCTTTCCCACCGTAAGCAATACCGGGATTCGCGCCGTCTCCGCGGCTTCCTTGACTCGCTGACAAACCTCCAGGCCGCCGTAGCCCGGCATGTAGACATCCAGCACAATGATGTCCGGCCTGCTTTCCGCAATCTTCTTGAGCGCCGCGGAACCGTTATTTACGGTGACGACTTCGTAACCCGCATCGGTAAGGATGCGGCGGCCCATGTTCTGAGCAGTCACGCTATCGTCGGCAAGCAGTATTCTTCGCGCCAAGGGGTATCCTCTGGTGAGGGGGAGACAGCCTGAAGTTAATTGGTGCTGGATCGTAAGTCAATGACAAGAAGAGAGTAAGGAGGTTACCACTGGTCAGTGACGAGTGGGTGCAACGGCCTCTAATTTGCCTGGGAGGGTCCAATCCCGCCCGAAATCGAGCCCGCCCTACCTGCCTAGAAAGGAACGACTTTGCGTAGGCCTTTCTTTTTCTTGTGCTTGCTGGAAGACATCGCGTCTTCGACTTCTTTGTCGTCGGCCGTGGATGAGGCTGCGTCGGCAGTCTTGCCGCCGGTGGCTGCGGCCTGGCCGCTGGTCGCGGGGTCAATCTCGTTGACCTGGGTGGGCGCGGGCACTGGCGCAGCGCCGTTATCGACATTAGGCTTCAGTTCGTTCGGGTCGGCCGCGACGTTGGGCTTCAACTCATTGGAATCATTCGCCGGCGCCGCCGGATTGTCCGCCGGCGTGGCCGCGGTCTCGGGCGCGGGCGCGTCGGAACGGGGCGCCGCCTGGTCCGGAGGCAGGGCTCCCTTGCTCACTGTCTCGACGGCCACCGAACCGGTGCCCGCCGCGGCCGCCCCTCCCATCATGGCTCGGGTCGCTTCCTGCACCACGGACGTCGCGCTCACCACTTCCGGATCGACCAACGTGGGCTCTCCGACTCTGACAGCCTCGGACACGTCCGGGTGCTTCTGGAAGTTTCCCATCACCTTGGCGACCGCGCTGGCTTCCCGGCGGCTGTCTTCCTCTGCTTTGTTTTGGGCAAGCGCCGCTTTGGTCGGCCGAGGTATGGGCTGATGCAAAGCTTCCAGCCGCGCCTTGGCGTCCGCATTCCGGTCCATCAGCGGATAGCGCGTCAGGATGCGGGAATAAGCATCCGCCGCGTTCTTGGTGAAGTCGTCGATCAGGCGCGTTTTGTCAACTTCCTTGCCCGGCTTGGAGCGCACGATCGCAACTTCGGATTCGTAGGCTTGCCCTAAAAGGTACAGGGCTTCGTCTGCTTTGCTATACAAGGGGTACTTGTCGATCAGGGACCGCAGCCGCGCAATGGACGCGGGATACGACTGACGCAGATAGTAGAAGCGCCCCACCCGGTATTCGCGCTCGGCGATCACTTCCTGAACTTCCAGCAGGCGCTTCTTGCCCTCTTCCACCACTTTCTTGTTGTCCGGGTATTGCAGGATCAGCTGGCGGTATTCTTCTTCGGCCCGCATGGCATGGGTGTAGTCGCGGTCCGGCTTTTCCATTTCCTGATAATGGATGTTGGCAATCTTCAGCTGCGCCTCGGCCGCCTCCGGCATGTTGGGGAAGAAGGTCTCAAAATCCTTGTACTCGATTTCCGCCTGGGCCAGCGAAGTCGAGTCGCCCTCGGCGTACCAGGAATCCGCCACCGCCAGTTTGGCGCGCGCAATGTATTCCGAATCCGGATAGGTATTGATCAGGGTCTGCAGGGTGATTCGCGCCACATCGAAGCGATTGTGCTTCATGGCATCCATGGCCCGGTCGAACAGGACCTTATCGGGCTGCTTGGAGCCTACGTTGGCCAACGGATTATTGACCTTCTTGTTGGTGCAGCCGACGGCAAACGCCAGCACGCCCAGCAGAAGAATGACCGGAATACGACGTGACATTAGGACCTCGGAAAGCAGTCTTCAGTCTTCAGTCGTCAGAAAAAAACAGGTTCTGCTGACGACTGAAGACCGACGACTGTTCTTAGACTTTCTGCAGCGTGGCTTCCACCGCAGCCTTCAACATCTCCTGCGCATTTACCTTTGGATCGCCTTTACCGAAGATGGCGTTGCCCGCCACCAGAATTTCTGCTCCGGCGCGCACCACGACGGCCACGGTGTTGAGGTCGATTCCGCCATCTACCTCAATACGATAGCCCAGTCCCCGCTGCGTCCTGAGATCGGCCAGCCGGCGGATCTTATGCACCGCCCCGGGGATGAATTTCTGCGCTCCAAACCCCGGATTCACCGACATGACCAGTATATAGTCGGCCAGGTCCAGCACCTCAGTCAGGGTCTCCACCGGCGTTGCCGGATTGATTACCACACCCGCCTGGCACCCGTGGTCCTTGATGAGATGCAGAGTGCGATTCAGATGAACGCAAGCTTCCTGGTGCACCGAAATCCAGTTCGCGCCGGCAGCGGCAAATTCCGGGATAAAAGCGTCTGGGTCCTCGATCATCAGATGGCAATCGAGAGGCAAATCGGTCGCCTGGCGCAGGGACCTTACCAGCGGCGGCCCCAGCGTGATATTGGGGACAAAGTGGCCGTCCATCACATCCACGTGGATGACTGTGGCGCCGCCGGCAGCGGCAGCGCGAACCTGGTCTGCCAGGTGGGCGAAGTCCGCCGCCAAAATCGAGGGTGCGAGATCAATCAACCTGGGTCCTCGGAAGGAACGCTTAAGTCTGCAAATTCTACCACGCTATCACCCCTCAAATTGGGGTAATGCCGGTGTGGTCGCGGGCGACCCGCCCGCGGCTTTTGACTCCGGCTTGAGGCCCGCGGGCGAGTCGCCCGCGACCACATGAAATTTTTGCCCGTAACCTTTTCCCTGCGCCAAAGTTTATATAGTTAGAGGCACGATGGCCGTCCGACGACCGGCAGCGAGAAAGTCCCCGCAGGAAGCCTCCGGCTCGCCCCCGGGACACGATCGCCTGCTGGTCGAAGCTGCCCAGAAAGACCCCAGCCGGTTTGCCGAGCTGTACGAACTGAATTTCGGGCGGGTGTACGGCTACATCGCCCGGCGCGTGCCCGATCGCGATGCCGCCCAGGACCTGACCTCGGATGTGTTCCACAAGGCCCTGGCCAACCTTCACAGTTTCGAATGGCGGGGCGTGCCCTTCGCCGGCTGGTTGCTGCGCATTGCCGCCAACATGATTGTCGACCGGTCAAAACGCGGTACGAAAGAGATCGGCCAGGACGAACTTCCCGATCTTCCCGACCTGGGCGCGAAACCCAAGCTCGAGGAATCGGATGAGTGCGCGCGGCTCTTTCGCCTGGTGGACCAGCTCCCCGCCGATCAGCGCCGCGTGATCGGAATGCGCTTCGCCGAGGAGAAAAGTATTCGTGAAATCGCGCAAGCCCTGGGACGCACCGAGGGCGCGGTGAAACAGCTGCAGTTCCGCGCCCTGCAGAACTTGCGTTCCCGAATGGAGGGTGCCAATGCCTAAGCGCTCTCTGCCGGACAAAGTAATGATCGAACAGCTCGACCAGGCCGTTAGCCAGCTCCTCGCGGCTCCGAAAGCCAAGCTTCACTCTGAAGATCCGGAGCTGCTGCCGCTGCTGCGCGTCGCTGCCGGGCTGCGCCAGCTTCCCCGCGAAGAGTTCAAGGCCCGACTCAAATCTGATCTGCAAAGGAAATCATCCATGGCAACCCTGACTGAAACTGCTGCTTCCGTTCGAATCGTTGCATCCCCCCGCATGGCCTTCAAGGACGTGGCCAAAGCGATCGAGTTTTACAAGGCCGCTTTCGGAGCGAAAGAGACTTTCCGCTTCGAGACTGGAAGTGGTATCGCCCACGCCGAAATCATGATTGGAGATTCCATACTCATGCTGGCGGGAGAGTGGCCCGAGGGCGGACGCTTCAGCCCGGAGACAACCGGCAACTCGCCGGTAGCAATCGCCATCCAGGTTCCCGACGTGGACGCTTTCGCGGAGCGCGCCATTGCCGCCGGCGCCAAACTGCAACGCCCCATTGCCGACCAGTTCTACGGAAGGCGCGATGCCAATCTTCTCGACCCCTTCGGATACCCGTGGAGTGTGTTTACCGTCACGGAAGAAATGTCGGTTGAGGAGATGCATCGCCGTTTCCGGGCGACGATGGGTGAGCCCAGGAAGAAGCCGGCCGTTAATCCGGTGCCGAAAGGCTATACCACCCTGACCACCTACCTGGTGGCGCAAGATGCCGATGGCCTGATCAGCTTCATGACCAAAGCCTTCGGCGCGGAAGAGACCTTCCGTAGCGGCCCCGGCTCAGAGGGCGGCGTGCACGCCGAAGTCCGCATTGGCGATTCCATGCTGATGGTGGGCGGCGGCGCAGCGGGCATGAAGTGGAGCGGTACGCCCATGCCCAGCGCCTTCCACATGTACGTTCCCGATTGCGATGCCACCTATGCTCGCGCTCTGGAAGCCGGAGCGACCTCCATGACTAAGCCTGCCGATCAGGAATATGGAGAGCGCAGCGCCAATGTGAAGGACCCTGCCGGAAACTTCTGGTACATCGCGACCTACAAGGGGGCCAACTACAGATGGGAGGGTGCGCCCACGCTGCAACCGTACTTGCATCCTCTACGCGCCGAGCCCGTGCTGAACTTCATCAAGCGTGCCTTCGGAGCCGAAGAACTTGGCAGGTACACCGCGCCCGATGGTGTGATCCACCACACCACGGTAAAAATCGGCAACGCGTACATGGAAATGGGCGAGGCTCAGGGCCCTTATCAGCCGATGCCAACCATGTTCTATCTCTATGTGGAAGACTGCGACGCGCTATACAAGCGTGCGATGACTGCAGGAGCGACGTCAATCTCCGAGCCGCAAGACCATCCTTACGGCGACCGCAGCGGCGGCGTGATCGATCCCTTCGGCAACAAGTGGTACATCGCCACGCACGTCAAAGACATGTAGGCGCGAGCGTCCCGCTCGTGCGGGGTGCCACCACAAACCACGTGGGGACAGCCGCCCCCGGCTGTCCCGGCGGAGCGCAGCTCCGCAATTCTTTCTGCGGGAAAAAAGGGGTGCCCCACCTTCGTCGTTCCGTTCTTTGGAACGACAGGGTGGGATACGCCACGATCCAGGGTCTATCCGTGGAATGCGCTTCTACTCGTCGAGCTGCGCTCGACCGGACAGCCGGGGGCGGCTGTCCCACGTGGTTTGTGGTGGCTCCTGCTTGGCGTACTCGGCTCTAGCTTCTTTCAGGAAGCAAGTCGAATGTAGGCGCGAGCGTCCCGCTCCTGCGAAACCATCCGTGGCGCTGCCGCACGAGCGGGACGCTCGCGCCTACACAGGACTCGCGCCTGGATTAGTTCCCGCGATGCAGGTGCGCCCTGATCCATTGCACCACGCCACTCGGCTGTAATTGTTGCGAATGGTTTCCATACCACAACACCACTCCGCCCACGGCCAGCAGGACCAGCATGACAGCATTCAGCACCCAGCGCCGGCGGGGATGAGTGGGAGGAACGGCCAAAGGCACGTCGGCCGAGGGTTCCGCGGCAGGGCCGGTCGCGGCCGCCGGCGCCGCTCGCCGCGCCCGGAAGCTGGCCAGCACCAGCAGCGCGTTGGTAATCAGAATGACGGCAAACGCCAATCCCGGGACGAATGCCATCCCGTTTCCCCGCTGCTTCGCGACTTCGATGGCCAGGACCACCGTGATCAGGCCTCGGGGCAAAACCCACAAAATCAATTCCCGATTGTGCGCCCCGATTCCCCGCCACGCCCAGCGGCTGGAATGAATCGCCAGCCAGCGGGCCAGAAACAAAGATCCCAGCGTCCCGGCCATCAGCAGTGGATGTTCGCGAAAAATGCCGAGATCCGCAATCGCCCCGATCATCACAAAGAAGAACGTGCGCACCAGGAAGGCCAGCTCGGAGTGAAACGTGAGCAAGGCCTGCTGCGACTCCGCCATTTGCGCGACCGGCAAAGTGAGTCCGAGGCCGGGATCGACGCCGGGAAAATTTGACAGGGTCAAGCCAAAGCCCAGCACCGCAATCAGGCCGTTGGCCCCGAGCGCTTCCATCCCCGCATAGAGGACGAGGACGATCGAGAACGTAAGCACCTGCCAGAAACGCTGTTCGGACAGCACGTGCAGCAGCCGTGACCACAAAACGCCTCCCGGAATAGCGAACAGCAGCGCGATCCCGACCTGCTTCGCCAAGCCGTGGGCCAGACCTTGCGCGACTGCCCCGCCCTGGCTGCTCATCCCGAGAAGCAGCCCCACGGTCAGCACCGCCAGCACATCGCCCCACGCCGCTTCGAGCATCAGGGTCACCCGGACCGCTTCCTCGGCCTGCAATTGCTGCAATACCGGCAGCACCACCGTGCTGCTGGTGCAACCGAGCACGGCGCCCACCAGCAGGCCGTCGGTCCACGACAACCCAAGGCCCTTGGTGACGATCACCGCGACCAGCGCCGTGCTGAAAACGTAGGCCAGCGTCGCCAGCAGGAAACTGCCGGGGAAATGCTTCAGGGTGTCGCGAAGATTGAGCTCCAGGCCGCCTTCAAACAGCACAAGAATGATGGCCAGGGTTCCCAGCAGGTTGGTTGTCTTGGCCAGTGTACCGGGCTGCACCAGACCCAGAACCGGTCCGAGCAGGATGCCCAGCATCATCAGCACCAGCACATCCGGGATTCGAGTCAGCCCAAACACGCGGTTGGCCAGAAAGGCCACGACCAGCAGGCCTCCGACCAATCCCAGAACTAACGCAGTGGGCATGATGGCTCCATCGTCTTAAGGGACCTTTTCCTTCAACTGTCCTGTCGGAAAACTAGATCCGAGGCCGGCCTCGACATCTTATCGCGTGCTACTCTCGTCCTCCGGGCGAAAAACGCCGGAGGGAAGTTACGAGTGGTCTCGGCCGAACAACTTGTCCCTGTCGGTTTCAGCCTGGCGGCAGTGCTGTGCTGGGGCACCAGCGACTTCACCGGAGGCTACGCCTCCCGGCGCTCTGACGCCTTCATCGTCACTCTGTTGTCACATGCCGGCGGTTTCGTTCTCATGCTCACGCTGGCCCTGGTCAGCCACGCTGCCTATCCCTCGCCTTCCAGCCGAAACTGGGCGCTGCTGGCAGGCGCGCTGGGCGGAACGGCGCTGGCAATTTTCTATCGCACCCTGGCCAGCGGAGATATGGGCATCACCGCGCCGGTAGCGGCCGTTCTCGGGGCCGCCATTCCCGCCGCATTTGCCATGATGACCCAGGGCTTGCCGGGAGCATTCTCCATCGCCGGCTTTCTGCTGGCGGGCATCGGCATCTGGTTGATCTCGCGGCCTGAGGGTTCGGCCGCAAACTATGCCGGCATCTCCATGGCCGCCCTGGCCGGAATCGGTTTTGCGGGATTCTTTATCTGCATCGATCGCGCCGGCGACAGCTCTGCCCTGTGGTCGGCGGTGAATTCGCGGTTTGCGTCGCTGGTGATCGTCGCGGCGATTGTCCTGTTTCGCCGGCGACGCGGTGCTTTGCAGCCGGCCGGGGCCGCGCTCGCGCTTTTCGCCGGTTGCCTTGACGTCACCGGTACCGCCGTCTTCATCCGCGCCGAACAGACCGGCCGCCTGGATACCGCGGTCGTGCTCAGTTCGCTCTATCCGGTGATTACCGTCTTGCTGGCGCGCGTGGTGCTGCACGAACAATTCAGCCGCTGGAAAACGGTCGGGATCTTTGCCGCGCTGCTGGCCGTACCCCTGATCGCCCTGCAATAAAAAATGTGGGCGCGAGCGCCCGCGCTCGTGCGGGAATCGCCACAAACCGCGCAGAGGGAGCTGCCCTCGCCTGCCCAGTCGAGCGAAGCTCGACCAGTTCCTGTTCATACCGGGCAAAAAGTCGTTAAGAATCTTGCCTGCAAAAGCAGCTGAGGCCCGCCGGACAGCCGAGGGCGGCTGTCCCCACGTGGCCTCTGCCGCTGCCGCACGAGCGGGACGCTCGCGCCTACATTTGAAAGCGCTGCTATAATCAAGGTTTGCGCTCATGCCTACCCAGCGTCTGATTCGCTCCACTACAGTTCTTTCGGTCCGACGCAACGGCACCGTCGTCATGGCCGGTGATGGCCAGGTCACGCTCGGCGAAGGCGTCATCAAGCACTCCGCCAAAAAGATCCGGCGCCTCTATCAGGACAAAATCCTGGCGGGATTTGCCGGCTCCACCGCCGATGCCTTCACTCTGTTCAGCCGTTTCGAATCGAAGCTGGAGCAATATCACGGCAACCTGGGACGGGGCGCGGTCGAGCTGGCCAAAGACTGGCGCACCGACAAATTTTTGCGCCATCTCGAAGCCCTGCTGCTGGTCTCCGACAAGGAACAAACCTTTCTGCTCAGCGGCCAGGGTGATGTAATCGAGCCCGACGGCGGGATTGCCGCCATCGGCAGCGGCGGCCCTTACGCCCAGGCAGCCGCGCAGGCCCTGGCGGAGCACACCCAACTGACTGCCCGCCAGATTGCTGAGGAAGCCATGAAGATTGCGGGCAAAATGTGCATCTATACTAATGACAAGGTGACGATTGAAGAGCTCTAAGCGCGGACGTCGGACGTCAGACCTCGGACGTCAGCAATTTGTCGCCGAGGTCTGACGCCCGAGGTCCGAAGTCCGATTTATGGCTATCTATCTCCCCGCTGCCGCTGAAGAAGAACAGATCGCTCTCGACGAACTCACTCCGCGTGAAATCGTCGCCGAGCTCGACAAACATGTCGTGGGCCAGAAGGACGCCAAGCGCGCCGTCGCCATCGCCCTGCGCAACCGCATGCGCCGCCAGAAGCTTACCCCCGACCTGGCGGAAGAAGTCATTCCCAAAAACATCATCATGATCGGGCCCACCGGCGTGGGCAAAACGGAAATCGCGCGCCGCCTGGCCAAGCTCGCCAACTCGCCGTTTCTTAAAGTCGAAGCCTCGAAGTTCACCGAGGTCGGTTACGTGGGGCGCGATGTCGAATCCATGATTCGCGACCTGGTCGAGATCGCCATCGAAATGGTGCGCGAAGAAAAGCTGGAAGACGTCTCCGACAAGGCCGAGCTCAACGCCGAAGAGCGCCTGCTGGATATTCTTCTTCCTCCTCCCACTCCCCGCGCCGCCGAGGGATCGACCGGCGGCCTGGTGCTCGATGGGGCCACCGCTTCTTCCAGCCATGAATCGCAGAGCCGCACCCGCGAGAAACTTCGCCAGCAGCTGCGTGAAGGCAAGCTCGACGACCGCAACGTAGAAATCGACGTCCGCGAACGCAATTTCCCGTCCTTCGAAATCATCTCCAACCAGGGCGTCGAGGAGATGGACGTAAACATCAAGGACATGTTGCCTAACCTCTTCGGCCAGCGCACCAAGAAGCGGAAGATGAAGGTCAATGAGGCATTCGAGTACCTGATCCAGGAAGAAGAACAGCGCCTGATCGACATGGACCAGGTCACCCGCCTGGCCATCGATCGCGTGGAAGACTCCGGCATCATCTTTCTTGACGAAATCGACAAGATCGCCGGACGCGAAAGCGGCCACGGTCCTGACGTTTCCCGCGAAGGCGTGCAGCGCGACATCCTGCCCATCGTCGAAGGCACCACGGTCAACACCCGCTACGGCATGGTGCGCACCGACCATATCCTGTTCATCGCCGCGGGCGCGTTTCACGTTTCGAAGCCCAGCGATTTGATTCCTGAACTGCAGGGCCGCTTCCCCATTCGCGTGGAACTGCAATCGCTCACCATGGAAGACTTCATCCGCATTCTCACCGAGCCCAAATCTTCACTGGTGAAGCAGTACGTCGCCCTGCTCGAAACCGAGGGCGTGAAGCTGGAATTCACCCGCGAAGCCCAGGAAGAAATCGCGCGCTACGCTTTCCGGGTAAACGAAGGCACGGAAAACATTGGTGCCCGCCGCCTGCACACCATCATGGAGCGCGTGCTCGATGAGATCAGCTTCGATGCGCCCGACAAAAAAGGCGAACACATCAAGGTAGACGCCGATTACGTCCGCAAGATGCTGGCCGACATCGTCAAAGACCAGGACCTGTCGCGCTACATTCTGTAAGAGGCGGGCGAGTCGCCCGCCTCCACACAACCCAACCCTTCCCACTTCGGAACCGGGCACTGCCCATGTGGTCGCGGGCGACTCGCCCGCGCGCTGTTTCATGCTAATTTCAGCCATGCCACGCCGGTACGACTACCGAGGCCGATACCTGCCTCACATCCAAAAAGATAACCGTGCTCTTTTCATAACTTTTGCCACACATCAGCGCTGGCATCTCCCCAACCTCGCCAGGGACATGGCTCTCGAAGCCTGCACACATGTCCACAGCAGGAAATGCATTCTGCACGCTGCCGTAGTAATGCCAGACCATGTCCACCTGATTCTCACGCCCCTGGCCGACGAAGACGGTTCCTTTTCCATTCCACAAATCATGCATGCGATCAAGAGTGAATCTGCTCATCGCATCAACAAGGCTCTGAGCCGGCGAGGCAAGGTTTGGCAGGACGAGTCCTTCGATCATGTGCTACGGGGAGACGAGAGCCTCGCGAACAGGGCCGCATATGTTTGGGAAAATCCGGTTAGAGCGGGCCTGGTGAAGTACCCTGCCGAATACAGGTGGGTCTGGCCACGGCCGAACCTCATTCTTCAGACTGCATAGCTGCGCGGGCGAGTCGCCCGCGACCACACCAGCTAAAAAAACCGGCTTTCTTCTGCTATGCTTTCCGCCAACGGCCATGAAAGGCATCGATCGGCAGCGCCTCAAGTCCCTCATGCAGCGCGAGCAGCAGCGCTTCGTGAATGAACGACCCAAGTCCAAGGCCCTGTTCGAACGCGCCGGCAAATCATTGCTGGGCGGCGTCCCCATGAACTGGATGATCAAATGGGCCGGCGCTTTCCCGCCTTTCGTCCGCGAAGCCCAGGGCTCCCATTTCTATGACGTCGACGGGCACCGTTACATCGACTTCTGCCTGGGCGACACCGGCGCCATGACCGGGCATTCTCCCTACGCCACCGTAAAAGCCGTGGAAGACCAGATGAAGCGCGGCATCACGCTGATGCTACCCACCGAAGATTCGATCTTCGTCGCGGAAGAATTGCAGCAGCGCTTCGGCTTGCCCTACTGGCAATTTGCACTCACCGCCACCGACGCCAACCGTTTCGCCATACGGCTGGCGCGCCAGATCACCAGGCGTCCCAAGATACTGGTTTTCAACTGGTGTTATCACGGCACGGTCGATGAGAGTTTCATCACCCTGAAAGACGGCGTCGCGCAAGCTCGCCGCGGCAACATCGGGCCGCCGGTCGATCCCGCGGTCACCACCAAAGTGGTCGAGTTCAACGATGTCGCGGCGCTGGAGCAGGCTCTGGCGCCCGGGGATGTAGCCTGCGTGCTGGCCGAGCCGGTCATGACCAACGTGGGGATCGTGCATCCTGAACCCGGCTACCATCAGGCGTTGCGGCAGCTCACCGAAAAGTTCGGGACCCTGCTCATCATCGACGAGACCCACACTATCTGTGCCGGCCCGGGCGGCTACACCCGGGCGGAAAATCTCAATCCCGATTTCTTCATTTTTGGTAAGGCGATTGCCGGCGGAGTTCCGGGCGCGGCCTACGGCTTCACCGAGGCGGTGGCGCACTCCATCGCGAAAGACCAGAACCTCGAAGATTGCGATACCGGCGGCATCGGCGGAACCCTGGCGGGCAACGCGCTTTCCCTCGCCGCCATGCGGGCCACCTTGACCAAGGTCCTCACCAAGGACGCTTTTGCGCGCATGATCCCGCCCGCCGAGCGCTGGACCGCGGGAGTGCAAAAATCCATCACTGACTTTGGTATGCCCTGGCACGTCACCCGCCTGGGCTGCCGCGCCGAATATCAGTTTTCTGCCACCCCGCCCAGAAATGGCGCCCAGGCCCATGACGCCATGGACTTCGAACTGGAGCGTTTCATGCACTTGTATGCCATGAACCGCGGCATCCTGCTGACTCCGTTCCACAACATGGCGCTGATGTCGCCGCAGACCGATCCTGACGATGTCGATCAGCACAGCCGCGTCTTCCGCGAAGCCGTCAAGGACCTGGTGCTCTAGCCGAGTGCCGCCCGGGGATCTCCATTCGTTCTGTTAACCTGTCTATTCTCGCGATGAAGCGATCCGCTTGGAATGTTCTGATCTGCGTGCTGGGCTGCGCCGCGCTCGTTTCCTGCGGCGCGCCGGGCGTTCCCATCCCGCCTGCCCTGGAACTGGCCAAGCCGGTCACCGATCTGCGCGCGGCACGCAAGGGCGACAAAGTTTACCTGGCTTGGACCGTTCCGGCTAAAACCACGGACCGCCAGAGCGTGCGCCACCCGGGTGCGACGCGCATCTGCAGAAGCCTGAAAGGTCCCCTGGCGGACTGCAAGAACCCGATCGCGGAAATCCCGGCCGCGCAATTTTCCCTGCCTGCGTCCGCAACGCAGCATAGAGACGTCCTGCCCGCAAAAGTTGAGGCCAATTACACCGATATTCTTTCGCCGGCGATACAGGAACAAGACCCCACCGCTGAGATCACCTATGCGGTTTCGGTGCAGAACGAAAGCGGACGCAGCGCCGGACTCTCCAACCAGGTGCAAGTCCCGTCCGCGCCGACCCTGCCTCCGCCCGGCCACTTCCGCGCCCGCGTCCAAAGCGATGGGGTGCTGCTTTCATGGGACTGTCCGCCGGCCGTCTCAGCTGCGGACGGGATTGCGCACAAACTGCGCATCTATCGCCGCGAGCAAGGCAAGCCCTCCGCTGCCAAGGTCAGCGACACGAAGACCAACGATACGAAGATCAGCGACGAGACCTTGACGGATTGTTCTCAGGCCGATGGCGCGGCCCCCGAATTCCTGGACCAGACATTCGAATGGGAGAAGCATTACGACTACCGCGCCTCGGTCTTGACCGTTGTTTCCGTGCCCGGCAAACCCGAGTTTGAAGTGGAGGGCGACGACACTCCCGTGGTCCAGGTTTTCGCCCACGACATTTTCCCCCCAGCCGTGCCTACCGGACTGCAGGCGGTTTTTTCCGGTGTCGGTCAAGCTCCCTTTGTCGACCTGGTGTGGTCTCCTGACACTGAGGCCGACCTTGCCGGCTACAACGTGTTCCGCCACGAGGAAAATGAACCCCCGGTGAAACTCAACCCGGACCCGGTAAAGATTCCCGCCTTTCGTGACTCGAACGTGCAACCTGGCAAAAAGTACTTTTACTCGGTATCCGCGGTGGATGGACGCAACAACGAAAGCGCGAAGTCGCAAGAGGCAAGTGAGCAGGTGCCGTGAGGCGTCAATGTAGGCGCGAGCTCCCGCGCTCGTGCCACCACGGACCACGTGGGGACAGCCGCCCCCGGCTGTCCGGTCGAGCGCAGATCGACAGAGTTTTTCCGAAAGCGGATGCATGGCGCAGCCAGACAGCCGAGGACGACGGTCCCCACCTGGCCTGCGCAGTTCCCGACCTGCCGCACGAGCGGGGCGCTCGCGCCTACATTGAAACAACTTCCCCGATTCTCTCTCAGGCCTTATTCTGTTTGCGGGACTTCCGTACGTCCTTACCTGATCGCGTAAACCATGATCTCATTTCGTCTGTATGCTCTGATTCTGGTGGCTGTCGCTGTTCTGGCCCTGGCCTACTTCCTGTTGCGCCGTAAGCCGAAGACCGCGGAAGACCTGGAGCGGGAGCGGCGGGCCTGGCTCGATCGCATCGGCCGCATCACTGACGGCACCGTGATCGACGTTCAGGAAATGCCCGGCACCCGCGAGCGCCCCTCGACTTTCCTGATTTACCAGTACGACGTTGCCGGAGTGTCCTACGAGGCTTCGCAGGATGTAACCTATCTCCGCCAGCTGATCAATCTTCACTCCTGCCGCCTCGGACTCCCCACCTCCGTCCGCTTTGACCCGCAAAACCCAGGAAATTCCATCGTACTTTCGGAGCGTTGGATGGGCCTGCGACAGTAGCAGGCGCCGGCTATCGGAAATGCGGAATCTTGATTCTGTGTGGAGCGGCGCTTTAGCGCTTGCATTGCATGATCTGTTCCGATGCGGCTTCAGCCGCTGATGCCCCGGTCGGGCGATGGTCTTCGGTGTACTTCTCATTGGTCTTCGGTGACGTTCTCAGGGCGGCAGGGGATTGCTAACGTGGCAGGTCAGCCGGGAAGAGAAAGGCCGGCCCAACTCCACTA
>Ga0187822_10000090_pt1 | contig 14962 bp, 16 predicted proteins | sample NC_wetland_sal_i_18_FD_132967 | JGI IMG/M metagenome (GOLD analysis project Ga0187822, IMG submission 132967) | Wetland sediment microbial communities from Neuse River Estuary, North Carolina, USA - SourceSoil_2 | ecosystem: Environmental > Aquatic > Freshwater > Wetlands > Sediment | place...
CTCGATGTGCTGGGATTGAACGAGTATCTCGGCTGGTATGGCGGGCGTCCCGAAGACGCCGATCGGATGCAATGGAAATTTGCCTGGGACAAGCCGGTCATCGTGAGCGAATTTGGCGCGGGGACCCCGTACGGCCGGCACGGCGATGCCGACGAACGCTGGACCGAGGAGTACCAGGCCAGCCTTTATCAACACCAGATCACCATGCTGAAAAAAATTCCGGCGCTGGCGGGCATGTCACCCTGGGTGCTGATGGATTTCCACTCGCCGCGCCGCCTGCTGCCTGGCACACAGGATTACTTCAACCGCAAGGGGCTGGTTTCGAATCTGGGACAGCACAAGCAGGCGTTCTATGTGTTGCAGAAGTTCTATCGGGAGGTGGATTCCGTTCAATAACTGATGCCGCCGCGCTACGCCTGCGTGCGATCCAGAAACTCAGAGTGCCATGCCATCTGGATGGCCTCGAGCTTGCCTTCATTCGATTTCTTGGGATCGTCCTTGAACTCCGGCAGTTCCGTGACTAGCCGGTGCAAGTCGGTGAAACGCACCGCCAGCGGGTCGATTTCAGGATGCTTCTCGGAGAGCAGGATTCCGAGATCTTCAGCATCTTCCCAGGTCAGTTCTTTCGGCATGCAAGGCTCCTTGAAATTCGTCCTTGGTCCTTGGTCGTTGGCCAACGGCCAATGGCCCACGACAACGACAGCTCTCTAATGTTCTTCCGACACGTAATTCCGGTTCCACGCCGGAATCTCGACAACGACTTTGCCCGGCTTGTTGATCACCGCCTGGCACCCGAGTCGGGAGTTTAACTGTAAATCGGCGGCCATGTCCAGCCGGTCCGCTTCGTCATCATCCATCTCGGAAAGATTTTCGGCGCCTTCCTTCACCCAGATGTGGCACGTGGTGCAGGCGCAATTGCCGCCACAGGCATGGTCCAGCCGGATGCCATGGTTCAGCGCCACATCGAGCAGCGATTCCTCTTTGCCATGATCTTTGTAGGGCAGCTTGCCGTGCTCGAACTGAACCGTCTTGCCCTCGGGCAAGAAAGTGACTTGCACGGTGTTCTCGCTGGAAGCGTCAACCGTAGCCGTTCCCCCGCTCTGATCTTTCTCTTCCGCCATCACAGCTCCTAATCTTGTTCGGATTGCGTTTTAGCCGACGATTGACGACTGTTTTATTCAAACTCCGCTTTGGCCACCGGATGCGGCGCATCTGGTCCATCACCCATGTCCGCCTGGTCCATCGTCTTACCTTTGAGCACGCTCGAAACCGCGCTGTCCATCATCAGTTCTGCCAGCCGCATGGTGCCCTGGTTCAGGGCGTCAATGGCGCCGCGGATGGCCTGATAGTCGTCGTCGCCCTGCGCAGCGTTCAACGCCTTTTCCAGCTTGGCGATGCGCTTCTTCTCGTCGCTGCTGAGCTGTCCCCAGGCTGGACTTCGCTTGCCTTTTTCCAGCGCGGCCATGATGGTGCCCGCTTCGTTGCGTGCTTCGATTATCTGGCGCTGGCGGAAATCTTCTTCCGCTGAATCGAATGAATCGAGAATCATGCTCTCGACTTGCTCATCGGTCAAACCGTAGCTGGGCTGGACTTCGATCTCCGCTTCTTTTCCACTGCGTTGCTCGCGCGCGGAGACGTGCAGAATGCCGTTCGCATCGATCAGAAACTTCACTTCCACGCGCGGGATTCCAGCCGGCATCGGTGGAATTCCCTTCAGCTCGAAGCGCGCCAGGGAGCGGCAATCTTTCGCCAGTTCCCGTTCGCCCTGCAGTACATGGATGGCGACGTTTGTCTGTCCGTCCACCTGAGTGGTGTAGTGCTGCGTGGCCGATGCCGGAATGGTCGAGTTGCGGAGGATGATTTTGTCGGTCACCCCGCCCGCCACCTCGATGCCGAGCGACAAAGGCGTCACGTCGAGCAACAGCATGTTTTCCGTGGCCTCGGAGCCTCCGGAAAGAATATTGGCCTGCACCGCTGCGCCCAGGGCCACGACTTCATCCGGGTTCAGGTCAGTGTGCGGCTTGCGCTGGAAGAGTTCTTCGACCAGGGCGCGCACTTTAGGAATTCGCGTGGAGCCCCCAACCAGCACCACTTCATCAATCTGCTCGGGCTTCAAGCCAGCGTCTTTCAACGCCTGTTTGCACGGTCCGACGGTGCGCTCGATGATGGGCTGAATCAGTTGTTCGAATTGCTCGCGCGTGATCTGTCTCTGATAGTGTCGGCCGCCCGGCAGTTCAACTTCCAGTGTGGTCGCGGGTTGCGAGGAAAGCGCAATCTTGGCTTCGATGACCGCCTTGCGGATGGTGGCCACGGCCTCGCCATTGCGCGAAACATCGAGACCCATGTCGCCGCGAATATCGTCCAGCGCGATCGTGATCAGCAGGTTGTCAATGTCATCGCCGCCCAGATGCGTGTCGCCATTGGTGGCGACGACCTCGAAGATTCCATCGTGCAACTTGAGGATGGAGACGTCGAAGGTGCCGCCGCCCAGGTCATACACGGCAACAACGCCATTCTGCTTCTGGTCGAGGCCGTAAGCCAGGGAAGCGGCCGTCGGCTCATTGACCAACCGGAGAACATCGAGGCCGGCGATGCGGCCGGCGTCCTTCGTCGCCTGGCGCTGGGCGTCGTTGAAGTAGGCAGGCACCGTGATGACTGCCTTCGTGACCGGGGCGTTGAAAAAGCGCTCGGCGTTACGCTTGAGCTGGCGCAGGACAAAAGCCGAAATCTCGGGCGGCGTAAAAGTCTTTTCGCCCAGCCGGATGCGCAGGACTTCTCCAGGCTGAAGATCCTCGGCCAGGCGGAAGGGAAACAGCTTCAGCTCCTGCTGAATGTCTTCCAGGCCCCGGCCCATCAGGCGTTTGATCGAATAAACAGCGCGTTCCGGGGTTTCGATCAGATACTTTCGCGCCGCGTTGCCCACGATTATCTGGTCTTTGTCATCCAGTGCCGCCACGGACGGCACCAGGTTCACTCCGTCCTCGCCTGGAATGACGACAGGCCTCTCCCCCTGCATGAAAGCCACCAGGGAGTTGGTGGTTCCGAGATCGATGCCGACGATGCGGTCAGTTGACATAGGGAGATTTCAGATTGCAGATTTAAGATTGATTGGTTTCAGATCTGAAATCTTCAATCCCAAATCTGCAATCTCTTAGGTTCCCAGCGCTTCATTCACGTCCCGTACCAGATTTCTAATGTAGCTTCGGCGGTTCAGCAGATCGACCATGCTGTCCAGGGCTGCGCGCCGCTCGGCGGCGTCATCGGCGCCGACCGCACGGTCCCAGCGGTTCCAATGAGTCTTCAACTCTTCCGCCAGTTCCTCGTACTTCTTCTCGAACTGGGCCTTGTGCCCTTCCAGATCTTTCGCCAGCGCGGGGTCGTCTTCGCCCATCTTCTGGTTCATGCGCAGCTCTTCCAGTTGCATGTTCAGCTCGAAAACTTCCTCGAGCAGGTCGGGAGGCACAATCTGTTTCTTTACTTCGCCGCTGGCCCGCGCTTTCTCGGTCGCGGTCTTCGATTGCTCCTCGAGTTCCACGCCTTCCAGGCGCAGCAGGTATTGGGTGCGCTTGATGGGATCCTTCAACGTGCGGTAAGCGTCGTTGAGCAGCGAACTTTGTTCCAGGCTCCATTCCTGTTCGCGCTTGTCGGCGCGGGCATTGAGGTCGGGATGGAGCTTCCGGCTTAATTCGTAGAATTCGCGCTCGAGTGCGGCCGCGTCCAGGTTGAGCTTCCGGGGCAAGGCGAAGAATGCAAAGTAATTCACCGGCAGGGGAGGCTGCACCTTGCCGCAGGCATGGCAGAAGTGGGCGGCCCGCATGTCGCCGCACGACCAGCAACTGGCGGTGGTATCGCCGGTTCCAGCCGCTGCAATCGTTTTGGAAGTATCAATCGTCATGTCCAGATTGTGTGGCTCGTGCCCGTGTGGCGCGGGCGCCCTCGCCCGCGACCGGCGCGTGCATCAGCAAAGTTTCTCAGGGATTTCCGATCGCTGGACCGAAGGACCTTACCGGAGCGCGGAGGGCCTTGCCGCTCCAGGCTTTTAGCGGGCGAGGGCGCCCGCTCCACACGACCACACAAACCCACACGGTTACCCTGAGAATGATGTGCCGCAGCCGCAGGACTTCGATGCGTTGGGGTTCACGAAAACGAATCCCTGCTGCATCAAGGTTTCCTGATAGTCCAGAACCATCCCGTTCAGATAGATGAAAGATTTCGGATCCACGAACACTCGTACATCACCGAACTGGAAGATCCGGTCGCGCTCGCGGGGTTGGGTGTCGAAGCGGATGTTGTAACTCAGACCCGAACACCCGCCACCCTGCACGCCCAGACGCAGGCCGCCCTGCTCCGGCGAGATGCCTTCCTTGACGATGGCTGAACGCACTTTCGCCAGCGCCTTGTCCGTGACCTTGACGCCGCCCTTGGCCGGAGCCGCCGGCTTGGCCGTTTCTTCAGTTACTGTTGCCATAAATGGTCCCAATACGCGCCGCTCTTACCGAACGCTGGCCTACTTCGCTTCGACCGCTGCCGGCTTGGCCGCGCCCTGCTTGGCTTTCCAGTCATGGATCGCCGCCCGGATGGCGTCTTCGGCCAGCACCGAACAGTGAATCTTGACCGGAGGCAGCGCCAGTTCCTTCACGATTTCGGTGTTTTTGATCTGCAGCGCTTCATCGACTGTCTTGCCCTTCACCCATTCGGTGGCGAGCGAAGACGATGCGATCGCGGAACCGCAACCGAAAGTCTTGAACTTCGCGTCTTCGATGATGTTGGTCTGCGGATTCACTTTGATCTGCAGCTTCATCACGTCGCCGCACTCCGGCGCGCCCACAAGACCAGTCCCGACTTGGTTGCTGTTCTTGTCCATCGATCCCACGTTGCGCGGGTTTGAGTAATGATCTAGAACCTTGTCGCTGTATGCCATTTTTTGACCCTCTCCTGAAAAATTAAACTCATGTCATCCTGAGCGGAGCTTGATCGGTTGCCAAGCAACCGATCAACGGAGTCGAAGGACCCTACTCCCTCAACGGGTGAAGTGGATTGTGGTGCCAGCCCTCTTTCGCCCTTTCGGGGCTGCGTCATCTCGCCACTTCTTACCCAGGGCTTGCGCCCTGGGCTTTACTCTTGCGCCGCTTCGCGGCTGCCCAGTTTACTCGGCAGCCCACTTGACGCTCTTCAAATCCACACCTTCTTTCGCCATTTCGTACAAAGGCGAAAGCTCGCGCAACCGTTCGACGGTTTCGATCACGCGGTCGGCTACGTAATCGACTTCTGCTTCGGTGTTAAAGCGTCCGATGCCGAAGCGAATCGAGCTGTGCGCCAGATCGTCTCCTGTACCGAGTGCTTTCAGTACATATGATGGCTCCAGAGTTGCCGAGGTGCATGCCGACCCGCTCGAAACTGCAATGTCATTGATGCCCATGAGCAGCGACTCGCCCTCGACGTAGGCAAAGCTGATATTGAGATTGCCGGGCAGGCGATGCTCCATGGATCCGTTGATGTAAACCTCGTCCAGACGGCCCATGATGCGGTCGCGCAGGCGGTTGCGCAGACCGGCCAGGGTACAGGCTTCCTTGGCCATCTCTTCCGAGGCGATGGCGCAGGCCTTGCCCAGACCAACAATTCCCGGGACGTTCAGGGTCCCCGAACGCATACCGCGCTCGTGGCCGCCGCCATCGATAATGGCGGAAATCTGCACCCTGGGATTCTTGCGGCGAACGTAGAGGGCGCCGACCCCCTTGGGGCCATACATTTTGTGGGCCGAGATGGACATCAGGTCGATATTCATCTTGTTCACGTCAATCGGAATCTTGCCCACCGCTTGGGTGGCGTCGGTGTGGAAGATCACGCCGCGCTCGTGACAGAGTTTTCCGATTTCCGCGACCGGCTGTACTACGCCAATCTCGTTGTTGGCCGCCATGATGGTCACCAGGATGGTCTTGTCATCCATGGCGCGCTTCAGTTCTTCCAGGTCGATCAGGCCGTCTTTCTGCACCGGCATGTAGGTGACGCGGTAGCCATACTTTTCCAGCCGCTTGCAGGTATCGAGCACGGCTTTGTGCTCGGTCACGGCGGTGATGATGTGGTTGCCCTTTTCCCGGTACATTTCGGCCACGCCCTTGATGGCGAGGTTGTCGCTTTCCGTAGCGCCTGAGGTGAAAATAATCTCCTTGGGGGTCGCGCCAATCAGTTTAGCCACGCGCTCCCGCGCGGTCTCGACGCCTTCTTCACCGGCCCATCCGAACGAGTGGTTGCGGCTGGCCGCGTTGCCGAATTTCTCCATGAAGTAGGGAAGCATTTCTTCCAGCACCCGGGGATCCATGGGCGTGGTGGCGTGGTTGTCCATGTAGACGGGCAGCTTCACGCCATTGGCGGCGGTGCGCTGCTCCTGCGTCCCGGCTTCGGTGTGTCCGTTTGTTCCCTGGGGGATCGTCTTTACATCCGTGCTCATAATTCCTCTCCTCAGAACCGGCTTATCCAATGGTTACAAATTCGGTTGCGCTCTTTGTGCGGTCGCCCGGGTAGGCGGGCCCTTCTTTCATCTCCAGGATAGTGATGCCCCGAAGCAGCTCTTCGATTCCGTGGCTGACGCGCCGCAGAGGCTCCCGGATATTGCAGCGGTCGCTCTGGTCGCACTCGCCGCGCACGGTCACGCACGAAGTGATGAAAAGCGGACCATCAATCGCGCGGATTACCTCGAACGCCGAAATCATTCCCGGATCGCGCGCCAGGGTGTAACCGCCGTTGGTGCCATGCTGCGAATGAAGCAGGCCGGCCTTGACCAGTCGCTGCAGTATCTTAGCCAGCGCCTCCTGGGGAATGTGGTAGGCGTCGGCCACGTCCTTGGCGCTGCATGCACCCCGTTCGGCATGCTCGGCCAGATGCTTCATGGCGATCAGCCCGTAATCCGCCTTTTTGGTCAGCTTAAGCATGGCCGGCAAATCCGACCTTTTCAGTCGGATATATCTATATTAGACGCCAACCCGCTCCAATGCAACCTCTTACAGGCAATGGTTGAAAACAGGCAGCGAGGGGCCGCAGGATCGAGGTCAACCGAGAGGAAAATCGAAATTGGGCCATGCTTCGGTCACTGACCTGGCGAAGCCGTCGCCCTGGCACGGCGCCGAACGCTCCCCCACATTAAAGATCAACCGAGGGACTTGACAACTGGGGAAGGCGGTCTAAAATACCGCCAATTTCCGGCAAAATCCCGGCCGTCCGATGCGGGATCCCAATACCCGGATTTATGACTCCATCCTCGTCGTCTCCACTTCCCGAGAAGAAAAGCAATGTCCAACCGTGCAAGCATCCGCGCGTGCAGATCGTCGCTCGCGAGGAAGACTCTGAATTCGTGGAATGCAAGGAATGCGGCGAGATCTTTGAATCCAGCGAGTTCAAAGACATGATCATCGAGGACACGAAGCTTCCGAAGGAATCTTAGAGCCGCCCTTGGGCGCGACGGGGCGCTGCATTTGAGAGCTTCGCGGGGCGAGGGCAGGATGCCCTCGCGACAGCCGGCGGGACGCCGGCGCTACGCAAACCTGTGTGACGAAGGTAACCCGGCTGCTGGGCTTTACGCTTGTTGCGACCATAACAATTTGTTAATGTCGCCCGGGGATTATCTTGTCCGAGAAAAGCCAAACTCCGCTTGTAGCCCTGGTTGTGGACGATTCCATGCTCATCCGGCACACCGTGTGCCGATTCCTCGAGGAGCGTGGCTACACGGTGGAATCGGCGACCAATGGCGAAGAAGCGCTTCCCGTCGTAAGGCGAATTCATCCCGACATCATCATCACGGACATGCAGATGCCCAGGATGACCGGGACCGAACTGATCACCGCTCTCAAGGCTCAACCCGAGACCGCGGACATCCCAATCGTGATCGTGGCCGGGAAAAATAGCGGGTTCGATGCCCGGGAGCACCGGGCCAACTTCGCCATCTTCAAGGACATCGACATCGAAGCCCAGCTGACCAAAGCGCTTGAGGCGCTGCTGGGAGGCCGGGTCACAAAAGTCAAAGCTGCAGGGAAGTAATGTAGCAATCAGCATTCAGCACTCAGCGATTGGACCAAAACTATTCGGTCCCAAGGCGCTTGGCTGAAAGTGTGCGGAATCCAGACGAACTGACTGCTGATGGCTGAGTGCTGACTGCTGACGGCTCACTTCATCGCAGCACCATCCCCGCTTCCGCCGAAAAATCCATGGCGGCAAAATCCTTGGCCAGAAATTTGGGATACGCCGCGGCTGCGATCATCGCCGCGTTGTCGGTGGAGAGCGGGCGGGAAGGAAAATACACCGGCAAGCCTTCCATGGCCGCGTCCTGCTCGAAGCGCTGGCGAAGTTCATTGTTGGCGGCCACGCCGCCGGTAACGAACAGCGTGGCCACGCCGCAAGCCCGGGCGGCGGCCAGAGTTTTTGTGACCAGGTCGCCCACCAGGGCGCGCTGGAACGAAGCCACCAGGTTCAGCGTCTTTCGGTCGCAATGACGCAGATAGTCCTCCAGCTTCGGCTTCTCAATGGCGGCCAGCGCTTTGCGACGGGCGTCAATCGAAGCCCTCATGTCGTGGATTTCGACGTAGCGCAGGACCGCGGTTTTGATCCCACTGTAGGAGAAATCGAAGCGCGGTTCGGCAGTTCCCTCACTCATATCTTTCCGGTCGCGATGCTTTAGTTGCGACGGAGGAAAGTTCACCGCGGTGGGATCGCCGTGAGTGGAGAGCTTGTCGATGATGGGGCCGCCGGGATATCCCAGTCCCAGCAGCTTTGCCACTTTGTCGAAAGCCTCGCCGGCGGCGTCGTCGCGAGTGTGACCAATATTCTGGTAGGACCAGTGTTCGCCGCGCTGCTCGGCCAGGTAAAGATGAGTGTGTCCGCCGGAAACGACCAGGGCCAGCACGGGGAAATTGATTTCCCGATTATTTGTCTGACGTTCTTCGAGCAGCACGGCATGAATGTGCCCCTCGAGGTGATTGACGGCGATCAGGGGCTTGTCGAGGGCGAAGGCCAGCGCCTTGGCGTATCCGATTCCGACCAGCAGGGCGCCCGCCAACCCCGGCCCCTGCGTCACCGCCACCGCGTCGATCGATGGATAGGTCTGTCCGGCATCGGCCAGCGCCTTGCGGACAACCGGCACAATCGCCTTCAAATGTTCGCGTGAAGCCAGCTCAGGAACCACGCCGCCATAAGGCTGGTGCGCGGCGATCTGGGAGAAGACTACATTCGAGACAACTCGTTCCCCCGCATACACCACGGAAGCGGCGGTCTCATCGCATGAGCTCTCAATGCCGAGAATGTAAGCGCCAGCCATCCATCTTAGTTTAAATCACAACGTCCAGTGTGGGTCGGACACTCCTGTCCGACGCCTTTGACTTTTATTCTTTTCTCCAATCCAAACCTAGATCAAAGTCAGAAGCGTCGGACAAGAGTGTCCGACCCACATGGAGCTACAATATGCGGGATGTCGAGTGAGAGCCCGAGCGCGCCACCCGCCACCGAGCCGGTCAGTTCGCTCTACGATACCCGGCTGCCCCAGCTCTCCCGCTGGCGGCGGATGCAAATCCCGGTCATTGCGGCGGCGGTCATCGCGGTCATTCGCGCGCTTGGTCCCACGCTGCGTTTCGAAGAACTGGGCATGCATCATTACCGGGAATCGCGCGCCCGGGGTGTGCCGGTGGTTTCCGCCTTCTGGCATCGCTGCATCATTCCCGCCACCTGGTACTGGCGGAACCGGGGCGTGGTGGTAATGAACACCACAAATTTCGATGGCCAGTGGACCCGGCGCGTGATTGAACACTTCGGCTTTTCCACCGCCCAGGGCAGCTCCACCCGGGGAGGCTTGCGCGGACTTGCGGTCATGGCACGGCGCATGGAGGAAGGCGTGGACTCGTCGTTTACCATCGATGGCCCGCGCGGCCCGCGGTATGTCGCAAAACCCGGGCCTGTGATGCTGGCTCGCAAGACCGGCCGGCCTATTTACGTTTTTCATATCGGGGTCGAAAAGGCGCATACGCTGGAAAAGGCCTGGGACCTGATGGCGATCCCATATCCCTTCTCGCGGGCGGTGATCGTGAGCGCGCCGCTGATCCCGGTTCCGCCGGACGCGGATGCGGAAGAACTCGAACGCAAGCACGCGCAGATGCAGGCGGCGCTCGAACGGGTCCGCGACGTGGCGGAATCATGGTTCGGACGGAGCGAAGAGGAGCGCGAGCGGCTGCGAGCGGAGTGGAATGCCTGAGCCATCCCAAACCGCGTGGGGACAGCCGCCCTCGGCTGTCCGGTCGCCCGCAGGGCGACTACCGGTTCAGCGGAATACGAATGTCTGAGATCAAGGAATTTGCCGAGCAGATTGTCCGCACCCTGCGCGCACACGGCCACCAAGCCTACCTGGTTGGCGGATGCGTCCGCGACCTGTTGCTCGGTATCGAGCCCGCCGATTACGACATCACTACCGACGCGACGCCCGATGAGGTCATGCGGATCTTTCCTGAGACCTACGCTGTGGGCGCGCAGTTCGGAGTCGTGCTGGTTCCGCTAAGGGACGACGCGAACCACACGGTGGAAGTCGCCACCTTTCGCAGCGATATCGGTTACAGCGATGGCCGCCATCCCGACCAGGTACGCTTCAGCAAAAGCGCACAGGAGGATGTGGAACGTCGCGACTTCACCATCAACGGGTTGCTGCTTGACCCCGTCATCAACGAGGTGCTGGATTTTGTCGGAGGACGCAAGGACCTCGACGACGGAATCATTCGCGCGATCGGGGATCCCGAGCGGCGCTTCGCAGAAGACAAGCTGCGCATGCTGCGCGCGGTGCGCTTTGCCGCACGCTTCGGATACACCATCGAGCCGGCAACTTTAGCTGCAATCAGGAAACTGGCGGCCGATGCCCATCAGGTCTCACGCGAGCGGGTGCGCGATGAACTGAGCAAGATGCTCACCGAAGGTCATGCCCGCCAGGCATTCCTGCTCCTCGACGAAACCGGGCTGCTCCGTGAAGTCCTGCCCGAGATTTCCGCGATGAAGGGCGTGCAGCAACCGCCCGAATTCCATCCTGAAGGCGATGTTTTTGTGCACACGCTGCTGCTGCTCCAGGAGTTGCCGCAGCCTTGCCCGGCGACATTGGCCTGGGGGGCCCTCCTGCACGATGTCGGGAAGCCGCCCACGTTCCGCCTGGCGCCGGATCGCATTCGCTTCGACAATCACGTGGATGTAGGGGTGAAGATGGCGGAAGAAATCTGCCGGCGCCTACGGTTTTCGAATGACGACACCGAGCAAATTCTGGCCCTGGTGGCCAATCACATGCGTTTTTCGCACGTGCCGCAGATGAAGGAATCCACCTTCAAAAGATTTGTGCGCATGCCCCGGTTCGAACAGCACATCGAACTGCACCGGCTGGACTGCCAGGCCAGTCACGGCGACCTGACGTCTTACAACTTCACTCGAGAAAGGATTGCCGCGATTCCCCCGGAGGCCATTCGCCCCAGGCCTCTGATCAGCGGCGATGACCTGATCGCGGCCGGGTACCCGCCCGGACCGCGCTTCAAGGAAATTCTTTCGCAGGTCGAAGATGCCCAGCTCGAAGGCCGATTGCAGTCGAAGGACAGCGCGATGGAGTATGTGAGGCGAGAGTTTCCTGTAGCGGCGGGCCCGTCCCCGCAGAACTGACTGGCGCGCAGAAAACTGTCAAGCGCCGTTCTTCCCCGTTTCGTCTTCAATCGGTTGAGCGGAAAAGGAATATATTGTTCCCTGCCTTGTCCCATTTTTCCCGCGCAAATTGCTATCCTGAAAATATAGGGCTGAGGGTGGAGTTTTCGAAGTGGGAGAAAGCCCGGGAATGATAAAATCACCCTCGTTCCCACCAAGAATCTGATCTCCTGATGACGCGAGCGATGGAACAGGTCGGCGCAGGACTGGAGAAGATCGTTGCCGGCAGCCTGCGGCGATCTCCCGCAGGGCAGGGCCCCCTGCTGGCGTGGGCGTTGGCTTGCGGACAGGCGGTCGCGGCGCGTACGCGCGCCCTCGACTTCACCCAGGGAATTCTTCGGGTGGAAGTTCCGGACGCGGGCTGGCGGGTTGAGTTGCAGGCATTGGCGCCACAATATCTGGCGCTGATCAATCGTTACGTGGCTGAAAGCGTGAGGCGGATTGAATTTGTGATTGGGGACAAAGCGGCGGGCCAGGGCGCCCGCGCCACCCGGGCATGAAAGTCACCGAAAAAGACGTGGCCTACGTGGCCGATCTCGGCAACCTGGAATTGACCGCGGAAGAGCGCACCCGCATGGTGCGCGACTTGAACTCGATTCTTGGCCACATTGACAGCCTGAACGAGCTGGACACGACGAACGTGCAGCCCATGGCACAGGTTTCCGATCGTTACGGCGTGGACCAGTCCAAGCAGGGCAGCGAGCGCTTCGCCTACGCCAGCCGCGAAGATGTTCTTGAAGGATTGCGCAAGTCCCTGCCGCACGAGGTCGCTCTCGAAAATGCCCCCGACTCGGACGGAACATTCTTCAAAGTGCCCAAGGTAATTGAAAGATAACGGGGAAACCGTCGTTGGTCGTTGGCCCCTGGTCTTTGGCCAAAGATCAAAGACCCCCAAAGACCAATAGCCGATTTTTCATGAATCTCGACCTGCTTACCATTGACGCAGCGCGCTCCGCGGTGCAGGAGCGCAAGATCAGCGCGGCCGCGCTGGCGGAGTCGTTTTACGCCAAGATCGAGAGCGACGATCCGAAGATTGGAGCGTTCCTGACTCTCTCGAAAGAGCGAGCGCTGGCCAAAGCGGCTGAGATGGACGCACTGGCGGCCAAGGGCGAAAAATTGCCGCCCTTGGGTGGTGTGCCGGTCGGAATCAAAGACGTGATGGTCACCAAGGGCATTCGCACCACCGCGGGCTCGAAGATTCTGGGCAACTATGTTCCGCCTTACGACTGCACGGCAGTGGCACGGCTCGAGGCTGCGGGCGCCGTGGTGCTGGGCAAATTGAATTGCGACGAATTCGCCATGGGTTCGTCCAATGAGAACTCGGCCTGGAAGCCGGTGCACAATCCACGCGATCTTACCCGCGTTCCGGGCGGATCGTCCGGTGGGTCGGCGGCGGCGGTGGCCGCGGACATGGCGGTGGCGGCGCTGGGTTCGGACACCGGCGGATCGATTCGCCAGCCCGCCTCGTTCTGCGGCGTGGTCGGGATGGTGCCGACCTACGGGCGTGTGTCGCGCTACGGTTTGATCGCGTTTGCGTCTTCCCTCGACCACATTGGGCCCCTCGCGAAAACGGTAAAGGACGCGGCCATCGTGCTGCGGACGATTGCCGGCCGCGACCCGATGGATTCGACTTCGGCCGACGTGCCGGTTCCGGATTATGTTGCCGAACTCGAGAAACCCGTACGTGGGCTGAAGCTCGGTGTTGCCAAAGAGTACCTGGGAGAAGGGCTGGACAAGGAGGTTCGTGGCGCAATCGAGGCCGCGATTCAGAAGCTGGCCAAGCAGGGCTGCGAGATTGTGGAAGTTTCGCTGCCGCATACCCGATATGCGATTCCGGCTTACTACATTGTGGCCACCGCCGAGGCTTCGTCGAACCTGGCCCGCTTTGACGGCGTGCGCTACGGATATCGCGCGAGGGATGCGCGCACGCTTTCGGAAATGTACCGGCGCAGCCGCGATGAAGGCTTTGGCGCGGAAGTAAAGCGCCGCATCATGCTGGGCACGTATGCCCTGAGCGCAGGCTACTACGACGCTTATTATCTGAAGGCGCAAAAAGTTCGCACCCTGCTGACGCGGGACTTCGAAGAGGCGTTCAAAAAGGTTGACGCCATTGTGGCGCCGGTCAGTCCTACGGCGGCGTTCAAGCTGGGCGAAAAAATGGACGATCCTCTGGCCATGTATCTGGCTGACATCTACACCGTGACCGCGGACCTGGCGGGAATTCCGGGAATTTCCGTGCCCTGCGGCGAGACCAGTGAAAAGTTGCCCATTGGTTTGCAGATCCTGGGCCGGCACTTTGACGAGAGCACGATTCTGCGAGTGGCACAGGCCAGCGAGAAGGCAGCATAACTTAGCGGACGGGCATGCGCCTGTCCGCCCACTGAAATAACCTCGAAGTTTCCAGATCAGGAATCGCCATCGGCTTCGGCCGGTGGCGTTTTTGTTTTTGCGGGCTCGGTGCAACTTCCGAGTTTCGTTTCGCCGGACAGCAGGGCTGCGTGGATGGGGGACTTACATTCAGAAACCAACATCAGAACATGAATTTTTAAAGGGAGAAGCACTCATGAAGTCAAAATCGATGATCAGAGTCGCATTAGCATTTGTCTTGAGCATTTCATTGATCGCCACGGGATGCAGCGCCCAGTGGATTAGCGTCGCACTGGCCGACTTGCCGGTGCTTACCCAGATGGCATTGAACATTGCGGCGCTGGTGTCGACGCTGCAATCGGGAAAGCAGCTGACTTCCAGCGAGGCCCTGGCAATCCAGAACATTTCGGCGGAGGCGAGTAAAGATCTAACGCTGCTGCAGGCGCTGTACAACGCTTACAAGGCGAGTCCCAGCGCCGACGGCCTGCAGAAGATCGAAACCATGATTCAGGAGACGAACCAGGAATTGCCGGCGCTTCTGCAGGCGGCGCACATCAGCGATCCTGCGCTTTCCGCTCGAATCACAGCCGCGGTGAACCTGATCCTCACCAGTGTGAGCAGCTTTGCTTCGCTGATTCCATCGGCCTCATCTCCTGCGCCCAAGACGGCTCGCCAGGACACCGTCATTCCCCAGCCCAAGGACCTGAAACGGCAGTGGAATCAGCAGGTGTGCGCTCCCAGCGGCAACGCAGTTCTCGATGCGGCGCTCAGCCAGCGGAAGTTACGGTGATCACAAGAAACCGACCCCGAGACCAAGCCTCGACAACAAAACCCGAAACCAGAAACTCGAAACCTGAAACCAGAAACCGGAAACCAGAAACCGGAAACCAGAAAC
>Ga0187822_10000091_pt1 | contig 14935 bp, 9 predicted proteins | sample NC_wetland_sal_i_18_FD_132967 | JGI IMG/M metagenome (GOLD analysis project Ga0187822, IMG submission 132967) | Wetland sediment microbial communities from Neuse River Estuary, North Carolina, USA - SourceSoil_2 | ecosystem: Environmental > Aquatic > Freshwater > Wetlands > Sediment | place...
CACCGGTCATCGGCGTCGTGTGGGTCGTGGTCGTGAGCCGCGTCCTGTTAACCCGAAGTCCTGCGCGGGCTGGATGGTGATGCCGACGCTCGCCCGCGACTTCGAGGGCGAACCTTGCGGTTGTGAGCCCTAGTCTTTCCTCGGCACGGCATAGTACCCGGAGCGTGCCTGGATTTTGTAGTCCTTCTTGGTGGTGTGGATTTCCACTTTGCGGAAGGAGCCGTCGAGGGCGGTGTTGGTGGGAGTATATCCGAGGTTGTACTGGCTGCGCAGTTCCTGCGCGATCTGGTCGAAGGCTTCCTTCAGCTTGTCGGACTTGTTGCCCACTTCGATGACCCGGCCGCCGGTTTCGGCCGCCAGCTTTTTCATGTCGCGGTCGCCGGAGTATCCCCCGAACCCGTAAAATCCGCGATCGGCGATCAGCAGGACATAGCAGATGGAATCCGCCTTCTGGGCGGCTTCAATCGCGTCGTTGATCTTGAGCTCACTGCCCTGGTCTTCCCCGTCCGTGAGCAGGATCATGGCCTTGCGTCCCACCTCTTTGGCCAGCTCATCGTGCGCCGCCAGATAGACCGTGTCATAGAGCACGGTGCCCTTGGGATTGGAACTGCACGGCAAGGGTCCGCCTCCTTGCCCCGGGAGACCTCCGCAGCTGGACGGCGGGGCATTGATGCGGGCGCTGTTGAGCGCCTCCCGCAGCCGGCGAGACGAGTTGGTAAAATCCTGCAACAGGTTCGATTCGACATCGAAGCTGATGACGAACGCCAGGTCCTTGGGCCGCAAAATCTCGCTCAGAAAATTGCCTCCGACCTCTTTTTCCATCTCCAGCACCCTTTGCTGGCTGCCGCTGGAATCGATCAGGATGCCCAAGGTGAGGGGCAGGTCGGACTCGGCAGTGAAGTATTTGATGGTCTGCGGCTTGCTGTCTTCGAGAAGCTGGAAATCATCCTTGGTCAAACTGGGGATCAGCGCGCCTCGCTTGTCCTTGACGTTAAAGAAGAGCTGGACCACGTTGACGTTGACCTTCAGGGTGCTGACGGACTGGTCCCGCTCCGAAGGCTGGTCCTTGTCCTGGGACTGGCTGTCTGGATCTGGCGTGCCGGCCAGGCGGGGTAGCTGCTGGGCGAAGGCGAGGCTTGCGCAGAAAAGGCCGGCAGCGGTCACGGCAGTCGCCAAAATGGGAACGGCAAGGGCCTGAAACCTGCGAATTCTCGGCATCCAGATATTCTCCCGCGCTTTTTGTTAGTCTATTCCATCAGGGTTAGATGCACGAAATTACAGGTTTCGGCATCCGAAATATTAGGAGCAGCCGTCAGGCGGAGAGGTTTCCCCGTGGTTTCAGCGATCGCTAAAGCGTCCCAGGCCCTTGCGGCGGCAGTGCTGGCCCTTTCCCTGTTCCCTGGGACGACAGCTGCCCAGCCGCAGGCACAAACGAAACAGGACATTCCGGATGCGCCCTCGGCCTCGCGGCCGTTTCCCAAGGTGCCGCCGACCAGCCAGGCGCCGCCCGACCAGACTTCGCCAAACCAAACCTCGCCCGACCAGGCGCCGCCGGCTCAGGCCCCGCCTCCGCCTAATCAGGCGCCGCCCACCAGTTCCGACCCTGTTTCCAATCCCGCTTCCAATCCCGCGGACGAGCCGGTTTATGCTCCCGGGGTAGCTCCCGAGCCGCCGTTCAACGTGACCACCGTGCCCCCGGGCAGCGTACCGGCGCCGCATGGTCCGGGCAGCGAGGAGCTGTACAAGATCGTCACCAACGTCAACCAGGTGCTGGTCCCGGTCATGGTGAAAGACGATTCCGGACGCCTGGTCAATGGATTGTTATCGAGAGACTTCTCGGTTTTCGAGGACGGCAAGAAGCAGAACCTGAATTTCTTCACTACCGACCCTTTCGCGCTCTCGGCGGCGGTGATTTTCGACGTCGGCATGCCGGACGTCGCGGTGCAGAAGGTGAACCAGACCTTCTCCGCGCTGGAAGGAGCGTTCAGTCAGTTTGACGAAGTGTCGCTCTATACTTACAGCACCAGCGTGAGCAAGGTGACGGATTTTGCCGCGGTGGGCAAACGCCTGACCGCGGCGTTGGACAGCCTCAAAACGGTTACGGGCAGAAACAACGGACCGCCCGTAGTCAGCGGGCCTCTGGGGCCGCAGGGGCCCATGGTGAACGGCGTTCCCGTTCAAACCGGCACGCCGCGGATGATCAACCCGCCCAAAGAGGCCCATGTGCTGAATGACGCCATCGTGGCCGCGGCGATCGACTTGCGCAAGCGTGACCGCTCCCGGCGCAAAGTTATTTTCATCATCAGCGATGGCCGCGAATACGGCAGCAACGCCAGCTACAGCGACACTCTGAGAGTTCTGCTCTCCACCGGAATTCAGGTGTACGGCGTGGCCGTGGAAGGATCGGCCATTCCGGGATACGGCCAGTTGCAGAAGCTGCACGTGCCGCTCACCGGCTCGCGCCTGGGCTACAGCAATATTCTGCCCAAGTACGCCAGCGCCACCGGAGGCGAAATCTATTCCGGCTTCTCCCGCGACGCCATCGAGGATGTCTACGCCCGCACTCTGGGCGATGCCCGCAACCAGTACACCCTGGGATATCTGACTCATTCCACGCCCAGCAGCACCCACCGCGAGATCGAAGTCCGGGTCGCGCGTCCCGACCTGAAGGTAACTGCCAAGGAAGGCTACTATCCCGTGGGATTGGCGCGCTGAGACGGAGAATTAAACAATTGCAGATTTGAGAACGCAGATTTGAGATTGCAGATTTTCAAGTCGGCGGTGATCACGGACGATTCGGGACCATGGAAGAGCGGCCCTTCAAGGGCCGCGTTCCCGGCGCTCCCCACGACGGCCTTTAGGCCCAGTGCGAAGATCAAACTACTGTCCAGCCCGCAGCCGCCGCTTACTCGATCAAACTGCCATTCGCCGTCAATCTGAATCCAAAATCAGCAATCTGAATTCAGTTCCAGCCGTCGCCGCTCGTGCAATCGCCCGCGCGCTCCCCAGACGGGCAAGCGGCAGAGACCCGGCTCTTTACGGGACGGTGTTCCACAAGTAACCGGCGTAACCTGACGTTGACACTCTGCCGTGTGGTATAAAACCAGCAGTATCAAGCCAAAATTTCAGCCGGGGAGAGGTTTGCGTCCGGGCGGGCGCCGCCACCGGTTCCGAGGGAAGTCTTGAGTTTCATCAACTTCGCAGCCCGCGAGATCAACTGCAAGATCGTTTACTACGGCGCCGGATTGGGCGGCAAGACGACGAATCTTCAGTTTATCTACCAGAAGACCGCCGAGCAGCAGAAGGGCAAGATGATCTCTCTAGCCACGGAGACCGAACGAACCCTGTTTTTTGATTTTCTGCCACTCGATCTGGGTTCGGTCCGCGGCTTCAAGACCCGCATCCACCTGTACACGGTTCCCGGCCAGGTGTTCTACGACGCCAGCCGCAAACTGATTCTGCGCGGCGTCGACGGCATCGTGTTCGTGGCCGACTCGCAGGAAGAGCGCATGGACGCGAATGTCGAGGCCCTCGACAACCTCATGGCCAACCTCAAGGAACACGGCTACGACTTCAACAAGATTCCCTACGTGCTGCAACTCAACAAGCGCGATCTGCCAAACGTCCTCTCTGTCGACGCCCTCTCCAAACAACTTCGCCGTAAAAACGAGCCCATGATTGAAGCCGTGGCCTTCCAGGGCCCGGGAGTGTTCGAGACCCTGAAAGAAATCGCCCGGCAAGTGCTTACCGACCTCAAACAGGGCGGGTAGAGCGGGCGTCGGACCTCGGACTTCGGAGCTAGTGCCTGATGACGCCGGCCAGGATTCCGCTTACCGAATCCTGCCAGGCGTGGGCCATCATTCCCGGGCGGACGCTTCCGCGCCAATGCGCGAGAATCCCGAACATGGCGCCGTACAGGCCGATCAAAATCCCCATCCGGTAGCCCTGGTAGAGGTGGGCCGCCCCGAACGCCGCCGCCGAAATGAAAATACCCGCGGGAGCGTTTCCCGTGAACGCCATGAACTGCCGTTGCAGGTATCCGCGAAAGATTGCCTCCTCGCAAATGCCGGCGGTGACCGAGAGCGCGATCCACAGAGCTATCTCGGCGCCCCCTTGCGGAAGGATGAAGCGCATCGCTTGTCCTGACGACGGGATGCGCAAGAGCCGGCCCAGGATGAAGAGGAGTCCCAGCGAGACCAGCCAGAACGCCGCGGCAATTCCAATGTCCCGCAGGACCTCTCGCGTGGAATGCCATCGCTCTCCCAGAATGATGAGCAGAGGCGCGCCCCAGCGCCGCACTCCCGCCGCGACAAAAGCGAACAGCAGCCATTCGAACAAAAGAGTGAGGGCATAAGAGCGGGCCCGGTGAGGAGTCGCCGCTGCCCTCATATGATCGGCCATGAACCTTGCCAGCCATGCCCAGCCTCCTATGACGGCAAGTACCAGGATTGTATGGATCGGGCTCGCGGCCAGGGGATAGCGGACGGGTGTGGAATGGGCTGCATCCATAATCTTCTCTTCTCTCTTCTCTTCCTAGAATGTGGCTCCCGGCACTGTATCAGGCCGAGAAAGACGAGGCCATGTTGTGACGTCCCGAGCGTAGTTTACAAAGGAAGACACTCAACTCGGACGCTGCGTCGCCTTGAAGTTCCTTCCCGGCGAGCTTTCCCGCCCCCAGGCGCTCTTCCGTCTCGACCTTTTGGCTGCTGGCACTGCAGATGATTCCAGAAGCGGCACCGGGGTAGTGGATTAGTTTCGACGAAAACCATCAACCACAAAGGACACGAAGTATCACGAAGGCTCTCACTCCAAGGGTTTCTTTCGTGGACCTTCGTGTCCATGGTGGTTCATGGTTTCGTAAACTGAGTATAATCTCGCCCATGGCACTGGCCTCCGGCACCAAGATTGGACCTTACGAAATCCTGTCCCTGCTGGGTGCAGGGGGCATGGGCGAAGTGTACAAGGCGCGCGATTCGCGGTTGCGCCGGGAAGTGGCGGTGAAAGTTCTGCCGCCGTCATTCACCAAGGACACGGACCGGTTGCGCCGTTTTGAGCAGGAAGCGCGACTGGTTGGCGCTCTCAATCATCCCAACATTCTCGCCATCTATGACGTGGGCGAGCAGAACGGAGCACCCTATCTGGTCTCAGAGCTTCTCGACGGGCAGAGCCTGCGCGAGCACATGCAAGGCGGGCCCGTCCCCCAGCGTAAGGCGGTTGATTACGGCATGCAGATCGCGCGTGGCCTGGCGGCGGCACATGAAAAGGGCGTGGTGCATCGCGACCTGAAGCCTGACAACATTTTTGTGCTGAACGACGGGCGCATCAAGATCCTCGACTTTGGCCTGGCGAAGCTGATGCAGGACGACGCTCTGACCTCGGCCCATCCTGACTTGCAAACCGTGGACCAGGAGCACCCCGCTACCACCCCCGGCCACGTAATGGGCACCGTCGGCTACATGGCTCCGGAGCAGGTGCGCGGCCAGGGCGCCGACCATCGCTCCGACATTTTTGCTTTGGGCGCCATCCTCTACGAGATGTTGACCGGCAAACGTGCGTTCAAGCGCGACTCCAGCGTGGAGACGATGAACGCAATCCTGAAGGAAGAGCCGCCTGAACTGGACGCGACGGTTCCCGCCCACACTCCTGGTCTGGATCGCGTGGTCCGGCACTGCCTGGAAAAGAATCCGGTACAACGCTTCCAGTCGGCCAGCGACATCGCGTTTGATCTGGAGACAATCTCCAGCCATTCGGGTACGGGCTCGCGTTTGGAAGTTACGGCGGAAGAGAGCAAGCGTAATTGGAAGCTCGCAGCTGCGGCCGTGGTGGTGACGGCTGCGCTGGCGGCCACTTACTATCTGGCGCGGAGGAGTGCACCGGCGGTTGCGCCGCGATTCCATCAGCTCACCTTCCAGCGAGGCACAATTTACGGCGCCAAGTTCGCCCCCGACGGTGAGAGCATCCTGTTCAGCGCCGCTTGGAATGGGGCGCCCAAGCCGCAGATCTACACCACCCGCACCGACGCTTTGATGTCGCGTCCAATTGACCTGCCGGACAGTCAGGTCCTGGGTATTTCGTCAAAAGGCGAGATGGCCATCCGCCAGAAGACTCAGGCGGGGGCGGTCGCGCAAGGCATGCTTTCGGTGGTGCCCTTGACTGGAGGTGCCCCGCGGGAACTGCTCGCCGATGTGTTGGATGCATCCTGGAATCCGGGCGGGGATTCGCTGGCGGCGGTTCACGTCGTGGCCGGGGAAAACCGGCTGGAATATCCGATCGGAAAAACTCTCGTCGCCACCAGTACAGGCAATATCACCGACGTAGCGGTCTCTCCCGACGGCAAAATGATCGCGTACTTTGACCATCCCAATGCCGGTGATACTCGGGGTTATGTGGCCGTCATCGACCTCGCAGGCAAGGCCCGGCGGCTGACCGGCGAGTGGAGCGACCTGACCGGCCTGGCCTGGTCGCGCTCGGGAGACGAGGTCTGGTTCACCGGCAGCGATGCCGGCATCAACAGCGCCCTCTATGCCGTGAATCTGAACGGCAAACTGCGCGATCTGCTGCATATCCCGGGGCGATTGCACTTGTTTGACATCAGCAAGGATGGTCAAGTGCTGATCACCAACGAGGCCAGCCGTCTGGAAAGTTACGGGCGGCACGCCGGACGGGACAAGGACATTGATCTCTCCTGGTTCGACTGGACGATTGGCCGCGCGGTTTCAAGTGACGGCCAGTGGGTCGTGCTGGAAGAAGACGGAGAAGGCGGCGGGCCCGACTATTCGATCTTTATACGGAAGACCGATGGCTCCGCCGCGATTCGACTGGGCAGCGGCATGGGAGAGGACATTTCTCCCGACGGAAAGTGGGTCGCTTCGACGGGCGTGAAACAGCCTGGGCCCACGGTCCTGCTTCCGACCGGCGCCGGACAAGCGTTGACCTTGGCCGACAGCCAGTTGTTTCACTCGGCCAGGCTGAACTTCCTGCCGGATGGTAAAGGCGTGATCATGATCGCAGCCGAACCGGGCAAGGCCCCGCGCACTTACATCCAGATGCTGGACGGCACACCTCCAAAAGCGTTCGGCCCGGAACAGTTCCGCGGCAACCTGATCTCTCCAGACGGAAACAGTGTGCTAGGGCGTAAAGCGGGAACGCCCTGGATCCTTCCCATGTCTGGAGCAGAACCAGGACAAGCCCTGCCCGCGGTGAAACCCGAAGAGGTGGTCTCAGGATGGACGGCCGACAGCCGTTCAATTTATGTAAGTGATTCGTCCTCGATACCGGCGAAGGTTTATGTGATGGACCTGAAAACAGGCCAGCGCAAATTGCACCACGAGTTCGCCCCGGGCGACCCGTCAGGAGTGCCGCAGGTGAGCCGGTGCCTGATCACGCCAGATGGAAAGTTCTACATTTACGGTGTCCCTCGCACGCTCTCCTACCTCTACGTGGTGGAGGGATTGAAGTAGCCGCCTGACAAGCCGAGTCATCGGTTAGTTGCGGAGTTGAGGCCCGGAGTCTGAGGTCCAGGGTCTGAGATGCCTCACTGCGGCCGCAGCGACTTCAGCATCTGCTCGAAGGTTGGGCGCAGGGTTTCGAAATCCCTGTCGGGCGCGATCGAGACGACATACAACAGAGTGCCATCGTTGCGCATGAGTGCGACCAGCCAGTCCCGCTCCTGGGTTGCGCGTCCGCTCTGGTCCTTCAGGGGAGAGGTTCCGATCAGGTCCACCGACTTGCCCGCGACACCATTCACGCGGATGTTCTCGTCATGCCCGATCTCCCGCAGGCCGGGGTTGGATTGTCGCAACGAAGCCAGCAGCTCATGGGTTGCCTGATCAAGGCTGGCGTTGGCGTCCTCGGGCTGGAAGGTATTGATCATCACGCCGTAGGCGACGGCGTTCTCCGAGACCCCGTTGGGCGGAGCCATGGTCACGGCCGAGTCCTGGTCTCCGAACACCTGCCAGTTGTCAGGATAGGAAATCGTAAAATCACGATGGCTGAATGAGCGTAGGCTGGCACTGGCTTGCACGCCTCCGGAAGCCACTTGCATGGCCCCGGTCTGTTGCCTTTCCGCGATCTGCTGCGCGGTGAGCGGCCGCATGGCGGAAACCCGCTGCTTGATATCGCGGAATTCCGGGCTGTCGCCGCGATAGCTGGTCTTGCGCGGCAGAGTGGCGACTTCCCGGGCCACGGCCTGGGCGCGATTTCCGGGATCCGGATGATCGCTGAAAAACTGGGGACCGCGGGCGCCGCCTTGCGCCTGGATCTTCTCGAAGAAATCCGCCATGGCGCGAGGATTGAAGCCCGTGTCATACATGATGTCGGTGCCCAGCAGGTCGGCTTCGGACTCGGCTGTCCGCGAGTTCCTCAGGAAATAGGAGCCTATGCCGAAACCCAGCCCCATCTGCGCCATTTGCGAGAGCGCGCCCTGGCCCATTACCCCGCCAAGAATTGCCAGCGGCAGCTGGGCCGCCATCTGCTTGCTGGCCGCTCGCGTGCCGTGGCGCTGCACCACGTGAGAGATTTCGTGCGCTAGTACGCCCGCCAGTTCGGCCTCGTTGTCCGCCGCCTGGACGGTTCCCACATTCACGAAGACGGGGCCGCCGGGAAGCGCAAAGGCATTAATCTCTTTCTGGTTTACGACGTGGAATGTGTAAGGCCATTTCTCGCCGGGCGCGTGCGCCGCCAGTTCCCGCCCCAGGCGCTGCACGTAAATCGTGACCGGGTCAGAGTCAGGAAGGACCGGCAGCTTCTGGGCGACCTGGGCGGCGGACTGTTGTCCCGCTTGAAGTTCCTCCTGGGCGGAAAACATGTTGAAGCCATGGGTGGGAGTGACGCGGCCTTCCAGCGCCCGCGGCGCCACAATGGAAAAAAACAAAGTCGCCATCAGACAGCGCGAGATGATCGAGTCGCCCCTCATAGCTTCCATTTTAGATGCAGAAAACATACCCCGGGGATCTTCACGGCCACGCTTGCCCAAACGTCTTGTCATCTGGGGGGTGAGCCAAAGCTCACCGTAATATTTCGATGCTTAATCTCAGCTTAAACCTCTGCGGAGCCATTCCTAGGCCAGGTGGGGACAGCCGCCTCGGCTGTCCTGGTCGAGCGCAGCTCGACAGGCTCTCGCCGCCAGCATAATAGCGGAGCTGCGCTCCGCCGGGACAGCCGGGGGCGGCTGTCCCCACGTGGTCTGGGATGATCTGCAAACCAAAAAAGGTGCCGGTTTCCCGGCACCTCAGTTGAATGGCTTGGAAGGATTACTTGCTGTCCAGGGTTCCCGTAGCGCCGAATTCGCGCCGGGCAACGGTGCGCGCCGGACGCGCCATGGGAAGCGCTCCCGCCGCGGCGCCATGCCGTTCCAGCAACATGGGAACCATGGCATTCTCGGCTTCCTTGACGAACATGAGCTTGCCCTCGGGACTCATGTCGATGCGGATGAAGTCGCCCAGCTTGACCTGTCCGGTGGCGACCAGGTTGGCCAGCTGGAACACGATGTGCCGCTCGATCGCGCGCTTCAGATGCCGCGCGCCGTATTTCGGATCGGTCCCCTCGTGCAGCAGGAAGCTCTTCACCTTGGGCGTGCAACTGAATACAAATTGATTTACAGCTGATGCCGTCAGGATGCGCTGCTGCACCATCCCCAGTTCGATTTCCAGGATCTGCTGCAGGTGCTCCGAACGCAGGGTGCGGAACACGACGGACTTGTCGATGCGGTTCATGAATTCGGGGCTGAATTTTCGCCGGGCCGCGTCGACCGCGGTGCGGTTGATTTTGTCATCGAAAGCCGCGTCCACTTGCGTGGCCTTTTGCATGAAGCCCAGGCCGCCGTCGACCATGTTGCTCATCTCTCCGGCACCCAGGTTCGAGGTCATGATGATGATGCATTGCGAGAGATCCACGCGGCGGTTGTCGCCCAGGGTCAGGGTGGCCTTATCCAGAATGCCCAGCAGCAATTGCCAGAGCGAGTCGGAGGCTTTTTCGATTTCGTCGAACAGCAGGATCGAGAGTTTCAGGGTCTCGGTGTGCCACTGGTTCAACGCTTCCTGGGTCAGAAGAGGATGCGTCTCGCGATGGCCCAGGTATCCCGGAGGCGAGCCGATCAGTTTCGCAATCTCGTGCGAGTGCTGAAATTCGGCGCAGTCAATCTTGATACAGGCGCGGGCGTCGCCGAAAAGCGATTCGGCCATGGCTTCAACCACCCGGGTCTTTCCCGACCCGGTGGGCCCGAGAAACAGAAGATTTCCAACCGGACGGCCAGGAGGATTCAGCCCCGCCAGGAACATCTGATAGATTTCGACCACTTTCTCGACGGCCTGGTCCTGACCGACGATTCTGCGGCGAAGGGAGCTTTCGAACTCTCTGGCATCGTTAGAGCGGCGCGTGGGATCCAACATGGTGTTGACGACGGTTTTCATATAGGGTCTGGCCCTGCTTTTCCTTTCGTGGGCCCCTGTACTTCTGGAACAAGGGATCCGCCGTCTCGTAATGAGAGAGGGACAAATTTTGTCACTGTCTCATCTCCGGCACTGCGATTACTGCAAACGACTCTCCATCCCCGGCAAAGCCCCAATTCCCAATTGTCTGTATAGCTTAGATGCCGGAGGCGGGCGAAACGGCAAACGGTTACTCCGCACCCGGGTTAGGGTAAAGGGAAATAGTTTGCCACTAGCTGGAAGATCCCCGGTCCGGCGCTCGGTTCCCGCACCCACCTGGCACTGGCCCGACGTTATCTGGCAGGCCCGTATGACCGCGGGTAGCATCCGTCAAAACAACTGCTTTCACGGAGAATACCTTGCGTCAACTGGGCCCCGGATCACTCGCCACTATCCTCTTTCTTTCTTTCGGTTTAGTTCTCATGGAAATCGTGCCGGGGCCGCCGGCCGTCGCGCAAACGGCGCACCCCAAACTGGTGCTGGCCTCCCGGCCGACGACTCCGCTGGTGCCCAAGGCGCCGGACCCGTCCCTGGTGACGGTAGCGCCTCCGGGCAGCGCGCTGTACGTTGCCAAGCGCGGCGACAGCATTCCCCTGGTGGCTCACAAGTATCTTTCGCAGACCTCGTACCTGACTTCTTCCGAGCTGACCGAGGCCATCCACAAGGCTAACGGAGATTTCCACAGCACGTTCCTGAAGGCGGGCCAGCCGGTGATCGTTCCCGGACTGCTGCCGGCCCCGATCGTTGAGAAGTCGGTCCCGGTCGAACGTGATTTTGAAGTGCGGGCGGTGTACCTCACCGGAATCATGGCGGCCAGCGACCACGGAATACGCATCATTAAGCACTGGAGGGAAGTCGGTGGAAATGCCGTGGTGTTCGATATCAAGGATAGCGATGGAGTCGTCACCATCCCCTTCGATCATCCCCTGCTCGGAGCGCATCGCAGCGCCTTCCACGATCTGCCCAAGTTCATCCATTTCGTGCATTCGCAGAACATGCACGCCATCGCCCGCGTGGCCATTTTCCGCGACCAGCGCCTGGTGGAGACCCATCCCGAGCTGGCAGTGAAGTCACGACGAACGGGGCAACCGTGGCGCGAGAACGGAAAACTGGTTTGGACCGATTCGTCCCAGCCCAAGGTGCAGGAGTATGACATCGCGCTGGCCCTGAAAGCCGCCGAAGCCGGCGCCGACGAGATCCAGTTCGATTACGTTCGCTTCCCCGCCGAAGGCGACCAGAAAGATGCCAGCTTCTACTTTGAGGCCGAGCATCCCGACTGGCATCGCGCGGACGTGATTGCCGACTTCCTGAAACATGCTTACGCCGAGATTCATCCCACCGGAGCGCTGTTGTCACTCGATGTGTTCGGCATTATGGCCTGGCAGCGCCCGGTTGACCTGTCGCATACCGGTCAGGACATCGTGCGCATGGCCAAGTATTGCGACGTGCTCTCGCCCATGATCTATCCGTCCCACTTCTTCGGCATGGATGGCATCGCACACCCCGGCGACGCGCCCGAGCACTTCATCGGCGAGTCGATGGTCCGCTTCGAAACCATCACCAAGGGCAGTGGCGTTGTGATTCGGCCCTGGCTGCAGGCTTTCCGCTGGAGAACCAAGACCTACTCGCCCCAATACATTGAAGCCCAGGTGATCACGGCGAAGGACAAGGGCGGAATCGGGTTCCTGTTCTGGAATGCGGCCAATGACTACAGCAAGCCCTACGCCGCCATGCCGGAGATGGGCGCGGCCAAGGGCAAGTATTTCCGAGGAGACGAGATATCCACCAGCGTGCGGGCGGCAGAACTGTCACCCGCTCCCAAGCTTCCAGCTGAGGGCGCTAAACCCTGACTCGTCGTGGCAGGAAGTGACCTCCTGGGCTCGCGGATGGCGATAGGCTCATCTCGGGTGCTCAGTTATAATTCTCCTAGCCCGTAGGAGTCCTCATGGCGATCCAAAAGACCGAGAAAATCTGGCATAACGGCAAACTCATTCCCTGGGACAGCGCCCAGATTCACGTGATGTCGCACGTGGTGCATTACGGCTCCTCGGTGTTCGAGGGCGTCCGTTGCTACGCGCTCCCCAGTGGCCCCGCAATCTTTCGCGCCAAAGAGCACATGCAGCGGCTGCTGGATTCGGCCAAGATCTACCGCATCGATGTGGACTTTACGGTGGAAGAGCTGATCGGCGGAATGGCCGAGCTGGTGAAGAACAACGGCGTCTGGCCTTGCTACATCCGCCCCATTGTGCTGCGCGGTTACGGCGAAGCGGGCGTGAACCCGTTCAACTCGCCGACCGAGGTTTACATCTGTAATTATCCCTGGGGTAAATACCTGACGTCGGATTCCGGAGAGGGCGCCGATATCTGCGTCTCCTCGTGGACCCGCATCGCGCCCAATACCCTGCCGGCGATGGCCAAGTCGGCCGCGAATTACATGAATTCGCAGCTCATCAAGATGGAAGCCATCATCAATGGTTATGTCGAGGGCATTGCGCTCGACGCCAACGGCTACGTCAGCGAAGGTTCGGGAGAGAACGTCTTCGTGGTCCGCAACGGCGTGCTGAATACGGCTCCGCTGGGCAATTCCGTGCTGCCCGGCATCACGCGCGAATCCGTGCTGCAGATTGCCCGGGACCTCGGCATCCCAGTGACCGAACAAGGGATTCCGCGCGAACTGCTTTACATCGCGGATGAAGTCTTTTTCACCGGCACGGCCGCCGAAGTTACGCCGATCCGTTCCGTGGACAAGATCAGCGTGGGCAAAGGCACGGTCGGCCCCATCACCAAGGCCATCCAGAAAGAGTTTTACGCCATCGTCACCGGAGAGAAACCCGACAAGTACAGGTGGCTTACGCCGGTGGCGGTCGGAAGCAAGCAACCCGTCGGCGTCTAGCGCGAACCACGTGGGGACAGCCGCCCTCGGCTGTCCGGCGGAGCGCCGCTCCGCGGCTTCAGAATCAGAAACTAAACTTAGGAAGTATCTGAAGACGTTCAGGCCGGCGGGCCTTGCCCGCCTGGACAGCCGAGGGCGGCTGTCCCCACGTGGCCGGTGATTATCTTCCGCACCAGACCACATCAATCGGATATTTCTCGAAGACGCGGTCCGAGGTCAGCACTGTCAAGTCCATTCAGCAGGTCGATGGGCAATTGGCTCAGATTGCCCGCCAGGTGCGGAGTGATCGTGAGGAACTTCAGCCGCGAAGGGCCTGGCGTGCCCGGCATCCGAATCCGCGCAGGTGGTTCGTGCCGGATGCTTCGCAAACTCAGCGTGACGCTCTGGATTTGGGACCCGCCCGGCGCAGAGCTTCACTCCGCTGGACGGGGAGGACACCGCCCTTGCGCGTTCCCGCCGTTACTTAGGTCATCTTGGGCGGAGTGACTTTTCGGTTCATCATACGGGAGGTTATCTGGGGGAAGTGTCGAATGAATATTGATGATCTGCTGCGCATTGCCATGGAGCGCCGGGCCTCCGACTTGCATTTGAAGGTAGGCAACTATCCCCATCTGCGCATCGATGGCGACCTGACTCCGCTGACCGACCAGCCGCGCGTCAGCGCCGAAGACATGCTGACCATGGCGTTCAGCATGATGTCGGCGCGCCAGAAACAGAAGTTCAAAGAGACCACGGAAATTGACATGGCCTACGGCGTCGCCGGACTGGGCCGCTTCCGTGTCAACGTCTTCCAGCAGCGCGGCAACGTGGGACTGGTACTGCGCGTCATCCCCACCAAGATCCGCGCCCTCGACGAACTCTACCTGCCAAAAATTGTGGAACAGGTTTGTGAAATGCCGCGCGGCCTGATCCTGGTCACCGGCGTCACCGGTTCCGGTAAGTCAACAACTCTCGCAGCCATGGTGGACCGCATCAACTCCACCCGCGCCGAGCACATCATCACCATCGAAGATCCCATCGAATTTCTACACCGCGACAAGAAAGGCTATGTCAACCAGCGCGAAGTAGAAGTGGACACGCCGTCATTTGGCGCCGCGTTGCGCGCTTCCCTGCGTCAGGATCCCGACGTCATCCTGGTCGGCGAAATGCGCGATCTCGAAACCATCGGCACTGCGCTGCACGCCGCCGAAACTGGCCACATGGTGTTCTCCACCTTGCACACCCTGGACGCGGTCGAAACCATCAACCGTATTATCGCGATCTTCCCGCCGCCGGAGCAAAAACAGATCCGGTTGCAGCTGGCAGCGGTGCTGCGCGCCGTCATCAGCCAACGACTGGTGCGACGCTGCGACGGAGACGGCCGCGTGCCCGCGGTCGAAGTCATGATCAACACCGCGTACATTCGCGAATGTATTCTGGTTCCGGAAAAGACTCGCGCCGTCCGCGACGCCATTTCTGCCGGAACTTCGCAGTACGGCATGCAAACCTTCGATCAGTCGCTATGGGATTTGTTCCAGGCAGGATTGATCAACTACGAAACCGCTCTGGAAAACGCTTCCAACGCCGACGACTTCAAGTTGCGGATGCAGGGCGTGTCTTCCACCAGCGATATTTC
>Ga0187822_10000092_pt1 | contig 14846 bp, 11 predicted proteins | sample NC_wetland_sal_i_18_FD_132967 | JGI IMG/M metagenome (GOLD analysis project Ga0187822, IMG submission 132967) | Wetland sediment microbial communities from Neuse River Estuary, North Carolina, USA - SourceSoil_2 | ecosystem: Environmental > Aquatic > Freshwater > Wetlands > Sediment | place...
ATCGATTACATCGAGACGCTCGAGGGCGCGGGCTTCAAGTTCAATAATCCGAACGTGAAGAGCACCTGCGGCTGCGGCAGTTCCTTCCAGGTCTAACGATTAAATTTCTAGACGCTGCCTACCTCGGCCGGGAGAATTCTCGGCCGAGGATTTTTCTTTTGGGGTTGAAACAGCTACCCGCGTGTGCCGCCATACCTAGTCCCCGGCGTGGGCATATCGACAGTGAAGTCGCGCCTCAGCAGAAGCCCGCGCGCTGGGATTGGTCATGCCACATTTTTGTGTTCGTCACGTTTGCATGCCTTCGCTTGATCCGTTGTCTCGCAAATTAAAACTCGCAGCGCCCGCAGCGCGTCATCCAACGCCACGTGCTCGGAAAAGTCCAATTCGTGCGATTCTTGCAGGCGGGCCAGGATGGCTCGCTCGGCGATATTAATGCTTCGGGACAGTTCCTCAGGAGCCGCCAGGAAAGCATCCAGCACGCTTTGCTGCCAGGGATACGTTATTAGATCGTTCATCTCGTCTCTTCCTCTCCTGCATTTCAAATTCGAATTGCCAAACTGTCGACCGGCTCCTCGGTCCCGACCTGTTGGGCCGAGAAACCGGTCTTGCCTAAGTTCCAGCCGCTGCTACGCTGGAACTCAGATCGTTACTTATATGCAGAGGCACCGTGGCCCTGACCGTGGTCCCCTTTTCGCTTGAGACGACCTCCAACTTTCCCCCCAATTGCCGCACGCGCTCATTCATTCCGCGCAGCCCCACTCCTAATCCCTCTATGGAATCGTTGAATTGCAAGAGCTCCGCAGGGACGCCTTTGCCTTCGTCCTGCACCTCCAGGACGGCCTTTCCATCCTCGCGCCTGAGCCGGATATAAACCGTGGGACTTCTGGAATGGCGATGCACATTCGTCAGGCTCTCCTGCAGGATGCGAAACAGGGCTAGTTCCTTCTCGAGAGGCAATCTGCCGAAGTCCGCTGCAACCTGAAAATCAACCTGAATGCCACTGCGTTGCCGGAAGCCCTCGAGATAGGATTCCACGGCCGTTCTCAGGCCCATCTCTTCCAGCATGGGCGGATAGAAAAGGTAAGACATGGTCCGAACTTCTCGCGTGGCGTGTTCCAGAATCTGAGCGCACTCACGAACGTTCTCCTCCCAGTCTTGCCGGCCCTCTTCCGTAGTGAGCATCTCCAGCGCCATCTTTGCTCCTACCAATAATTGGCCCACGCTATCGTGAAGCTCCCGGCCCAGCCGCCTGCGTTCCTCTTCCTGTAATCGCAGCAGCCGAGCCGAAAGGCTGCGCACAGAGGTCTCCGCTTGTCGCGCCGACTGTTCCGCCTCGATTCTGTATTTGATCTCCTCTTGCAGTTGGGCCATGGAATGGCGCAATGCGTCTTCGGTCCGTTTACGTTCGGTGACATCCCGGGTAACCTTACCGAAGCCGTAAAGGCGTCCGCTCTCATCTCGCAGCGCGGTAATCACGACGTTGGCCCAAAACTGCGAGCCGTCTTTGCGCACCCGCCAGCCTTCCTCTTCGTAGCGGCCCTCCCGGCGAGCGATCTCCAACTCCTTCTCCGTTTTTCCAGACTTGATCTCTTCCTGTGGATAAAAGATAGAGAAGTGCTTGCCGATCACTTCCTCCGCGCGATAGCCCTTGATCCGCTCCGCACCGGCGTTCCAGCTCAAAATGCGGCCGTCGGGATCCAGCATGAATATGGCGTAATCGCGAACGGCCTCCACCAGCAGCCGGAAGAGATTTCGGTCAAAAGAGGTGCTCTTTCTAATATTTGTGACGCTTGACATATTTGTGGCGCTTGACACTTTCTTCTCCTCCGAGCCCGGCAACTCAGCAAGCCGCCTCGGGCGAGCTTTCGCCTTGGCCGTGAAAAGGAGCTTCACGGGCTCAAAGATGTCCAATCTCGAGCAGCTCATCCGGGCCGGCATCGGTTCGATCATGGCCGTTTAACTTTTTCTTCTTGCTATCCTCTCGCACTGGAGCCGAACTGCCGGGCAATTCGAGCTCGGCAACTTTCTCCGCGACCTCGATCGGTACCTGTGGAAAATGCGTCTTGGATTTCGGCATCGAAATCTCCTTCCGACCCGTCTCTGGCTGGGGCGTCATATGAGAACCCTAGCAGACGAGAATTCATACGGGTGAAATCCTTAGGGAATTCTTAGGAATCCGCAGGTCCGTTAGTACGGGACTTTCTGCGTGCGATGCAGTTCGCTAACAATTGCTCCCGCTTATGCGAGTCCATTGCGGAAAATACGCTATCAATTTTTTACTTGCACGCGTCGTTACGCTGTGATACGTTTGCGTTACGTTTTGCTTAGCTTATCGGTGTCGGTAACTAACTCGGAGGTGGCCATGAAAGCCCGTGAGGCCAAAGCGAATACGATGCATTTCAAGTCCATGGCGCAAATTGACGTTCCGCAAGGTCGTCGTGGAAAGCACAAGGAGATTGTTACCCTCATCCTCAAGGACCTCGACCAGCTCCCGGCTGGTTCCGCGCTCAAAGTGCCGTTGAGCGAATTGGCGGACGGCAAACCGAAAGTTCGCTCCGCGCTGAACCGCGCCACCCGCAAGAACGGGCATACGGTGGCCACGGCCAGCGACAGCGAGTTCCTTTACATCTGGAACGTGCCGCGCAAGGACTAACGCCGTTTACCTTTAAAGTTCGGTCCAATTTGGAAGCCCTGGTGGCGTGAAGCGTCTCTCACTGTTCAAGCAAGCTGTGGTATAAGCATCAGCGCACGTTCTTCCTAGCTTGCTCCGTCAAGTCATGTTTGACGCAGGAGGTCACAAATGAAGGCCGCAATGAGCTCAGATGCAAGAAAGCACTTTGAGAAATGGACCGCGGCGCCCTGGGCATTCTCTTTCGCTCTCATTGTCATGGCTTTCGCCGTTCTTTCATTCTCCAGCGATCTCCGCGGCCAGGCGAAAGACGAGGGGAAAAATCAGAAAAAGGGCCGTTGGATCACGCTCTTTGATGGCAAGAGCATGGCTAACTGGAGCCCCATTGGCGACGCCAACTGGCGCTTGATGGATGGCGCCGTGGTCGCGGACAAGGGCATGGGCTTTCTCGTGTCCAAGAATTCCTACACCGATTTTCAGATCCACGCCGAATTCTGGACGAGTGACGACGCGAATAGCGGAATCTTTATCCGCTGTGCGGACCCGAAAAAGGTGACGGCCGACAATTGCTACGAGGTGAATATCTTCGACCAGCGCCCCGATCCCACTTACGGTACCGGCGCCATCACCAACATTGCCAAGCCATCGGTTTTCCTGAAGGCGGGAGGGAAGTGGAACATCTACGAAATCACGGCCCAAGGCCCGCATATGGTGATCGTTTTGAACGGCACCAAAACCGTTGACACCATGAACTCAAAACTTCCGAGCGGCCCCATCGCGCTGCAAGCCTTCGCCGGCGTCGTCAAGTTCCGCAAAGTGCAAGTAAAGCCACTGTAGGAAAATTCTGCAGCTCAGATCGCCCGCGATGCCCCGTGCGCAAGCGCGGCTCCCGAAGGACGTGCCCGAGCGTTGCAGCGAGAGCGCCCGACGCGGCCGTCAGTTGATCGGAAACGAAATTGAGTTGGAGTTGCCCGAGTTGGGATTATTCACGGCTAAAGTCGCGTTGCCGCTGTTAGCGATGTCCGAAACTGGAATCGCAACGGTCAGATGAGATGAATCCACGAATGTGCTCGTCCGCTCCGCACCATTCCACGTCACGACGGCGCCAGGAACGAAGCCCGACCCGGTAACAGTCAGAACGAGATTGCCGCCTCCGGCAGTGGCGCTCGAAGGCGAGGCCGAACTTAATGCTGGCGTCGAATTCGCGCTGCTCCACTGCGGCAGGACAAAAGGTCCGCGCATCAGAATGATCTTTCCCGTTCCGGTTGTGCCCCCAAACGGATAGCCGAGGCTCGTGTGCCAGGCCAAGCCGTCTCTGCCCCAGCGAAGTAAATCTACCCCCTGCGCCAATCCCGTCAACTGCAGCTGGTTTAGCAGTACGTACCGCGAGCTGTCGTAAGAGAGCAATACAGGATTAGCCGAACCTGCCAGCGTCTCTCCTAGTATGAAAACTCGTCCGCTTGCCGGGTCTGGAGCCACGCCGCTGCCTTGGACGACTTGGGAGCTGCCGAGTGACGAACTGACATAGAACTGCCCCAACTGTGTCGGAGGCGTAGTTGTTGGGTCGGCGACGCCACCGGCAAATCCATATACGATCCCATTTGCCAGCTTGAAGCTGCCGGAGAACCCACCGATGCCGTTGAGCGTGAAGCCTGTTGTGTCTGTGCCCAACCGTGCCGGACCGCTGCTCGTGATCGTCCATCGATTGAATTCGGCTCCGGTCGTGTCGCTATCGTAGGAGTAAAACGTAGTGCCGTTCGCAAACGCGAGATTCGACCCTGTATATGGCCCGGTCACGTTCGTCCGCATGCTTCCGCTTGTGCTCGTAAAGTCGAAAATCCCGTCGCCGCCCCATGAGCCGGTGTCAATCGCCAGCACGCTATTGTTTCCCGGGGCCACCGCAAGGTCGCGCGCCGATACCTGAGTATTAGGGGAAGGGGAGCCGGGAATGACTATGGGGTACACCGGCCCCTGCTTCATGGTCGTGAGATCGACGTTGGTGACACTCTGGGCGCCATCCAACCCAACGTACAAATATTGTCCGTCGCTCGATTCCGATATCCGGTTTGGTTCGCTCCCTATATTGAGCGGCGAGCCCAACGAACCTGACATCGGATCTATAGCCACAAGGCTGTTGCCCGTCACCTGGGACGCCGTGCTGGGAACTGTCGCATAGAGTTTGCGGGTAAAGGGATCGAAGCCCATTCGGTTTACGTCCAGGCTGACCACCTGATATGTGGTCAGCAGCGAACTGGACGAGGTTCCGCCGCCAGGACTCGGATTGGCCACATTGATCCACGCCCAGCCCATCGTCGCCACATTGCTCGCATCCACATTTGCGGTTAGCTGGGTGGCGCTCACAAAAGTAGTAGAAAGCGCCGTCCCATTCATCTGCACCACTGACCCTGAAACAAAACCGGAGCCGGTGATCGTCAGCGTGAACGAGGCCGATCCTGCCTGCACGAACGCCGGAGAGATTGAGCTCACCATCGGCGCCGGGCTATAGGTCGGCCCCGTAACGGTGGTGGCTGTCGTCACGGTGTTGTTCGCAAGATTCGGGTCTCCCTGCGGAGCGCTCACCGTCGCCGTGTTGGTCAGCGTGCCCGAGGTAAGGAGCGTGACCGTGATCTGGACGCTTGCCGAGCTGCCAGAGTTCAAATTGCCCAGATCGCAATGCACCACAGCTCCGCCGCTGCAACTCCCTTGAGTCGACGTGGCGCTCTGAAACACCGATCCGTCCGGAATGTCGTCCGTCAGCGTCGCCGGGGTGGCGGTCGCCGGTCCCGCATTTGTGACCGTCAAGCTGTAGGTCAGGCTCGTTCCCGTTGTCGCCGCTGTCGATGCGCTTGCCGTCACGCTCAGGTCAGCCAGCGAACTCGATAGATCGCGAACGAGCGCGGAATGGAGAATGTATAATTGCGAGCCATTGCTGAACGCCAATCCATCTTGACCCCAGCGCGCCAACGAAGCTGGGCTTGGCGGACCGTAGGAGTTGACGTTAACGGCCGGAAGCGAGCCATCCAACACGAATGTTGAGATGTCATACGCGTTGACTTGCAGCGTCGGGCCGAAGTTTGGATTCAGCAGCACGAATGCTTTGCCGATGCTCGAGTCCGGCGCCTCGGGGCCGTTGGCATTTTGATTCTGGCCTACGGAAAAGACCCCCAACGGCATGCCGGTGTTGGCATCCAGAATGACGCCAGTGGTGAGATATGCACGTCCATTGTCCACACGCAAACCATTCGAACTGACGTTTATGTTAAGCGATGTGGCCGAAGTTATGCCCGTGCTGTCGACCGTCGCGACCCCATAACCGCTTCCAGCTTCGTAGAGTTTCGTCCCCGTCGGATCAAACGCAAGTCCCGTCACACCGGAGCAGCATTGCACGGCTCCATTCACAGCATTCGCGCGCGGCTTTCCGCTGTCATAGATTGTTACGCTGCTTGCGTACACAAAATTGACGGGAGCCGCCACCGCTAAGGTATTCGGCGAACCCGGCATCACCGCCAGCGCTTGTGCCGTCGCGGGTGGATTATAGATACCGGTTCCTCCCCCAAGGCTGAATTGCAGCCCCGCCGTTTGCGCGACCAAATCCACTTGGCGCACCGCAGCTGCGCCGTTCAGTGATACCCAAATGACTTTCCCGTCGCTCGAGATCGCCATCTTTGTCGGTTCGCTGCCCACAAATATTGGCGCACCCATGATGCCGGTGTTCGGATCGATGGACACAATGCTGTTGCCCAGAGAAGGCCCGCCGCTGCTGGGAACCGACGCGTACAGCAGCCCCGTGAAGGAGCTATACGTAAGATCGTTCGTCGGCAGGGAAATGAATGTCGTGAAAGTGACCGCGCCGGAAGTTCCTCCGCCAGGCGCCGGATTGAAAACGGTTACCGCGCTATTTCCAAGCGTCTGAATATCTTTCGCTGAAATCGATGCCGTGAGCTGATTCGGGCCGACGAATGTAGTTGCACGCGCCGATCCATTCCACTGAACGACGGAAGTGGGAACGAAATTCGATCCACTAACCGTCAGTGTGATGCCTGGCCCTCCAAACGCCGCGCCTGCTGGCGACAGCTGGGAGAGCGTGGGAATCGGATTCGGCACTACATCCACCGTTAGGGCGTTCGAGGGTGCAGTTCCTGGATTGCTTACGGTAATCGAAAGCTGACCCACAACCGTGAGGTCAGCGGCCGGAATAGTAAAAAACGCCGCAATTGGACTCGCACCTAGAACAGCGATTGGGCTGCCGCCGTTTACCTGCATCGTGGACGATACAGTGAAACCGCTGCCGGCGATCCTCACAACCGTGTCCGGCGAATTGATCGAAACGGAACTTGGACTGATGCTGCTGAGCGTCACCGGGGGAAACGTCGTGATATTTAGGGTTATAGAATTTGAAGTTCCTCCTCCCGGTGCAGGCGTGAATACTGTGATCTGCGCGGTGCCAACAGCGGCGATATTGCTTGCCGGAATCTGACATGTCAGCCGCGACGAATTCACGTAGGTCGTCGCGCAATTTGTTCCGTTCCAGGCCACAACCGAGGTGGGCCCGAATCCAAACCCATTCACGGTTAACGTGAACGCAGGTCCATTCACGAATGCACCACTCGGCGATAGAGACGTAATTACGGGCGGAGGGTAGTTGATCGTAAGCGGCTGGCTGGTCGCCGAAACGCCACCCCCGGGAGCAGGATTCGATACTCCGATCTGCGCCGTACCTACAGACGCAAGGTCGCTTGCCTGTAAGGTAAGTTGAAGCTGGGTGCCGTTCACATATTTCGTCGTGCGGTTGGCGCCATTCCACGTGATCGAGGAATTAGGGAGAAACCCTGTGCCTGTGACGGTCAATGCCGAGCCGCCACTAATTATTGTTACCGTGCTGGGAAAAATTCCCGCAACGTCGGGCAAGGGATTATTGATCGTAAGTGTCGCCGCGGTGGATGTCCCCCCGCCCGGAGCCGGATTTAATACGGTAATCTGGGCAATTTCGCCGACCGCCAGATCGGCAGCCGTCAAAGCCACCTGCAATTGCGTCGAGCTCACAAATGTCGTGGGCCGGTTGCCGGCGTTCCATTGCGCCATAGAGGCGGCCACAAAACCCGTTCCCGTTATGGAGATCACCGTAGCTGCTGACCCTGCTGTCGTGCTGGTCTGCGAAAGCGAACTGATCGCGGGCACTGGATTGTTGACCGTAAAGCCACCGCCGACTGAGGCGCCTCCGCCGGGGCCCGGATTCACCACTGTAATCTGCGCAATGCCGGCGAAGGCGAGATCGGCAGCCGTGAACGTTACCTGCAATTGGGTGGAGCTCACAAATGTCGTGGGCCGGTTGCTCTGGTTCCACTGCGCGATTGAAGCGGGAACAAAACCCGTTCCCGTTATGGTTATGACTGTGGCTGCTGAACCTGCCATCGTGCTGGTCTGCGAAAGCGAAGTGATACTGGGGGCGGGATTGTTGATCGAAAAAGCAGATGTGGCTGAGCTGCCTCCGCCGGGACTAGGATTCATCACGGATATCTGCGCAGTCCCCGCACTAGCCAAATCTGCCGAAGAGACCGTCACCTGCAATTCTGTCGAGCTCACAAATGTCGTGGGCCGATTGCTCTGGTTCCACTCCACCACGGATCCCTGCACGAAACCGCTTCCGGTAATCGTGACCGTTATGGAGGATGCTCCTACGGGCGCGCTCGAGGGCGACACGGAACTGATGGCAGGTGCAGGATTATTCTGCGGGGTTGGAGCTTGCTCAGTAGTCGCCGGCGCTGGGCCGCTGCCACCGCCGCTGCATCCAGCGAGGGCGACGATGAGAAGCAGAGCAGAAGTAGGTAACCAAACCCGACGCAAGCCAGCATGAGTATGCCGTGTTGTGAACACGCGCCGCCTCCTTCGACTGCGAGCTGGGGACCCAGTAAAGCAAAGCAACACGCGGGGATGTTAAAGAGCGGGTAATACTAATCCTGTACTCAAAAACCTGGCTATACTGCATATACCTGACGGCGGTGTCAAGCGAGATGTGTAGCTGGGCGGCCACCGGCTGCCCTGATAAATTCCAACGGTGCTCACTGTATAATGCCGGGTTCGCCCGCGGGCGATCGCGCACAACCCTGGAGGACGGAATGAACAAAGGCTTCTTCGAATCCCTGCTCGACTTCTCGTTTCGCGACCTGGTGACGCCTCAAAGCCTTGCTTTTCTGTATGGCTTGCATCTTTTGGCCGGACTAATCGCGGCCGTCGTTCTCGTGGCCAATGGATTCCGCGACTCCACCTCTCAGGGTCTGCTTATGCTCGTGATCAGCATTGTGGGTTTCTTTTTCTGGACGCTCTACGTGCGCATCATTCTTGAAACCTTGCAGGCCATTTTCCGCATCGCTGACGCCGCCTCACCGCCGGAACGCCGGTAATTTCGCTGCAGGTAGACCCAATCACCCCCCGGATCAGATACCGCCTCTCGAGCCGTTGCGCGTAAAAAATTGTGTGTGCAGGGGCAAAGTCGGCGGCAGGCCCGGGCCTCATCCGGTTTGGCCCTGACGGTCATCTCATCCTATGGATGAGCTCCACGGGGACGATTCAGGGAAGGTGTGTCGATGTGGGTTCCGGGCCCGGTAACCTCACTGTGCGGGTAGTCAGGAGCCTGGCCGAAATCGAGGAGCTTCGGGATCTATGGGAACCCTGGCAGGAACACCCCAACTCGGTAGTCGATAATTATCTGGCTTGGTTTACCCATGATAAAGCCTCGCGACCGCATGTGATGGTGGTTTATCGTGACGGCCGCCCCGATTGCTTGCTCATCGGCAAAGTTCTGCGAACAGCGGTCATTTCAAGGATTGCCAGGCTCATTCGCTCCGATGCGCGCGTCCTCTATTTCATTGATGGTGGGCTGCTAGGCAACTCTTCGGCTGAAAACTGCGATTTTCTGGTGCGCACAATTGTCGCCCAGTTGCGCCAGGGTGAAGCCAGCGCCGCCGAATTCTTCGGCTTGCCGGTGGATTCGCCGCTCTATCGCGCGGTCATGCAGATTCCGAATTTCTTCTGTCGCGATCACTTTCCGGCCAAGATCGTCCACCGATACCTGATGCTGCCGAACAGTTTGCAGGACTTCCTTAGCGGCCTTCCGGCCAAGGAGCGCCAAAACCTAAGTTACCGTCAGAAGCGGTTGTTGAAGAAATTTGCCGGGCAGGTCCGGGTCGGTCGCTTTTGGCGAGAAGATGATGTGGAGCGCCTGATCGGTGACGCAGAAATCGTTGCACAGAAGACCTACCAGCGCGCTATTGACCGTGGATTCAAACTTTCCGAAGGCGCAGGTCTGCGCGCAGAAGCCCGCATGGGCTGCCTTCGCGCATACGTCCTGTATATCGAAGAGAAGCCTTGCGCCTTTCTAATTGCCAGTTGGCGCAACGGAATTCTTTACGGCACATACGCTGGACATGATCCGGCCTACAACGAATTTTCCCCCGGCAGGTATCTGTTGATGCATTGCGTCGAAGATTGCCTGGTTCGAAACCGGATGGAAAAGACCATCATGATTGATCCCGGCCACGGAGATCAGTCTTACAAACGCATATTCACTAATGCGGAGCGGCAAGATGCACATGTGGCTATCTATCCGCGAACGTTCGCGGGATTTCTGCGTAATATCGCGAGGATGGTGTTTCGTTCCGCAGCCTACTGCGTGAAAAGCTTACTCGTAAAGAGTAATTTGCTTCCGCTGATCCGGAGCCGGCATCGGAAACAGGCCGGTCACAGATCGCGCCACAGCCAAGGCGTACATCAGAATCGACCTTCGCAGCAGACTTCCCAGCCAAACTGATGTCAGCGCTTTAGCTTATACGGACTCAGGCATCTGATGGTTTTCGCGGCTCGGTCTCTTAAACTTTACCAGCGCCTTCAAAAGCGCTTGGCCGCGCGGCAAAGTTCGGGCCACAGAGCCGGGTGTTATGCCCACCGCCGAGAGCAAACCTCGGGCGATTGCTTCGCTCTGTTGGCGGACCTTCGCCTTGATCCATTCTTTGTGCTTGAAATAAACCGAGAGAACGCGGACATCGTCGTATGCGCCCGCAAAACGATCCTTGAAGGGATCGGGGCCTGGCGTGAGATCCAGAACAGAGTAGCCCTCCGCGTGTAGGCGCTCGACGAGCAGCAGGTGATGAAGTGCTATGGGCGAATAGCGCGCATATTCAGGCGCGAACATGGACATCATCACCGAATAAGTCTTCCCGTCGGTCAGTCCAAACATCGCGGAAATCACCGTCGGGCCAACCTTGAGCAGGGTTACATGCAGCAGGCCCTCTTTCAGAAGAGAGAGATGCCATGTTTTCTTGTTCTTGTCCCATCGAAATGGACGCTTTCCGTAGGTCATCTCCTGGCGTATTTCGTACCACTGAATGAGCTGGTCGAAAATGGGAACCAATTCTTCCACTTCCCGGATCTGCTCTAGGCGGACGTTTCCCATGCGCTTCAGACGATTCCAGCTGTTCTTGATCGTTTTATTGGTCTTCTGTGAAATATATTCAGCCACTTCTGCAGCGTTCGTCAGGCGGATGATCGGGCGCTTGTGTGTTTCCACTTCGGATATCCAAGACAATGCCGTCGAAATGCCGGCTGCATCCGCCGGAGCTCCAGCAGGCAGATATTGGAATAACAGCGCTCCGATTTGCCTTTCACGCGAAAGCAGCTTCAGGCTGGCGTGGAGGAATGATTTCCCGTTGGACGGGAGGGCTAGCCAAGTTTTGTACTCGGCTTGACGACCCCCGGGCAATACCGCATGTCCGAATTGGTCACGCGCGACAGGCAAAAGTCCGACCAACTCGTTTGAGGCCGAAAACTCACAAACCAATAACAGCCTGTACTGATGTCGGTAAGCGTCGTACCAGGAACGCACGAACGCTGGGCTTTGAGCCGCAGTAGCCCAGGGACACTCCCGGTAAAGTCGAAGCCATTGGGTACGGAAGTCATCATTCCTGAGCATTTCCGCAGCTTGTATATATCGCGCTATTTTAAGCGGCATCAGCACTCCCCGAAGACAGAGTGGCCCCTAACTGGGCCGAACAACACGCCTAGTGAGTCTCCTTTACTTAGGGCTGGGCTGATACTGATTCGGCTCCTCCCAGGGCCCGGCGCGGCGCATAAGGTTGGCCGGTTTCTCTCGCAACTTACCTTTTTTTGGGTAACCACAACTATCGGGCAGCTGACGTATTTGTCTACGGCGATTTACGTACCGGGTACTCACTCCGCATTTGCAACGGCCCCTATACCCCCGTATCCTTGATCAGTATGAAAAGACGATTCTGAGTATGAAAGATTATGAAGATTGCCCTTTGCCAATTCGACCCTACGGTAGGCAACTTCGCCGGTAACTCCGCGGAGATTCTAGACATGGCCGAAGCAGCCAAGCGCCGCGGCGCCGATTTGGCCGTCTTCTCCGAACTCTGCGTCTGCGGTTATCTTCCGCAGGACTTGCTCGAGCGGCCCGCCTTCCTGGAACGCAACCGCACTGCGGTAATCGGCCTTGCGCAAAAAACGCCTTTGCCCATCCTGGTAGGCTATGCGGCGCGGGCAAACTCCTCGACGGGCAAAGCTGCCTGGAATGCCGCCGGACTCTTAGCGGGAGGCCGCATCGTCTTCGAGCAGCACAAAATGCTGCTGCCCACCTACGACGTCTTCGACGAATCGCGCTATTTCCAGCCCGCGCCTTGCCAACAGGTTTTCTCATTCGGCGGCGAAAAGCTTGGCATCACCATTTGTGAAGACATCTGGAACGACAAAACCTTCTGGGCCAAGCGCCTCTACGAAGCCGATCCTGTAATCGATCTCGTCGGGCAGGGAGCCGGCGTAATCATCAATCTCTCGGCGTCTCCTTACACCATCGAAAAGCGCGGGGTGCGTCTCGAGATGCTTCGCGCTCTGGCGCGTACGCATCAGCGCCCAGTCGTTTACGTCAATCAGGTCGGCGGAGACGACACGCTGGTGTTTGACGGCTCGAGCATCGCGCTCACCGCTGATGGACGTACCGCCGCGCAAGCGCGCGCATTTGAAGAAGACGTGATCATCTTTGACACGGCTACCGGCATCGGCGATCTCCGTCCGCAGCCTCCTGACGAAATCTCCCTAGCGCTCCAGGCGCTCGTCACTGGCACCCGCGACTATGTGCACAAGTGCGGATTTCAGAAGGCGCTCGTCGGGCTGAGCGGCGGGGTGGATTCTTCCGTCGTCGCTTGCATTGCTGTGTCCGCACTCGGCCCGGAAAACGTCACGGGCATCTCCATGCCCGGCCCATACTCCTCTGAAGGCAGCGTTCGCGATGCTCGGCAACTGGCTTCAAATCTAGGCATCGAATTTCTGGTTCTGCCAATCGGCAATTTATTTGAAAGTTACCGTAAAACGCTCGCCGACGCTTTTTCCGAATGCACGGAAGACGCTACGGAAGAAAATCTCCAGGCGCGCATCCGCGGCAATCTGCTCATGGCGCTCTCCAATAAATTCGGCGCGCTGGTTTTGAGCACCGGCAATAAATCCGAAATCGGCGTTGGTTATTGCACGCTCTACGGCGATATGGCGGGAGGTCTGGCGGTAATTTCGGATGTGCCGAAGACGATGGTCTATGAACTGGCGCGGGTTATCAACGGCGGAAGGGAACTGGTACCCCGGTCGAGCATCGAAAAGCCTCCTTCCGCGGAGCTGCGCCCCAATCAGACCGACCAGGATACTTTGCCGCCCTACGACATGCTGGACCGCGTCCTCAAAGCTTACGTCGAGGAGGTGCGCACGCCGGAAGAGATCGCCTCGCACTTCGGGTTTCCTCTCGACCTCGTTCGCGACATCGCCGTCAAGGTTGACCGCAGCGAGTACAAACGCAAGCAGGCCGCGCCGGGACTGAAAATCACGTCGCGCGCTTTCGGCTTTGGCCGTCCTTTCCCCATCGCCCAGAAATTCGTGCCCTGAATTGCCGCCTTACTGCGGAATCAGTGCTTTGTGGGTCATGGCTTCAGCCGCGACATTCGTCAACTGCAAGAAGGCTTTAGCCCCTGAACCGCTTTGTAGCTCAGGTCGTCCGCCGAGTCCCATCTTGCGCCGGTCTGCGCTTACTGGGGGCAGACCTGAGGCCTTGGCTGTCATCTCGAGCGTCCGCGAGGGATCTGCGGTTCGCCTTTTAGCTGCCGGCGGGCGGCGTCACGTTGCCTTCCATTCCGCCAATGACTTTCCCCGATAAACTGATAAACTCAGCGTGAAAAGAGGTCCAACCGTAGGAGCCTTATGCGATCTCGAATTTCTATTTTCAGTTTGTCGAGCCTGGCGCTCGCCGGCGTAATTCTCACTGCCGCTTTGTTCGTTGGCCCGAACTCCAAAGCATCCGCCGCCGCGCAAAATAATCCCGGCGCGAAGCAATCGGCCCAAGACAAAAAGAAGGACTCAAAGTCGGCAGGGAACTCCTCACCGGCTGAGGCGTCCGCCGCATCCGGCTCCATCGAAAAACATGTCGAGGATTTTCTGCGCAAGTGGTATGCCTGGGGCCCCGACTTTCAGCTCAAAATCGGACCCGTAAAGCCCTCGCCCGCCGGCGATCTCTACGAAGTCCCGATCGAAGTGACTGCGCAAGGAGGTTCTGACAACGCCATCGTCTATGTTACGAAGGACGGCCATTACATGCTGCGCGGCGACCTCGAAGACCTGAATGGTGACCCTCTGGGCGAGACCATGCGCAAACTGAACCTGCAGGGTGCCGCATCCAAAGGCCCCGCCGACGCGAAGGTTGTGATTGTGGAATTTGGCGATCTCGAATGCCCCAGCTGCCGCCAACTCGATTACGTGCTGCGCGCTGTGCTGCCCAAATATCCGCAGGTGCGCCTCGTCTTCAAGGATTATCCGCTGGAATCGATTCACCCCTGGGCCATGAGCGCAGCAATTACTGGCCGCTGCGTTCTGCAGCAGAGTTCAGACGCATTCTGGAAGTATCACGACTCCATCTACGACAATCAGGATGTGATCTCGCCCGAAAATGCCTATACGAAGTTGACGGAATTTGCCGTTCAGGCTGGTGCTAGCGAAGACAAACTAAAACCCTGTATCGCCGATCCCAATACGCAGGAGTTAGTGCGGCAAAGCATGGCCGAAGGAAAAGCCATGGACGTCACCAGTACGCCTACCAGTTTCGTCGACGGCCGCCGTTTCGTCGGCTCGAACCAGGAAGTGCTGGAGCAGTTCATCAAGTACGACTCCGCCC
>Ga0187822_10000093_pt1 | contig 14701 bp, 13 predicted proteins | sample NC_wetland_sal_i_18_FD_132967 | JGI IMG/M metagenome (GOLD analysis project Ga0187822, IMG submission 132967) | Wetland sediment microbial communities from Neuse River Estuary, North Carolina, USA - SourceSoil_2 | ecosystem: Environmental > Aquatic > Freshwater > Wetlands > Sediment | place...
ACCTTTTCGTCGTCCAGGAACTTGCGGAAGTCCTGCAGGACCACATCATCCACTTCAAAACTCTTGGCGGGATGATGGGTGATCGCGTAATGCTTGGCGAAATTGAAGAATGCGTAGTGCTGCAGCAGCGAGTCCTGAAAGTGATTGCTCTTCACCGGAGCGATCGGGACGTCAGGCGTAATCCCGCCGCCACCGTAAACCGTACGACCGCTGTCCGTGAGCTTCACTTCACGGCTGGCATTGTGCGCATTCTCCTCGCTCTCGCGATTGAAGTAATAGTCATACAGCGAAACATTGGAGTAGTCGCGCTGAATCAAACGCATGCTCGGGGTGTAGTACTTGGCGGTGGTCAGCGCCAGTCCGGTGTTCTCTGACAGCGGATACACCGTCTGCACCAGCCCCTTGCCGAACGTGGTTTCCCCGACAATCAATCCTCGGTCATGGTCCTGAATCGCGCCCGCCACAATCTCCGCCGCCGACGCTGTCCCGCGGTTCACCAGCACCACCAGCGGATAATCCTTGCCGCCGTTGCCGTGCGCCGCCGTGTACCGCTTTTCGGGTGACGACCGTCCGTGATGCGAAACGATCAGCTGGCCCTTGTGCAGAAACTTGTCGGCCACGCCCACGCCTTCGTTCAACAGCCCGCCGGGATTCTGCCGCAAATCGAGAATCAGCCCCTTCAGGTCGCCCATCTGGTCGAGCGCGTCCGCGACTTCGTGTTCGGTAGTCTCGTTAAAGCCGGACACGTGCATATAACCGATTCCCGGCTTGATCAGGAAATGCAGGTCCACGCTGTAACGCGGAATCTCATCGCGCACCACCGCGAACTCCAGCGGCTTGTCCGCGCCTTCGCGCAGGATCGTGATGTGGACCGTGGTCCCCTTGGGTCCCTTCAGCAGGTCGGCCACATCGCCTGTACTCATGTTGTCGGTGGGCTTGCCGTCCACCGCCGCGATGATGTCGCCCGGCCGGATTCCCGCGCGATACGCCGGCGTGCCCACAAACGGCGCAATCACAATCACCTTATTGTTGCGCGGCCCCACCGTCATCCCCACGCCGTAGTACTTCCCGCGCTGATCTTCGCGCAGCAGGGAATAGGCTTTGGGATCGAAAAAGTTCGAGTGCGGATCGAGCACGTGCAGCATGCCCGGTATCGCCCCGTTGTAGATAGCTTTGTCCGGGTTCACCGGCTCAGCGTAATTCTGTTCGACCAGGTCATAAACCGTGGTGAACTGCCGCAGACTGTCGCGGACATCCGTATCTCCGCCGGGAGCGGCCGAAGGATTGATCTTCTGCCCGAATACGATCCCGAGGAATCCGCAGGTTACGAGAATGAATACAACCAGGAAGAGTGCGCGACGAGAACTGCCTACCATCATCATTTTCCTTCGCCGGGGACGTAGAAATCACCCCGGCCAGCGCGTCTGAGCGAAGTATAGCGCTCTCCGTCCCACTTAGCCACTGTTTCGGTTACCCGGAAGTAACCCGTGGGCTCAGGAAGTCACCAGTCCAATCGCCCTTAATTGGATGCGGCGAAAGAGGTTGCGGTTCCGCTCGGGCAGCCCGTGGGGGCGAGAAGGGTCACAGCCCCCACACCGATAACAAGGTTTGTGCCTCCGCGTCCTCCGTGTCCCCCGTCGTTAATGGATTTGTCGCCGCCCTCAGATTGCCGCCAATTCCCTCCGGCAGTATCATGGACACATGAACCTGGGCTTCCCAGAGATGATCTTCCTTTTCCTTTTTGCCCTGATCCTGTTCGGGCCCAAGAAGTTGCCCGAGATCGGACGCCAGATTGGAAGGGCCCTCAATGAATTCAAGCGGGCCTCGAACGAATTCAAGGCGCAAATCGAGTCCGAAATCTCGCAGCTGGATCTCGAACAGAATCGCCAGACCATCCTGCCTCCCGTCCAGGCGCCCGCAGGTTCCGTAGCTTCCGGCAGCCCGCCCCCCGCCGAGATTTCCGTTCCGGAAGCGAATTCGCTGGCCAAGGCTCCCGATGCCTGAGATGGCCGCCGAGCTTCCCCCCGCCGAAGAGTCCCGCGACGGCCTTACCGCCATGAGCTTCCTCGATCACCTGGAGGAGCTGCGCCGCCGCCTCATTTATTCAATCATTGCGGTGACGGTAGGTTTTTTTGCCTGCTGGAACTACCACGAATTCATCTTCAGTTACGTCCAGCGCCCCATCATGGAAGCGCTGCACCGCAATGGGATGGCGGAAAAACTCGTCTATCTCAACCCCACCGAGCCTTTCAACCTCTACCTGAAAGTGGCGGCCCTGGCCGGGCTGTTCGTCACTTCACCCTTCGTGCTCTACCAGGTCTGGATGTTCATTTCTCCCGGCTTGTATCGCCACGAGAAGCGCTATGTATTTCCCTTCATGTTCTCCACTGTGGCGCTGTTCTTGTCGGGCGGACTCTTCGCTTACAAGATGGTCTATCCCGCAGCCCTGAGCTTCCTCATCGACTACGGCAAACAGTTCCAGCCAATGATCACGATTGGCGAGTACACCGATCTCTTTCTGACCATCATGATCGGCATGGGCGTTATTTTTGAATTGCCCATCCTGGTCTTCTTCCTGGCGCTGATGGGCATCGTCAATGCCGGATGGATGTGGCGTAACCTGCGCTATTCGATCCTGGTCATCTTCATCATCGCCGCCATCATTACCCCGACCACCGACATTCTGAACATGTGTATTTTCGCTGCGCCCATGGTCGCGCTGTACGTAATAAGCATCGGCATCGCCTGGCTGGTGCATCCCAAGCAACGCAAAGCCCGCCAGTCCAGAAAAGATCGATGACAACCACCCGTAGCCATGCAGGGGTCTACGCCGTCCTGTTGAGCCTGCTCCTCTGGGCCTGTCCCGCGCCCGCCGAGTCCTTCAACGCCGCCCGCGCCATGCAATACACCCGCGAGGTAGTGGCCTTCGGCCCCCGTCCCATCGGCAGCGCGAACCACAAGAAGCTGGAAAGTTACATCCTGGCCCACCTCAAGAACGATCAGGTGGAAGACGACGCCTTCACCGCCGACACTCCCGAAGGCAAGTTTCCCGTGCGCAACATCATCGCCAAGTTCCCCGGCACACGCCCGGGCGTGATCGTCGTCGCCGGCCACTACGACACCAACTATCCGTTGCGCAATGCCGGCTACGTAGGCGCCAACGACGGTGGTTCCTCCACCGCCATCCTGCTCGAGCTGGCCAACCAGTTGCGCGGCAAAAAGCGCGAAGGCTACAGCGTGTGGCTCTTGTGGACCGACGGCGAAGAAGCCGTCCGCAACTGGACTGCCACCGACAGCCTTTACGGGGTTCGCCACCTTGCCGACAAATGGCAGAAAGACGGCACCCTCAAGAACATCAAAGCCTTGCTGGTGGCGGATATGATCGGCGACGCCGACCTCAACGTCGACCGTGACACCAACTCGACTCCGTGGCTCGAAAACCTGGTCTACCAGGCCGCCACCCAACTGGGCTACCAATCCCACTTTTTTGCCCGGACCATCACGCTCGAGGACGATCACCTGCCCTTTGTCGAACGCGGCGTGCCTTCCGCCGATCTGCTCGACCTCGACTACGGCTACCACAACGTCTTCCACCACACCCCGCAAGACACCCTCGACAAACTCAGCCCCAAGAGCATAGAGATCGTAGGCAGCGTAATCCTCGAAACCATCCGCCTGCTGGACAAAAAATAACCAATCTGAGAACCGAGATCTGAAAACTAAGAACTGATTTTCATAAACTTTCTTCCCCGCCGAGTCCGCAGCATTTTTGCTCTTTTAGCCAATTTCATTTCTAATTCCGCCTTATGCCAAGAGCCCTGTTGTGCGCTTTTCTCCTCCCCATCCTGCTGGGCGCCGCCTTCACTCAGGATTCAACCGATCGGGTAATCGCCGAAGCCCAAAAGCCGTCGGCCGTAGAAGCCAACCTGCAAAAACTGACCGACCAGATTGGCGGCCGCGTTCCCGGCACGCCGGCCATGCAAAAGGCCGTCCAGTGGGGTGTAGAGGCATTCCAGGCCGCGGGCGCCGACAGTGTTCATACCGAAGACTTCTCCATCCAGGCCAGTTGGGCGGAAGGCGCCACTCGCATGACTGTGGTCTCGCCCGAGCCCTTCCTGTTGCGTGTTGTCTCCATCGCATGGGCCCCGGCCCTCGCGCCTCACAGCCACGTGCCCGTGGTCGATGTCGCGCAGGGCAGCGAGCAGGATTTTGCCAGGGCCGGCGATATCGCGGGCGCTATCCTCCTCGTCCACTCCGAGGAAATGCGTACTTGGGAAGATCTCTTCGCCGAATACCTGAAGGCTCCCGGGGTCATTGATCGTGCCGTGAAGGGCAAAGCCCTCGCGATCGCGTTTCAATCCACGCGTCCGCACGATTTGCTCTACCGTCACACCAACTCCGGCGACGGTGAAATCGACCGGATTCCCATGGTTCTGGTCGCGCGCGAAGACGCGGGACGCATGGCGCGCCTGCTGGCCTCCGGGCAAAAGCTTTATGCCGACCTCGCCATCCCCAACACGGTCGGTGGCCCCATCACCGCAGCCAACGTGGTCGCGGAGCTTCGCGGCAGCGAGAAGCCGGACGAACTCGTCATCCTCGGCGCCCACCTCGATTCCTGGGACCTGGGCACCGGCGCGCTCGACAACGGCTGTAACGCCGCCCTGGTGGTGGATGCTTTGCGCGCCATCAAGGCTTCCGGCGTGCGTCCCCGGCGCACCATCCGCTTCATCCTTTTCTCCGGCGAAGAAGAAGGCATGGTAGGTTCACACTCCTACATCGTCGCTCATCGCGCGGAACTGGATAAGATTGCCGGCGTCGTGATTTTCGATTCCGGCATTGGACGCGTCACCGGATTTTCGCTGGGTGGACGCCGCGACGTTGTGCCCGCCGCCACCACTCTGGTTGCTCCCTTGAAATCGCTTGACGCTTCCGCTCTTACCACTGACGCCGACTGGGGCACGGACAATTTCGACTTCCTGCTGGAAGGCGTTCCAACCTTCGTCGCCAACCAGGAAGAAGCCAACTACCTGCTCAATTATCACGCCATGTCGGACACTTTCGATAAAGTCGACCTGGCCGAACTCAGAAAGCATGTGGTCGAAGCCAGCGCCTTGACCATCGGCCTCGCGAATGCCCCTGGGCCTCCCGGACCGCGCCTTCATCACGCCCAGATCGAACAGACCCTGAGCGAGACTCACCTCGACGACCAGCTAAAGACCTTCGGCATGTGGACCGACTGGCAAACTGGCAAGCGCGGCAGAAAAGACTAGCCATGTGGGGCGGACACTCTTGTCCGCCGCCGTTGAATTTGATTTTGTCTTTAGATCTTGTCTTAGATTTTGTTTTTAGATCCTGTCTTAGATTTTCTCCTGGACTTTGAGCGGTCAATTAGGAACACGTAGGTTTAGTTCTGCGCATATAGAATCAAAGCAAGGGCGGCGGACAGGAATGCCCGCCCCACACCATCCAAGCCTGGGGCGCTGATTGCTACTGTTCTGGATCTTATTTAATCTTTTTGTCCTCTCCATGCTGGCGCTCGACCTGGGCGTCTTCCACCGTCGCGCCCACACCGTAAAGTTTCGCGAAGCCCTGGCCTGGAGCCTGGCCTGGATCGCCATGGCCGCCATTTTCGCGGTCATTATCTTCTCCTGGCACGGCCGCACTCCGGCCCTGGAGTTCGTTACCGGGTACGTCATTGAACTCTCGCTCAGCGTTGACAATCTCTTCGTCTTTCTTCTGATCTTCCGTTTTTTCCAGGTGCCCTCCCTTCACCAGCACAAGGTTCTGTTCTGGGGAATCCTGGGCGCGCTCGTCATGCGCGCTATCTTCATCGCGGCCGGCGTCGGCCTTATCCGGAGGTTCCATTGGATCATCTATCTCTTTGGCGCGTTTCTGGTGTACAGCGGCATCAAGCTGATGTTCCAGAACGAAGCCGAAATCCATCCCGAGAAAAATCCCGTGCTGCGCCTGTTCCGCCGCTGGGTGCCGGTCACCAAAGATTATGTGGGTAACAAGTTCTTCGTTCGCAGCCCGGGGCTTTTCGCCACGCCTTTGTTTGTCGTCCTGCTGGTGGTCGAAACCACCGACCTGCTGTTCGCCGTGGATTCCATTCCCGCCATACTGGCCATTACCCGGGACGCTTTCATCGTTTACACCTCAAACGTCTTTGCCATCCTCGGCCTGCGCTCCATGTACTTCGCCCTGGCGGGCATGATGGAAATGTTCCGCTACCTCCACTACGGCCTCTCCGTGGTGCTGATCTTCGTCGGAGCCAAAATGCTTCTGTCCCACTATCTCGACATCCCGACACATATCGCGTTGGCCGCGGTCGCCGGCGTCCTGTCGATCTCCGTAATCGCATCCCTGGCTTATCCCAGGAAGAAGTTGTCAATGTAGGCGCGAGCCCCCCGCTCGTGCGGCAAGGAGACAAACCCAGCCTCCCAAGCCCAGCCCTGAAAGTCTTCCTTCGTCGACCTGCGTGACCCCAGCCCTTAGCCGGCGCCGCCCGATAGTCGCCACCCGATAAGTTATGATGACACCGATGACCCGCATAACCATCGCGCTTCCCCCGCGACCCTACGACGCCGTAATCGCCAACGGCCTCCTGCAGCGCTCCGGCGAAACCCTGCGCGATCTCTTCCGCGTAATCTTCAGCGCGAATGCGGGCGACTCGCCCGCGAAGCATGAGCGCCTGTTCGTGGTCACGGTCCCCTCGGTCCGCCGCAAGTGGGGAAAAAAACTGCTGGCATCTCTCTCGGCCGCCGGATTCAGCGCGAAAATCGTCGAGATGCCCAATGGCGAGCGCCACAAGCGACTGGCCACGGTGGAAAAGTTGGCCGGGCAATTGAGCCGACTGGGTGCCGATCGCAATTCCGTCATCCTAGCCTTCGGAGGCGGCGTGGTCGGCGATGTCACCGGACTGCTGGCGTCGCTCTACATGCGCGGCGTCGATCTCATTCAAATTCCCACCACCGTTCTCGCCCAAGTCGACGCCTCGATCGGCGGCAAGACCGGCGTCAACCTTCGCTCCGGGAAAAATCTGGTCGGCACCTTCCACCACCCCCGCATCGTCCTGATCGATCCCGCGGTCCTCAGCACGCTGCCCCCGCGCGAATTCCGCGCCGGCCTCTACGAAGCCCTCAAGTGCGGCGTCATCGGCAAGCCCGAATTATTTCGCGCCCTGGAAAATGTCGATCCCGGCCAATTGGGTCGCGACCCCGGCCGCCTGGAATGGATCATCGCAGAATCGGTAAAGCTGAAAGCCGAAGTGGTCTCTGCCGACGAACGCGAGAACGGCCTGCGCCGCGTCCTGAACCTCGGCCACACCATCGGACACGCCCTGGAGGCCCAGACCGGATATCGCCACTTCCTGCACGGCGAGGCTGTCGCCTGGGGCATGATCGCATCCGCAAAAATCGCCACCGCCGTCGACCGCATCGACCCCGCCAGCGCCGCCCGCATCACTCAGGCGGTGCGCGCCCTTGGACCGCTGCCCAAAGTTCAGTCTCGCAGCCGTGACATTCTCCGCCTGCTCAAGTCGGACAAAAAGACCCGCAACGGCGTCGTGCACTTCGTCTTGCCGCGAGAAATCGGCAAAGTGGAAATCGCCAACGATGTCCCTGAACAAGTTGTGATCGAGGCAGTCGACGACTTACGCCGCCTGTCGCGTTAGCCAGAACGACATAAGCCGTGTCAGGACGACAAAGAATTTCAAATTGACTGACTCATCCAAATCCGCCGTCCTCGGCGCCGCCCCTGAAGGCGCCACCGATCCCCAGTCGGCCGCGCGCGCCGTGCGCGAGATGTTCACCTCGATCGCGCCCCGCTACGACTTGCTGAACCATGTCCTCTCCTGCAACGTGGACCGCCTCTGGTGGCGAAGGACCGCTCGCACCTTCTCCGCCATTCTGTCCCGCCAGGAGTCGCAAGTTCTCGATCTGTGTTGTGGCACCGGCGATATGACGCTCGCCTTGCGCCGCCAGGCAGTGAAGTCTTCCGCGAGAATTCTGGGCGCGGATTTTTCTCACGCCATGCTGCAGCGGGCCAGCCGCAAAGCCGCATCCACCCCGCTGCGCTGGATCGAGGCCGACGCCCTCCGCCTGCCTTTTCCCGGCAATCATTTCGACCTGATTACTTCCGCTTTCGGATTTCGCAACCTGGCTGACTACGACTCCGGACTGCGCGAGATCATGCGCGTCCTCCGCCCGGACGGGGAATTCGGCATTTTGGATTTCGGGGAACCCCAGGGCCTGGTGGGACGTTGCTACAGGATTTATTTCAAACGAGTCCTGCCCGCGATCGGCACGCTCATCTCCGGCGTAAAAGGTCCGTACGCCTATCTGCCTACCTCGGTTGCCCGCTTTCCCGCGCCTGAGGAAATGCTCGAGCGCATCCGTCGGGCGGGTTTCCGCGACGTTTCCTGGACTCCCTACACCCTGGGTATCGCCGGCCTATATCGCGGAAAAAAATAAAGGTTCTCACTGAGAACTGACAACTGAAGACTGAAAACTGAAGTTAGAACGCTACGGTTCTACAAAAAGCGGTAAAGCAAATCAATCATTCCGCGACGTGCATCTCGGCCTTCTCTTCCGCCTGCTTGAAGCAATCCGCAAATGCGTCTGCCACCGTGTAGCGGATCACGTCCTCATAATTCTCGCCCAGAAACTTCTGCAGCCGGTCCGTATTCATGGTGTACTCGCCCGTCATGTAAGGCGCCGCCTCCGGCGGAATCGCCACGATCCCCAGCCGCCACAAAATGTTCAAAGCCATGCGGAATGCCGCCTTGCCTGGCAGTCGAAGCAATTTCGCATGCGCGATTTCAATGCAGCGCTCAAAAGTCAACGGATCGCCGCGCCCCGCCACATTCAGCACCGTCAATCTTTGTGATTCAGGTTCCGTCTTCTGCAGGATGCGCCGGATCAGCCGGGCCATGTCATCCACATGCACAAACTGGATCCGGTTCTCCAGGTAGCGCCGCCCGCCCGGCAACAGGCAGGGCAACCGCTTGCCCCGGCTCCGCATGCTTTCCGCCCGCTTGCTGCGCCCGCCCGGCGTGCCGCGAAATGCGCCCACCATGTAATTCTCCACGCTGGCCCCGGCAAAAATATGCGGCCGCAGCATGTACGCGCTGCAACCGCGCAGCGCCGGGGCGCGCTGTTGCACCACCTTGTCGCATTCCATTTTGTGGATCGCGTAAGGCAGGGTGTGCGCGCCCAGGGGATGCTCTTCCGTCGCCGGCGCCGTCAGGTTCGATCCGTAAACCGAAACGCTGCTGGGAAAAATAAATTTCCGGACAATGGTCTCTTCGTGATTGGCCTCGGTGATCGCTTCCATCACCCGCGCCGTTCCCGCCACGTTGATATGCCACATGCGGTCGACATCCAGCACCCCCGCCCGCACCGGGTCCAGGATGAAGGCCAGATGGATGACCGCCTCGGCCCGCGATTCGCGCAGCAAAACGTAAAGCTGGCGGCAGGACGCTTCCTCTCCCAGATCGATGCGTTCAAATTGCAGCGGAAGGTCGGTCACCGGCGGGTTTACGTCCAGGCCAATCACGTTAAACTCGCCCAGTTGCGGCAGCAGGCGGGTGCCCAGATTGCCGGAAATCCCCGTGACCACTACGGTTGGTTTCGCATCGCCCATTTATTTGGGACCGGCTTCAGGGGCCTTGGGCGCGGGTTTCGCGGCCCCGCTGTCCGGCGCCTGCCCCCCGGGCGCGTTCGCCGCCGCATCCCCAAAATACTTCTCGTTCAATTCCGGCGTGGCCGACTGCTGAATTGCCTGCATCGCATCCTGCATGCGCTGGGACTGCAGCGCCGCTACAATCTCCTCGCGCACGTGGTCGAGCGGCAGCGTATCTTTTTCTCCCACTCGATACACCAGGTAACCCGGGGCGCTGCTGATCAGCGGTGAAGTTTCCCCCACCTTCAGGTTGAAAATGTCGGTCTGATCGGGCGGCAGGCTGGTCCGGCGCACCTTGCCCAGCCGGGTCGGAGGCTTGCCCTTGAATCCCGACGCCGCCACCGCTTCATCCTGCAGCTTCCCAAAGTCTTCTCCCGCGGCCGCCCGCGCCCGCAACGCTTCCGCCAGCTTCTTCATGGCATCTTCGGATTCCTGCTGCTCTTTCTTGGCGGCGGCCTTGCTGGCTTCGTCGTCGGGCTTGTCTTTCTTTTCGCTTTCCTGGAGTTGCTTGCTGCGCGGTATGAACACCCTTTGCAGGTCGACCTCTTCGAACATGCCCTGGTTGTTGTGGTAGTAAGCCTCGACTTCCTTGTCTGGAATGTTTTCCGCTTCCTGCTGCAGCTTCTGGCCCAGTTCTTTGGTGATCACGCCGATCCGGGCCACGCGCATGAGTTCCTGAAACTTGGGCCCCTGGTCCAGTCCCATCTCGTGCGCTCGGTGGACCATGACCAGTGCAGTGCCGTACTGGGTCGCGAGCTGTTTTCGGGACGCCGGGTCGATGGCGGGCGCAACCGCATTGATCAGTTGCTCGAATTCAGCCCGCGTCACCACGGTCTTGCACCCCGCCGCCTTGGACTTCTCCGCCTCCGGCTTGTCGCACATTCCCGGAATCGTGATCACCGGCGTATTCGGGCCAATCGTCGCCGCAGCGGGGCTCGCGGCCGCCGCCTTCGGTGCCGCATGGGCCGCCGGTTTCGCCGTCTGTCCCCAGGCCGCCGCCACCAGAATCAACCCACCGGTCCAGTGCAAATAAATTCTCAAATCAGAGTTCCTCCCATGCCGAATGGCCGAGTAGCATCGAGAATCCTAGCATAGAGCCCGCAGTTCAATGTGGGCGCGAGCGCCCCGCTCGTGCGGCAGCGCCGCTGCAGCATCAGCGCGAGCGAGTCTCTCGTGCAGCAGCGCCGGTGCCGCTTTAGCGCGAGCGAGTCCCTCGCGCCCACATAAAAAGGGCTGCTGGACCACACCTCCCGGGACACGATCAGTCGCCGCTAGGGCTTGGGATTGGGATCCACTGGCTTCAGGTTGCCGCAATCGGCCCCCTGCCATTTGGCCGTGATCGTCGTGATCGACTTCCGCACCGTGTCGCCGATCTTGGATTCAGATGCGGACTTCACTGTGTAGTTTTCGGGATCGTTGAAAATGGCCTCGCCGTCAGCTTCATATCCGGATTTTGGACAGGACGTGTGCCACTTCCAGTTGGACGAGGTGCGGGTTGTGAAAGTGGGCTTGCAATCCGTCTGCGCGTCCGCCCAGGGCGAATGATCGAGCGACTCGCGGGTGTAGCAGACCTGATTGCCGGCGTCGCCCATGGCCACCCCGTGCTGCTTCATCATGGCTTCAATTTGCGCGCGCTTTTCCGGCGGCATGTTCTTCATGCGCTCGCTCATGTCCGGCGCCTTCTGGCCGTTCACTTCGCGCTCGATGTGCACCTGCCACAACCCGGGTTTGATCGGCGGCACAGGCGGTTTGGTCTGCGCCTGCGCGGCGCAGGCGGCGGTAACGATGGCGAAGGCTACGATCAAAGTGCATAGTCCGGCACGATTCATGGGAAGTTTTTCCTTGCTCGGGCGCACGTAACGCCGAGTGTAAGTAATGAAGGGTTGACCGGCGCTTTTCCGGCGCCGGCTACGGAGTCATCCTGAGGGACTTTAGTCCCGAAGGAGCTTGCGCGCATCGCCACGGCGGGGGGGTCGGTGCGCATCCGCGAAGATCAAGCTCAGCATGCGCCTGGCAGAAGCTGGAGGAAGTTCGAACTGACCCACCACCGTAGACTTAGGCTGGTTGACACCAGAAACTTTACCTCAACTCACGTCAGATCCCTAGCAAATAAGCAGGTTGAGACCCGAGGTCCGGCGTCTGCGGTCTGGTGCCCGCCGACAGCTATAATGCCGCTATGTCCGGATCGCCCGCGGTCTACAGCTCGGAGTCCATGCGCGCCGAGAAGCGCGCCGTGGCGGGAAACTCCGTTCTGGCCGCGCTCGCCATCACCACCCTGAAAATTGTGGTCGGCGTAACTACGGGCAGCCTGGGCATACTCTCCGAAGCCCTGCACTCCGTCCTGGATCTCATCGCCGCCATCATTACTCTCATGTCCGTTCGCGTCTCCGACAAGCCGGCCGACGCTGACCACCAGTACGGCCACGGCAAGGTGGAAAACTTCTCCGCCTTCATCGAAACCGGCCTGCTTCTGCTTACCTGTGTCTGGATCATCTACGAAGCCGTCAAGCGACTCTTCTTCCACCACGTCGAGATCGAACCCAGCCTCGCCGCCTTTGCCGTGATGTTCATCTCCATGGCGGTGGATTTCTGGCGCTCCCGCGCCCTGGGCAGAATCGCGGCCAAGTATGACAGCCAGGCGCTTGAAGCCGATGCGCTTCACTTCTCCACCGACATCTGGTCCAGCGGGATCGTGATCATCGGCCTCCTGCTGGTTTTGATTGGACGAGCCTATGGCGTGGGCTGGCTGCGCGACGCTGATCCCGTGGCCGCGCTTTTCGTGGCGGGGGTGGTCGTCTACGTAAGCTGGCGCCTTGCTCGCAAGACGATCGACGCCCTGCTCGATGCCGCTCCCGCCGGAGTGCGCGCCAAGATTGTCGCCGCGGTTTCGTCCGTCGACGGCCTGCTCGAAGTGGACCGCGTGCGCATTCGCCGCGCCGGCAACCGCTACTTCGCCGATCTCTCCGTGGGCGTGGCCCGCAACGTCACTTTCCAGCGCTCCGAGCAGATGACCGAAGCCGTTACCAGCGCCGTCCACGAAGTGCTTCCCGATGCCGACGTCGTCGTGCACTCCGTGCCTCGCGCCTTGCGCACGGAAAACATTTTCGATCGCGTCCGCGCCGTCGCCACCCGCTACAACTTCAACGTGCACGACGTCAGCGTGCAGGATTTCAAGGGCCACCTCCACGTCGAACAGCACCTCGAACTCGACGAACGCCTGAGCCTGAAGGAAGCCCACGACCGCGTGACCGTGCTCGAGGCCGAGATTCGCCAGGACGTCCCCGAAATTTCCTCTATCCTCACCCACATCGAGAGCGAGCCCGCCACCATCGAGGCCGGTGACGAACTGGTGCATGACGCCAAGCTGGAGCGGCGATTGAAGGCCGTCGCTTCCAAATTCCCCGAGATCCTCGACATGCATGAAATCCTCATCAAACGTGTGCGCGGCCGAATTTACGTCTCGGCCCACTGCACCATGGCGGACGACCTGCCCTTGTCCAGCGTCCACGATGTCTCCACCGAACTCGAAATCCGCTTCAAGCAGGAATTTCCCGAACTCTTCCGCGTCCTCATCCACCCCGAACCCCGAACCGACAACCGAAGGTGATCTGCGGGGACCGCGTGGCGGCGGGCGCCTCGCCCGCCCGGCCGAGCCAAGCTCGGCAAAAGGTTTTTGTTGTAACCTGCAACCTTGCATCCACAGACCCGCCAACCCGTCCGCGGCTACGCCTACATCGCCACTGCCACGTTCTTCTGGGGAGTCTCCGCCACCCTCGGCCGCGCCGCCTTCACCGGCCGCCTTCCCGGCCTTCACGCCGTCACCGCTATCGACCCCCTGGTTCTTTCCCAGGGCCGTGCCTCGTTTTCTTTCCTCGTGCTGCTTGCTATTCTCGGCCTGTCTCGCAGGCCTCCCGCCTTGCGCCTTCCCGTCCGCGACCTCGGCCAACTCTTCCTCATCGGCATCCTGGGCGTGGCCGCGTCCAACTATTTCTATTACCTGGCCATTCAAAGGACGAACGTTGCCACCGCGATCACTGTGCAATACACCGCTCCCATCTGGGTGCTGATCTACACCATCGCTCGCGGACTGCAAAAACCCACGCTCCAACGAGTGGCGGCGGTCGGGTTGGCCGTGACCGGAATTGCCCTGGTCATCGGCCTGTTCAGCCGGGGCGCATTCCGCCTGGACGCGGTCGGCGTGTTCGCCGCCCTGCTCGCGGCTTTTTCTTTCGCCTTTTACAACATCGGGGGCCACGACATCCTGGCCCGCCGCGATCGCTGGATCGTGCTGCTTTACACCACCGGCAGCGCGTCCCTGTTCTGGCTGCTCGTCAACCCTCCCTGGAAGCTCGTGGCCGCCGACTATTCCGCTCCCCAGTGGCTCTTCCTGCTGCTCTTCTCGCTCGTGTCCGTGCTGGCCCCGTTTGCTTTTTACTTTGCCGGATTGCAGCATCTCGAGCCCACCCGCGCCATCGTCGTCAGTTGCCTCGAACCCGTATTCTCGATCGTCATCGCCGCCCTCGCGCTCGGCGAGCTGATGCGCCCGCTCCAGGTCCTCGGAATCGTTTTCGTCCTCGCCGCCATCACCGTCGCCCAATTGCCCGACCGCCTCGTCGAACCCATCGAGTAGCCCCGTTGCCCCACTGTTCCCCCCAGTGTTACCCTGATCAAGTTCCCAAGCGGGAGTAGCTCAACGGTAGAGTAGCGGCTTCCCAAGCCGTTGGTTGCGGGTTCGATCCCCGTCTCCCGCTCCAGATTTTCCGAGGTAATCTCGATGCCTGAACCAACGTATGAAGAGCTGAAAGCCCGGCTGTCTGAGCTCGAAAAGCAGGGGGCGCGGCGCGGCGGCAGCCTGGAATTCCGGGTCAGCGAAAAGGGCGGAGTAAGCGTCTACGGCCTGGGCCGATTTCCCGTCACCCTCTATTACGAACAATGGACCCGCTTGCTCGAAGCCTCCGAAAAGCTGCGGGAATTTCTTGAAGAAAACAAATCCAAACTAAAACTCAAGGGCCAGTAATCC
>Ga0187822_10000094_pt1 | contig 14617 bp, 11 predicted proteins | sample NC_wetland_sal_i_18_FD_132967 | JGI IMG/M metagenome (GOLD analysis project Ga0187822, IMG submission 132967) | Wetland sediment microbial communities from Neuse River Estuary, North Carolina, USA - SourceSoil_2 | ecosystem: Environmental > Aquatic > Freshwater > Wetlands > Sediment | place...
TGCGCCATGGTTCTCGGCTCAGCTGTTCTTCTAGCTCAAGTTCCCCAACCTCAAAAGGTGACGGGGGCTGGAGCCTCTTCACCTGCAGATACGGGGACGAGCGCTGCCGAGGGTTGCGCTGAATGCGAAATGCCGATCGTCCTGCAACAGACTGTAGAAGCGGGGAAGACCGCGGTGGGAACAAAGGTGGAAGCGCGGCTGGCGATGGCCACGATGATCAACGGCACAGTGCTTCCGCGGGGCGCGGTGATTTCGGGCGAGGTAACCACGTCGGTGCCGAAATCAAACAATTCGCCGTCGCTGCTTGGGATTCGCATGGATTCGGCGCAATGGAAAAATGGCGAGGCGAAATTCAAGGTGTATTTGACCGCGTGGTATTATCCGCCGGCGGCGCCGATGGCGCCTCCGGACCTCTCCTATGGACCGCCGGGCGACAGAAGGAATTGGGGCGGGGTCAATCCTACCGTCGATACCACCGATCCACCGAATCCGGCCCAGCGGTTGTCGACTCAGCAGGACAATGGTGTGAACGCGGGTGCGCCAGGATCGATGGTCTCCAGCAAACGGGTCCTGATGAAGAATATGAAATCAGTGAGCGGCGCCGACGGCTCGGTCGTTCTTGTTTCTTCGCGTTCAAACATCAAACTCAACAAGGTGACGACTTATGTCCTCGCAATTAATGAACTGCTCCCGGGTAAATAGTTGGCCGATGAACCGACTCCATATCCATGGTCGGTAGGAACCAGTCTATTGCTCTTCCCCGTAAATTCTGTTTACACTTCCCAGCGTGAGCGCCGCTGTTCCGCCTTAGGTCGAGAAATAATCGAGACTGCTGATTTTCGGCACCTGAGCATTTCGGAAGAGGACCTTTATGAAACACCTCACGTTTTTTCTCGCTGCATTTGCGGCAATCGCCGGCCTGGTTACTCTTAGTGTGCCGGCGCCAGGACGCGCGGAGGGGGCGTCCGCCCCGAGCTTCGTTACCGAAATTCCTAACGGATACCGTGACTGGCAGTGGGTTTCCTCGGCCCACGAAGCAGGCAACATCAACAGTCTGGGCGCCGTCCTGGGCAACGACATAGCGATCAAGGCCTTTCGCGAAGGGAAGCTGCCGTACCCGGACGGCACAATCATTGCTGCCTTGCATTACCGTTACGTCCCGTCGGACGAAAACAACAAGGTCTTCGGCAAAGTGCAATCTTTCGTTCCCGGCCCTCCCACAAACATTCAGTTTATGGTCAAGGACTCAACCAAGTACGCCGCCACGGGCGGCTGGGGGTTCGGTCACTTCCAAGCAGGCAAACCCGCGGACGCGGCTTTCATGAAACCCTGCTTCCCCTGCCATGAGAAGGCCAAAGCAACCGACCTCGTCTTTACTCGTTACGCACCTTGACGCTGAAAACCAGCGCGATAAGGAAGGCTGTTCCCGCTAAAAACCGCGGGAGACCCAATCGCGCAGGAACGATACCTTCAGCTCTTAATGGGTTCGTAATATCTGCCGTTCACTTCCTCGCCCATCACCGCAAAATCACAGTTTGACGTGTCGAGTGGATCAGTTTTGAAGGTGAAGTTGACCGATGGCACCCGCACGTCCGCTTCCAATTTCGCAATAGCCTTGAAGCCCTCGAACCGATACTGCCGCATCGGGTCTTCGTATTTGACCGGCTCCTCGGTGGCGGTAAAGACGAGCTTGAAATCGAGAAATGCCGGTGTGGCTTCCGCATCCAGTGCCGGCCAGCGCGGCTGGTCGATGATCGGCACGCTGGTCATCTGCAGTGTGGCGATTTTTCCGTCCGCACTGAAGGTGAGCCCGCTGGCGGGTACGGGAGTGACCCAATAAAGACCTTCGGACGAAATCGGCGGATGGAAATCATGAAATTGGTTCGCAGGGACAGCCTGTCCCTTGAATAGGGTCAGTCAGGTATGCGCGAATATCCCCTGATGCGGCTGTCGCGCAGCCCAGTATTCGCCCGCCATGTAGCTGTAGTCAGTCGTGGGTGTTCCCCAGGCCTGACGATTGCCCTGGCCATCGGTCCCCATGCCGTGAAAGCCGCTGCAGCGTGCCAGCTTTCCCTTGAAGTGATAGATATTTGAAAGCTCGACATTCGGACCTGCAGGTTGATTGTGATTGCCATTCTTGTCGAGCCAGGGAATGGGATACGGGCACGAGCCGCCGTTTGAAGGCTCGCGGTTTACGGGAATGACGGGAGCACAGGTTGGCTGCAGGCCTTGGGAATGAAGTGGCACTGCCTTGAGGGAGGCCCCAACCGCGGTCGCAATCCCAAGTCCGAGCCAGCGTCGGCGCGTGAATCCAGTGGCGCAACTGTCAATTTGAGCCATGAATGCGTCCTCCTCAGGTGCCGTTAGGATTTTCGGTCCCAGAGAATCTGGAGCGACAGTCTAACCCAACTCGCGAACCGGCGTAAGATCGCGATTAAGCTCATTGACCGCTGTCTGGGGCAAAATCCGGATCAACTATTGTGCCGCCGCCACTGGTTGGTTGCTGCGCAGAGCGGAATCGTCGAACTTGGAATCTGCCTGGATAATCTCGCGGAACAGATGCAAATTAGACGACATGACTACCCCCGGACTGAGATGCACATTGGGGGCGAAAGGCACTTTGTGGGTCAGGTGGTCCACCAGAAGGCGGACCGCCATCTGGCCCTGGCGATGAGGTTGCTGGTAGATGGAGGCGGTGATCGTTCCCTTTTGAAAGTATGGCGCCATCTCGGCAAACAAGTCGGTGGTGATCAACTTTACTTTTCCCGCCTGGGCGCGCGCTCCCAGGGCATGGCACACCGGAAGACAGTTCACCGTGTTCACATAGAGGCCCTCCAGAGTGGGGACACGCGCCAGGAGATCGAAGGTCTTCTCGAAACTCTCGTCTTCATCTTCATGACCTTCGAGAACTGCGACGATCTTTCCTCCCGGACAGTGCCGCGGAAATTCGTCGGAAAAGCCCTGCGCCTTTTTACGGTGATCTTCGGTGCTCAGCATACCGGTAATGATCGCGACCTCGGAGCCGGGCGGAACAAACTTGCCCATCAACTCTCCCGCCAGGCGGCCATTCAAAACCGGTTCCACGCAGATCACGCTGGAACGGCGGCTCTCGGGGGCGTCGGTAGAGACGCAGACGATCCGTATGCCGCGGGCTTCCGCATCGTCAATCAGCAGCTTGAGTTCTCTGGGATTGCCTGCGGTCAGGATGATTCCGTCGACGCCGCTTTCCACCAGTTCCTTGAAGGCCTGGGCATCGCGTTCTCCCAGCACCTGTACGGGGCGGTACACGAATTGGATGCCCAGTTGGGCCACCCGCCGGGCTTCGTCTAAAACTCCGCTCCACAGCTGATCGTAGAAGAAGTGGATTTCGCGCGGCATGCAAACCCCGATGCTGGTGCCGGCCCGGGCCACGGACAAGGCGCGGGCAGCCAGATTTGGCGTATATCCGATCTGGCGCGCGATTTCGAGAATGCGCTCGCGGGTCGATGGCTTGATGCCCCCGCGCCCATGCAGGGCCCGGTCAACCGTCCCTATGGAGACGCTGGCTAGCTCGGCGATCCGGTGAATGCCGCGGTTTTCTTTCTTCAATCGCGAGTCCCGCTAACCCAACAGGCTTGTCCCATAAGTCCGTGGTCCGGCCTTTGGATCGCCTTCATCTTACGTCAGTCCGGCTTCAGGAAACCACACCAGCGGCCACGAAGGCGAGGGGGAGGGAGCCGGCTCTTCCTACCGCCCAACCACCTCCACGATTTCAGAGTCGGGCGCTGTCCAGGCCGGTGCGCCCTGGTGTTCCAGCGTGTGCGCGGCATCATTCCAATGCAGGCGAGTGAGGCGGCTGTCCCCGTGCTCGTAGGCGTAGGTCGTTCCGTCATCCTGATAGAGCGTGAACTCGGCGTCGGCGCCGGGATAAACCCGCACCCTGGCAATTTTCTGTACCTGGCTCGTGCTCTCGATCGCGTCTCCCAGGGGCAGGATCGATCCCGCCCGGACAAACAGCGGCAAGCGTTCAATGGGCGCATCCGCCTGAATGGTCTGTCCGCCGTGAAGCCGCTGGTTGGTCCAGTAGTTGTACCAGTCAGCGCCGGCGGGAAGGTAAACGGCGCGGCTGGTCGCACCCTGCTGGGTTACCGGGGCCACCAGAAACGCCGGGCCCAGCATGTATTCATCGCGCAAGTCGGCGACTTTCGGGTCCTGGGGAAAGTCCATGAACAGGGCTCGCATATAGGGTGCGCCCGTCTGGTAGGTGTCGTAGCCCAGGGAATAAATGTAGGGCATCAGCTGATAACGCAGCCTGAGATAACTCTCCAGAATCGGTTCTGCCTGCTTGCCGTAGGACCAGACTTCGTTGTAGAGACGGCTGCCGTGGGCCCGGAAAATCGGCAGAAAAGCTCCATACTCGAACCAGCGGGTGTAGAGCTCGGCATAGTCTTCGTATCCTCCGACATTGTCGCGCGCGTCCGGAGCATCGAGCAGGGGCGGATGCGCCGGATGGTGCTCCTTCGGCAGATATTGCCAGCCGCCGATATCCTGCGTCCAGTAGGCAATGCCGGAAGCAGTGAAGCCGAGCCCGGTGGGAATCTGGCGCTGCAGCGTATCCCAGGTGGGATAAATGTCCGACGACCAGAACATGCTGCCGTTGCGCTGCGCGCCCAGATAAGCGTCACGCGAAAGGATGAGCGCGCGATGCTTCGTGTCGCGCCGGAAACCGTCATAAAGAGCGGCGGTATGAACCAGCGGATAAATGTTGTAGTAGCGCGTGCCCGGCCCGACCGAGAAGTAACTGCCATTCGGCGGCAGGTCAGGCTCGGTTTCATCGGCCCAGATCGAATCGAATCCCTTGCTGATGATGTTGTCGCGAATGGTTTCCCAGAACCAGCGCGCAGCCTCGGGGTTGGTGGTATCGATATCGGACCCTGCCCGGTCATAGGGAAGCCCGTTGGTCGGCGTGCCGTCGGCGAGATGTTCAAACCAGCCTTTTTTCAGCAGGAAATCGTAGTAGCGGGAGCCTTGCGTAAAGCGGGGCCACACGCTGATCATCGTCTGGAACCCCATGTCGTGAAGCTGGCGGTTCATGGCCGCCGGGTCGGGCCATTTTTCGGGAACAAAATCCATCTGCCCCATTTTCGAGTAATAGAACCAGTCCACCACCAGGATGTCGGCGGGAAGATGGCGCTCGCGATATCCCCGGGCCACGGCCAGCAGCTCCTCCTGCGAGGAGTAGCGCTGCTTGCACTGAATGTAGCCGTAAGCCGCCTTCGGCAGCAGCGGGGTGGCCCCGGTCAGCAGGCGGTATCCGGAATAGACTTCGTTGAGAGTATTGCCCGCAATCACGAAGAACGACACCCGGTCACCCACCTCAGAGGTCCAACGGGTCTGCTCGTTGAAGCCGGGCTCAATCACCGTTCGGGAGGGATTGTCCCAGATGATTCCATAACCGTAATTGGTCACCATGAAAGGCACGCAGACCGTGGGGCCGGCGGTCGCAGTGTAGTTGTGCCAGCATTCGATGCGATGTCCGCGACGATCCAGGAAACCCTCTTGATATTGGCCGAGGCCGTAGTAATGCTCGTCGTCAGGCGAAACGAAGCTGGCGCCCACCTGGTAGAAGGGAGGGTCGGTAGGACGTCTTTCGTTCAGCACGGCGGCGTTCCCGTCCTTGTAGTTAGGCACTGACATCGACCAACCGGTCATCTGCAGCAGGGTCTTGCCTTCCGGAGTGCGAATTGAAATGTTGGCCGGAGGAGCGGAGCCGTTAAAAAACTTTCCAATATCGACCTGGGTCGCCAGCGGTTTGCCGGGATGGTTCGCCGCAACCGTGACTACCAGGCGAGATGACCGGTAGACATCTCCCTGATCGCTTGGCTGGCGCGTCCAACCTTCAGCGGCGGGGGTGGCCACGAAACCGAAGCCAGGCGCGGCCAGGGCCGAAGTCCGGTTCAGGCTCAGGGTCACGCGGATGATATTAGGCGCGTAAGGCTCCAGCGCAATCGTCCCGCCATCCCGATCCATTACGATCGGCGTGGCTTGCGCGTTTGCCGGTCCGCCGCATGCGAGTGCCAGCATCAGGACCAGGCCAGTCCGGGGAAGGCCAGTGAGACGTTCACACAAGGTTGCGACAGAGGCGGAAAGAACCGAACGAATATCGTGACAAGTCGGGTGCGGGATGCCTGACACTCTCGGACCTCCGGAAATTATTGGGAATGAGTTTGTTAAGTGAGAGACAGCTATATCTTAATGTCAAACGCCGAGCAAGGCCTATGTGCCCGCCTTCCCGTGATGCTGTTCAGGTCAGATCTCTTCAGGCCAGATCATGAAAAGCGATCCGTCCTCCTGGACTTTACTGGCGGTCGATGGCCGCCCTCCTGCTATCCTGAATCTGATCTCACGTGAAATCTCTATTACAGGATTCTCCCGAGCCGCCGGTGGTCGAGAACAAGATGGTGGGCCGGCTGGTTATTGGCCTGCTGCTGCTGGTTTCCGCCTTGGTGGGGGCCACGGCGGGACTGCTGCTCGTCTATTCCACCGACCTGCCGCAAGTCGATCAATTGGAACATTACCGGCCCAGCTCGATCACCGAACTCTACGACGATCAGGGACGCACCATCGGGTCCTTCGCGCTGCAACGCAGGGTGGTGGCCAGCTATGAAGACTATCCTCCGGTCCTGCGCCAGGCGCTGATTTCGATCGAAGACAAGGACTTTTACCGGCACTGGGGCATCAACGTGTGGCGCATCGCCGGGGCCGCCTATCGCGACATCCGGTCCGGCGGCAGAGTACAAGGCGCTTCCACCCTGACCATGCAGCTGGCACGCAATCTCTTCCTGTCTCCCGACCGCTCTTTTCATCGCAAGATTCAGGAAGCGCTGCTGGCGGTGCAGATCGAGCGCCGTTTCACCAAGCCGCAGATCTTCACCCTGTACGCCAACCAGATTTATCTCGGTCACGGCGTCTACGGATTCGAGGCCGCATCCCAGTTTTATTTCAGCAAACCGGCGAAGCGACTGACCCTCGACGAAGCCGCGCTGCTCGCCGGCCTGCCCAAATCGCCGTCCTATTATTCGCCTATCACGCATCCTGACCACGCGCTGAAGCGCCGCAACCTGGTGATCAACTCCATGCTCGAGGACGGCAACATTACGGCGCAGCAGGCAGCTGCGGCTCGCGATCAGCCCATCCATCTCGAAGTGGCCCATGATCCCGATTCGCTGGCGCCTTATTTTGTCGAAGAAATTCGCCGTTACCTCGAAGCCAAGTACGGCAGCGATCAAGTCCACGAAGGCGGCCTGAGGGTTTACACCTCGCTCGACATGGACCTGCAGCGCGCCGCCAACCGCGCCGTCTTCGACGGCCTGGCGGCTTATGAGCGCCGCCATGGCTGGCGGGGACGCCTGCAGAATGTTTTAACCGGCGATGTAACTCTGGCCAACTACCAGGACGCGGATTGGGACAGCGACCCCGAAGTCAACGGCTACGTCCACGCCCTGGTCCTGGCTGTGACGCCGGCCGCGGCGACCATCAAGTTCGGGCGCTACTCCGCGACGCTTGCGCCCGCCGACGCCTCCTGGACTCGCCGCAGGCTACTCGACATCCTGAAACCCGGCGACATTGCCTACGTGAAGATTCTTGCGCTGAACCCCGACGGAAAGGCGCGAGTCAGCCTGGAAGAAGACAGCGGCGTGCAGGGTGCACTGGTCGCGATCGACAATGCCACGGGCGAGATCAAGGCCATGGTGGGCGGACGCGATTTCAATGTCTCCAAGTTCAACCGCGCCACCCAGGCGTTGCGCCAGGTGGGCTCGTCCTTCAAGCCCTATGTTTACACCGCAGCCATCGATCGTGGAGCCACGCCGGACGACACCATCCTCGACGCGCCCGTCACATTCCCCACGCCGTCCGGCCCGTATGAACCTCACAATTACGACGAAAAGTTTGAAGGCACGATCACGCTTCGCCGCGCCCTGGCTCAGTCGCGCAATATCCCCGCCCTGAAACTGGCCGACAATCTCGGAATCAAAACGGTCATTGACTACGCTCACCGCTTCGGCATTACGGCGAATATTCCGCCCTATCTGCCGGTCGCGCTGGGCGCGGTCGAAATCACTCCCCTGGAGCAGACTTCGGCTTACAGCGTTTTTCCCAGTGACGGCGTGCACATCACGCCGCGCTACATCACCAAAGTGACTGACTACGAAGGCCGCACGCTGGAGGAAAACTTTCCCGACGTCAAGGATGTCGTCAGCGCCGGCACCGCGCGGACCATGACCGCCATGCTGCGGGAAGTCGTGCTGCACGGCACCGGCATGGCCGCAGCCTCGATGAACCGTCCGCTGGCCGGAAAAACCGGCACCACCAACAACTTTACCGACGCCTGGTTCGTAGGCTTCTCGCCCTCCCTCACCTGTGGAGTGTGGGTAGGCTACGACGAAAAGAAATTTCTGGGAGCTAAGGAAACGGGCGCCCGCGCCGCGCTACCCATCTGGATGGACTTCATGAAGACCGCCTTGGCGGGAAAAGACCCCGGGGAATTCCCACCGCCGCCGGAGACCGTTCCGGCAGCGCATCCTGTCGACACGCCGGATACAGCGCCGGCGGGAGATGAGACGCACTAAGTCGGTGGCTCAGGATGACAGGGCGTTACTTTGCCAGCGCCGCGAAACTTTCATCCAGGATCCGCGCCGCCTCGTCCACGTCCGCTTTCCCGATATTCAGCGGCGGCGACATGCGAATCACATTGCCGTAGAATCCGCCCTTGCCCACCAGCAGCCCACGCTTGCGCGCCTCTTCCATCAAGGCATTGGTGCCGGCGGACGCCGGTTTCTTGGTTTCGCGATCTTCCACCAATTCCAGCGCCTGCATCAGCCCCATGCCGCGCACGTCGCCGATGAGGGCGTGCTTCGCCTGCAATTCTTCCAGCTTCTTGCGGAAATATTCGCCCACCACCGCTGCGTTCGTCCGCAAATCATCTTCTTCAATGATGTCGATGACCGCCCGGGCAGTCACGCTGGTTACGGGATTGCCGCCGAAGGTCGAAATTGTCATGCCCTGGAATGAATCGGCAATTTCAGGCTTCGCGACCGTCAATCCGATCGGTGTGCCGTTGCCCAGTCCTTTCGCGGCGGTGATCATGTCCGGCTCCACTTCCCAATGTTCGATGCCGAACCATTTGCGTCCCGTGCGTCCCCATGCAGTCTGTACTTCATCGGAAATAAAATCACCGCCGTACTGTTTGACAATATTGAACGCCAGCTTGAAATACTCTTTCGGCGGCGTAATGAAACCACCTACGCCCTGAATCGGCTCCGCCAGGAAGGCCGCAATGCGCCCCGAAGTGGAAAACTGAATGACGCTCTCAATATCTTTCGCGCAAGCGACTTCACACGACGGATATTTCAGCCCCAGCGGGCAGCGATAGCAATACGGATTCATGGCGTGCACGATGCCGACTTCAATCGTGCCCTTGCGCCAGGTGTTCATGCCGGTAAGCCCGCGGGTCAGCGACGAGCGACCGCTGTAGCCATGCCGCAAGGCGACGACCTCGAAATTCCCGGTATGCATGCGTGCCACCTGAATCGCGGTTTCATTGGCCTCGGTTCCGCTATTGGTGAAATACGACTTCTTCAGCGCGCCGGGCGTAATCTGCGCCAACTTCTCCGCCAGATCCACCATGGGCACATTGGGAAAGCAGGTCGAAACGTGCTGCATGCGATCGATCTGTTCCTTGGTGCGCGAAGTCACCCGCGGATTACAGTGGCCCACACTGATGGTGACAATCCCGCCGAAGAAGTCGAGGTACTTCTTGCCCTCGACGTCCCAAACGTGCTGCATGGAAGCGTGGTCCATGGGAAGCGGATTGGAGTAGTAGGTCGAAACCGAAGGAAAAATGTATTCCTTCTGCTTACGATTGATCTCTTCGCGGGTCAGTTGCGACTTGTCAGCCGGAACAATGGTAGTGCTCATGCTTGACCTCGGGCGGAAACGCCTGCGGGATTAGGGTCTTGATCGAGACCCCACATCATAAACCACCGGCCCTGGCGGGATACGGATTCTTCCCGGCCTCCGGCGCCAGGGCGGCGCGGGCGCCTGCGCGAAACTGTTCCAGCGCTTCGAAAATCTGAGGGCCATAGAGCGCCGCCTTATATTCGCCAAATCCGGATATGCCGAGCAGTTCGGGGATCGAACCGGGACGCCTGCGGCAGATCTCGTCGAGCGCGGAATCGTGCATCACCACGAAAGCGGGGACCCCTTGCTGCTTCGCGGCCGCCCGCCGCCATTGCCGCAAGTACTCGCGCAGCGCAGGATCGAGATCCGCGATTCCCGCCGCGGCAGCAGTCGCCGCCGGCGCGGGCATCACCAGGGCCGCGGGCGTCCTCAGCTTCGGCTGCTCTGCCTTGACCGACTTGACCAGCCAGGCAGATTCGCAGCCGCAGGCATCACACGCCCCGCAAGCGGTCCATTTGGGACTCTCCCCAAAATGCAGACAAATCTGCCGGTGCCGGCAGTCGGTCGACTCGGCGAAGCGGCGAATGGCATGGTAGCGCTGCCACGCCCGTTCTTTCTCGGCGGGATCGACGATCTGATCGGCGAAATAGGCCAGCAGAGCCGCATCCCGCTTTTGCCACAGCAGGATGCAATCCGCCGGCTGCCCATCGCGTCCAGCGCGCCCCGCCTCCTGGTAATACTGCTCAATGGATTTCGGCAAGGCAAGATGGACAACCGCCCGCACCGACGCCTTGTTGATGCCCAGTCCGAAGGCAATCGTGCCCACCAGCACGCGCACTTCATCCGACATCCAGCGTTCCTGGTTGTCACGCCGCTCGGCCGCTCCCATCTTACCGTGGTAGCCGATGGCAGAAATCTGCTGCGCTTCGAGGTAGTCCACAGTCTCACCAACCTTGGCGATGGTCGGCGCGTAAACGATGATGCTGCTGTCCTGGTAGTTGCGTAAGGCGCGCAGCAACAGGCTGGGCTGCTCGCCGCCGGCGCACTCCTTTACCAGATATCGGAGGTTCGGCCGGTGAAAACTGGCAATGCACTTGTGCGGATCGCGCAGCTGCAGCTGGTGAAGAATATCGTGGCGCACCCTCTTGGTGGCGCTGGCGGTGAACGCTGCAATCGGACGATCGGGAAAATGCGCCCGCAGACGGCTCAACTGCCGGTATTCCGGCCGGAATTCATGTCCCCACTCGGAGATGCAATGGGCCTCGTCAATGGCGAAAAACGCAATCGGGACTCGCTGCAGCCAGCCGATCGTATCGGGCCGGGCCAGCCGCTCGGGAGAAAGATACAACAGGCGATACTCGCCCTCCGACGCCTTGCGGATGACCTGGGCTTGTTTCTCGCTGGGCAATGAACTGTTCAGCACCGCGGCGGGAATTCCCATCTGCGCCAGCTGCGCCGCCTGGTCCTGCATCAACGCGATCAACGGCGAGACCACGATTGCGGTCCGTCCCAGCATCACCGCAGGCAACTGGTAGCACAGCGATTTGCCGCCCCCGGTCGGCATGACCACGCAGCTGTCCTGACCGTCAAGCAGGCTGCGCACGATGCGCTCCTGCAAGGGGCGAAACGAATCGTATCCCCAGTGCCGCCGCAGCGTGTCCAGAAGATCATTTGCCGGCGTCACTCCCGCAACAGACATAGAAGCAGTATAGACGGCAGGATGCGCCCGAAAGCGCGATCGCAAAAACTTCAATCCTGAATCGGAACCGCATTGCCGTTGGTGTGGCTGGCGGATAGGTCGATGGATATCATTCGCTGGTTGCCACTAGTTTCATGGTGAACGCTATTGCGGTGCTTTAATGATTAAAACCATTAAAAATCAGTTGCCAGTTTGTGGTTCTCCGTTCTCAGCGGCGATTGCATGATGCCGCGTTGGTGGGGCTGGTAGTTTGTGTGGTCGCGGGCGACCCGCCCGCGACGCCGGCAGAGCCCAGCAGCCGCCGCCCGGCTATAATCTCGCTGAATGAAATCTTTCTTCCGCCTGGTCCTGCTGGCACTGATCATGCTGGTCGTGGCCCTGGTCTCCGCGCTGACCGCAATGCGCCTGGCCATCCATGGCCACGAAGTCGCCGTCCCGGACTTTACCGGCAAGAGTCCCGCCGTGGCCCGTATGATCGCGGAGCAGGGCGGACTCGACCTGACGGTCGAGCGGCAGTACTACAGTCCCACGGTGCCGGAAGGAAAAATTCTGTCCCAGCTTCCGCCCGCGGGAAGCCGGGTGCGGCGGGGATGGGAGGTCCGCGTCGCGGAAAGCCTGGGCCCGCAGCGCGTGGCCATCCCTGATGTCATGGGGCAGAGCGAGCGCGCCGCCAATATCAACATTCGCCGCCGCGGTCTGGACGTCGGCGGCATCGCGCAAATGGAACTTCCCGATGCGCCGGATGGCCAGGTGCTGGCGCAAGCTCCGCCGCCCAACGCCAGCGGAGTCTCCGCTCCCAAAATCAGTTTGCTGGTCGCAGCTCCTTCGCAACCCCAGGCGCTGGTGATGCCGAACTTCGCCGGACAGCCGCTGGGGACCGCCACTCAGACGGTTCAGGAGGCGGGAATGCGCGTGGGAAACGTGACCACGGCTCCAGTTCCCGAAGGCACCTTGCCGGTGGCTCCCTACCCCGCCAGCATAATCGTGTCGCAAAGCCCGGCGGCGGGGGAGAAGGTCGTCGCAGGGGCTACGGTGAACTTCGAAGTCCGGTAGGATACTCGAGCAGCGCCGGCGTCTCGCCGTCTCTCGCAGGCGCCTTCGATTTCGCTCGGGCAGGCTCTGCCGGCGCGTGAGTTACTTCTTCTGCAGAATCGCCACAAAGAAGCCATCGCAGGGATGCAGTCCGGGAATCGTCCGCACGAACCGGCCACTTACCAGCGAGTCGAGATCGCTCCACACTAATTCGCCCTGCGCTTTTAACCGTTCCAACTCCATTCGGCAATCGAGCAGGTTGAATGCGGCCTTCCCGGAAAGCGCCTGCTCGACAACCTGCTCATTTTCTTCCGGCTCGAGCGAGCAAGTGGAGTACACCAGTGTTCCTCCCGGCGCGACCTGCCGCATGGCGGCCTGCAGGATCGCCAGTTGGCGCTGCTGCAAGTCGGCCAGATCCCGAGGGTGCAGTCGCCATTTGATTTCAGGATTGTGCGCCAGGGTCCCGGTGCCGGAGCAAGGCACGTCAGCCAGCACGCGGTCAAAGCCCGCGCTCGGCGCGAAATCGAGCACGTCCGAGTTGACCACTTCTACGTTTGTGGCCGGAACCAGTTTCTGCAGCAGCCGGGCACGGTGGGCATGCAATTCCAGGGCAACAATGTGGGACTCGGGATTTCGTTCCGCCAGCACGCGCGTCTTGCCCCCGGGCGCCGCACAACAGTCGAGAATTCTCGAGCCCGTCCCCACCAGCAGTGCGACCAGCTGCGAGGCTTCATCTTGGATGGCCACTCGACCTTCAGCGAAGGCGCTCGAGCCGGAAACATTTCCCGCCCGAACCCGGCGCGCGGACGCCAGCAAGCGGCCGGGAGCCAACTCGATTCCACCTTCTGTGAGCTCGGCTTCCGTGCCGCTACCAGTCAGGCGGACCGCCGCCACCGGAGGATGCTGATCGTAGTGGCAAATGTGCCGCGCCCCATCCAGGCCGAACCGCCGCACCCATCGCTCTACCAGCCAGAGCGGATGCGCTAACTTCTCCGATAACTGGGCGGCGCTGGCAAACTCTTGCGTTTCGCTCAGGCTGGCGGGTTGAGCCGCCGACACGATTCCCGCCAACTTCCTCAGCACCGCATTGGCAAACGGGGCAGCTGAGCCTTTGCGGGCGCGCTTCACCAGTTCCACGCTCTCATGCACCGCGGCGCGTCCGGGAACCCGGTCAAGAAACATCAATTGATACGCCGCCAGCCGCAACGCGGTGAGCACTTCGAGGTCGAGTCTTGCGACCGGCTTGGCGGAGAATCGGCTGATCTCCGCATCCAGCACCGACCGCCACCGGAGCACGCCCATGACCAGTTCGGTGGCCAGTCCATGGTCCGCAGCCGAGAGCTTCGCGTATTGGCTGGAGTGCAGCAACTCGGAAGCGTAGGCATCCTGCTGCTCGATTCGAAGCAGAACGTCGAAAGCCGCGGCACGGGCGGGAGAAGTGGACATGGATTTCCGAAAGCTCAGTTTTTAGTGATTAGTTCCCGGTTCTCAGACTCAGTTTTTCGCCGGTGCGCGGTTGATGGCCGTGAACGAAGTCGGCCGCGGGCATGCGCTTCTTGCCCTCGAGCTGCACTTCGAGCAACTCGAGCGCGCTTGCCGCGCAACCTACAATCAGACGACCATTCTCTACCAGCATTTCAGCGGACGGTGCGGCGCGCTCGACCGGTTGCGCTGCCCAGACCTGGAGGTTTTTCCCCCGAAAACTGGTGTACGCGCCCGGCCAGGGCTGAAAGCCGCGCAGGCGGTTTAAGATTTCCTGGGCGGTCAGGTGAAAGTCAATCTGGCCGTCTTCTTTCTTGAGGATGGGTGCCAGAGTCGCCTTGGCATGCTCTTGTGGCCGCGGATGAATCGTTCCCGCCTGTAATCCGCGGAGCGTTTCGACCATGAGGCTGGCACCGGTCGCAGCCATGCGCGGCGCCAGAGTTACAGCCGTGTCCTGCGGCATAA
>Ga0187822_10000096_pt1 | contig 14588 bp, 14 predicted proteins | sample NC_wetland_sal_i_18_FD_132967 | JGI IMG/M metagenome (GOLD analysis project Ga0187822, IMG submission 132967) | Wetland sediment microbial communities from Neuse River Estuary, North Carolina, USA - SourceSoil_2 | ecosystem: Environmental > Aquatic > Freshwater > Wetlands > Sediment | place...
CACGTTCAGGCCGACGAAATCACAGCAGCCTTTCGCGGCATCATCACGACGGCTGAACAGGCCAAAGGGAAAGCCCAGCCGGCCGGTCTCGATCAGATCAAAGAAAGTGTGATTGAACAGGCGGTCCAGCAGGCCCGCGACCCAGCGATTGGCCATCCCCGGCATCGCCTCGAACACTACATAATGCTGGGCCCATCCCACCTGGGCCCCGGGCACCAGTTGGTGAATGGCGCGATATGCCAGCACGTGAGCGCGCGCCTGCACCCGGTTGACCCGGAGGGCGTTGAGCAATTGTCCTTTGTGACCAGGGGGGAACTCGCCCAGCACGTATCCGCACGCCGCATAAACGTTGGGCTCGTTGAAGGTGACCCACAGCCGGCAGAGGTCGCCCACAGCCGCTGCCACCTGACGCGTGAAGCGCTCGAAAAGCTGAGGCGCATCCTCTCGGAGAAATGCCCCGCTCTGTTCAAACCATCGGGGATGGGTGAAGTGATGCAGACAGACGATCGGCTCAATACCGCGCTCGCGCAATCCCTCCAGCATCCGTCGATAGCGCTGCAGCGCCGTGGGATCGAAACGCCCTTCCTCGGGCTCAATTCGGCTCCATTCGAGTGAGAGCCGCAGCGCCTTCAGCCCCAGGTCGCGGGCGATATCAAAATCGCGCTCGGCGTTCTCCCACCAGTCGCAGGCTTTGCCGCATCGGTCGCCGGACCGGATCCGTCCCGCCAGCTCCCAGTCCGACCACTGATTGCTGTTGTCGCCTTCAACTTGGTGAGCAGCCGTCGAGACGCCCCACAGAAACTCGTCGGGAAATCGGAGATACGAGTCAGGAGTTGTGCTGCGGAGGCCTGCTTCGTTCATGGTTGGCATTCTGCGATGCGGCTAGGCCTGGGTTTTTTCCGGCTGCGCGATGCTCCGGACGCTCTCCAGAAGGTGCGCCACAGACTCTCCCGGGTCCTGCTTCTCAAAGTCCGCGTCCAGCACCAGCAGCGACACCGAAGGATCGATCTCCTCAAACAGCTTTTTCGCCGAGTTGCCGTGCAACGACTGCATCTTCGCGCCGAGGATCACGAGTTTCGCCTTGGTTGCCTTCAACAGGATTTTCGCGTCCAGCAGGTTGCCCGTGGTCAGGACGTTATAGCCGGCGTGGCACAGGACCTCGCGCAGGAAAGTGCTGACGTTCGGTGAATCGTAAACGCAAAGCACGCGAAACTGCGTGCTGCTGGACTTCTCCTTGGAATAGCGCGAGCCCATGTAGGCCGCGATGATGGCTTCCGCTTCGGATTCGTAAATCTCGAACATCCCCAGCAGGCTGGTCATCTCCAGCGTCTTGCGCAACCGGGGCTGCACCCCGCAGAGCTTGATGTCGCCGCCCTTGGCGCGCGCGGTCGAGCCCAAGCGTACCAGCGCCCCGAGGCCGCTGCTGTCCACGAACTCCACCCGTTCCAGCTGCAGGACAACATCGCCGTGGTTGGGCAGAATGTCTCCAATGTGCGCCTGCAGTGAGAATACTTCCGAGCCCGCCACAATGCGCCCGTTGCATTGCACGATCATCACTTCGCCTACCGGACGACTGTTCATGGTCAATGGCATGCTGTTCCCTCAGGCCCGCATTTGCCCGCCATCAACGCGGGGACATGCTTCGGACCCAGTTAAACTCTACACACTATAGCCGCCAGTTCCACGGCCGACAACAAAATCCGTGAGGACACAGATCGGCCCGAAAGTACCGCAACGAAACGAACTGCGGGAGGAGGCGAGAGAGAGTTGCAAGTGACGGCATTCTTGGTGGAGCTAGTCGGGATCGAACCGACGACCTCATCGTTGCGAACGATGCGCTCTCCCAGCTGAGCTATAGCCCCACATGGCACGTGAAGAGAAGGATCCGCACTGCGATTTTAGCAGCGTTTCGCGCCGGAGACCAAGCGGTCGCCCGTGGGGCTTACCAGGAATGAACATCGCAAATTAATGTTTACCTGCCGGGGCATTCCACGTCTAATGGAGACAGAGCCGGATCTAGTGGAAAGGGATCCGGCAAGTTCTCGATATCGAAACGATGTTCAAGCCCATTCAACCGGTCAATCGTCAACCCCGGCTCACGACCTGCGGCTCGGTCGCGGCGCACGGCTTGCTCCTGCTGTGGCTCCTGCACCCGGCAACGCCGCGGCTGGTCGCGCCGTCATTTGTGGTGAACGGCGACCACGGCAGCTACATTGCGCATCTCTATTGGCTGAACCAGCCCTCCCGGAACAAAGCTGATGCCTCTCCCGGCACATCGGCGGCCGACTCGCGGCAGCAGTTGAACGCCCGTCTTACCTGGAAGCGTCGCGCCAAGGCCGCAAAGTCCGCTGCGACTGAGTTGCCGCATCCTGAGATTGGCCAGGACGACCAGACCAGCGCGCCCGGCCAGGCTGCGCAGGCGCGTCCAGCCGGCTCGCCATTGGGCACGGTCCTCGAAGGTCCCCTGACCGGGGAAGAAGTCCGCCCGGCGCTGCCCGTGGTCTCGCCAGACCCTCACGTCGCGGCTGACGAACTGGGTGGCCTTCAGGGAGATGTGGTGGTTGAAGTCACCATCGACGAAAGCGGCAACGTGGTCCGGAAGACGGTGGTGCAAAGCCTGACTCCAGCGATTGACGGCAAAGTGCTCGAGGCTCTCGAGAATTGGCGCTTTCGTCCCGCCACGCGCAATGGCGTTCCCATCGCCTCCAAACAAGACGTGTACTACCACTTTCCGCGCCTGGGCAAGGGTTGATGCAGGCGCGAGCGACCGCGCTCGTGCGAAGCCGGCACGAGCTCCACGTCCCATCCACGCATCCCGCTATAATGTTGCTGTGTCTTCTGACCAGGTTCGACAAGTCGCTTCCGCCGACTTCCCTACCCGCTGGGGTAAATTTCGCATCCACGGTTTTCGCGGAACATTCGGTGCTGCGGGCTCGCCACGTGACGAGGATGCAGTCGCCCTGGTCATGGGGGACATCCACTCGGCCCCGCCGCTGCTCCGCATCCATTCCCAATGCCTGACCGGAGACGTATTCGGATCGCTGCGCTGCGACTGCCGCGCGCAACTGGAAATGGCGCTCTCCATGATCGCCGAACAAGGCGCAGGCATTTTGATCTATGAACAGCAGGAAGGCCGCGGCATCGGTCTGATGGCCAAGCTGCAGGCTTACGAATTACAGGACCAGGGACTGGACACGGTAGAGGCCAACGAGCGCCTGGGATTCAAAGCCGACCATCGCGAGTTCGCGCTCCCCGCCGAAATTCTGAAAGCGCTGGGAGTTTCAAGCGTGCGGTTGCTGTCCAACAATCCCGACAAAGTGGCTGCCCTGGAAAAAGGCGGAATCGTGGTGGCTGAGCGTGTCCCCTGCGAAGTCGCGCCTTCAGCCCACTCCGAAGACTACCTGAAGACCAAGAAGGAAAAGCTGGGGCATCTGTTCACATCGCGGTAAAAACCGCTTCTAGCTTCTAGCTCCTGGCTTCCAGCAAAACCCAAAGAGCGGTGCCTTGCTAGGAGCTAGGAGCCAGAAGCCAGGAGCTGCTTCAATACAACGGCACCTTCGGATCCACCGTCCGGGCCCAGCCGTCGATCCCGCCGCGCATGGACTGGACTTTCTCGAAGCCCTGCTGCCGCAACCAGTTGGTCACGCTCAACGAGCGCACGCCGTGATGGCACATCACGACAATGTGTTGGTCCGGATCAAGTTCCTGATTCGCGCGCGTCGGCACATCGCCCATGGGCATATTCTTGCTGCCCTCCAGGTGAGCCTTCTCCAGCTCCCACGGTTCTCGAACATCGAGCAGAGTGAAGTTGTCGCCCTGCTTGAGCATGGCCTTCACTTGTGTAGCACTGATTTCGAAGTCCATGAAGAATCGCTCCTAGCTTCTAGCTCCTAGCTCCTGGATCCCAGCCGCTCTGGCTCCGTTTGGCGAGGAGCTAGGAGCTAGAAGCTAGCAGCGTTCTCAATATCCAAAATCCGCCTGGGCAGCGTACGCGTGCTGCTTCACGCCCAATTCTTCCACCCGGCACGCGTCCAGCTGGTTCACGTAGGCGCGGCGATCGGCAATATTGTAGACCCAGCGCTGCAACCAGGCGTCGCTGTCGGCCTTGGTCTTTGTCTGCTCGTGATATTGGCGGAAGAAGGCGTTGTCGCGCTGGTAGCATCCCTGCACCGGGGAAGGATGGGCTCCGTAGCGGGACTCGACCACGGCACCAACCAGAAATCCGGGAATCACGGTGCGATTGGGATCGCTGGCGATTATTTCGGCATCAACGATTTCTTCCGCCACGACAATCACCCGGCGGGCAGCGCGGACCGCTTCGATCATCACCCCGAAGTTGCCCCAGCAGTGGGCATTGCCGTCGCGGTCCGCGCGCTGCAGATGGACAATCGCCACGTCCGGCGTTAGCGCCCGAACCGCATGCAGCTTGTCTTGCCCACGTGGGGACAGCCGCCCCCGGCTGTCCGGGCGAGTCGCAGACTCGCCAGGTTCGGTTTGCACAAACGGCGAATCAATCTCGGCAAAGAAATCGTTGTCCCGTGCCACATCGCTGCCGAGCGCAGTTCGGGTAGGCAGAAAGGGCACGCCCATGGCCGCAGCCTGCAGCGCCAGAGCGACGGTGAAATTGCTCAGGTTAACGACTTTCAAGCCGCCCTGTTCGACCGCCCGCCGGAAATTGTAGGCCGAACCCATCATCACATTGCCCACCCAGGCCGCGATTACCCGGCCGGCGCACCCCGCGGCGATCAGTTGATCAAAGAGAACGTCGGAGATAGGGCCAATCAGGGTGAGGTCGCGCTTCTTCTGCCGGATAATTTCGTGGCCCGCCGCAAACGGAATCATTTGCTCCAACTGCAGGCCCAGGGCGACGGACGCGCCATCCGGCACCAGCTCAGCAATGGCTTCGCGCATGGTGAGGAGCTTAGACATAGCGAGCCTTACTTGCCTTTCCAGACCGGTTGGCGTTTTTCCAAGAAGGCGTTGATCCCCTCGTGAACATCTTCCGTTTTCATCAGCTCTTCCAGATAGATTTTTTCCGCCCGCGCCAGTCCCTTGTCGAAATGCATCGAGTCCCAGGCGTAGTTCGCTTTTTTGGTGACGGCCAGCGTGGCCGGACTCAGCTTCGAAAGTTGCTCTATGGTTTCCTGCACCGTCGATTCAAGCTCGCGGTCAGAGACTGCTCGATTGGCTAGACCGCTGCGCGCCGCCTCCGCACCCGTAATGTCGCGACCGGTGAGCATCAAATCAGCGGCATGCTTGGGCCCGACCAGCGCTGCCAGCGCCGTCGCCGCCACCGGCGGGTAGCATCCCAATTTGATTTCAGGGAATCCCCACGTCGCATTTTCCGTGGTGTAAACCAGGTCACACACCATGGCCAGTTCCGCGGCTCCGCCCAGGCAATGGCCGTGCACGGAGGCAATCGTCACTTTCCTGCTGCCGACCAGGGCCCGAACCACAGAGTGGAATTTGGTCAGCATGCTTGCGACCTGGTCTGGAGTATGGGCAGCCACGTCGACGCCAACCGAAAATGCTCTGCCTGTGCCACTCAATACCACCGCGGATACATCCTGGCGCGCGTCGATCTCGGCCAGCGCCTGCGACAGTTCATCCATCATGGCAATGTCAATCACGTTGAGCGGAGGATGGTGCAATACAAGACGCGCCACGGGAGGCTCGAAGGCGAGCGTGATGCGCGAGAGCGTGAGCGTTGCCATTTATTTTGTCCAGAAGCCTTCTTTATCGTATTCGCGGATGGCCCAGAGCTCGTCCGCGCTCGGCTCCGGCGTCGAAGCTACTTTGTCCGGCACCCGCAACGGCCAGCCGGTATTGCGCAGCACATCGTCGACCTCTACTCCCGGATGAGTAGACGCCAGATAAGCCTCACCGTCATCGCCGAAGCGCAGCACAGCCTTGCTGGTAATCACGGCCGCCGGACCTCCGCGAACCAGGCCCATGCGCTGACGCCAACCGTCACCGTCGCCGTTCCCCGGACTGGTGACATACGCAACCCGCTCCGGCAGCCGCTCCTTGCTGTGCTGAAGCAAGGCCACGAAACGCTGCGCCAGTGAAGCGATATCGCAGGCGCCGCCTGATCCGGGCAGCCGCGTCATTCCCTTTGTACCACGCACCTCGGTCGAGTTCAGGTTGCCGAAGCGGTCCACTTCGGCGGCTCCGAGAAAACCCAGGTGCACGCGTCCCGATTGCAGCAGGCTCATGACTCCCAGCATGTCCAGGCACTGGGTCGCATTCTTGAGATTGGCCGGATCGGCCATGGTGTAGATCAGGTCCGGAGAGGGCGTGCTCCGGATCACGCCGTTTTCAAACAAACCGACGGCATTCGGAGCGTGGGTTTTCTTGGCCACCACGAAGGCGATCAGCGGCAGGCGCATCCCGACGAACACCACTTCACCGTCGCGAATCTCGCGCGCCGCGCTGACGACCATCAACTCTCCCGGGGTGTAAGCCCGCTGCTGGGCCTGTGAATCGACGGTAGTCATCGCCATAGAACTGCGAACCGGGAACTTGAAACTGAAAACTAGTTCTTTGAATCAACTCGCCTGCTGCCAGGCCGGATGCTGCAAGTTTATAAGTTAATCGCCGATTTCCGGACCTCGCCAATCGAAGCCAGCGGATCACGCGCCCCTTCCTTGGGCGCAATCCACTTCTTCTCGCTGCTGATAATGTCCAACAGCAGTTTCTTGTCTTCCACCGAGGGCAGATATTCTTTCAGGTGCTGCTCGTAGCCGCTGTCGTCAATGGCCTCGCCGGTTTCCGCATGAAATTTCTGACCAGCCCAGCGTCCGATGTTGCGGTTAAACTTTATATGTGGCGCGTAAAGCCTTGGCTGTCCGTCCTTTAGGAAGGTGTTGAAACGGGCGATAAGACCGGCCACTTCGTCGCGATAGAGGCTCCGGTTGTAATCGTTGAGATCATCGAGGTCCGCCGGGTGCTCGTTCTTCGGCTCGTCGTAACGTCCCTTGATGCCCCATACATAGGCCCAGTGAGCGGAGGAAGAGTGGTCGGTGCCGAACAGGTCGTAGGAACTTGAAATCCATTTATTGAGATATTTCTGGATCAGCCAGCCCGGCACCACGCCGGCTTCGACAATGCGGCGCAAACCGTCGTTGCCGGTCCCCATGTGGAAGGCCTCCTCGCGCAACATGTACGACATGGAACGGCCCAGCGGCGCGAAGGCGGAGTATTTGAACATCTGCAACTGGAACTTGCCGTCGCGGTCGACGAAGTCAGTGTAGGTAAAGAAATCCATCCAGTTGTCCACTTCCACGTTGAAGGCGCCCAGCAGACGCTTGTTCTCAAAGGCGCGGCGCTCCAGCATCTTTTGCGCTTCGACCTTGCCGGAGTATCCGAAGTGGTCCACCAGCAGCGCGCACATCTGCCAGCCGTGCCGCATTTCTTCGATCATGACGCGGGTGATGGCGCGGCGGTCCCAGTCGGTGGGCGCGCTTTCAAATAGGTAGCGCTGCTGCTCCACGCTGGCGAACTCGGTGTCGCCCTGGTACACGATCATGTTCATGAGTGCATCGCGCATCTGCTGCGTCGGTATCTGGCGCAGGTTCTCCCACTTGCGTCGGCCTTTGTACGAGCCGAATTGGATCTCCTCCGTCTCGATCGCACCATAGAGCGTGTCGAACTTGAAGCTGGCAATCTCGTCGTGGTTGACGCCAATCTCTTTGCGCCAATCGTCGAAGAGGCCGACCCAATCGCTGAAGGTCCCGATTTTTGCTACTTTGCCTGGCATAATTCCTCTTTACTCGTAGCGCCGGCATCTGGCCGGCTGTCCGGAGGGCATTTTGTCCTCCGCATCGCGGGCGAGACTATTTCGCCTTGAAAACCGCCGGCCGCTTCTCTACGTATGCGGCCAGGCCTTCCTTGGCGTCCTCGCTCTGGAACAGGAGCTGCTGATTCTCGCGCTCCACCGCCAACGCCGATTCCATCGGAATTTCCCACCCCGTCTGTACCGCGCGCTTGATGCGTCCCACGGCCTTCGCGGCCTTGTTGGGCGGGCAGAATTGACGCGCATATTCCATGATGTTCTCCATGAAATTATCGCGCTCGTAGATATCGTTGACGATCCCCAGCTCTTTGGCTTCCTCGAAGGAAAATGTGTTGCCCGTCACCATCAACTCGATGGCCTTGCTCTTGCCTACGATGCGCGACAGCCGCTGCGTTCCGCCGGTGCCTGGCAGTACGCCCAGGTTCACTTCCGGCAGGCCGATCTTGCCCGCGTCCTGGCGCGCGATGCGGATGTCGGCTGCCATGGCAATTTCCAGGCCGCCCCCGACGCAATGCCCGTTCAGCGCCGCGATCACCAGCTTCGGCGTGTGTTCCAGCCGCAGCAAAGTCTCGTTGGCGTGCAGACAGAAGTAGTATTTGAACGTGGGATCGACGCTGACCAGCATCTTGATATTGGCCCCGGCGGAGAAGAACTTGTCGCCCGCGCCGGTAAGCACGATCACGTATACATCGTTATCCATCCGGGCCTTGAGGATGGCCTCGTCAAGCTGCCGGTTCATCTCATAGGTATAGGTATTCGCCGGAGGGTCGCAGAGTTCGATCACCGCCACGCCGGCATCGACGCGGTAGTTGATCAGTGATTTGGTGGCCTCGCCGCTGGCCGGCTGCACTGTCGTCGCCATAGTCGTACTCCTTTTTGCAATGGTTAAGAAATCATTCTAAGCCCGATACTGCAGCTTCTTTCTCTGGGTGCCTTTTGAAGCTCCACTCCCGATGCCGTGAAGAAAAATGTCCGCCATCTCTTGCGCAAGTTCTGCCGCACCGGCATCGACCCGCGGGTTATACCAGGTGTAGATCCAGTTCATCATGCCGAACAGGCTGAGCACGGCGGTGCGGCTGGAGAACTCCAGGCCGCGAGCCAGTTTGTAGGCGTCCAGCAGTTCGATGCAGATGCGGTAATACTCGCGCTTGATGGCCGCGATCCGGGCTCCGAAGCCGTTCTTCAGGACATCGTCTTCGTGGGAGAGGACCTTCATGGCTTTCTGGTTGTCCAGAAAATATTCGAGATGATTCAGGATGAACATGCGAATGCGGTCGGCCGGGTCGGTAACGTCATCGAGCCGCGCCCGCAGCCGGTCCACGATGGTGCTGAAAGTATGTTTCTGGATCAGGTACAGCAATTCTTCCTTGGACTCAAAATAGTGGTACAGGCCGGAGAGTGAAACGCCGCTGGCGCGGGAGAGATCGCGCATCGAAGCTGCCGCATATCCCTGGTCGCAGAATACGTTGGTCGCATGGACAAGAATCCGCGCCAGGCGGCGGTCAAAGCGGGTTTCCAGGCGCGGCCCGGAGGCCGAAGGGCGCCGCCGCTGCGCAAACTGCGATTGGAGAGGAGATACCGTAGCCATAGTTCGAACGTTCGTTCGAATTGTAGCAGTGCGGGAGAGGATAGCACAAGAGTCGCTTCTAGCGACTGGCTTCTAGCCCAGCCAACGGTTTTGTCTTTTAGCCAGAAGCTAGCAGCTAGTAGCTTTCATTCGAGAACAGCGATTTGCCGCCAACCGCCGCGACCAGATGCAGATGGTCGCGGGCGACGAGCTGCTGGACGTGAGGCAGGTCATCGTCACTCAACGCCAGATACCATCGCTCCGGCTGCGACCAGAGCCGCGAGAAGTCGCCGTCATTGATGAATACCGGAGGAGCGTCGGGCGCGTACGAACCGTATTCAAGATTGAAATAGCGGCCATTCAGCATCAGGCATTTGTCCTCGCTGTAAAAAAGCAGGGAGGAAATCGCGTTGTGGTTGCCATAGATGATCAACTGCCCGCGGGGAGCGCGATTGAGGGCCTCCGCGAGGGGACGCGAGGAGAGATAGGGATCGAAAGTCACCAGCGCCAGCCTGGCCGCCTGGAAGAAGATCACCATCATGACCGCCATGGCCAGAATCGCGCGTTGGCCGCGCAGTCGCCATGCTCCAATCGCGCCGATGACAAAGGCTACGCCAGCAATCACCAGCGGCACCCGCAAATATGCGAATGATTTGAGGGTAAGGTCGCGCATGTGCCCGAGTGAAAGCGTGTAGGCGGCGCTGTTTTGCGTGAGGGCGTTCGAGATATCCCCGGGCGTGGGCAGCCCCCATACATTGACCAGGATTGCGCCGATGGCGAAGGCGGCACATGCAGCCACCACGGCTACGACTCTTGCTCCCACGCGAACCGAATCCTCGCGGGCCGCGACCCCGCAACCCAGCAGCAGAGCCAGCGCGGGATAGATGGGCATCGAATAATATTCCTGGGTCGTGGACAGGGTGAAGAACACCATCACGAAACCGATCCAGCACAATGCCAGCAAGCGGGCCCGGCCTTGCCGGTCCACCGGTTTGTAGCCCAAATGCCACAACGTCGGCAGATACACGCTCCAGGGAAACAGCCAGACCAGGTGGAAGAGCCAGAAATAAAGGCGCGGCACGGTGTTGTAATCCCGGGGATAGCGCGCGTTCAAAAACCGGAGCACTTGCTCGTTGATGAAATAGAACCAGAAGAAGCCATGGTACTGGCCCGGGCCGGCGTGCATGGTGAAATTAAAGTAGGGAGGATTCCGGATGGTGGCCAGCACATGCCAGGGCGCGGCAATCGCCATGAAAATCAGAAATCCGGTAAACGGATACAGCCGCCGCCAGGTCTGGCGATCGACCAGGCGGCGGGTGAACACCAGAAACAGAAAGGCCGCGGCGAGGGGAAACACCAGCCCGATAAGGCTTTTGAGCAGCAGGCCCGCCGCCAGACTGGCCGCCATCACGTAAGCCCACAGCCGCGGCTGCTTCTCATCGGCGTCCAGGGCGCGAAGGAAGGCCCACAGCGCCAGCGTAATCGATAGGGTCAGGATGACATCCGGAATGACAATCCGCGTGAACAGGAACAGCCCGATGCAGGTGGAGAGGAACAGTCCGGCATAAAAGCCAGCCTTCGGCGAAAACGCCCACCGGCCAAAACAGAAAGTTACCCAGCAGAGCGCGATCGCCGAGAGCGCGCTGGGAATTCTCGCAACCCAATCACGGACTCCGAACACGGAATAGAAAACCGCCGTAATCCAATACTTCAAAGGGGCCTTATCGAGAAAGGCGACGCCATCCAGCCGCGCCGTGACCCAATCGCCCGATTGCAGCATGTTGCGCGCGATCAGGGCCTGGGAGGCGTCCACGTCATCCATCAGGGAGGGCGGGCTGATAATCCCGCTGAGAAAAATGATGGCCGCAAAGAGGACTACGATCCATTCATAATGGCGGCTCATGCGGGAAGCAGCCTCGCGGGGTTTATCAGGGTTATGAGGAGAGAAAGTCTCAGAGGGAAGTGCCATCGACTGTCTAGTCTGACACTTCTTCTTCGTTCTTCTGAGCGCGGATAACACAGGCCACATCGTATGGAGTATGGCGGCCGCGGCTCTGGTAATAGTGCCGCACCTGCATTTCCGCCAGCAGTCCGAGCGCCAGAAGCTGTACGCCGGCGAGGATCAGCACGGCGCTAAAAATCAACATGGGGCCGTGGTCGGTCATGATGCGCATGCCGTAGATCAGCTTCCACAGCACCATCCACAGCCCAAGTGCGCCTCCGCTCACGATGGCGAGCACCCCGGCCGTTCCGAAGAAGTGCAACGGACGCGAGAGGTAGCGCAGCAGGAACCGGACCGTAAGCAGATCGAAAAAGACCGGGAGTTTGCTGGGCATCCCATACTTCGAGACACCAAACTCGCGGGGCGAGGTGGTGATGGGAACTTCGCAGATCCTCGCGCCTCGCCGCAGCGCCAGGACAGGAATCAGCCGCTGGAGCTCGCCATAAATCGGAACTTCCGAAACCAATTGGCGTTTGTATGCCTTGAACCCGCCGCCCCAGTCGTGGATTCGAACCCCGGTGAGTTTTCCCAGGATCCAGTTCGCGCAGCGGGTCGCCACGCGCTGCAGCAAAGAACCTTCATGCTGGTTCCGCCAGCCGCAGACGATGTCAAAACCTTCCTCCAGCCGCTCAATGAATCTGGGGATGTCAGCAGCGTCATGCTGCAGGTCTCCGTCCATGGTGATGACGTAATCGCCGCGCGCCGCGTTGAAGCCGGCGCCCAGCGCGACCGATTTGCCGGCATTGTGGCGCAGCGCCACGACCGTGACCCGGCTGTCGACCTGGGCAATTTCCTGCAGCAGGGGAAAGCTGCCGTCGGTGCTGCCATCGTCCACAAAAACGAATTCAAACGAATGGCCGACCGAGTCCAGGGTTTCCTTAAGACGCCCGTAGAGTGGCGTGATGCTCTCGCGCTCGTTCCAGAGCGGGACGATCACGGAATATCGAACCGGTCGCAGGTCTTCGGACATACGGGCACTTTCCGATGTCTGTGGATTTAGTCTTTGAAAGTTTAAACCCTCGGTCGAAATCGCACAACCGTTTCGCAGCGTGGTTTATGGCACAACGGGGTACGCCGTGCCGGGAATATGGCGGACCTTGGGCCGGCACATCAGTTCCGAACGTCGGCCAGCAGCTGTTCCACCTCGTGTTTCAGATCGGCGGTGAGCGGTAACAGCGGCAAGCGCGCGGGACCACCGTAATAACCATTCAAATCCATCCCATACTTCATTCCTGGGATACCGAGCTCGCTCCCGACGCGCTGCGCCGCGCTGGTGATGCGCTCCTGCTTAAGACGCGCCAACCCGGCATCGCCTTCCTTCCAGGCGGCGTAAATTTCGTAACAGGCCGTGGGGGCGACATCGGCGAAGGCCAGCACCGCCCCGACTGCACCGGCCTGCAGCGACGGTTCCAGCTTTTGCGCCAGGCCCGCCAGTACCTGGAATCCGACTTCCTTCTGCCTCGTCTTGATCCCACTCACTACATTTACGGCACTCGATGAAGGCCTGGCGCCTCCCAATCCCGCCACCTGAACCAGTTCCCCGCCCTGCCCGTTTCCGCCGGTGGACGCCTTCAGCATGCGCGGCGTAACCGCGTCAAATGTCTCGGTGACCGTGGCCGCGCGCTTGATGTGCCGCGTTCCTTCCACCATGCGACGGACTTTCTCCACATCGCCACCCGATTCCTTGATTCCAATAATGTTGGGATGTCCCGCCAGTTCGATGACCACCTCCGCCGGCATGTCGTACCCGGTAAACGGTGGCACGTTGTAGATGAGCACGGGCAAGGGTGACCGGTCCGCCACCGTGCGGTAAAACGCCAGCAGGTTGGCCGGCTGCATCGCCCTTTTGTAGAAATGCGGCGTGCGCACCAGGGCGGCGTCGTAACCCAGTTCAGCCGCATACTCGGTAAGCCGCAAAGTTTCGACGGCTGACTCGATGCCAGTGCCCGCGATCAAAACTTTATTCGGAGCGGCGGCTTCCCGCGCCACCTTCAGAACTTCGCGGCGCTCGTCGTCCGAGAGCATGACGGCCTCGCCGGTCGAGCCCAGGACCACCAGCCCAGCCACAGGGGTCTTCGAGTAGCGCTCAACATTGTGCTCGATCTTTTTGAAGTACACGTTGCCGTCGGGATAAAACGGCGTCGTGATCGGGGGAAAAATACCGTTCAGCAGCATGAGCGTATCGCCAGCCTAGAAGCTTATCAAGTCCCGCGCCCTGTCATCCTGAGCGGAGCCGGGACTTCGCAACGCGAAGTTTCGGCGGAGTCGAAGGACCCCTATCGTCGCTACGAGTGTACGTGTACAACTCGAAAGCTAGGCGATGCGTCGGTCCGCGGGCTTCACAAAATGCGCGGACGGCACAGCGCCAATCTGCACCAGCAGACCCAGCTGATCCCAGTTGTCCCAGCCTTCGACAATCTTGCCGTTTAAGATTCTCTGAATCGAAGTGCCGGTGACGGTGGCTTTTTTCCCGGTCGCTGGGAATCCCAGGAATTCGCCTGTGTGAGTCATGGTTGACGTCCAGCGAGCAACGACTTTGTCGCCTTGCTCAATGGTTTGATCGATGACCACTTTTATGTCGGGGAACGCATTATGGAGATCAGCCGCAAAGATCTTGAATTCTGCGAGACCGATATCGGTGTCGTGCTGGGCCTGACCATGGCCGATGACGTCGGGCGCAGACATTTCATCAATCGCTTCCGTCCGGCCTTTATTCCACACTTCTTCAAACCAGCGGCGAATCAGAGCGCTATTTTCCTGCGCCATACCACACCCCCCTTGCGAAACTACCCTCTTTGGCCCTTCACTCTACGCTCCGCGGGAAGGTGCTGCAATGCCTATACGCGACGCGGCGCGGCGCGACTCGCTAACTTAATTCGCCTCAGGTGAAAGATCATTTCAGTGACGGCGAGGGGCACAACCCAGCAGACCCATGTGATGGTAATGCTGCGATCGCTCTCCGGCTGCAGGTGCGATGTCGGGCCGTAATCGCTCAGAATGCGGAAGGTCACGAAGGCAAACGTTACCACATAGGCGCGAATCATCCACTCCTTGTGGAGTTCCACCAGGCCCTTACGGATCGAGTAGTACGCCATGCTAGTGGTGACCAGCCACGCGCAAGCCAGGCCCATCAATCCGACTTCGAAACCCCAGCCGTAGGTAGTGGTCACCGCGAGACCCACCGAACCTGTAACCCCCAGGGCGACCCCAGCCAAAAACAGCCG
>Ga0187822_10000099_pt1 | contig 14436 bp, 12 predicted proteins | sample NC_wetland_sal_i_18_FD_132967 | JGI IMG/M metagenome (GOLD analysis project Ga0187822, IMG submission 132967) | Wetland sediment microbial communities from Neuse River Estuary, North Carolina, USA - SourceSoil_2 | ecosystem: Environmental > Aquatic > Freshwater > Wetlands > Sediment | place...
ACGGTGGCGATCAGCGCGGCCATCGCGATGCATGACCGATGGTCGTTCAAATGATTGGGCACTAGCGAGTCTTCAAGTTCAGTTCTTAGTTATCAGTTCCCGGTTCTCAGATAACGCAATCATATTATTTAAGGAGAATGTCATGGATTTCTTGTCCAAGCTGTTGCAGGGGATTTCCTTTGTGCCTTCGGTGGTGAATGGGATAGAAGGGTTGTTCGCCGGCCACTCCGGGGCGGAGAAGAAGAATGCCGCGATGTCATTCGTGTCCGCGGCCCTTCAGCTGACCGATGCCGTGACCTCGCGGCACATTGTGGATCCGGAAAAATTCAAACAGGGTTTGAGTGCTGTGATCGACGGCACGGTCCTGTGCCTGAATGCTTCGACCTGGGCCAAACCCACGCAGCCGTGAATCACCCGATTTCTTCGGCCCAGTTTTCCAGGGTCTTCTTGACCTGGGCCATGAACTGGTCGGCGACCGCACCGTCGATGAGGCGATGATCGTAGCCCAGAGTCAGATGGACCACGGAACGGACGGCAATCGAGTCGTTGCCATCGGCGTCGGTAACCACCATCGGCGCCTTGGTAATGCCGCCGACGCCCATGATGGCCGAGTTCGGCTGGTTGATGATGGGCAGCCCGAACACCGCGCCAAACTGGCCTGGGTTAGTGATGGTAAAGGTCGAGCCTTCGACTTCCTCGGGTTTGAGTTTCTTATTGCGGGCGCGCTCGCCCAGGTCACTGATGCCGCGCTGCAGACCGAGAAAGTTGAGGTCGTCGGCATTTTTCAGCACCGGTACGATCAGGCCCCAATCGAGCGCGACCGCGATTCCAAGATTGACGTGGCGGTGGTAGCGGATGCTTTCGCCTTCGATGGAAGCGTTCACGATGGGAAACTGCTGCAGCGTGATGATGGCCGCGCGGGAAAAGAACGGCATGAAGGTGAGGCGGGCGCCGTTACGCTTTTCAAAGGCGGCCTTGTGCTTGTTGCGCAACTGAACGATGCGCGTCAGGTCCACTTCAAACATGCAGTGGACGTGGGCGCTGGTGCGGCGCGACTCGATCATGCGCTGGGCAATGATCTTGCGCACATGGTTCATGGGCACAAGATCGCCAGGTATGGAGGCGGGAGCGGGAGGTGCGCCGTCCGCCTTCGCGGAAACCGCGGCGGGGGCGCTGGATGCGGGCGCGGCGGGCTGGCTTTTCTCTAGAAATGTGGTGATGTCCTGTTTGGTGATGCGGCCGCCGAGTCCGGTTCCTTGCACTTGCGCGAGATTGATGTTGTGCTCGCGAGCGATTTTGCGAACTAACGGGGACGAGCGAGCGTGGTCTTCTTCTTCGTGCGCGGCCTGGTGTGGGGGGACCTGAGTCGGCGGGGCCGGGGCCGCTGCCCTGGGTTCGGCTGCGGGGGCAGCCACTTTGGCTGGAGCCGATTCCTGCTTTGCCGGTGAGGCCGGCTTGGCGGCGCTTTCGCCGTCGGCGGAAATTGTGCCCACTACCGTGTTGACCTGAACGGTTGCGCCTTCGGCAACCTTGATGTCCTGGAGGACTCCCGAAGCGGGCGCAGGAATTTCGGCGTCCACTTTATCGGTTGAGATCTCGAACAGCGGTTCGTCGCGCTGCACCTTGTCACCGGGCTTTTTCAGCCACTTGGTGATGGTCCCTTCAAAGATCGATTCGCCCATCTGGGGCATGACGATATCAGTCGGCATAAATCCCTTCCACGCGGCCCGGTGTCGGTCCGCGCAATCCATCATTATATATATCGGCCGGGCTGCGGCTGCAGCCGGTCAGTCGTGGTGCCCGTGATCTTCTCCCTGGGGATCGACAGCGGGGGGCGCGACCCCGGTGGACTTCTTCCAATAATCCTGCACGGCTGGGGGCAGCTTCTGGATGCGCGACAGGAAGGCGGTGACCTTCCACATGTCCTGTTCGCTCAGAGCCTGGTTCCAGGCGGGCATGCCGGTGTAGCGAACGCCGGTGCGAACCGCGTAGTAGATGTGCCACTCGGGATCATCCAGCGGATGGAGGATCAGCTGCGGAGGCGGCGGGTAGAAAGACTGGGCGAGCGGACTGGGCTTGTTGTCGAGCCCGCCGTGACAACCAGCGCAGTTCATGGTGTAGATTTTCATTCCGTCGATGAGATTTTCGTCGGTCGGGGGCACGGGACTGGTGACTCGCGGGGCGTGGCGCTCCATGGAGGCGTCCATGGCGGAGTTGGCGATGCGGCGCTCTACTTTTGGAGGAAGGGAATCGGCGTTGGTGGGCAGGAATCCGAGCATGGCGATGGCCAGTCCTCCCATAAAGAGCAGAAGCAAAGTAATGATGGCGCCGAGTATGAAATTGCGCATTGTTCCCTCCTTTAGTACTTCGCCGGGCGGAAGCGGAGTTACAGGTTATCCGGCGAGGCGGTGTGTTGCAGGATGGCGCGGGCGTCTTGCGCTTCCGACTCTCTCACCTGCAGCCTGATTCCGCCGAACATATGAGCATGCCAACCGCCGATGCGAAGCATGTTTTCATCATACGCGAAGCATTCAATATCAGCTGACTGCAGCCGGGTGCGGGCCAGCAAAAATTCTGTCTGGCTTTGAAAGACCGCGACGGTTACGAGATTTTCGGGCATGGCAAATGCTGTTCCGCCGAGCTTGGCTCGGCCGGACAGCCGAGGGCGGCTGTCCCCACGTGGTTTGTGGTGGCCACACAACTCAATACGATTTTAGCCGACGGGCTTCGCGCAGCACGTCGCTCACCTGGGGCAGGAAATATTCCTCCTGCGGGGGTGAGAACGGCACCGGAGAATCCTGGGCGGCGATGCGCACGATGGGGGCATCGAGATGGTCGAACGTCTCTTCGTTGATGATGGCTGCGATTTCGCCGGCGAGGCCTCCGGTGCGGGAGTGTTCGTGCAGAACGATGACTTTGCTGGTCTTACGCACGGTCTCGGCGATGGCTTCGCGGTCGAGGGGCGAGAGGGTCCGCAAGTCCACGACTTCGACCTCGATCCCTTCACTGCTTAGAGTGACAGCAGCCTCCAGCGCAGTGTGGACCATGGCAGCATAAGTGATGATGCTGAGGTCACGGCCTTCACGGGCGAGGCGCGCCTTGCCCAGCGGCACGATGTAATCTTCCTCCGGCACTTCCTCTTTGATGCGGCGATAAAGGTATTTATGCTCGAAGAAGATGACGGGATTATTGTCGCGGATGGCGGCCTTGATGAGGCCTTTGGCATCGTAGGCGCTGGCCGGACACACGACTTTCAGGCCGGGCGCGTGCACAAACCACATTTCCGGATTCTGCGAGTGGAATGGGCCGCCGTGCACATTGCCGCCGCTGGGTCCGCGGATGACCAGCGGCGCGGGCGCGCCCCAGCGGTAGTGGGCCTTGGCGACCATGTTGACGATCTGGTTGAAAGCGCAGCCGATGAAATCCATGAACTGGAACTCGGCCACCGGGCGCATGCCGGTCAGCGAAGCGCCGAAAGCCGCGCCCACGATGGCGGATTCCGCGATGGGAGTGTCGATGACGCGCTCGGGGCCGAAGCGGTCGATGAAGCCCTCCGTGACTTTGAAAGCGCCGCCGTAGATGCCGATATCCTCGCCGAGACAGAAGACGGTGGGATCGCGCTCCATTTCCTCCCAGATACCCTGGCGGATGGCTTCGAGATAGGTCAGTTGGGGCATTATTTAATTTCCTGTCATCGGGAGCGCCGCGGTCGACTGACCTTGGGTTTCGTGCCGTTCTGCGAGGGACACAAGGTCCCTCGACTGCGCAGCCGGGCCGCTTCGCGCCTGGCTGCTCCTCTCGGGGTGACACGCAAGGCGCTCACTTCAAATGCACCGCAGCCTCCGTGCGCGCTAGCGCAATCGCAGTCCCCTTTCTGGTTTTTGGTGTGCCGTACCTCGGCTTGATTTCGTGGCAGCCGGCTTCGCAATACACCCCGCCTGCGGCGGATTCTGGTTGCGGCATCGGGCTGGCGACTGCGAAGTCACGATCGGCCTCCAATTGTTGATCAACACCAGCAATCAGTTCTCGGTTCTCAGTTGGGGTCAGCCACTTTTTTACGTTTATCAAATAGTTTTCGAAACGGTTGATGCAATCGCGCTTGCGCCAGTATTCGAACAGAGGTTTGGGCACGTAGTCGGCGGCGTCGTGGATGGCGTGGCCTTTCATGCGCATCATTTTGGCTTCGATGAGGGTAGGGCCCTGGCCGCGGCGGGCGCGTTCGCAGGCCTCGTGGGCGGCGTCATAGACCTGACAGGCGTCGGTGCCGTCTATGATCACGCCGGGGATGCCGTAGGCGATAGCGCGCTCGGCCAGATCTTTCACGCGGAACTGCAGAGCAGTCGGCGTGGAGTATGCCCAGAGATTGTTTTCGACGACGAGGACCAGGCCGAGGTCCTGCACGGCGGCGAAATTCAGGCCTTCGTAGGTGACGCCAGTGGACTGGCCGCCATCGCCGATGTAAGTCATGACCGCGATGTTGCGTCCTTGAAGGCGCGCGCCGAGAGCCACGCCGGCGAGAACGGGAAGAAGATCGCCCAGAGTCGAGATGGGAGAAACTATGTTGCGGTCCTGGATGTCTCCAAAATGCGAGGAAGCATCGCGGCCGTGGGTCGGAGAGCCGGCCTTGGCCATGTACTGCATCATGATGTCGCTGGGGGAGAAACCGCGGACCAGGGTTGAGCCCTGATTGCGGATCATGGGCCCCAGCCAGTCCTCTTTATGGAGCGCGTAGGCGGAGGCGCAGGAACAGGCTTCCTGGCCCAGGCCAAAGTAGACCCCGCCGACTACCTTTCCCTGTTTGTAGAGGTTTTCTAAAGCGGCCTCCATCTTTCGATTCAGAAGCATCCAGCGGTAGATCTCGATACATTGCTTTTTGTTGAGGTATTTTGATTCGCGGATGGGCGGAACGGGCGCACTGAGGTCGCCCGTGACTTCGTAGGCGACCTTGCCGTCTTTGCGCACCTGGCGGACGGAGAAGCTGGGCTTTTCGAGGCGATGATCGGGGATGGTGTAGGTACGCTGGTCGGCGCTGGCGGCCTTGGGGGCGGATTTGACTGTGGCCGGCTTTTCTTTTTTCTTGGCCATGTGGGGCTCGGCGACATCCATGCTAACGCGGAGGGTTCGATTCTGTCGCGCCCCGGCGCGTCATGCCCGGAATATATCTTCTTCCTTGTGCAGTCGCCGCAATTCTGCGGGCGGTTTCATGGGCACGCCCACGGAGTTTCCCAGCAGCGCATCGAGGCTGTCCAGCCAGAGCATCTGGCTCTCGAAAACCACGCCGAAGTTGCGCGAGATGGAATGGGCCACGTCCTGTAACGGAAGTTCTTTGCCGAGTTCCCTGGCCATGGAAGTTACCGGTTTGGTGGTGATGCCGCAGGGGATGATCAGGCTGAAATAGCTGAGGTCGGTGTTCACGTTGAGAGCGAAACCGTGCGAGGTTACGGCGCGGGAGATGTGGACGCCGATGGCGGCGATTTTGGCTTCTTGTTTCGCGGCGTGGAGGAGGGTCTCTGACCCGCCCTGCCCGGGTTGAAGACCCGGGCCCACATGGCCAGTGGTGGTCCAGACGCCGGTGAGGCCGCAGATGCGGGTGGTGGGGATGCCGAAGTCGGCGCAGGTGCGGATGAGGACTTCTTCCAGGCGACGCACGTAATCGACCGCGCCCAGCGTTTTGCGTTTGCCGTCCGGGGTGGCGATTGCTCGCAGGTCGAAAATGGGATAGCCGACCAGCTGGCCGGGGCCGTGAAAGGTTACGTCGCCGCCGCGGTCGGATTCGAAGACCTCAACCCCGCGCTGAGCGAGGATTTCGGGGGAGGCCAGAATGTTCTGTTGCTTGCCGTTGCGCCCGAGAGTGATGACGGGCGAATGTTCGAGCAGCAGCAGGACGTCGCCGATGCGATCCGCCTTGCGCAGTTCGACCAGGCGCTGTTGCAGGCTGAGGCCGGTGGCATAGTCGATGGTGCCGAGTTGGAGCACGGAGATCAAAATCGTTCGCCACGGATTTAACGGATCGACAGGAAAAACGAAAACCGGTCTTTTATCTCCGAGTAATCCGTGGCCTGCCTTTCAGGCGTTGACCGCCAATCCGTAGACGCTGTTGGATGCATCGAGCATGGCCTCGGCCAGCGTGGGGTGCGCGTGGATGGTCCACATCAGGTCTTCCACCGTGGCCTCGAGTTCGATGGCGAGGACGGCTTCGGCGATCAGTTCGGTGGCCTGGGGACCGATGATGTGTACGCCGAGAATCTCGCCATAGTCGGCGTCGGAGACGATCTTGATGAATCCCTCATGCTGGCCCACGATCGATGCGCGGGAGTTCGCAGTGAAGGGGAACTTGCCGACCTTGAGGTTGTAACCTGCTTCTTCGGCTTTGGCTTCGGTCAAGCCGACGCTGCCAATCTCAGGATGGCAGTAGGTGGCGTTCGGAACATGCTCCGGGTTGATGGGCTTGCCTTTTTTCCCGGCAATCTTGGTGACCGCGACGATGCCTTCCATCGCACCCACGTGGGCCAGTTGCGGAGTTCCGAGCACGATGTCGCCGATGGCGTAGACCCCGGGTTCGGTGGTCTGCATCCAGCTGTCGGTCTTGATGAAGCCGCGATCGGGCTTGATCCTGGTTCTTTCCAGGCCGATGTTCTCGGTGCGCGGCTTGCGGCCGACGGCGATCAGGATGCGCTCGGTTTCGATTTTCTGGGGCTTGCCATCCACGCTGAAAGTCACTGTGACCGCGGATTTTCCCTTTTCAATTTTCTCGACTTTCGCGCCGGTATGGAAGGCGATGCCGCGCTTGCGATAAACCCGCGCCAGTTCTTTGGAGATTTCTTCGTCTTCAACGGGAACCAGGCGGGGCAGCATTTCGATAAGGGTGACTTCCGCGCCGAAGGAACGGAAGATGGAGGCGAACTCTACACCTACCGCGCCCGCGCCAACGATGACCAGCGACTTGGGAACCTGCTTGAGCGCGAGAATCTCGATGTTGGTCAGGACCTGGTCGCCCGGCTCGAGGCCGGGGAGCATGCGAGCTTCCGACCCGGTGCTAAGGATTACGTTCCGGGCTTTGATCTGCGTGGTCTTGTTGTCGGCGGTGACCTCGACGGTCAACACGCCGTTTTGTGCCGGGCCGGTAAGCTTGCCGTATCCCCGGATGGTTTCCACCTTGTTCTTCTTCATCAGGAACTCGAGACCTTTGGCGTGCTTGGCCACGATCTTCGACTTGCGTTCCTGAATCGCAGGCCAGTTGAGCTTACGCGCGTCCACGCCTTCAATGCCAAATTCCTTGGCATCTTTGAGGTGGTCCCAGAGTTCGGCGTTAAAGAGCAGAGCCTTGGTGGGGATACAGCCCACGTGCAGGCAGGTGCCGCCGAGCACGTTGTCCTTCTCGATGAGGGCGGTTTTCAGGCCGTACTGGCCGGCGCGGATGGCGGCGGTATAGCCAGCCGGACCGCTGCCGATGATTGCGACGTCATAAATGGTTTCGGGCAAGGAGTTCCTCACTATCAAGAGATGCGCGACGGCAAACGTTTGATTCTAGAACAGGGAGACGCATCGAAGCGATAGCGACCGCAGTGGAGTGGTCAGTTGGACTTGATTTTGGGTGGAGCAGCGCTTAAGCGCTGCACTGGAGGCCGATTCAGGTGCGGCTTTAGGCGGCGAGGTACCTCAGGGGCTAAAGCCCCCACGCGACGACAGTAGTATTGCAGGCCTGAAGGCCTGCTCCACCCATTTCCTGGTTACATGGACCCGCGCCCGGTCCACCCCATTCCCTGAGTTACATGCGCCTGAAGTCCTGCTCCACCCGCTCCGAGATATGGAAGCTGATGGGAACTTCCAGACCTGGTTGGACGTAATATTAACTGCAGGAGGTATCTATGCACGTCTTTGGGTTCTTCCTTTTCCCGTTTTTTGGGTTTGGGTTTGTGGTTTATTTCCTGCCTACGCTGATCGCGCTGGTGCGCGAGAAACACGACAAGGTTTCCATCTTTCTGCTCAATTTCTTTTTGGGGTGGAGTTTGATTGGGTGGATCGTGGCCCTGGTTTGGGCATGCAAGGATGACCGGGTCGTCTACGTCCAGAATGTGCAGCGCTACTAGAGGCAGAACGTTGCCGAGCTTCGCTCGGCCCGGACGGGCGGGGCCCGTCCCCACACGGCCGGTGCTAGGCCAGCAGTTTCGCCGCTTCCCGCGCGTAGTAGGTGATGATGATGCTGGCGCCGGCGCGGCGGATGGAAACCAGGGATTCCATCATTACGCGCTCCCGGTCGATCCAGTTATTGCGGGCGGCGGCTTCGATCATGGCGTACTCGCCGGAAACCTGGTAGGCAGCGATGGGCAAGTCGAAGCGTTCCCGGGCTGCAGAGATTACGTCCAGATACGGCATGGCGGGCTTGATCATGACCATGTCCGCGCCTTCCTCGATATCCGCGGCAATCTCCCGCATGGCTTCGCGGAGATTTGCGCCATCCATCTGGTAGGAGCTGCGGTCGCCGAACTGGGGGGCTGAATCGGCGGCCTCGCGGAAGGGGCCGTAGAAGCCGGACGCGAACTTGGCGGCGTAAGAAAGGACAGGCGTGTTGGACAGATCGGCTTCGTCGAGCGCCTTGCGGATGGCGGCCACCCGGCCATCCATCATGTCGGACGGGGCGATGATGTCGACCCCGGCGCGGGCCAGCGAAACCGAAGCGCGGGCCAGCAGTTCGAGGGTGGGGTCGTTGAGAATTTCATAACTGCCGGCAATGGCGGGAGGAGTCGCGACCGCAGCGCCCAGCGACTGCGCGCCGGCGCTGGAACTCACCACGCCGCAATGTCCGTGGGACATGTATTCGCACAGGCAAACATCACCCACAATGATAAGTTTGGGGACTTCGCGCTTGATGGCGCGAGCGGCCTGCTGCACGATTCCGTCCTCGGCCCAGGCGCCGGTGGCGACCTCATCTTTGGTCTCGGGCAGGCCGAAGAGTATGACGGCGGGAACACCCAGGGCGGCGGTCGCTCGGGCCTCTTCTACGGCTTCATCGACCGAAAGGTTGAACACCCCCGGCATGGAGCGAACTTCCTTGCGCACGCCTTGGCCGGGACAGACAAACAGGGGGTAGACGAAGGCTTCGGGGCTGAGCCGGGTCTCGCGCACCAGATTCCGCAATGGTTCATTCTGGCGAAGGCGGCGGAGGCGTGTGACCGGGAAGGTCATGGGCTGATTCTAGCAGAGCCTTCGATGGGCATAACCCCGGTGGCTTAGATGTAGCGGTGACCTCGCGTGCCACGCCCGAAAGCACGGCGAAAGCGCTCAAATGGTCGGGCTCTGCGGGTTCCGTGGTACCAAAGTAACGCTTTGTCTGTCCTGAAACCGAACCGGGCGCAGGCGCAACCAATAGAATGCGGAATATCCATGATTTCGAAGCACCCATGGCGGGTCGCATGTTTTGCCGGCATTCTTCTCATCTATGCCAGCGTATCGCTCAGCCTGCCCGCCGGGTTCGGCTTACTCGCATTTGGGGATGTCGCGCAATTTCTACTGCTGTTTATTGCTTTCCTGCTCATGCTGGGGAACGCGTTTTCGAACCGCGGCCAGATCCGGCTGTTTTGGGGTCTCATGGCTCTGGGCTGCCTGTTATGGTCGGCCAATCTGTCTTTATGGACGCTGTATGAAGTGATCTGGCGGCGGACCATCCCGGATCCGTTTATTGGAGACGCAATTCTTTTCGTTCACGTAGTGCCGTTCATGGCGGCGGTGGCGCTGCGTCCTCACCAATCCGAAGACAAGAAACTCTACTTCAGCACCTTGAACTTTCTGATGCTGCTGGTGTGGTGGGTCTTTCTCTATGCCTTCATCGTGTTTCCGGATGAGTATGTCGTGCTCAATGTTGCGGTTTACAGTCCGCATTACGATCTGCTTTATCTGGTGGAAAACCTGGCGTTTCTGGCGGTGCTCGGCATACTGGCGTGGAATGCGCGAGGGGCGTGGCGAGACATTTACCGGAACCTGTTCGTGGCTTCCGGACTTTACGCCTTCAGCTCGCTGGCCTTGAACATGGCGATCGCTCGCGGGCAGTACCACACCGGCAGCCTTTATGACATCCCGTTCGTGGCGTCGGTTTGCTGGATGATCTGGGCAACACTGCTGGCGCGGGACTTGAAGCCGCCTGCACAGCCCGCGCCCTCGGAACTCTCGCGCTGGCAGATGCTGGCGCCGCGGCTGACGATGCTGGCCATGCTTTCTCTTCCGCTGATGGGCTACTGGGCATGGTTTCGCGACACCGCTCCGCCGCACCTGCGGCAGTTCCGGTTGCTGGTTACGCTGGCGGCGATGCTGGTGCTGGGCTTGTTCGTGTTTCTGCGGCAGTTCCTGATGGACAGGGAACTGGTGCGTCTGTTGGAAGCGTCGCGCGACAGCCTGGAAAATATGAAGCGGCTGCAGACTGAACTGGTGCAGAGGGAGAAGCTGGCCTCGCTGGCGCAGCTGGTGTCGGGAGCCGCCCACGAGATCAACAATCCGCTGGCGGCCATCCTGGGATACTCCGAACTGCTGGCCGCCCAACCGGACCTGGAGTCGAAGCAGGCCAACATGGCGCGCAAGATCGGGCAGCAGGCGAGAAGGACGCGGGAGCTGGTTTCGAGCCTGCTCAGTTTTGCCCAGCAGTCGCCGGGCGAGAAGACGCTGCTGGATATGGGCTCCGTATTGCAAAGAGCGCTGCAGATGAAAATGCTGCGCACGGAAAACAAGAACATTCATTTGGAGAGCCGGATCGAGCCTGACTTGCCGCAAATATGGGGCAATGTCAACCAGCTGTTTCAGTGTTGCGTGGAAATCATCGGGAATGCGACCGACGCTTTGGAAGAAGTCGGCGGCGGCACGTTTTCGGTCAGTGTTCTGCAGGAAGGCGACGAACTGGTGATGGAGTTTTCAGATTCGGGTCCGGGCATCCGCGATCCGCAACGCATTTTCGATCCCTTCTATACGACCAAACCCGTGGGCAAGGGCATGGGACTCGGCTTGAGTGTCACCTATGGGGTCGTCCAGGACCATCAGGGGAAAATCAGCTGCGAAAACCGGGTGGGAGGAGGGGCGGTTTTCGAGCTCCGCTTCCCCCTGGCCAAGCCATCCGAGCCCAAACAATCCGCTTCGAAGATGGCCGAGGCCGCCCAGGCCTAGGCCTCAGGCGCAATCGCGAAGGCGGCAAAGGGCTCCGCCACGGATAGTGGATTGCAGATTTCAGATTGATGATTTCAGAATGAATGACCTCTGAAAGAGAGAGCAAGATCTGCAATCTGAAATCTATAATCTGAAATTCTCATTCCTTTCCCAGCCCTTCTCCATCGAGTCAGGCGATTCTTGTAACATTAACCCCGATGCCATCTTCGCTCGTGCACAGCAGCGGCCGCGTTCTGGAATTCGAGACTCTGCGCGATCTGGTCCGGGGATACGCCTCTTCGCCGCTGGGGCAAGGGCGGATTGCCGCGCTCTCCCCGGCGGTGGATCGGCGATGGATCGAGAACCAGCACCAGTTGACGGTTGAGATCCGGGAATTTCGGCGCGTAGGGGGCCGCTTCGAGTTTTCCGGGTTGCTGGACATTTCAAAGACCGTCGAAGAAGCGCGCATTCAGGGCGCGGTGCTTGAAACCACCGAGATTCGCGATGTCGTGCTGGTGGTGGACCGGGCGGCGGAGTGGCGGGAGATCGCCCTGAACCCTCCGGCCGCGATGAAAATGGAGTGGACCGCGGTGGCGGCGCTTTCGTCCGGCGTCGTTGATTTTACCGAGTTCCTGCGAAGCTTCCGCAACAAGATTCAGCCTGACGGCACGCTCGAAGACCGGGCCTCGCCCGAACTGGCCCGAATCCGGCGCGAAATCGAGCGCCAGAGGAGGACCATTCAGGAGTCCCTGCGCGGCTATCTGCGGCGGCTGGCCGAGGGCGGCGCGGTGCAGGATGAGCTGATCACGATACGCGGCGAGCGCTTCGTGATCCCAATCAAAATCGAGCAGAAACGCCGCGTGCAGGGCGTGGTGCATGGCGCCAGTTCCAGCGGACAGACGGTTTTTGTCGAGCCCCTCGAGACCATCGAACAGAACAACGAACTGGTGCGGCTGTTTGACGAAGAGCAGGCCGAGATTCACCGAATTCTGCTTGAGATGACGCGCCGGATCGGCGAAAGCTCGGAACTCATCTTAAAAGCCGTAGGGGTCCTAGGTGAATTGGAGCTGCAATTCGCCAAGGCGCGTTTCGCCGAAGACTACAGCTGTGTGCCGGCGCGGTTAAGCGAAAATTCCCGCCTGATTTTGATCAACGCGTGCCATCCGCTGCTCGAGCGAAACTTAAAGGGCAAAGGCGGGCGGGTCGTCCCCATCAGCATCGAGCTCGAGGGCGAGCGCCTTGAACTGGTGATCACCGGTCCGAACACGGGCGGGAAGACAGTGGCGCTGAAAACGGTCGGGCTGCTGGCACTCATGGCGCAGTCCGGTATTCCCGTGCCTGCGGACCGGGCCGAGTTGCCGGTATTTGATGCCGTGCTGGCGGATATCGGCGACTACCAGTCGATCGAGCAGAATCTTTCAACCTTCTCGGCCCACGTGACCAACATCGATTTCATTTCCCGCACGGCTACGGCGCACTCGCTGGTGCTGCTGGATGAACTGGGTTCGGCCACGGATCCGGAAGAGGGAGCGGCGCTGGCGGTGGCGATCGCCGAGCATTTCCGGCGGATTGGTTGCATCACCGTGATCTCGACTCATCACACGTCGCTGAAAGTTTTCGGCGCCAATACGCCGGGCGTGGTGAATTCGTCGGTCGGATTCGATGAAGCCACGCTGCAACCGACCTACGAGTTGAGGATCGGCGTGCCGGGGGCGTCGGCGGGCATCAACATCGCGCAGCGGTTGGGGCTGAATTCGTCCATCATCGAGGCTGCGCGAGCGAAGCTGGGCACCCAGGCGCGGGATGTCGGTCAATTTCTCGACACCCTGCATGCCGACCTGCGCGAGGCCGCGGCTGAGCGTTTGCGACTGAAAGCTCGCGAGCAAGACCTGGAGCGCGAACGGGCGAGTCTTGCTGCCGAGGGGCGGAAAGAGCAGCAAGCCAAGATCAAGGAGATGGAGAAGAAGCTCGAAACCCTGCTGCGGGATTTCGAGTATCAGGCGCGCGAGATGGTGAGTGCCGTCCAGGACCGGGCGGCTTCACAAAAGCTGTCGAAAGATGCCGAACGTCGTACTGCCAAGCTGCGCCGGGAATTTGGGGAGCAGTTCGATTCGACGGTGGTGGCGCACACGACCGGCGCAGATAAGGGCGATCCAGAAGCCCAGCCACAGTTGGTAAAGCATGTTTCCGAGGGGGACACGGTCAAGCTTAAGTCAGTGGGGCGGGCGGCGGTGGTGAGCCGGCGGGTGGATGAAAACCATTTTGAAGTCGAAATCGGCGCGATGAAGATGAAGATTGCGCGCGACGACATTGCAGAAGTGCTGTCGCGGTCGGCGGACTCACCGGTGAAGGCGGCCCGGGCGCGGGGGATCTCGGTTTCGCTGGAGAAAGAAAATGCCAGCGTGCCGTCGGAGATCAACGTGATCGGTCGTACTGTCGACGACGCTACTCGCGAAGTGGAAAAATTCGTGGATCGGGCATTTCTGGCCGGCCTGCCGCGGGTACGAGTTGTGCATGGCAGCGGGATGGGCATTTTGCGGAAAGCGCTGCGGCAATATTTGCAGAAGCATCCGCACGTGGAATCGGTGACCGAGCCGCCGCAGAACGAGGGCGGAGGCGGGGCGACGGTGGTGGAGCTGCGGATTTAGGTTGGTGGTGGCTATAGGGGTCCTTCGACTGCGGAAGAGCGGTCGCAAGCGACCGCTCTTCCTCCGCTCATCAGGATGACACGGGGTAAGGCCGCTGAAGATTGCGGCTAAGAGCAGATGTCAAAGGCTGAGGTCCGACGCCCGAGGTCTGAGGGCTGACGTCCTCTTGCACTCTGCGTTGACAATATCCTCTACCGTACGTTATCTTTAAGTCTTTAGCAGTCCTGCGGTTGCCCGCCTGGTACCCTGCGCCTTCGGCGTTGAAGTGGATACTCAGCGGTCTTCTTTAGCTTTTTTAACTTCTGGGAGACTCGTAATGTCAACCTATTTCCCCAAAGCGGGGGAAATTGTGCGCAAGTGGTACGTCGTGGATGCCTCGGGGCAGACGCTGGGCCGGCTGGCCTCGCAAGTCGCCCGCATCCTCATGGGTAAAGAGAACCCGCGTTATACGCCGTTTCTCGATACCGGAGATCACGTGATCGTCATCAACGCCGAGAAGGTGAAGACGACCGGGATGAAGTCGGAGCAGAAGGTCTATCAGCATTACACCGGGTACCCGGGCGGATTGCGGACGGAAGAGTTCCGCAAGCGCTTTGAGCGCAAGCCCGAAATGATCGTCGAAGCCGCGGTGCTGCGCATGCTGCCCAAGAGCAAGCTGGGC
>Ga0187822_10000100_pt1 | contig 14435 bp, 15 predicted proteins | sample NC_wetland_sal_i_18_FD_132967 | JGI IMG/M metagenome (GOLD analysis project Ga0187822, IMG submission 132967) | Wetland sediment microbial communities from Neuse River Estuary, North Carolina, USA - SourceSoil_2 | ecosystem: Environmental > Aquatic > Freshwater > Wetlands > Sediment | place...
AGATTCACGTCGAGCAGACGAGCGGCATGCTCGGCCCGCTCCAGGTAGCGGCTCATCCAGTAGAGGTTGTCGGCGACGCGAGAGAGCATATCTTATTGGTTCAGCACCAGCGAGCACGCTTACTGGTTCAACACCCAGGTATCTTTACTGCCGCCGCCCTGCGACGAATTGACTACTAGAGATCCGCGTCGCAGCGCCACGCGGGTAAGCCCGCCGGGCACGATCGTCACTTTGTCTCCGAACAGTACGTATGGGCGCAAGTCGACATGCCGCGGTTGCAGCGTGTCATCGATGAAACATGGGGCCCGGGAAAAGGTGATGGTGGGCTGCGCGATATAGTTTCGCGGATCGGCCACGATGCGATCATGAAATTCCTGCCGCTGCGCGCTGGTGCTGTGCGGCCCGATCAGCATGCCATAACCGCCTGACTCGCCTACCGCCTTGACCACGACCTTGTCGAGGTTCTGCAACACGTGGTTGCGCTGCGCCGGGTCGGTGAGTAAGTAAGTCTCCACGTTGTTGAGCACTGGATCTTCATCCAGGTAGTACTTGATGATCTTGGGGACGTAAGCATAGAGCGCTTTGTCATCGGCCACGCCGGTGCCGAAGGCATTGGCCAAGGTGACGTTCCCTGCCCGATAGGCGTTGAACAGGCCGGAGACTCCGAGGACGGAGTCCGAGCGAAAAGCCAGGGGATCGATAAAGTCGTCATCCACGCGCCGGTAAATTACGTCCACGCGGCGAAGACCGGTGGTGGTCCGCATATAGACGATGTTGTCGTGGGTGACCAGGTCACGGCCCTCGACCAGTTCGATCCCCATCTGCCGCGCCAGGTAGGCGTGTTCAAAATAAGCGGAGTTAAAGACTCCGGGACTTAACAGCACGATGGTCGGCTCCGGCCGTCCTTCGGGCGAAAGCGACCGCAGCGTGCTCAGCAAAGCCTGGGTGTAATGCTCGATCGGGCGGACGCCCTGGCGGCGAAACAGGCTGGGGAAAATCCGCTTCATCACCCGGCGATTGGTCAGCATGTACGAGACCCCGCTGGGCACCCGCAGATTGTCTTCGAGAACCACAAATTCCCCGCCGGGAATGCGGATCAGGTCGGAGCCGACCACCGCGACGTAAACGTTACGAGGCACCTGCAGCCCGCGCATCTGGCGCCGGAAATGTTTGCAGCTGTAGACGATTTCGCGCGGCACGGTGCCGTCCGAAAGAATGCGGCCTTCGTGGTAAATATCGCGCAGGAACAGGTTGAGGGCAGTGATGCGCTGAGTGAGACCGCGCTCGATGCGGCTCCATTCCGAGCTGGTGATCAGACGGGGCAGCAGGTCATAGGGAAAGATGCGCTCCGTGCCCTCTTCCCGGCCGTAGACCGTGAAGGTGATGCCCTGGTTCAGAAAGGCGAGGTCGGCGGAGTGCTTGCGCCGCCGGATTTCGTCGGCGGGCAGCGAAGAAAATGTCTCTAATAAGGGAGCGTAGTGCGGGCGAGGCTTGCCCGGACTTTCAAACGTCTCGTCATAGGCGTCATCGACGAGATAATTCTGCAGAACCGGGTGGTCGAAGCGGCTGATTTCCGCCAAACCCATGACGAAGTATAAGGTGAGCCATTCCGGCTAGGCAATAGACGTGGGCAGGTTTTCGGCCGTTCCGCCAAGGTCGCGGGCACCCCGGCCTCAGCCATGCCGCCAGACAATGGACTTATGCCGGCTTGGCCCAGCTTTATTGATAACCAGCATCGGCAAAATAGCGGGATGGCGAGAGGGTGCAAGGCCCCTTTGCGTTCGTTGCTAGCTTTGCGGTAAAAAGCTTTTGACCGCGAAGGTCGCAAAGGGCTGCAAAGAACGCAAAGAAAAACGGCCCTGGTTTGATGATAAAAAATTTCGAATATCACGATTCCCAGGCGCGCAGGCGGGATTAAACTGCTATCGAATCCAGCTGTCGAATCCGGGAGCCGATGGGTCTCAGCCTCAGGAACACAAGGAGAGAAAAATGATTGCGTTTTCCTTGAACGGCAAGCGCGTCAATCTTGACGTTGATCCTTCCACTCCGTTGCTCTGGGTCATCCGCGACCACCTGGGGCTCACCGGAACAAAATATGGATGCGGCATGGCCCAATGCGGCGCCTGCACCGTGCACATCGATGGCGAAGCGGTGCGCTCGTGTGTGGCGCCGGTATCGCGGGCGGCGGGCAAAGCGGTAACCACAATCGAAGGCCTCTCGCCCGATCTTACTCACCCTTTGCAACTGGCCTGGATCGCCGAGGACGTGCCGCAGTGCGGGTACTGCCAGTCGGGACAGCTCATGAGTGCCGCGGTGCTGCTGCGCGAGAAACCACAGCCAACCGATGAGGACATCGACGAAGCGATGACCGGCAATATCTGCCGCTGCGGGACCTATCCGCGCATTCGCCGGGCCATCCACCGGGCTGCCGGCATGGTAGCCAAGGGAGGCGCCCAATGAGCACTCGACCCGTCAATGCGTCGCGACCACAGACCGGCGTTCCGCGCCGCCAGTTCCTGAAATTTTCCGTCGCCGCAAGCGGTGGCTTGCTGATCGGGTTCTACCTGCCTGGCTCCGGCACTCCGGCTTCCGCGGAGGAATCCGCGAGCGTTTTTATGCCCAACGCCTTTGTGCGCATCGGCACCGACGAACGGATCACCGTCATCGTGAACCACTCCGAGATGGGCCAGGGCGTTTACACCTCGCTGCCCATGTTGCTGGCCGATGAACTCGACGCCGACTGGTCCAAGGTTGGTTTTGATTCGGCGCCCGTCGATCCGAAATACAATCACCCAGCTTTCGGTATGCAGATGACGGGAGGAAGTTCGAGTGTGTGGTCGGGCCTCGAACAATTCCGGCAAGCCGGCGCCGCAGCCCGCGCCATGCTGGTCGCGGCGGCGGCGAAACGGTGGAACACAGATCCTGCCTCCTGCCGCACTGAGTCTGGCGCCGTCTTCGACGCTTCCAGCCGCAAGGTAACCTACGGCCAGCTGGCGGCCGATGCGGCGAAGCTGACGCCGCCCGAGCATGTTCAACTCAAAGGCCCAAAAAACTTCAAGCTGATCGGCAAGCCCATCAAGCGGCTCGACACACCCGTCAAACTGGACGGCCAAGCAGTCTTCGGGCTCGACGTAACTCTTCCGGGAATACTGACAGCAGTGGTGGCCCGCCCGCCGATTTTCGGGGCGAAGCTGAAGAGCTTTGACGATTCCAAGGCGCGCTCCATGCCGGGCGTCCGCAAGATTGCGCAAATTCCCTCCGGCGTTGCTGTGGTTGCCGATACTTTCTGGCAGGCCAAAGTGGCGCGCGACGCCCTTCGCGTCGAATGGGATGACGGCGCCATGCGCGGCTTCAGCACCACGCAATTGATGCAAACTTTCCGCGAGCGGGCCAAGACGCCGGGCGTGAGCGTCAGGAAAGAAGGAGACGCCCCCGGGGCATTGGCCAGCGCGGCCAAGAAGATCCAGGCGGTTTACGAAGCTCCCTATCTTTCACACTTGATGATGGAGCCGCTGAATTGCGTGGTCGACCTGCGCTCCGACTCCTGCGAGGTCTGGACGGGCTCGCAGTTTCAAACCATCGACCGGGCCAACGCGGCAAAGACCGCAGGCCTGCCCAATGACAAGGTGCAGCTGCACACGACTTTCCTGGGCGGGGGCTTTGGCCGCCGCGCCAATCCGCAGTCGGATTTTGTGGTTGAGGCCGTCGAAGTCGCCAAAGTGGTGGGAGCTCCGGCAAAAGTAAAAGTGGTATGGACTCGCGAAGATGACATGCACGGCGGCTGGTATCGCCCGATGTTTCTGCATGCCCTCGAAGGCGGCATCGATGCCAGCGGCAGGCCTGTGAGTTTTGCATCGCGCTCGGTGGGGCAGTCGATCATGGCGGGCACCCCCTTTCAGGCGATGATCATGCAAGGCAAACCATATGATCCGTCGTCGGTGGAGGGCATTGACGACCTGCCCTACGCGATTCCAAATCTTGCCATCGAGTCTCACCAGGTGGAGGTCAACGTTCCGGTGCAATGGCTGCGTTCCGTGGGGCACTCTCACACAGCATTCGCGGTTGAATGTTTCATCGACGAACTGGCTGGCCTGGCGCAGAAAGATCCCTACCAGTTCCGGCGCGATCTATTGCAGAAGCAGCCGCGGTATCTGGGCGTGCTCGACCTCGCGGCGCAGAAAGCGGGATGGGGCAAGCCGCTCCCCAAGGGTGTGGGCCGGGGAATCGCCGTGCACTTCGCCTTTGGCAGTTACTCGGCTCACGTAGCTGAAGTGTCGGTGACCGAGGGCAAAATCAAAGTGCATCGCATGGTGTGCGCGATTGACTGCGGTCAATACGTGAACCCGGGCATCATCGCGGCGCAGACTGAAGGCGGGGCCATCTTCGGCGCCTCCGCCGCGCTATTTCAGGAACTCACTTTCGAGGATGGGCGCCTGCAGCAGACCAATTTCAATACTTTCCCGGTGATGCGCATGAACGAATGTCCGGAAATCGAAACCTATATTGTGGAGAACAACGAAAAGCCCGGAGGGATCGGAGAGCCCGGCGTTCCCTGCGCGGCCCCGGCGATTGCGAATGCGGTGTTCGCCGTGACCGGAAAACGGGTGCGGCGGCTGCCCATCCGCCTGTCGGAGGCGGTATGAAAAACTTCTCGCCCATCCGGCCATCGACCACGTTCGCAATTCTCGCTCTGGGCAGCGCGCTGCTGCTCTTCCGGCCTTTCGCAGCCGCCGAACCACTCTCGAAGAGCAGCGCCGCGGCCGCGCCAGCGGCTCGGGATGGATCGTTATTCACCGCCTTTGTCCCAGTGCTGCGGCATCCTCGATGTATGAATTGTCACTCGACCGGAAACTTTCCCCGGCAAGGCGATGACGGCCATCCTCATGCCATGAACGTGCGGCGCGGCGCCGGGGGTCATGGCGTGACGGCGGAAAAATGCAGCACCTGCCATCAGGACCATAATCTTGACGGCGCTCATCTTCCGCCCGGCGCGCCCAACTGGGGCCTGCCCCCGGCCAGCACGCCCATGATCTGGCAGGGCCTGACGGACGGGCAGATTTGCCGCTCGATCAAAGACCCGAAGCAGAACCGGAATCGCAACCTCGACCAACTTGTCGAGCACCTTACGGAGGACAAATTAGTCATGTGGGCGTGGACTCCGGGAGAAGGTCGAACTCCCGTCCCCATGCCGCACGACGAATTTGCCGCGAAAGTAAAACAGTGGCAAGCCGCAGGCGCGCCCTGTCCCTGAAGGTCAACCAGAAGAAACTCCGGGTGTCCGCGCGAGTTCTTGTCAGTGTTTGGATTTGGAGAAATCGGCGACCGCGAAGACGATTCCGTTACGTTCGACGGCCCCGGCGCCGATCGTGTCCATGTCTGCGTCGAGCAGGTTGGCGCGGTGATTGGAGGATTGCATCCACTGCTCGCTGACGTTCTCCACGCTCGATCCCGCGGCAACATTCTCGGAAAGCCAACTGAAGCGGGCTCCCGCCCGGGTGGCCCGGCTGGGCAGACTCGGTTCGCCGGCAAAGCCGTGGGAAATCGATCTTTGTTCCGCCATGAACTCGGCATGCTGGCGAGCCGCGTTGGCCAGCGCCTCGTCCCATTTTAGAGGCGGCAGTCCATAAGCCTCGCGTTGCCGGTTGATGGCCTGGAAAAGCTGCTGCCCAGCCAGGTCCGCCTTAGGTTGGGCGATCGCCGATGTGCATGAAAACACTAGGCCAATCGTCAATATGGCGACTAGCAAGGTCTTCGAAAACGTGGTCATCAAATCTCCCTGAGGATGGCTTCCTGTCTCCAATTATGATGCGTCGGCCATGCCCTCTCCTATCCCCCGAAGGTGGGTCAGCGGACACCCCCAGGTCGAGCACCTTTTGTAACCTTGGCGACATCAAATCGTATGTTTGACTTCCCCTGGGTTCATCCCTAGATTGGAAGAGGGCTTTAAAGCCCTGTTGTCTGTTCTTTACAGGCCATTCCCACCAGTGGGGGCGTCACGGCTTCGACGGAGATGCTTGCGGCCAAGAGGCATGCCAGGGTGCTCGCACCTGTAATCGTGGGCAAAATGATAATTGCCAATCAAGAAATGGCATACGCAGCCTAATTAATTAGGCAGCCGTCTTCCGCAGCTTTGCCCTCGGGCTGCGAGCGGACGTCACACAGAGGGCTGCTCTTCTCTTCTACGTCTGGGGAGAGAGGCTAAGATCTCAGGCTAGCGGCTGCTGTTTCTTGTCCGTTCTGAGCAGCAGACGCGAACGTCTTCGGGTAATGCCGAGGGCATGAACGCGAATAAGCATGTAGTTCTCTTGACCAGTAACATTTTCGGACGCGGGTTCAACTCCCGCCGCCTCCACCACCTTTTTTTTCAACTGCTTACACGCATTTTAGGAGTCCCGGATGATCCAACTCTGGACTGAACCCGGCTCTGCACTTTTTAGGATAGGCTGAACGCATAATTTCCGGATTGCCCATCATCAACCGGGAGCAAACACGATCGCTTCCCATAAGCCAACTTCTGGGCCGAAATGATTCCCCGGTTAGCCCATCAATCCGGGGAAAACCCGTCGCTGCTTAGCTGAAACACTGACTACTGGGTCGCCGGCGAAAGCCAGGAATTTGTACGGCTTGAGCTTTGTGCCGGAGTCAGGCTCATTTTTGCAGTTCCGCAGGCCAATTCGTGAGCAGGGTGATCGAAGCGGACTTCGTGCGGTCCGCAGTGATTACGACGAACCGCTGCCCATCAGAGCTCACGTCATACAGAGGATCAGAAAAATTCGGGAAGTCTAATTGGAAAAGCGGCCGGATCGAGTCGACGTGAAAGTTCGGCTGGCTGGCGATCTGCGCTTCCATCAAACGGTTCCCCATGGTTACAAAGAAAAACTCTTTGGTGTGGCTGAAGCGCGGAAGCCACCCGCCCGAAGTGGTCACCTGATACTTCGCTCCATCGGCGGCGGGGGGCACGACATACACTTCGGGCCTGCCCGTCTCGTAGGAGAAATACGCAATCCACCGGCTGTCGGGAGAGAAAAAACCGTCATAGGTACTGACGGAGCTTTGCGAAGTTATCGGCGGACGAAACGGCTTATGATCGCCGGCCAGTGGCAGAATCCAAAGAGAGTAGATCCCCTCTTTTGTATGCATGTTCAGGGAAAGATATTTCCCGTCCGGGGACCAATCAAGGGCGTAGCCAGACCCTGACCCCTCGTTGCGATAGAGAGTCTCTTCGGGTTGTCGCCCATCAAGGGATCGGCGCCGAATCGAGAACCCGCCGTTCTCGATGACCGAGTAGGCGATCTCTTTTCCATCTGGGGACCACGTCCCCCAATCGGCATCTTGTCCGAACGTGATCCGCGTTGGCTGGCCACCCGCCACCGGATAGACCCATACATCGTTCTTTCCCGATCGCGAGTCTTGTACCGTGACCGCGATCGACTTGCCATCCGGCGAAAATCGCGGATCTGAATATACCGCCAGTGGACCTGGGGTAACCACAACGCTTCCGCTACGGTCAAAGATCTTCATTTCCGATTCCGCGGAACTCTCGTGATAGGCAAGCACGCCATTCGCCGAGACAGAGAAAGTTATGCCTTCGCCCAAAGGTTGAGGGTTGCCCGAAAGCCGGAAACCGCGCACACTGAAGGGCTGGGCCTGGATGTGTCCGCTCCGAACAAACAGGAGATGATCCGTAGAAAATCGCGCTCGGCTGCCAGCGGCAACCGTCACTCCGCTTTGCTCAGGCTTGCCTAGCACACCGATTTTGATCTGGTCGGGCCCCGTCCGCGACGAAGAGATGTAAAGGAAGTGTTTGCCGTCAGGGAGGAACGACGGACCGCTGTTGGAAGTTTCATCCTTAGCCATTTTTGTGGCCAGACTAACCTCTCCTCCGGATGCTGACACTCGAAAGATGGGACCTGACTCCTGTTTGCCGAACAGAATGGTGCCATCCGCGCCCCAATCGCAACAGTCGCCCTTCACATCATCCGCGAGGGTTTGCGCTTCTCCGCCCGAGACGCTGATCGTCTTGAGCTTCTGATCGGCGACGAAGCCCAGGTACTGGCTGTCGGGAGACCAGAAAGGTACCGCCGCATCTTCCGTCTCCGGCAACATGGTGGCCTGCTCCGCATTAAGCGGGCGCACCCACAAGTTAGTCCTTCCTTTTTCGTCCACCGCGGAAAAAGCCAGTGTTTTGCCGTCCGGCGAGACCGCCACAGGACCAGCGTCAAAACCCGAGGCACGGAACGTAGTTCCCGGCGGAGGCGGGATATAGGATCGCACCGAAAACACTGGAGCGTTCGCGCGTTGCGAGAAATAGAAAGCGATTGCCGCCGCGATGAGCAGAAGGGCTGCGCCAGCCAATAGCACCCGTGCGCTGAACACCGGTTGCGATTTGCCTGGAGCGATCGCAGCCGGAGACTGGACAGTTTGCGCAATACCTTTCAACTGCAGCTGCACATCGTGCGCCGTCTGAATCCGCTCGTCCCGGTCCTTCGCCAGACAGGTCGCCACTAGATAGTCCAAGGCGGCGGGCGTTAGCGGCTTGATCGCACTGATGGCCTCGGGATCTTTTTCCAGAATCGCCGAAGCCACGCTGATCTGGCTCTTCCCCTCAAATGCCCGCTTGCCAGTGGCCATCTCGTAGAGCACCGCACCGAAAGCAAAGATATCCGAACGCGCATCTGCCTCTTTACCCTCAATCTGCTCCGGAGACATGTACTGGATGGTCCCCACAATGCTGCCCGCCGTGGTCAGTGGGGTCACCGGAGTCGGTGCGCTCATCGTCCGCGCTGCCGACAAGAGCGGGGCCGATGCTGAAACCGACCCGCCAGGCGAGCTGGGCTTCGCCAGACCAAAATCCATCAGTTTGGCACCGGACTTCGTCAGCATAATATTGCCCGGCTTCAAATCGCGATGCACAATGCCGGCTCGATGCGCCACCGCCAAGGCCTCCGCAACTTCCATCCCAATCTTCAACAACTCGACCAGCGGGACTGTACCTCTACGCAGTCGTTCGGCCAGCGTTTCTCCGTCCAAGAACTCCATCACCAGGAAATCAGTGCCGTCCTGCAAACCAACATCGAAGAGCTGGCAGATGTGGGGATGGTTCAACGACGAGACGGTCCGGGCCTCGCGTTCGAAGCGCTGCTTGAATTCAGGATTGTCAGAAAGGTGAGTGGGCAGGATCTTGATGGCGACGGTGCGGTCGAGCCGTGTGTCCCTGGCACGATACACCTCTCCCATGCCGCCAGCCCCTACCGAAGATTGAATTTCATAGGGACCGAGTTTTGTGCCAGAAGCAAGAGCCATGTCGTGCGCCATTATAGCGTGCAGAGCAGGTTGCGGCGGACGCGGCGATTCTCGTTGTTAGTTGGCAATGCGGAAGTAATCCGGAGCCCCTCCAGCTCCGCTCGCGGTCCAGAAACGGGCTTCTGGGAAGTGATGACCAGGGTCCCTCGAGCGCGATTGAAACTCTCCATTCTCGAACGAATTCTTTCGCGTGTAATAGACGTGTAATGAATCGCCCACTTGAACGCGTTTAGCGAATCATGCGAGTGAGTGATTACAATAACTTCCGTAGAATCAGTGAGCCCGAGTGGTTCAACTCCCGCCGCCTCCACCATAGGTCAATTGCATTGCAGATAATTCAAACGTCGAATCGATCATTGCTTCGCCAGGATTCCGGCCCAACTGACCCAGACATTCGTGATGGCCAATCTTGACACTGCGAGAGTGACCACGACCAGAGTGGCATAGCCTATGGCAAACTCGCGTTCGAAGGTGCGCGTCATCGCCCACCGCACCAGTAAGCACAATCCTCCCAGGGCAACAACCGGCCCGAACAGCGCCATCCACTGGTGAAACCCGAAGATCGAATTAACCAGCGGGATCCGGCCAGTGGCGCCGGACATCAGAGACAAGCTGGCCAACAGCATCATGGGACGGTGAATCCGTGGCCGCGTGCGGTTGAGCACTCCGATGGCAACGAAAATCACGTATAGCGCAATCTCGGTGAGCATGACCAACAGAAACGGACGGGCGGGCCAGTCGAAAACAGTTATGCTCTCAAGGCTGGTCGAGCGGATAGCCACAACGGGTCCTGTCACCGCGATCATCGAAGCAATCACCAGCACGCTCCAGCCGAGCTTCATGTGAAGTCGGCGGTTCTGCGTGGCGATGAGCAGCGACTGCACGAAGAACAGCAGAAACCAGGCGAAGACCGCCGAGCTGTGCGCCACAATCGCCGCCAGCATTGCCGGGTTGATGGGAGATCCGTTAAAGAGCCTGCCTCCGAAAATGTAGTTGCGGAAGCCGATGACCATCAAAACCAGGAAGATGGCCGCACAGCAGGTATAGAAAAAGCGATCGCGCTTCATCGGACCCTCCTCTGACTTTTGGGCAAAGTGCGGCTCATTGCTGGAATTTAAGTTTTCGGGGAGGACAGGGGAAACCCGCAAATCTTAAACCGAATTGCCTTTTGTGCGCCAGCGAAATTCCGTTCGACTTCGCTCCGGGCATGCTCTTCGGGACCAACGTCCCTCAGGACGACGCCAGTTCGAGGCTTTGCATTTCAACTGCAGCCGCGCGTTCCGGCCGTGATATTGACACATATACTTTGTACACATATAATGTGTTAATGAACGTCACACTATCCATCGACGAACAGACGGTGGCGCGGGCCCGAAAGAAGGCAGAGGCCCTGGGCAAAAGCCTGAATCAGCTGATACGCGACTATCTACAGCGGCTGGCCGGTGGCGACGATCCCGAACAGAGCATTGAGGAATTCAAGCGGCTCTCCGGCCAGGGCAACTCGCGGGGCTGGCGCTTCAATCGAGATGAAATACATGCGAGACGGGATTCATGAGCGCTCGCAGCTTCTTCGACACCAATGTCCTGGTGTACGCGGACGATAAGGCGGCCCCGGCCAAGCAGCGCCGCGCCCTCGAAGTGGTGGCCGAGCATCGGCGGGCCGGCACCGGGGTGGTGTCGTTACAGGTGTTGCAGGAGTATTTTGTCACGGTAACGCGAAAGCTAGGGGTTGAGGCGCGCATCGCGCGCCGAAAGGTTGAGTTGCTCGCCGAGTTCGACGTCGCTGCCCCTGACGTGACGGACATCCTGGCCGCTATCGATCTTCATCGGCTGCACGGATTTTCTTTTTGGGATGCGCTGGTTTTGCGGGCTGCCAAGCAAGCCGGCTGCGGCGTTCTGTTGTCAGAGGATTTCCAGGAATCGCGGGAATTCGACGGAGTTCGCGTGGTCAATCCGTTCCTGCGCATGTAGGCCCGCTGCCCTGACATTCTCGCACGCCGGTTGATTCCCGATCCTGTAGGATCCAGCCTCACCGCCCCAGCCGGCTCACACTCGTCAGTTTCATCAGGGCGCTGCGGCGCGAGCCCCGAACGCCGCCCTTACCCGCGGACGCGTCATATAGAACAGGAGAGCTCCGGCGATAGTTACACCGACTGCGCCTCGCAGCACATCGCCACGAAGCAGATTTGCGAAATCTCCAACCACCTGGGTGGCGATGATGATGACCGCGAGTGTCCATCCCCAGCGTCGTCGCCGCACCCAACCGGTTGCGGCCGCCGCCAGCGCCGCAGCCAGCAGGAAAAACACAATGCCGATGGGCGCGCCCAGCGGCGACAACTGCGCATAGGCGGCCGGATTCAAGCGCCAGGCGTAATCGAGGAAGGTCCCAGGGAAGGTCAAAGTTATGGCCGCAAGCGAAGCCATGAGGGCTCCGAAAAACAGGAACACGGCGACGGCGGTCAATCCGAGCGGGGGCTTCTGGGGTTGGCTCTGGTGCACGGCTGCTCTCGATCCATATTAGAGGGATTTCCCGGGCAAGGATCGGGCAATCAAGCGGCAGGACGGTGGTTACACGGCGATCAGGACTCGAGACTGGTTCCGCGGCGAATTAAAGTGCTCTCTCAGAGACTCATAGCCGCGGCGGGTGAAGCGGATCACTCCGCGCTCCTGTTCCTCGACGTAACCCCCATTCCTGAGGTCGGCAATGACTTCGCGGGCCGATGAAGAATCCAGAATCTGTTTAGGTAAGTTGACGAAATGGGCGGTATCTGCTTCATAACATTCGGTCAATGCGGCCAGCAGCCCGTCCCGGATTGATATGTTGTCCATTTGGCGCTCTCCCGTCCGGAATAACGTGATGCTATGCGGCCTGGAGAGCTTAAGAAATGGCCCACTGGTGCCAGAGAGCGTTACCAAGGTCACCACCACCCCCGACCTCGCAAGAACACGAACCGGGAGGACTCGAAGTATCACGAGGGCCCCCCTTCTGCCGCTTGGGCATCCCGTGGTGCAACTCCTCTTTTGTGCTCGCTGAAAGCCGCTACCAGCAAGGCATTCCGGACGTGTACCCACCTTGATTGTGAAAACATTTTCATCACTTCCCGCAGCAGTCGCGCAAAGCCTTGATAGCGCTCCCGGAAGGTTTGGTATGGGGCTTGCATATTGTCCAGGTGAAGTTGAAAACGGGCAGCAGGAACTCAAGGCCGTCTCCCCGCACCTTGGTCCTGGATTCTTCGAGGTCGGAGGCAAATTCGATGAAGATTACATTGTGCTTGTTGGGCGTTGTTTGTTTCGCCGGGATGGCTTTCGGGCAGGCATCTACCACCGCCAGCGGCATGAGCGCTGAACCGGTGATCTACGAGTTCCAAAGTCATGTGGGACACGCCTCGCAACAAGGCATGGGCCAGGCGCAGGACATCATGGAGCAATCCATCAACGTGCAGGCCCACGGAGTAAGGCCGTTGTGGGAAGTGGCGACGCCGGCGTACGTCGTGCCCTTGGGCGATTCCGCCCGCCTGCTGAAAAAAGAGCATATGTTCGCGAAGAAGGCTGAAATCGTCTGGAACAATTAGTCAGCGATTTCGCCGCATAGGTTTACTTGGCCGAGGGTGCCCCATTTGTCGCGCGTCTACGACAAGATGGGGCATTTTTCTTTTTGCGCGGTCATCCTGAGGAGAGGGGAAACTTCGACCGGCGAAGTTTCCGCGGAGTCGAAGGACCCCTTGGGGGCTGGGCAGGTGTTGGGAGCTTGAGATTTCAGGAATGCCGTAAGCCGGAGACATGGTGATGATGGTAGGGGTCCTTCGACTGCGTAAGTTCGCTCGCGAGCGAGCGAACCTACTCCGCTCAGGATGACAAGCTCGCTGGAGGACGGTACACTGCGTGCGAAAGTCCGCGTTTCCAACGACCACGAAGCCATGCCTAAACAGAAGCTGAATGTCGCGATGATTGGTACGGGATTTATGGGCAAGGCGCACTCCAACGCCTTTCGCCAGGTGACGCGCTTCTTCGACGTTCCGTACGAACTGGCCCTGAAAGTTGTCTGCGGACGCAATAAGGCCAAGCTCGATGCTTCGGCGGCCCAATGGGGATGGGATGAGGTTTCGACCGATTGGCAGGCCGTGGTGGCGCGTCCCGACATTGATGTTGTCGATATCGCGGTGCCCAACGTCCTGCACGCGCCCATCGCGATCGCCGCGGCCAAGGCGGGAAAAATGGTCTGGTGCGAAAAGCCCCTGGCGACGTCACTGCAGGAAGCCGAGAGCATGGCCGAGGCGGCACGCCGCGTGCCTAACCTGGTCTGGTACAACTACCGGCGAATTCCGGCCGTGGTCTTCGCCAAGCGGCTGCTCGACGAAGGGCGCCTGGGCCAGACGTTTCACTATCGGGCTCTTTATCTTAACCAGTCGGGCAACGATCCCAGCAAGGCAGGAACCTGGCGCTACAAGCGGTCCGAGTCGGGACTGGGAGCGGCTGGAGATCTGCTGTCGCACTCCATCGACTCCGCGCTCTACCTCAATGGGCCGATCACCGAGCTCACGGCCATGACGCATACTTTCGTTCCGGGCCGCGACGTGGACGACGCCACATATTTTCTCGCCCGCTACGCCAACGGCAGCGTGGGCACGTTTGAGGCCACGCGCTACGGAGTGGGATGCCGCAATCGCCATGCTTTTGAAATCAACGGGTCGAAGGGCATGCTGCGTTTCAACCTGGAGCACATGAATCAGCTTGAGTTCTTCGATGCCGCTGAAACGCCCAACCAGCAGGGCATGCGGAACATCACCGTGACGGGCCCCGACCATCCTTATTCGGAGAATTTCTGGAAACCCGGGCACATCATCGGTTACGAACACACGTTCATCGCTTTGCTGGGAGATTTCCTGGGAGCTCTGGCGCGGAAAGAGTCGCGATTTCCGGATTTCGATGACGCCGTCGTAGTGCAGCGAGTGCTGGATGCGGTCGAGCGGTCAGCGGCTTCGCGAGAATGGGTGACGGTGTAGCGGTCCGTAGTGGTACGTAACGGCGTATCGGGCAGCGCAGGCGCGAAGCGCCGCAAGAATGCAGCCCATGGCGTAAGCCATGGTTACAACAACAGCCACCGACCCAGCTCCGAAGGAGCGAAAGAAACA
>Ga0187822_10000101_pt1 | contig 14384 bp, 12 predicted proteins | sample NC_wetland_sal_i_18_FD_132967 | JGI IMG/M metagenome (GOLD analysis project Ga0187822, IMG submission 132967) | Wetland sediment microbial communities from Neuse River Estuary, North Carolina, USA - SourceSoil_2 | ecosystem: Environmental > Aquatic > Freshwater > Wetlands > Sediment | place...
AATAGTCATGCAGCAGGTGAATATCGTTTTCGATGGCGTGACCGCCTTCGATTCCCATCAGGGCGGCCAGTTTCCTTTCCTTGTGAGCACGTTCGATATCAGCGACGGAGAAGGCCATCATCATGCGGTCGGGATGGCGCGCCGCCTGCTCATAGACGGAATCGATCATGTCGAAAGTGGCCTGGGCGAAATGTCCGCGGGTGGTTTCGGGGTCGGCCCAGATGGAAAAGAATTCCGCGCCCAGGTTGCCGGCGCGGGCTTTGTCGAGGCTGATATGTCCGACGTCTTTGGGATCGGAGTTGCCGATATCGAAATTCTCGTAAAGGAAACGCTGCGGAGTGTCCGCATGGGTATCGACCACGATGGCCGAGTTGTGGATGGCGCGGGCCTGAGGAGTGAGGGTCTGCGCGGCCAGCGCGGTGGAGAGAAAAAGGACGAAGCACGATCTGGGAATTTTCATGAGCTTGGAAACGGAAGAAGTCTATACGGTTGGGAGGTTGGAGGTACGTTTTAATTCATTCGGGGAGCGACATTTTGCGACTGCGGGTGCAGGGATGAGGGTAGGGGTCCTTCGACTGCGTGGAACGTTTCGCGAGCGAAACGTTTCACTTCGCTCAGGATGACAAGACTAGAGGCATTGGATACAGAGCTTACTGGGGTGGAAGTTCGGCGGCCTCGTCAGCGTCCGGGATGGGTTGGTCGCCGGCCAGCATCTTGGATTCGCGCCAATCGGTGTAGCGGCCCGAGACCATTACGTGGAAGACCCACTGATGCCGTTCCTCTTCCGGTTCGATCAAGCCTTGTTCTTTCAGGGGCAGCATGTAGTCCTGGACCCATTTGATCTGTTCGCGGGACAGGCCGCGCCGCTGGATGTCTACGGTAATCCCGGCCAGGTGGGAAGAAGCAATTTCGCCTTCCGCAGGAGCTGCATTGCGATTATGGCGGCGGAGTTTCTTCTGGACCTTCACGGTCCGGACTGCCGAGTTCACCTGAATCGAGGTATGAAAACGCTTGTAATAAGCCGCGCTCAGGTCATCGAGAAATTCGCGGGTCCAGGGACGGCAATAGCGCCGGTCCGGATCAAGCCGGGGATCGAAGCGAAGCGTGGGGCCGGCAACGATCGGAACCAGGTCCTCGCTGGCTTTCAGTTGCTCCAGTTCGGCGTCGTCCTGGATGCGGGGCAAATCCATGCGATCGATTTCCTGATTTTGCAGCAGCAGGGATTCACGGGAAGGACGGAAAACCGGGTTCCAGCGCAGGCGGCGAAGGCGGGCGCGACGAACATGCCGGGTGCGACGCGGCGCCACGTAGCTGTGCAGCGCAAAAGCCGGCGCACAGAGGGCAGCCAGTAAAAACAAAAGCGTCGCGCTTTGAATCCTGCGTTTCAACGAAGTGGCCTCAAACTTTTATCGCAATGTCCCAGGGCGCTGGAGACAGGCGCGTATTCTAAACCGGGGCTGCACAAAAACAAGGGCTTTTTTTATGGCCCGGAGTATCTCTGAAGAGCCCCCGGGCCGTTACCCTTGGTTACTGAAATCGCGCTAACGGCGCGCCCGTGGCAACCGCTTAATGTAGGAGCAACCCGAATGCCATTCACGCGGTAAGTAATTTACAAGAGGTTACGGGCCGAAAGGCCCTATTCATCGGGCTTTTGATTGACAAAGTGCGTGCAGGTTGACAGTTCCCGACACGCCACTTTAGTGGTGTTACCGATGAGCGCTGAGGTTCTGAGCGGAAATCATTTTCTAAACAAGTCGCCGATCGCCTGTTTCATGACTTCGCCGCCGACCTCCGCAATCGAGCGGGTGAGCGGGATGTCCTTGGGGCAGACTTCGACGCAGTTCTGGGCGTAGCCGCATTCCTGAATGCCGCCGTCTCCCATCAACGCGACCAGACGCTCGCGTTTCAGGGCCGCCCCGGTGGGATGAGTATTGAAGAGACGGACTTGAGAGATGGTGGCGGCGCCGACGAACCCGGTATCGTCGTTGAACTGGGGACAGGCTTCCATGCAACAGCAGCAGGAAATGCAGCGCGAGAGGGGATAAGCTTCCTCCTGCTCCTGCATGGTCATGCGCGGGCCGGAGCCGAGATCGTAGCTGCCGTCGATCGGGACCCAGGCCTTAACCGCTTTGAGATTTTCGAAAAGGACACTGCGATCGACCGCCAGATCACGGACCACCGGAAATTTGGAAAAAGGCTCGAGGCGGACGGGCTGCTCGAGTTGGTCGACCAGAGCGGAACAGGCCATACGGGCGCGTCCGTTGATGAGCATGGCGCAGGAGCCGCAGACTTCCTCGAGGCAATTGGAGTCGTAAGTAATGGGCGTGGTAGCTTTGCCGTCGCGGGTGACCGGGTTGGCGGCGATCTCCATCAGCGACGAAATCACGTTCATGCCCGAGTGCCAGGGAAGTTCGAATTCTTCCCAGTAGGGCCGGACGGTGGGGTTCGGCTGGCGCTTGATTTTGAAGATTACTTGCTTTTGTTCAGCCATTTTGCTTTTTAGCTTCTAGCTCTTAGCCTTTAGCTCTAACACCTTTGCCGAGCTTTGCTCGGCTGGGCAGGTGAGGACACCTGCCCCTACGTAAATTACTTGACTGCGTCGTACCTTCTTGGGCGCGGCGGAATTAACGAAACATCCACCGGCTCGAACTCGAATTTTGGCTCGTCGGCATCCGGGGCGAAAGTGGCTTTTGTTGTCTTCAGCCAATTCTTGTCGTCGCGCTCGGGGAAATCTGGTTTGTAGTGCGCGCCGCGTGACTCGTCCCGCAAGCCGGCGCCCTGAGTGATTACACGGGCCAGTTGGAGCATGTTGTAGAGTTGCCGCGCGAAGATCACCGAGGTGTTGGCCCACTGGGTGCGGTCGCTCAGGTTGATGTGGCGGAAGCGCTCCAGCAGCCGGCACAGCACGGCGTCGGTTTCCTGCAGATTCTTGTTGTAGCGGATGACGGTGACGTTCTTGGTCATCAGGTCGCCCAGTTCGCGCCATAGCTTGAAAGGATTCTCGGTGCCGTCCGACTTCATCAGGGTGGCGTTGTTTTCTTCCTGGCGCTTGCGCTCGGCGTCGAAATGGCCGTTGGCGGACGCGGTCTTGAGGTTGCGGGCGTATTGAACGGCGGTGGGACCGGCCACAAAGCCGCCATAGATACAGGAAACCAGGGAGTTGGCGCCCAGGCGATTGGCGCCGTGATACTGGTATTCGCATTCACCCGCCGCATAAATGCCGGGGATGTTCGTGGCCTGGGTGAAATCCACCCAGAGACCGCCCATGGTGTAGTGCACGCCGGGGAAAATCCTCATGGGCGTGTCGCGGGGATCGTCGCCCACGAACTTTTCGTAAATCTCCAGAATGCCTTCGAGTTTGCGATCGAGAATCTTGCGATCGATGTGGGTGAGGTCGAGATAGACCATCGGCTTGCCGTCGATGCCGAGGTTTTCCTCGTACACTACTTTGTGGATGGCGCGGGTCGCGATATCGCGCGGCACCAGGTTTCCGTACTTCGGATACCACTCTTCGAGGAAATACCAGCGTTCTTTTTCCGGGATCGCCTTCGGCTCTCTTTTGTCGCCGGGGGTTCTGGGGACCCAGACGCGTCCACCTTCTCCGCGGGCCGACTCGGACATCAGGCGGAGCTTGTCCTCGCCCGGGATGCAGGTGGGATGGACCTGAATAAACTCGCCGTTGGCGTAGAAGCAGCCTTGCTGGTAGAGCGCCGATTGCGCGGAACCGGTGCACACGACCGAATTGGTGGAGCGGCCGAAGATGGCGCCGTTGCCGCCGGTGGCGATAATGATGGCGTCGGCGGGGAAGGTGCGGACCTCCATGGAGCGCAGGTCCATGGCGCAAATGCCGCGACAGACGCGGTTGGAATCGAGCACGGCGGAGAGAAACTCCCAGTGTTCGAATTTGCGCACCTTGCCTTCGGACTCATAGCGGCGTACCTGCTCGTCGAGCGCGTAGAGCAGTTGCTGACCCGTTGTCGCTCCGGCGAACGCGGTGCGATTGAAGAGCGTGCCGCCGAAGCGGCGGAAATCGAGCAGTCCTTCGGGAGTGCGATTGAAAGGCACGCCCATGCGGTCGAGCAGATCAATGATGCCCGGCGCGGCTTCGCACATGGCCTTGACGGGGGGCTGGTTGGCCAGGAAGTCTCCGCCGTAAACGGTGTCGTCGAAATGCTGCCAGGTAGAGTCGCCTTCGCCCTTCAGGTTCTTGGCCGCGTTGATGCCGCCCTGGGCGCAGACCGAGTGCGAGCGCTTGACCGGCACGATCGAGAACAGGTCAACGTGTCCGCCCATTTCGGCGATTTTGATGACGGCGGAAAGGCCAGCCAGGCCGCCGCCGATCACAATGATTTTCGGATTCGATGCCATCTAGTTTGAACTTCCCGTTTCACTGATCACTATCTGTTTAACCACAGGGGACACGGAGTACACGGAGGAAACTCTGCGTCTCTTGTGGCCACGATTTAATCCGGGTCGACCTTCCGAATCCCTGACTGTGCGCCGGCATAGGATTCATGCATGCCACTCTCCGGACCGATGGGCTGTAAAGGAGTTTTCAAGAACGAAACCATGGTGAGCGCGCCCACGGTCATGAACAGCAGTCCGATAGCGAAGCAAACGTAGCCGAATTTACGCCGGGCGGCGTCGCCCGTGGTGATCCCCCACTTGGCGGCGAACAGCCATATCCCATACGCGAAGTGCCAGGAAGCGCAGAAAATTCCCACGGCGTAAAACGCGATGGCCCAGGCGTGCTGGAATTCCAGTTGTACCTTGCCGAAAGCGGCGTCGGGATGGGTCAGGATGTGCACGCCGCTGAAGCGCAGGTGCCAGGTGTGCCACACAATGTAGAAAAAGGCGATGCCGCCGGTCCAGCGCTGGGCGGTGAACATCCAGTTGCCGGTCCAGGGATAATCGGCGACGTTGCTCTCGCCGCGGTACCAGATGTAAAAGCCGTAAAGCGCGTGGTAGAGGATGGGCAGCCAGATGCCGAACAGTTCGAGGTAGAAAACGAAGGGAAAGCTGGAGAGCAGTTCGACCTGCTTGGCGTAGGCCGCCGGACCGCGGGTAGCGAACGCGTTGGAAACGAAATGTTCGACCAGAAACGCGCCCACCGGAATGATGCCGCTCAGGGAGTGCAGCTTGCGGAGCAGAAACGAATGTCCCTGGCCGGCTCGCAGAGGAGGGACGCCGGGGTGGGTGCTTGCGGGAACTGCCGGACTGGCGGTTGTCGCCACTGATCCCCTTGTGCCGTCAGAGATGACTATGGAACCTTTTATTATGTCGGCGGGGTAGAAGGGAAGTCAAGGACACCAGTTCCCGGGTCTCAGTTTTTAGTTATGCAGGTACCAGTCGAGGAACTGGCGGAAGGCGGCGCCGCGGTGACTGTAGTTTGCTTTTTCTTCAGGGGTCAATTCCGCGAAAGTTTTTTGCAGCGATGGAAAATAGAAGAGCGGATCATAGCCGAATCCGTTCGAGCCGCGGGGGGAATCGAGCAGGACGCCCTCAGCCTGGCCGCGAAATACTTTCAAGGTCTGGCGGTCACGGGCGGCGGCGATCAGGCACACGAATCTGGCGGTGCGCTGGTCTGGGGGAATTTTTCTGAGTTCCCGAATGAGGCGCGCGTTGTTGGCCTGGTCGTCGGTGTTATTGCCCACGAGGTGCGGCTGGTCGGCGGCATAGCGGGCGGAATGGACTCCGGGGGCGCCCCCGAGCGCGTCCACTTCCAGGCCGGAGTCGTCAGCCAGAACGATTTCTCCCGGCGCGTAGGCGCTGTAGTACTCGGCCTTCTTGCGGGCGTTGGCTTCAAAGGTGAGACCATCCTCGACGGCGGTGGGAATAGAGGCGAAGTTCGGAATGGACTCGATTTCAATTCCACGGGGAGATGCGGCCCCGGCAAAATCGCGGAGCTTGCCCGGATTGGTGGTGGCGATGAGAACGCGAATCATGGTGGTGAAAAAACGGAGCCCCGCTTAAAAGGCACCAGCACGAGTACCAGGATAACGGCGCCGAACGAGACCAGGCCTCCAATTTCGCGGTCGCGTGTGCGTCCCAGAGTTACCTGTACCAGATTGTCTCCGGCCTCGGCCGGAATGACCAGTTGGCCGGTAACCTTCTGCATGCCCGTCTGGACTGGACGGCCGTTTACCTCGACCTTCCACGCGGGGTAGTTAAACAGCTTGAGCACCAGCTTGCCGGGCTGGCTCAGGTTGGCGGTCAAAGATTTTGACTCGGGTCCCCACTGGGTTACATGGATGCGCGAAGCGCCGTCGCCTTCGAAGGTGACGTGGCGCGCGTCCGGCTTGATGCGGTAGACGTCGACGCCCTCGGGCACGTACTCGTCAATGCCGTCGTAGCCCGAACCATCCTGTTGATGGTCCAGCATCTCCGCCACGTCGTCGGCATCGTCCCACCAGGGGGGCTGCACGCGGTGCCATACGAATGCCAGGACTGCAAGCATGGCGGCACAGGCCAGAGCGCGGAACAGCCAGCGCCGCGAACCCATGGCGACGAGCAAAGCGAAACTGACATTCAGGCAGAGCAGCCAGCGCAAAGGAAGCTGCACGTAACGCAATTCCGGAAGATAGCGATAGAGAAAGAGGCTCAGGGAAGAAAGTAGAAGGATACAGGCGATCGACCAGGCGGTAAGCATCGACCAGAGCTCAGGGAGGCGCCCACGCCAGGGACGGGCGAGAAACCAGAAAACGGCCAGAAGGATCATCTCGGCGACCGAGAGCAGTGAGATCAGCATATTGAAGCGATCGTGGTCCGAGTTGTGCAGGGAGGTGAAAATGAAATTGTCCTGGGGACGGACTCCAATGGACAACACTTGCGCGATCTCCACCCACTTCTGTTCGTAGAGGACCGGCACGACATAGAACGCGGCCAGAGCCAATCCGAGGAAAAGAGCCAGGGCGCCGATGGCAAGCGGCCGGGGCGAGCGGCGCAGGATCGAGGCGACCATCAACAATAGCGCCAGGGAATAGGTCAACATCACGGCACCCGGGACATTGGTCAACCAGGCGGCCGCCACGATCAGGCTGAGAGAGAGGACGGTGGTCCGGCTGCTTTTCTCCACCGAGCGGAGCAGCACCAGCAAGAGAAGCGGGAGCAGAGCGCCGACCAGCAACTCGGCAAAGGCGCTTCGCCAATAGACGATCACGATGTGATACGGATTGACGGCATACAGCGCAGCGGCGAAAGTGGCGTCGCGGCGGGGCATGAAGCGGCGCGCCAGCAGGAACATCGAGCAGCCGGCGAGCGTAAGCGCGATCCATTCGTAGACTGCGGGCACGATCCACCAGGGCAGGAACGATCCCAGGGCCGCGCCCAGCATCCATGAAATGGGCGGATAGAAAATGAAGCGCGCCTCGCCGTATCCAAAATGCGCCAGCGCCGCCCAGCGCGGGTAAAGGATGCCAAGCCGCCACTGGCTGAGCACTTCCATCCAGGAATTCATGTGAAATTCGAAGTCGTGGCCGGAGGGAATTCCGAAAAAGAAGCTGGGCACGAACAGGGCAAAGGCTGCGGCCATGATCATTAATATGGGGAAGCCGAGGAGCGGGCCGCCCCCGGCGCCGCGAGGGAGCGGGGTTGCGGCCGCGGGCGGGCGTCTGGTCGGCACGGAAGAGATTGTTGCCTAAGTGGTGGAAATGGGCAAATGGGGTTTCGGACTGTGGCGGGGACTGACGTCTTCGGTTGTCCTGTCGAGCGCAGCTTGACTGCACTCTGCCAAAAGCAGCGGAGCGCTGCTCCGCCGGACAGCCGAGGGCTGCGGTCCCCACGTGCTTTGTGGTGGCTTACGCACGAGCGGGGGCGCTCGCGCCTACATTGGCGACTGGACTTCTTCGGAGCTGCGTTGCTGGCGGAGTTCCTGGAGGAATTCTTCCTGGCTGAGAGAATCGGCGCGGTTGAGCAGGCCGAGCAGCAGGTCTTCCAGTTCGCCGGAGGGCTGGCTGCCGCGGTAGTCGTCGTCATCGCTGGCGGTTAAGGCCCGCGGGGTGATGAGTAGTTGCGGCAGGGTTCCGGGACGGCTGGTGAGGAAATTGATGAAAGTTCCGACCTGATCGCGTTGTTCCGCGGTGCCGGAGGCGAACTCGATGCCCATGCCGAATGCCGGATGCATGACCCGAACCAGGCCCTCGGCCTGGACTTCCATGTCCTCCGCTTTCAGGCAGAGAACGATACCGGAGCGTTCCGGAAAAGGCGATTCGGTTTCAACGTAGCAGCCGCCCAGGCTGAGATCGGTGAGCTTGCACTGAGAAACCGGGTCGGGATCTTCGGGAAGAAGTTCGGCGGCGTTCGCGACCACCCAGGCTTTGAGAGTCTGGCGAAGGTTTTCCGGGAGATCGATGTAGCGAACTCCGGATTCGCCGTTGGGATTGGCCCAGGCGACTTCACCGCGGACATCCATCTGGGTCTGATCGGGAAGCGCGAAATGAGCATTGATGATGGCTGACGGGCAGAGCGGCTGCGCGGCCAGAACGTCGAGACCATCCTCGCTCAGATCGAGCAGGATGCCTTCCATCTCCGCGCCGTTTTCGACCCGAAGTTTTACCGGGAGCTGGACCGGAACCCGGAAGGAGCGGCGGCGTTCGCGCTTCATCAGGGCCATGGCGGCGCGCAGGCTGGCTTCAGCCTGAGGCTGGGAAATGGGTTTGTAGAGCACGAAATTGGCGCCCGCCCCGAAAACGTGGCGGACCTTGGTCTTGTCGCCGAGCAGCGCGACGGTGACGGTCTTGTGGGGCGCGGACGACTGGTAGGCGTTCTGCAGGACCAGAGCGGCGCTGTGGGGATCGTCGTAGTCGACGATCACGGCGTCGAATTTCTGCTCGGTCAGGCGGCAAAGCGCGTCGGGGTAGCCGCAGGTCTGCACGCCCAGGCCGAAACCGGCCAGGACGGACGTGAGCACCGACGCCGCCTGTTCGTCCTTGCAAACCAGCAGAGACTGAAATGTCATAACTGGGGCCCTGTGTCGCAACTCGTGCCGGATTAAGGCCAGCGCGGAGCGCGCGGCGCCGGCTTGGGAGCGGCAGTGCCTGAAGGCTCCGATCCCGCCCGTGCCGCCATGCTGTGACCCGGCTCCTCTACTTCGGCCAAAACCGTGCTCTCCTCATCGTCACTTTCGGCGAGCAGAGGGGCGACTTCGCGCAGTTTTTCAGCCGCCTGCTGCAGGGCTTCGATCTGCTTGCTGAGCTGGGCGTACTTGGCTTGCTTACGGCGTAAAACCTCGTGAATATCCTTCATTACGTCCCCCTGTGGCGAATGTAAGTACAGCCGGAGCCAGGGTCAACGGCAATCCCCCTGAGGCCGATTACGGGAGTAACCGGGAGGCTTGCTGCAGGCTTCTGGCTCCTAGCTTCTAGCTCCTGGCCCAGGCCCCGGTTTTGCGGGGTTTTGCCGGTTATTTCACGGACGGGGGGATTGCGGGATGGCCCGAATCCGGCTCTGGGAGCGGCATATGGCCTGTTCGTGCCATGCGATTGGCACGAAGGTGGAATGTACATATTTTCGGGCGGGCCGTATCTTTTCCTTGAGCAGACCTGGGGGAGGGCTGTTCGGGCGTCCCATAACTCGCGAGAGTTTGGGGCGCTTCTTATTTGGGACGTTTTTTCTCCGTTCTTTTGGACTGACGGGCGAAGCTTCCTCTGGCCCGACCTTCGAAATCAAACGTGCAGGTGCGGGCGTGATCGATGTGGTCGCGGGCGACTCGCCCGCGTCGGTTTTGGTCGCGCCCGGAATTCACCTCACCGGGGCTGAGGGCGGGACGCCCTCAGGACAGCCGGCGGGACGCCGGCGCTACGGAACTTCCTGTCGGCCGCCGATTCCTTGCCTGTTCCTGCACGAGCGGGGCGCTCGCGCCTACATCTTTTGGCGGCGATGTATATTTGGCGGAGGGTGGTCCTTCCACCGAATCACTGAAAGCGCAAAAAGGAAACGCCATGAAAATCAGGCTGGGCTTCCTGCTGCTGAGCACTTTGCTGATGGCGAGGTATCCGACGAACCAGAGCACGGCCGAGGCAAGCCGGCTGATTGCGCTCGAAAATGCCTGGAACCAGGCGCAACTTCACCATGACGCGAAGGCGGTGAGCGACCTGGTTTCGGACGAGTTTGTTTATACCGACTACGACGGTACGGTCATGAACAAAGCGGACTTCCTTAAGGACCTGAAAGACCCCGATTATCGCGCCACCCTGATCGCCAATGACGAAGCCCGGGTGATTTCGTACGTCAACGCGGCCATCGTGGTCGGGACATACCACTCCAAAGGGACCTACAAGCGCCAGCCCTTCGAACATTACGGGCGGTTCACCGATACCTGGCTTTACCAGGACAACAAGTGGCAGTGCGTGGCCAGCCACACCACCCTGATCAAGAAATAGGGCGAGGATCTGTTTCAGTTAAGTGAGAGATTGGGTCGGGCCGGGACTGTTCAGGGCGCGAATCTTGTCCAGAAGTTCGGCTGCCGCCTGGCCGGCGTCCAGGGTGGAGAATTCTTCTCCCAATTCGAGCACGGGGGCGGCGCAGGCGCCGCGGAAGCTCTGCTCCGCGCCGGGAGCGCCTTTCAGGTTGGGCCCCAGGATGGCGAGGCCCGGCCGGGTGGCCCTCAGCAGGATGAGGGCGTCGCGGAGATTGTTGTTGGTGAGGACATTGTAGCCGGCGCGGCCCAACAATTCCCGCAGGTAGGCCAGCACGTTGGCGGACTGGTCGATGCACAACACGGTGAGGCCGGTGTGCGGGGTATGCGCCGGGGCGGCGTGACGGCGATAAAAGGCCAGAACGGCATCTTCCTCGGAGGCATGGGTGTCGAACAGGGTGGTGAGGTTGGTGATCTTCAGGACTTTGTGGACGACCTCTGGAACCTGGCACAACTTCAGATCGCCGCGGGCGCTGCGGGTGCTGGTGAGCAGGCGCACGAGCATTCCCAGTCCGCTGCTGTCGATGAAAACGATTTCGCCCAGGTGCAGCACGATGTCGTTGCGATCGCGCAGCAGGTCGGCGACATGGGCCCGCAAGATTTCGGTTTCGCCGGCCGCGATGCGTCCGCTGCAACGGACGATGGTGACCTTCCCGACTCCACGCGTATCCAGTGAAAGCGGCACAGCGTCCTCCTTCGACCTGATAGGCAGGGTGAGAATCGCGCTATTATACCGGACTGCTGGGCCGCGGTTATGACGACGCGTGAGATGCAGCGCAAGTCATTAATCCGCGACTGCTTCCCTGACCGATCTGATATGGCGCAAGAACAAGCACTCCGAACCGTGGCCGACGCTTTGCGCAGCCCGGCGGTGGTGGAATTCGCGCGGGCCTCGGTGAAAACCGGCTATCGTGAATTTTTCGGCGCCCACAACCGCGAAGTGAGCGGCATAGTGGATGGCGCGTTCGACACACTTTCGCGCAGCCAGGGCGATGGGGTTGATCCGGAGCGCCTGGTCCAGGCGACCGCGATGCTTCTGGCGGACACGTTCAGAAAATCGGATTCTTCGTTCTGGTTTAACCGGATTTATCACCAGTACAAGACGAAAACCAAGCCGGAGGCTGACTTCCAGCGGCTGCGGAGGCTGTTACCGGGAAAGAGGGTGCTGGACTACGGATGCGGCAGCGGCTACCTGGCCGCCCGTCTGGCGGAGGGGGGATACGAAGTTTTTACCACCGACGTGCTTGACTACCGTTATCCGGAAGCCTGCCACCTGCCATTTGTCCGGATGACATCGGCGACGGATATTTCTTATCCCGACGACAGCGTGGATGTTGCGCTGGTGCTGGCTGTGCTTCACCACATCGATCCGGGTGATTTGCCCGGGGTGATACGGCGGCTGGGAAAGATCGCCCGCTATGCGCTGATCAAAGAGGACACTTACGGATTGCCGGAGGGAGTTGAAGGGTTGGCGGAGAGCCTGGCCACGCAACCGTTGCTGCGTACGTTCGTGGGCATGACGCTTGCGGCACAGCAACAAGTGCTGGCGCTGATCGATTTCTTCGCCAACGCGATTGCCCAGGGACTTCCGGAAATGAATATGCCCTTTGAGTTCAAGACCCTGCCGCAGTGGCAACAGGTGTTGCCGGAGAACGGGTTCAAGGTGACAAGATGCCTGGTAACGGGCTTCGAACCGGGGCTGATGCACAAGAGCTGTCACGCGTGGCTGGTGTGCGAGAGGACTGGATAGGCGATTCGACTTCCGCTTACCGGGAAAGGGGAGCGGAGGCGGGGAAGCTGACGGCCACCACCTCGTTCGAGATGAAAGAGATGGTGATATTGGTTTCTCTTTCGAGAGGCGGGACGGCGCCGGAAAAAGGCTCATAGCGCCACTGGCGCACGGCTTCGATCGCGGCTGCTGCCAGGGTTCGGTCGCCGGTGAGGACCCTGACCCGGTTCACGGCGCCGTCGTAACCCACTACCGCCTGCAGAGAAACTTTGCCGCGGGCGCGGGTCTCGGGACAGACCGGGTAGACCAGTTTCCGGGGGCGGCCTGAGATCTGCATTCGGGGCTGGTCAGCCGCGGCTTCGAATGTCGGGGCAGGAGTTGGATTGGAGAACCGGTGCTCGCGTCCGTCTTTGGCTGCGGGGTGAGTGCCTGCGGGGTGGGTTGAGGCGGGCGAGGACGCCCGTCCTCCATTTGCTTCCGGATTTGGTGGAGCCGTAGTCGATGGCGTGGTGGCGGCGGCTGGCGGAGCTGCGCCCCGCTGGACAGCCGGGGCGGCTGTCCCCACGCGGGTGGTGGTGGTTTCCACGGTGCCGGTTGCCAGACTGTTTGAAATCGGGATCTGCACGTCGTCCGGGTGCACGGCGGCGACGGTTTGAACTGGAGTCGAAACGGCAACGGGCTGGGCTCCTAATTGGTGCCAGGCCAATACCGCGATGGCGATCACCAGAAGTGCGGTAGCGATTTTAAGCGTCATGCCGCTGAAAGCGAATCGGGCGTGGGACGGTTTGCGGCCCGGAACAGTTGCCGGTTTTCTGCTTTGGGCTGACGCAGCAAGGCTTGGCAGCGATGACGGCTTGAAACCTTCCACGGTGCCGACTATGGCGGCGTGATGCCGTTCATTTGCAGGGTAGTCGGATGCGGCGCGGTGCAAAGCTGCGATCAGATGCTGCTGGCGTGGACTTAGAACGTTTTGGGGAAGGCTGCGGAAGTTCCGGAACGTCCAAAGAAGGCAGACCTTGTCCCAGCCTGATGCGGGGGCGTAGACCACGCCCCGACCGGTATCGAGTGCGACTAGGACTGGCTGCGAGAACAAGAGAAACTCCGGCCCAACCTGAATATTCCCTGCGGATGGGGCAGTTCGCTTGCCAGACCGCCGCGAGGTAACTGGTTACCATGAAAGATGTTGCAAGCGAGCCCCTTAGCTCGCGAAGCCTGAAGGTGCAAAACTTTTCATTCTTGGGCGCAGAGCCTGGGCGAAGCGATGTATCTGCTTCACGCCGGATCCCTTCGACTTCGCTCAGGGCAGGCTCTTCACGGCCTGAAGGCCGTTCAGGATGACGTCACGGTCAGGTAAGGGAGACGGATCCTCCATCATCGCCAGCGCCTGTTTTATGAGATTTTCAGAGGAATGGTCACGCTGCCCAGCCGTCCGGTGAGCTTGTCATGGACGAGAAATTTGACGGTGTAGTCACCGGGCGCAAGTTCGATGACGTTGTTCAGGGCAAAACCTTTTTCGTGAGCCTGTTGGGCCTGCTCGGGGGTCAGCTGGCCGTTGGCGTTGAATGTAACATTCTGGGGGTCGCCGCCGTGGGCCGCCGTGGCCCGCGCCAGAATCTCAAGATTCAGCCGATTGCCAAGGTGGTCCGGCATGTCCGCTTGGGGAGGGAAGGTGACGACAAAGCCCACTTTTCTTTTAGCCGGCGGGCTTTGCGGGTCGGTGGCCCAACTCAAGGTGAAGGGTAGTTCGGTGAAGTCGAGCGGCGCCGAGAGTCCGGCGGCCATGGGATAGTCTTCTCTGCCAAACTCGGGGTCGCGGAAAAATCCTGAGGGCGCGATGACATGCGCGCCCGGCCGCTGGACCGTGACCTTGAGCCGGCACCAATCGGATTTACAGCCGTCCGAACTCAGCGGACCCGCGAGATCGTAGGCGGCGAGGTTCTGCTCGGGAAGGTCGCCCAGCGAGGCAAAGGGTTCGGGTCCGTGGATTTCGCGGCCACCGGTCATGTCGGCGATGACCTGCATGGCGTGCAGCATCTGGGGATCGAAACTGATGACGGCGGACCGCCTGACGCTGACCGCAATGACCGCAACCTGGGCGCGCAGCAGCGCGGTCATGGTGGATCTCCACAGGGGCCGTAAGGCCTTCATCTCTTCCGGCGACAGATCGTAGATGTCCTTGTCCAGCGGTTCCCCCGGTTCGATCTTGTTCAGGACTCCATCCAGGCCGGCCATCAGCATGGC
>Ga0187822_10000102_pt1 | contig 14371 bp, 11 predicted proteins | sample NC_wetland_sal_i_18_FD_132967 | JGI IMG/M metagenome (GOLD analysis project Ga0187822, IMG submission 132967) | Wetland sediment microbial communities from Neuse River Estuary, North Carolina, USA - SourceSoil_2 | ecosystem: Environmental > Aquatic > Freshwater > Wetlands > Sediment | place...
CACCGATGGCGGCGGTGGCGGCCCCGGTGCCGAAACCGGCCCCCTCGCCCAAACGCGATCAGCCGGTCAACCTGGCCGAGATTGTCCGGCAGCGGCTCGGCGACGATGCCCCCCGCGACGATCCCGCGTCCCGGCCCCACGAGCCCTTGGCGCCGGCGCCGCCGCGCCCGCAGCCGTCCCCGGCCCCGCAGAACCGCGCCCCTGCGCCCGGCCCCTCCCCCGCCGAGCCGCGCCGGCCCGTCTTCAAGGGGCGTCGCGGGCGCTGAGCCCCGTTATCTGCGCAGCGCCGGCCTGCCGGGGTGGAGCTTGGCATCGCTCCGCCCCTTGACGTAGGCGTAGATCGTATCGATCTGCCCCGGTGTGAGTCCGATCGTACACCAGGCCGGCATCCCCTTCTCCGGGCGTCCCCCGCACACCGTAGCGCCGAAGATGGTCTTGTTGGGGATGGGCCCGTCGGGCTTGAGGGAGAGAATCAGGTGCGGGGCGATGGTCGTCCCCATCACGTCCTCTCCGTGGCAGCGCGCGCAGTTTAGGTTGTAGTACTTCCAGCCCTGATAGGTCATCGCGTCGACGGTGTCGAGCGGCGCGGTGTGATAGGCATCATGGAGCGGCGGCGGAGCGGGCGTGGTGTCTTGGCCCCCCGGCGCCGGAGCGGCTGCAGGGGTGGGCGCCGCCGCGACGGGGGCGGCCGGCTGCGGTGCGGCCGGGGCGGCAGTAGGGGGCGTTGTGGTTCCGGGCGCCTGTCCACCCTTAGCCGGCTCTCCCCGCCCGCAAGAGAGGACCAGGAGCGCCCCGAGACAAGCGCCGGCAACTGGCAGGTATTGCATGGAGTCCTCGGCTTGCACGGCGCGGATGGACGACGCCGGCGGGCGCCGAGCCCGGTCGGCCGAGTGGCGCCGCACCAGAGCCGGCGCGGCGGACCGTCGGTGCGATTTAGTGGAACCGGCGGCAGGCTACCTAAGTCGTTGTGCTCGAAGCTCCCGAGGCAGGACTCGAACCTGCGACCCGCTGATTAACAGTCAGCTGCTCTACCAACTGAGCTACTCGGGAATGGCGCCGCAAAATCCACTGGGAAGCTAGCGTCCCCTCCCCTCCCGCTCAAGACTGTCGCGAGCCACCGGCCACCCGCCTCCCAGAGCCTTGTAGAGCTGGACGGCCGCCGCAAGCTGCTGCCGTTCCGCCTGTGCCAGCGCCAGCTCCGCGGCGAACAGGTTCCGCTGCGCGTCCAGCACCTCGAGGTAGCTCGAGATCCCGTTCTCGTAGCGCCGGTCCGCGAGGTGGTACGCGCTCCGCAGCGCCGCCGCCTGCCGCTCTTGCGCCGCCGTCACGTCCCGGCTGGCCCGCACGCCGACCAGCGCGTCGTTCACTTCCGCCAGCGCCTGCAGCACCGTCTGCTCGTAGCTGTAGCGCGCCTGCTCCGCCCGCGCCCGCGCGACGTCCACCTGCTTGCCCACCCGCCCCCCGGTGAAGATCGGGACCGAGATCCCCCCGAAGAACTGGTAGATCTCGGTCGAGCTCTTGAACAGGTTGGAGACGTCCTGGCTCTGTGTTCCATACTGCCCGGTCAGCGTGATCGTCGGCATGAGCGCGCCCTCGGCCACGCCGATCCGCGCCATCGCGGCGTGCAGCTCCTGCTCCGCCTGGCGCACGTCGGGCCGCCGCTCAATGAGCGACGCCGGCAACCCGGCGGGAATGGCGAGCGGCGCCAGCGTTTCGGCGAGCGGGCGGCCGCGCGGGATCGCTCCCGGGTTCCGCCCCACCAGCACGCTGAGCTGGTTTTCCTTCTGGGCGATCTGCCGCTCGAAATCTGCCACCCGTGCCGCCGGACTCGCGACTTCGGATTCGAACTGGCGTACGTCGAGCTCCGAAATGAGCCCCTGGTCGAACCGGCGGCGGGCGAGCCGGAGCGTTTCTTCGTTCGAGGCGAGGGTGCGCTTCGAGATCTCGAGATCGAGGTCGAGCTCGCGCAGCTCGAGATACGCGGTCGCCACGTCGCTCACCAGCGACAGCACCACGGCCCGCTCGCTCTCCTCCCGGGCCAGCAGGTCCGCCCGCGCCGCTTCCGTGGCGCGACGGAGCCGGCCCCAGAAATCGATCTCCCACTGCAGGTCCGCCGTCGCCCGGAGCACGTCGAACCGGGACGTGCCCAGGGACCCGATCACGATCTTCTGCGTGCCGCCCTGGCCGTTCAGGTCGAGCCGCGGCAGGAGCGCGCCGCGGGTCGCCCCGTACTGCGCCCGGAACTCGTCGATCGACGCGAGCGCCACCCGGATGTCGCGGTTCTGCTGGAGCGCCGTTTCCACCAGGCGCCTCAGCTCGGGGTCCTGGAACAGATCGAACCAGTCGAGGTTCGCCACGGAGTCGGGCGACACGGTCGGCCGGGCCGCGGCCGAGTCCGCGCTCGCGCGGAGCGAATCGTAGAAGGGCCTGAGCGAGTCGGCCGTGGCCGACGGCGGACGCCACGCGTCCGGCACGCCGGCATCGGGCCGGTGGTACGAGGGGCCGATCGCGCATGCGGCCGCGAGCCCCGCGGAGACGACCGCCGGAAGCCGACGCACGCTACCGCTCCCCGTCCGCCGCCGGCGTCGAGCCGGCGCCGGCGGGCTCCGGCGCGGGCGCCGCCGCCCGGCCGAGTCCCCGCTCGCTCAGCGCCCGGATGACCTCGAAGAAGAGCGGAATGAAGAACACGCCGATCGTGGTCGCGAAGAGCATCCCGAAGAACACGCCGGTGCCGATCGAGTGCCGGCTCGCGGCCCCCGCGCCCGACGCAAGGACCAGCGGCAGCACGCCCAGGATGAACGCGAACGAGGTCATCAGGATCGGGCGCAGCCGCTCCCGCCCGGCCTCCATCGCCGCATCGCGTATCGAGAGGCCCTTGGCCCGCAACTCGTTGCCGAACTCCACGATCAGGATGGCGTTCTTGGCCGCCAGGCCGACCACCACGACCATCCCGATCTGGAAGTAGACGTCGTTCGGCATGCCGCGGAGCCACACGCCCAGGAGCGCGCCGAAGATCCCGAAGGGTACGCCCAGCATCACGGCGAACGGGATCGACCAGCTCTCGTATTGCGCCGCCAGCACCAGGAACACCATCACGATGCCGAGCACGAAGACCAGCGTCCCCTGCCCGGTCGACGCCCGCTCCTGGAACGACTGGCCGCTGAGCGCGTAGCCGACGCCCTGGGGGACGAACTGCGAGCGCATCAGCCGGTCGACCGCGTCCAGCATCTGCCCGGAGCTGTAGCCGGGCTTCGGCGCCCCCGTCACCAGCGCGGAGGTGAAGCCGTTGAACCGCGTCACCAGGCTCGGTCCGCCCTGCAGCCGCGTGCGGACGAGCGTGGAGAGCGGGATCATCACGCCCTGGTTGCCGCGCACGTAGAAGCGGCCGATGTCCTCCGGCTTCTCCCGGAACCGGGCCTGCGCCTGGGCCTGCACCCGGTAGGTCTTGCCGTAGAGGTTGAAGTCGTTGATGTAGAGCGTGGAAAGGAACGCCTGCAGGGTCTGGAACAGGCCCGTGAGCGAGACGCCCAGCGCCTTGGTCTTGGCGCGGTCCACGTCCACGAAGATCTGCGGCACGTTGACCCGGATCTGGGGCAGCACGCCGCCCACTTCCGGCATCGCGTTGGCCTGGGTGGCGAAGTCCCCGGCCAGGCGGGCGAACCGCCGGATGTCGTTCACCCCCCGGTCCTGGAGGTTCATCTCCAGGCCCGCGGTCGAGCCAAGGCCGGGGATCTCGGGCAGATTGAATGCGAACGCCTGCGCGTCCGCCAGCGAGAAGAGAAAGCCGTTGGTCTTCTGCAGCACCGCGTCGAGCTGGTTCGCGGCCCCCGTCCGCTCGTCCCACGGCTTGAGCAGCACGAACACGGTCGCCGAATTGGTCTGATTGGCTCCGAGCAGGAAGTTGAGCCCCACCAGCGAGACGACGTTCTTGATGGCGGGCTGCTGCGCCAGGAACTTCTCGATGCGGCTGACGACCTGATCGGTCCGCTGCCGCGAGGCCCCGTCCGGCAGCTGCACGATCATCGCGAAGTATCCCTTGTCCTCCGTCGGGATGAAGCCGGTGGGCACCCGCCGGAGCAGCACCACGATCAGCGCCACCATCACGGCGAAGCAGGCCAGGAACGTGGCCGGGCGGAGCAGCACCCGCCCCACCGCGCTCAGATAGCCCTCCCGCAGCCGGTCGAAGCCCCGGTTGAACCAGTCGAAAAGGCGCGGCTTGTGGGCGGTGTGCTCCGGCTGGAGGAGCAGCGCGCAAAGGGCCGGCGTGAGCGTCAACGCCGTGATCCCCGAAATGACGACCGAGACGACGATGGTAATGGCGAATTGCTTGTACATGAGCCCGGTGATCCCGCCCAGGAACGCGACCGGGATGAACACCGAGCAGAGCACCAGTACGATCGCGATCAGCGCCCCCGCCACCTGGCGGATGGCGCGGTCCGCCGCGACCGCCGGCGGGACACCCTCCGACGCCATGATCCGGTCCACGTTCTCGATCACGACGATGGCGTCGTCCACCACGATGCCGATCGCGAGCACCAGCCCGAACAGCGTGAGCAGGTTGATCGAGAAGCCGAGCAGCTGGAGCCCGAAAAACGTGCCGATGATCGAGACCGGCACTGCGAGCACGGGAATGAGCGTCGCGCGCCAGCTCTGCAGGAACACGAACACCACCAGGGTGACCAGCGCCATCGCCTCGAACAGCGTGGTGATCACCTCGCCGATCGAGGCGGTGATGAACGGGGTGGTGTCGAACACGACGCGCCAGTACACGCCCTGCGGGAACGTCTGCGACAGCTGGTCGAGCCGCGCCACCAGAGCCTTCCTCACCTCCAGCGCGTTGGCGCCCGGCCGCAGGTAGACCAGGATGTTCGCAGTCGGCGTGCCGTTGACCCGTCCGAGCAGATCGTAGTTCCGGGCGCCCAGCGTCACCCGCCCGATGTCGCTCACCCGCACCAGCGACCCGTCCGGGCGCGCCCGCACGATGATGTTCTCGAACTCGGCCGGGGTCTTGAGCCGGCCGACGGTCGTCACCGGAATCGTGAGCTGGGTGCCCGGCGGCGCAGGCTCCCGCCCGATCCGCCCCGCGGGATTGGTCGTGTTCTGCTCCTGCACCGCCGCCGCGACGTCTCCGACCGTGAGCCCGAGCTGCGCCATCCGGTCGGGGTCCAGGCTCAGCAGCATCGAGAACTCGAGCTGGCCGAAGGTCAGCGCGTCGCCCACGCCCGGGACCCGCTTGAGCTCGTCCTCGACGTAAATCTTCGAGTAGTTGCTGAGATACTCCGCCGTGTAGCGCGGGTCGTCCGACTGGAGCGCCGCCACCAGCAGGATGTCCGTCTGCGCCTTCTTGACCGTGATCCCTTGCCGGACGACCTCCTGCGGAAGCTGCGGCTGCGCCAGCGCCACCTGGTTCTGCACGTCCACCGCCGCCAGGTCCACGTTCCGCGAGATGTCGAAGTAGACCGACAGGTTCATCGTCCCGTCGCTCGAGTTCGACGACTTGAAGTAGAGCAGGCCGGCGAGGCCCGACAGCTGCTGCTCGATCGGCGCCGCGACCGCCTGGGCCACGTCTTCCGCCGTCGCCCCCGGATAGGTCGCGGTCACCTGCACCACGGGCGGCGTGATCTGGGGATAGCGGTTGAGCGGCAGCGTCACCAGCGCGAACAGGCCGAGCAGGACGATCACGATCGCCACGACCGCCGAGAAGATCGGCCGGCGGATGAAGAAGTACCGGATCGCCGGGGCGTCGCTCATCGCTTGTCCCGGATCGGCGGCGGGGCCGAGGGCGGCGCCACGGGGGCGCTGTCCGTTCGGGCCCGGAGGGTGGTGTCGGTTCCGGGGTCGTACGCCGTCGCGCGGACCGGCCGGCCGGCCGCGACTCGCTGGGTCCCGTCCACGACCACCCGATCCCCCGCCTTCAGGCCGCTTTCGATCAGCCACTGCGACCCGGCCCAGTCGCTCGCGACGACGTCCCGGGCCGAAACCGTGTCCCCCGCTCCCAGGAGGTAGACGAACGCTCCGTTGAGCCCCTGCTGCACCGCGCGTTGCGGCACCAGGATCGCCTCGCTGCGTCTGAGCCCGAGCAGATGCACCCGCATGAACTGGCCGGGCAGGAGGGTGTGCTGGGGGTTGGGAAACTCGGCGCGGAGCTGGAGAGCCCCGGTCGAGGGCTGGAGTGCCAGGTCGACGAAGTTGAGCTTGCCGGTGTAGGCGAACACGCTCCCGTCGGCCAGCGTGGCCTGCACGTCCAGCACCCCGGGCGGCACGATCAGTCGCTTGGCCGCGATGTCCCGCCGCCAGCGGAGCACCTCCTGGTCGGACGGGCTGAAGAACACGTAGATCGGGTCGACCTGCTCCACGGTGGTGAGCAGGTCGGTGGGGCCGGAGGCGAGAGCACCGAGCACCATGAGCGCCCGCCCGGCCCGGCCGCTGATCTCGGCTCGCACGAAAGTATCCTCGTAGCTCTTCTTGGCGGCGTCGACCGCGGCCTGCGCGTCCTGAACCTCGGCGTGGGCCTGCTCGACGGCCGTGCGCGCATCGTCCACGTCCTTTTGCGCCACGGCCCGCTCGACCAGGAGCGGCTCGAGCCGCGAGAGGTTGCGCTCGGCATTCGTCAGCGTTGCCCGGCTCTGCGCCAGACGGGCCCGCGCGCTCTGGTAGTTGGCTTCGTAGGTGCGCGGGTCGATCCGGAAGAGCACCGTGCCCTTCTTCACGTCGGTGCCCTCGACGTAGGGTCGCGCCACGATCACCCCCGACACCTGCGCCCGCACCTCGACCCGCTTCGACGCCTCGGCCTGGGCGACCCACTCGAACTTGGCGGGCACCTCCTGCGGCTCGACCGTCACCACCGTGACCTGCGGGGGCGGGGGCGCGGCGGGAGAGGCCTTCTGGCACGCAGCCAGCACGAACAGCCACGCGACCCGCCTCAGGGTTGTCACCATGGTCTCCGATTCACGAGGTCGAGCCTTCGAGATGGACGGAATGGGCCGGCCACTGAGGAGAGAGTGAATGCGCCTCATCGGCAGGAAGAAAAGCTGGATAAGGGTTGTGAACGCGGGCGCCGGGCACAAGAGCCCGGCCGTTACATCGGGATGCAGCGTGCTACGTCGTTCGTGAACCCGTGAGCCCTCACGGGCCCCGCAGGGAGCTGACGGACGGCCGGGTGACGTACCAGGAGAGGTGCCCGCCGTAAGGCACTCCGGCTCCGTGGTTTGGTTCAAGGTACTGCTTTTGGCAGTGAGCATATGCTCACATGCAGAGATTAGAATGCGAGCGCTCACTATTATTTGGCTGGCCCGGCAAGTGTACTTTTCACTACAAAGCGGCGCAAAGTTGTGCGTTAAGTTGTTGTTGAAAAAGATTTTACACTATTGTGGGCTACCGCTTCCAGGTCACCCTCCCTACCTTGAGCCTATGCCGATGCATCGACTCGTCGGCCATCACGAAGCCCGGCAGCGGCTCGCGCGCTCGGTGCGGTCCGACCGATTGCCCCAGGTCCTCGTGGTGGTCGGACCGGCAGGGGTGGGCAAGCAGCGATTGGCCCTCTGGTTGGCTCAGCAGCTCCTCTGCGAGCAGCCCGACGCGGAGCCCTGCGGCCGCTGCCAGTCCTGCCGGCAGGTGGAGGGTCTGGTACATCCGGACGTGCATTGGTTCGTGCCGATCGCCCGGCCGAAGGCGACCGATGCGGACAAACAGGTCGAGGAAGCAGCGGAGGCTCTGGCCCAGGCCATGGAAGAACGGCGGGCGCGGAGCCTGTATGTGGCCCCGGACGGGATGGCGAGCCACGGAATGGCGAGCGTCAGACTGCTCCGGCGACGGGCCGCGCTCACACCGGTCTCGGGAAAGCGGAAGGTCTTCATCCTCGCCGAGGCGGACCGCCTCGTGCCCCAGGAGTCGAGCCCGGACGCGGCGAACGCGCTGCTCAAGCTGCTGGAGGAGCCGCCCGCGGATAGCGTGTTCGTGCTCACGACGGTCGATGCGCGGCGCCTCCTGCCGACCATCCGGTCGCGGGCGGTGGTGCTCCGCCTCGGCCGGCTGAGCGACGAGGAGATCGCCGAGGTGCTGCGGAGCGCCGGAGCCGCCGCGGAGGCGCTGCAAGTTCCCGCGGCGGCGGCCGGTGGTTCGGTGGGGGCGGCCCTCGCAACTGGCGAGGTGGGCGGCGCGGCCTACGACGCCGCGCGGGAGATGCTCGAGGCGATTCTGGAGGGCCGGGCGGGCGTGCCCGCCCGTATGGAGCGGGCGCTGCGGCAGACCCCATGGGCCGCCCGGGGAGAGTTCACCGCCATGTTGGACGCGTTGGCGGACACTCTGGGAGACGCCGCACGCGCCGCCCTGGGCGAGCAGCCCCGCCGCACGCTGCCCGACAGCCTCCGGAGCCGCCGCGACCCGGCGGCACTGATCCGGGCGATCGACCGGGTGGCCGATGCCCGGGAAGCGGCGGCCGGCAACGTCAACCCGCAGCTGCTCCTCGCGACCCTCGGCGAGGACCTGGCGGAGGTCCTGTGAAGCTGTCGCACTTGGACGAGGCCGGGCGCGCCCGGATGGTGGACGTCGGGGACAAGCCTGTGACGGAGCGCACGGCGGAGGCCGAGGGCACCGTCCGAATGTCCCCCGAGGCGTTCCAGTTGGTGGCGGCCAACGCCGTCGAGAAGGGGGACGTCCTGACGCTGGCCGAGGTCGCGGGGACCATGGCCGCGAAGCGGACCGGGGAATTGATCCCGCTCTGCCACCCTCTGGGGCTCGACCACGTGGCGGTCGAAGCCTCGCTCGACGCCGGCCTCCCCGGCGTCAGGGTGAGGGCCACCGCGAAGGCCCGGGGACGAACCGGCGTGGAAATGGAGGCGCTCACGGCGGTCGCGGTGGCGTGCCTCACGGTATACGACATGGCGAAAGCACTCGACCGTGGAATGGTCGTTGACGACGTTCGGCTCGTGGCGAAGACCGGGGGAACCCGGGGTGACTGGCGCCGACCGGCAGACTGAAGTCGACCGGCTTCCCGTTCAAGGAGGACAGCGATGAGGGCACCAACCCGGAAGAAACTCGCGAAGCAGCAGCGCACCGAGCGCCTGGTCTGGCGCGGGGCGCTGCTGCTCGCCGGAGCGATCGCGATCGGCGCTCTGGCCGGGTTGACCAGGCGGGTCCGTGCCTCGGAGACGCACCCCGCCGTCGACCCGCACCGGCTGGCGCGGCAGTTCGGCTCGCTCAACGAGGAGGTCGCAGCGGCGCAGGGCGAGACCGCGGTCGTGCAGCTCCAGTTGGACCGCGCCAACAACGTGATGGAGTACTCGACCAAGTATCAGATCCCCGCCGACGTGGCGGGGGCGATCTACGATATCGCACTGAGCGAAGGCATCGACCCGTCGCTCGGCTTCCGGCTGGTCAAGACCGAGAGCGACTTCAAGCGGACCGCCAGGAGCGCCGCCGGAGCCTTGGGGTATACCCAGCTCCAGCTCGCGACCGCGCGGTTCTATGACCGCAGCCTCACCGAGGAGAAGCTGCTCGACCGGGACACGAACCTGCGGCTTGGGTTCCGGTTCCTCAAGGACCTGATGGGGCAGTTCGACGGCAACATGCACCTCGCCCTGCTCGCCTATAACCGGGGGCCCGGCAAGGTGGCCGAGATCCTGGCTGAGGGCGGCGACCCGAAGAACGGGTACTCGGACGCGGTGTTGAAGGGGTACCGGCCGCCGCATACCGTCGCGGCGCAGCCGGTGCAGACGGGCTGGCGCTAGGCTGGAATCCTGAGCCGGGCGCCGCGCTTGAGCATGGCGTCCTCCGACAATCCGTTCGCTTTTCTCAGGGCCTGGATCGAGACACCATATCGTCTCGCCAGGCCCGCGAGCGTTTCCCCCGCCCGCACGACGTGAGTGTGCGCGGCGCCCAGCCTCGCGGCCTTCGGCCTGGCCGTCGCCTTCGCCCGGGCCGCGGCCTTCGACCTGACGCGGACCGCCACGTCGGACCGGGACACCCGGAGCCGCTGCCCCGACCGGATCGTCGTGCTCTTGCCCAGCCGGTTCCAGATCTGGAGCTGGTGCTGCGTGACGCCGTAGCGTCCCGCGATCAGCCCCAGCGTCTCCCCGCGGCGCACCCGATGGAACTCCGCGTCCGCCGGCTCGGGTGCGGCCAGCTGGCGCGCGACCTCCGCCGGCAGCGGCCCCGCCGTCGGGATGATGACCGTCTGGCCGGCCCGGAGCGCGCGACCGTGGAACCGGGGATTGGCCGCGATGATGTCGGACGCGCCGACGCCATACCGCTTCGCCAGCCCGCCGATCGTCTCGCCCCGCTGCGCGACGTGCTCCCGGTAGCTGACGCGCTGCCCCGCCGGCAGGTCGGCGTACGCCACCGCGGTGGCCTCGCCCAGACCGGGTGGCACCCGGATGACGCTGCGGGTGCCCGGCGGCGTCGCCAGCCGGAGATACTGCGGGTTGAGGTCGCGGATGGCGGCCAGCGTCGTGTCCGCCAGTCGCGCCACGACGTCCAGTCCCGTCTGGTCGGGCACGACGATCGAGTCGTACGCGACCGGCGTCTCCTGCGGGATCGCGGGGAACCCATAACGTTCCGGTTCCTTCGCGATCATGGCGGCCGCGATCAGCTTGGGCACGTAGTCCTTGGTCTCGCGCCGGAGCAGCTTGGTGTCGTACAGCCGGAAGAAGGTCGCATCCGACGGAATCGAGTCGTCGTCGTCGTCGGGCAGCCGGTTGATGCCCCGGGACACGCGGCCGGCCCCGGCGTTGTACGCCGCGGCGGCCAGGTAGTACGACCCGAACATGTTGGTCAGGTCCTTGAGGTGGCGCGCCGCCGCATCCGTGGCCTTGAAGGGATCCCGCCGGTCATCCACCCACCGGTCGATCCGCAGCCCGTAGAGCCGGGCCGTTCCCTTCATGAACTGCCACATGCCCACCGCCCGGGCCCGGCTCGTCGCGGTGTTGGAGAACCCGCTCTCGATGAGCGCCAGATAGACCAGGTCGCCCGGGAGCCCCTCGGCCTGGAGGCGCTGCCGGATCATCGGCTCGTACCGGGGCATCCGGTCGAGCCAGATGGCGAACCGGTCGCGAGCCGTCGTCTTGAAGAAGTCCAGGTAGTACTGGACCCGGCTGTGGCTGTTGAAGCGCTCGACGTTGATGTCGAACTTCGCCGAGGCGTTGGTGAGCGCCTTGGCGCCGCCCAGCCCCGGGCCCGCGTCGGGAATGGGGATGTCGTCGCGGTCGGTGGAGTCGGCGTGGAGGTTGGCCAGCGTCTCGAGCACGGCCTCGTCGGCCGCGGAGTCCGACGCCTGGCGAAGCTCCTCGGCCAGCTGCTGGTCCAGCGCCGAGTCGGTCATCGGCGCGGGCACGAGGGAAGGCTCGGGCTCGGTGCTTGGGGCCGGCGCCGGTTCCGCAGTGGCCACTGCGGGCTCGGGGCTTGGCGCCGGGACCTCCCGGGGAGCCGATTGGCCGGCGCACGCGGCCACGGCGGCGAGGGCGATGATGAGTCGGTACCGGGACATGGACGCACTCCCTCGTGCGCCGTCGACCTCCCGGCGCCGGTTCAGCCATGATCTTATGAGCCAGCCGGCCTGCCGTCCACCGAGCCGCGGCTTCTATTCGGTGTTTGTACGGCCCAAAGCGGCGTCTGCAATCCGCGGGGTCAGCGGCGATTTGACAGGGTGGGTCCCTGTCTACCGCATGAACAGCCGATTGCCCAGAAGCCGGTTGGTTGCGTTGAGAACCGCGAGAGCGGCGCCGCGGGCGGGGTCGGATTCGGTGAGGTACGAGCCCACGACCCGCTGGGCCCCTTGCTCGCCGTGAGTCGCAAGCGACACGATGACCACCGTGGCGTCGAATGCGCGGACCGCCTTGACCCCCAGGAGCTCGAAGCCCATGCCCCCGGCCACCGCCTGCCCCAGCGCGTTGACACAGGCCTGGGCCGCGCAGCGAAGCTCGCCCGCCTGGGAGGCCAGTCCCTCGCACTGCCCGGCGAACTGCTCCGACTCTCTCCACGTCAGCCCCACCCGCGCCCGGCACCGCCCGTTGGACAGGCGGTCGAGAACGAACTCGGCGAAGCGGAGTCGGTCGTGCTGGACCATCGGGGGAGACGCTGCCTCCGAAGCTTGGCCCGGGCTGGCGTAAGGGCTGTCGTTAGGGGTCGTACGGCCTCCACCGGTATGCGGTCGCCGCGGCAGGCAACCGCGCCGCGACGGCGGGAGAGGTGGCAAGGCCTATGCCACCAAGGCCGTTACGCGGTCTCGAACCGCACCTCGAGCTGGTGGTGTTCGGCAGGGCGCCGAACCACGTCGACTTCGAGCCGCGGCCGGCCGGCCGGATCCGCGTCCGCGCTGACGACGACGAGATGCCCGTCCGCCAGCTCGATCCGGAGCTGCCGCTGGTCGGAGCGCATGACCGCGTCGGTGACGGTCTTGCTGCGGAGGACGCTCAACGACTCGGCGATGCGCCGCAGCTCCTGCAGCGAGATCTGGGTCATGCGCGCTTGTCCGCGGAGGAAGGTCGGCCAAGTTGCAGACGCGCAGGGCGGAGGTCAAGGGGAGAGCAAACACCGGCGCCTCAAACGGCGACGGCCACCCGGAGAGGGTGGCCGTCGCCCGCGTGCCGTCCGACGTCGGGCTCAGTCTTCCACGATGATCAGGAACTTCGAGGGCGCCCAGAACTCCTCGGGCGACTCGATCTGGAGCTGGCCGCGCACCTTGCCGTCCTTCGTAACCGAGTTCGCTGCGAGGTACTCGGGGCTCTGGCGCGAGATGATCTTGTAGTTCTTGTCCTCTTTGGGGAGGGCGATCGTCAGATCCTGCGTCTTGTCGATCCGGGTGAACTGGGCCGGGTCGAGGTTGCGCGCGGGCACGAGGTGGGTGCCGCCGAAGAAGAGGAACTTCGACCCCTCCTTGGCCAGGACGCCCTTCTCCATCAGCTCCTTCTTGGTGCCCACCGCATAGTACACCGTGTTCTTGTAGGTCGTGAGCTGCGAGACCGTGTCGGTCAGCGCGACCTTGTCGGCGGTCAGCTGCTGGTTCTGGGCGGACATCGTGTCCACCTTGCTGTTGAGCGACGCGATCTCGACCTTCTGGCTGTCGATGACCGCGGTGTACTCCTGCTCCTGCCGCTCCGCCGTGGCCTTGAGGTCGGCGATCGTCTGCTTGGCCGACTCCAGCTGGGCCAGGAGCCGCTGGTTGCGGCCGGCCGACTTCTTGAGCCGCGCGGTCGTGGCGTCGAGCTTCTCCTGGCTCTCGTTCAGCCGCGCGATGACTTCCTTGATCCGGCCGAGCACGGCCGTGCGCTCTTCCGCCGCGCCGGACGACGTCTTCTCGCTCGCGGGCACCGGGGAGACCCCGACGCTCTTCACCTGGGCCAGCTCGGTGTTGAGGTCGTTGACGAACTTCGTGGTCTCCAGCACCTCGTTGAGCAGGCTATCCTTCTCCGCGGCGGTTTGCTTCGCCTCGGCGAGAGCTGCGTTCAGCTTCTCACGGTCCGCGCAGCCGGTGGAGCCGGCGGCGAGCATGACCGGCAGAAGAAGCCAAGCGAATCTCCGCATACAACCCCCTTCGAATCGGAATGGACGCACCCGCGGTCGGTGATGGGAGCCGCGGCAAACCCCTAGTGGGCGGCCCGCTTGAGATCGAGCGGCCCGCCCCTGAGCACCCTCTGTACCATGACGGCGGGAAGTCTACATCCGTGGCCCGGCAAAGACCAGACGGACCGGCAACTCGCAGCTGGTCCATGACTTCGGTTCCAGCCGCAGCTGCCCCGGAAACCGGACGGGTCCGAGCCGCGAGCAGCCGCCGGAGGACAAATTGGCAGGCGGGCTGTCCCTCACTGCCCCGGTTGAGGACACCGCCGCCCCGAGCCCGTCTCATCCCCACTCCACCGCGTATGCCTCATCCGCCGCGATCACGCGGTGGCGGAACCTGCGGCATTCGCGGTCGAGCCGGCCACGGAGCCAGGCGCGGTCGGAGGCGGAGGGCTGGTTCAGGCGGAGGTTCCGGATGCGGAGCGGAGTGAGCTGGAGCCGGACCAGCCGGCCGGCAGGGACTTCCAGGGTGACGAAATACAGCAGCACCAGGTCGTCCCGAAACTCCTCGTTGCCGGGAATCCCTTCGTAGTCGTTCAGCAGATCGCCGCAGCCGTAGAGAATGGGCCGCTCCCGGTAGATCTCGATCGCCTTCGGATGATGCGACGAGTGTCCGTGGACGGCGTCGACCCCGGCCCGTTCGATGAGCCGGTGAGCGAAGCGCCGGTGGGCCGCCGGGATGTCGTATCCCCAATTGCCGCCCCAGTGGACGGACGCCACGACCACGTCCCCCGGCCGCTTGGTCGCCCGCACGAGACCGGCGATGCGCTCTACCGTTCTCCCGGAGAAATCCGGAAGGAGGTGCACGCCTGCCGCA
>Ga0187822_10000103_pt1 | contig 14244 bp, 14 predicted proteins | sample NC_wetland_sal_i_18_FD_132967 | JGI IMG/M metagenome (GOLD analysis project Ga0187822, IMG submission 132967) | Wetland sediment microbial communities from Neuse River Estuary, North Carolina, USA - SourceSoil_2 | ecosystem: Environmental > Aquatic > Freshwater > Wetlands > Sediment | place...
CCGCGACCGCCGCCGCCGCAACCCCGGCCCAGGGACCCCCGCTCGCCCCGAGCGCGGAGGCGAGCGCGCCCGCGAGCATCGCGCCCTCGAGCCCGAGATTGATCACCCCGGCGCGCTCGGTGACCGTCTCGCCGATCGCCGCGAAGAGCAGCGGCGTCGCCACCCGCACGGAGGCGGCCAGGAATCCGGCCAGGGCCCCGGCCTCGACGCCCGGGCTCATGCCGGGTCCGCCTCCGCGTCGGGCAGTGCCACGCTGGTGCGGGCGCGTCGCCCCGTCGCCTCGGCCAGGAGCAGGACGAGGATGATCACGCCCTCGACCACGTACACCGCGACTGCCGGAATGCCTGCTTCCCGCTGCATCGCCTGCGCTCCGGCCTCGAGCGCGCCGAAGACGATGCCGGTGAGCACGATGGCCAGCGGCCGAAGCCTCGCCAGCAGCGCCACCGCGATGGCGGTGAAGCCGTACCCGGGCGACAGGTTCTGGAAGAGAGCATAGGAGACGCCCCCCACCTCGATGCCCCCGGCGAGCCCCGCGATCGCGCCGGACCAGAGCAGGGCGAGAGCCGTTACCCGGCCGATGTCGATGCGGCCGCTCACGCGGGCGGCCCGCGGCCCGGTGCCCGTCGCGAGCAGCTCGAAGCCCCACACCGTGCGCCGGAACACGTACCACACCACCACCGCAAGCGCGATTCCGGCCAGAAAGCCCATGTGGAGCCGGGTGCCGGGAAGCAGGGGGAGCCGGGCGGCGGCCGCGATCGGATCGCTCTGGGGATAGATGTGCTTGGCCTCCTGGAGGGGTCCCTGCACCATCCAGCTCACCAGGGATTCTGCGACGAAGTTGAGGAGCAGCGTGCTGATCACCTCCAGCACGCCGAACCGGAGCCGAAGCCATGCGGGCAGCGCCACCCAGAGCGCACCGGCCGCGCCGGCCGCGAGCCAGACCGCAGGAATGGCGACGACGGCGCTCGAGCCGCCCAGGTGAAGGCCGGCCCAGGTCGCCGCGATCGCGCCGGCATAGAACTGCCCTTCCGCCCCGATGTTTAGGGCGTTCGCCCTGAACGCGACCGCGATGCCAAGCCCGATGACGATCAACGGCACCGCCCGCACCAGCGTCGCGGAGGTGAAGGCATACCAGGACCCGAACGCTCCCTGCCACAAGGCGGCCAGGGCCGCGGCGGCGTCGAACCCCGCGGCCCAGAGCCCGGCGGCCAGCAGTAGAAGTCCGATCGCAAGCGCGGCCGCCCCTGCCCGGAGGCCCGACCCCGTTCCGTTCATGGCCTGCCGCCTGGCTGACCACCCAGCATCATTGCCCCGAGCTCCGCCTTTCCGGCCCCCGCCCGCGCGGCCGTGACCGTGCCTTTGGCCACGACGATGGCGCGGTCGGCCCGCTCCAGGACTTCGTCCAGATCGCTCGAATACACCAGCACCGCTGCGCCCGCAGTCGCGGCCGCGGCGAGACGCTGCCAGACGTCGTCGGCCGCGTGGATGTCGAGCCCGCGGGTCGGGTTCTCCGCCACGACGACGCGGGGCGCGAGCTCGAGCGCCCGGGCGATCATCAGCTTCTGCTGGTTGCCGCCGCTCAACGCGCCGGCCGGCGCATCGGGGCCGGAGGCGCGGATCCCGAACTGCCGGATGAGGAAGGACGTCCGCTCCCGCGCGGCCTTCCAGTCGAGCCGGCCCCGGTGCACCCAGGCCGCGCCCCGCCCGAGACCCAGCACCACGTTGTCCGTGAGAGCCAGCTCGCCGATCAGTCCTTCCGTGGTGCGGTCCTCGGGCACGAAGGCGACGGGGGCCGCGACCTCGAGCCGGCCGCGCAGCGGCCGGGCGAGCCCGGCGATCGTGCGAAGGAGCTCGCGCTGGCCGCTGCCTTCCACGCCCGCCACGCCGACCAGCTCGCCGGCCGCGACCGTCAGGGAGGCGCCTCTGAGCGCGAGTCCCCGCCCGTCCTCCCGCGGCAGATCGAGCATCTCGCAACGGATCAGGCTCGCGCGCTCGACGCGCTCGGCGGGGCGAGGGCCCCCATGAACCGGCGCGCCCGAGCCGATCATGGCCCGGGCCAGCGAGTCCGGCGTCTGTGCCGAGGCCGGCCCGGTCAGGGTCACGCGCCCCGCACGGAGCGCCGTCACCCGGTCCGCCGCCCGCAGGGCTTCGTCCAGCTTGTGAGTGATGAGCACGGCCGCCCCTCCCCCGGCCGCGAACTCACGCACGACCCGGAGAAGCTCCTCCGCGTCCGAGGGCGCAAGCACCGCAGTCGGCTCGTCGAGAAGCAGGATCGTGGCGTCCGCCGCCAGCGCCTTCAGGATCTCGAGCCGTTGCTTGGCCGCGACCGTCAGAGTCCCGGCCCGCGCGTCCGGATCGAGGGCCAAGCCCACCCGCCCCATGAGATCGAGCACGCGCTGGCGCAGCTCCTTCGGCCGCACGGACCAGCCGGCAGAGAGGGCGATGTTCTCGGCGACGGTGAACGCGGGGATCGAGGTGAAGTGCTGGTGGACCATGCCAAGCCCCAGTCGGCGCGCGTCACGGGGAGAGCGCGGAAGGACGGTCCGACCCCGAACCGCCATCGCGCCGGCGTCGGGGCGCACGAGGCCATACGCGACGTGCATGAGCGTCGATTTCCCGGCGCCGTTCTCCCCGAGCAGTGCGTGGACTTCGCCGGGGGCCAGCGTGAAATCGGCCCCGCGCAGCGCCTGCACGGGGCCGAACCGCTTCACGATGCCATGGAGCTCGAGGGCCGGCGTCGTCACAAACCGGTTGGGTGCCGGTGGAACTCCCACGGGAGGCCGAACTCGGCGTGTATCCGGCGGGCCAGGGCCTGCACTCCAACCTGCTCCGTGGCGTAGTGACCGGCATAGATCACGTTCACGCCCCACTCCATCGCGTCGAAGTAGGTGTGGTGGGCCCCTTCACCCGTGATGAACGTGTCGAGGCCGGCGTCGCGCGCCGCAGCGATCATCGAGCCCGCCGCGCCGGTCACTATTCCTATCCGGCGCACCCGCTCCGGTCCGCCGGGGATGAGCTGGGCGCTGGTGTCGAGGTCGGCTTCGAGCGCCGCCACGAGGCGGCTCCGATCGGCCAGGGCGGGAGGCGCCGCACCATGGACCCCGATGGGCACTCCCCGGTAGTGCCCGAACCAGCCCTCGACCGGCAGCCCGAGGCGCCGGGCGAGCTCCACGTTGTTGCCCACTTCGGGGTGGACGTCGAGCGGGATATGGGCGGCGTAGAGCGCGGCGTCGCGGTCGAGTAGTGCCCTGATGCGTCGGAAGCGCCGCCCGGTGAGCGCCACGTTCCCGTCCCAGAAGAGGCCGTGGTGCACCAGGAGCAGGGGGCGCGCGCCGGTGCTGTCGCTTGCGGCGCCCAGTCCCTCGATCGTTTCGAGGGACGCGTCCACGGCCGCCACGACCCGATCCACCCACCCGCGGTTCTCGACCTCGAGCCCGTTCACCGCATTCGGCTCGTCCGGCACCTCGCCCACGCGGAGGAACGCGTCGAGGAACCGCACGACCTCCGCGAGGGCGATGGCCGTCACCGGGGCGACCCCGTCAGCCGCAGAGTACCCGCGGCGATCGAATCGGCGGCGGCCCGCACCCGGGCCATCAGCCCCGCGGGCAGGAGCTTTTCGAGGGCGGGGTTGGGCTCGTAACGTATGACTCCGCTCGCCAGGCCGAACGACTCGACCCGGGGGACGAACTTGCCCTCGCGCACCTCCCGCGCCACCAGGAGAAACGCTCGGGGCAGGTCGATGATCGCCGAGCCAAGCACCCGGTCCGGCGCGAGCCGCGTCTGATCGGAGTTCGCCCCGAAGGCGTATACCCCCGGCGTCTCCTTCACGGCTTGGAACAGGCCCAAGGCGGCGGCGTCGGCGTTGTGGTGGAGCATGTCAGCGCCAACCCGGATCAGGGCCAGCGCCGCCTCGCGGCCGGCCGCGGCGTCGTCGAAGCTGTTCAGGTAGATCTGCCGGGCCTCCACCTTCGGGTTCACCGCCTGCGCACCCCGAACCCATCCGTCGTAGGCCGCCTTGATGGGGGGCAGCTCGATGCCGCCCACGAACCCGATCACGTTCGACTTCGTCATCCCGCCAGCCACCATGCCGCACAGGTAGCTCGCCTCTTCCAGGCGGAAGATGAGGGGGGCGACGTTGCCGACCGCCCGTTCCCCTGACGTCACGATGATGACAGTCTTGGGATACTGTCGCGACACTCTCTCCGCGGCAGCCTGGAACTCGAAGCCGTGCGCAAAGACGAGATTGTACCCCTGCGCCGCGTAGGTCCGCAGCGCTTCCTCCTGCTCTCCTGGCGTCCGCGCCTCGACCTGGGAGACTGGGACTCCGAGTGAATCGCGGATCTCCAGCAGACCCCGGTATGCCCCGGAGTTCCAGGCGGCGTCCGCGATCGAGCCGGGCGTGATGAGGCCGACGCGCATCTCGCCTGTCGCAGTGCGCCCAGGTCGGCAACTGGACAAGAGCATAGCGACAGCAAGCGCGCAGTAACGCGGCAACATCAGGACAAGCTATTTCTGATCATTGGATTACGCGGCAGGCTGTGAATCACCCGCCACGTTGGCCCTCGGCGTCAGGCTGATCCTGGATCCGGACTTCGCCGGTCACCTTGCCGCCTTCCAGAACCGCGATTCTGGGCGTGATGATGTTTCCCGTGACCGAGGCAGTCGGCTGGAGCTCCACCCGTTCGGTGGCGTGTATCGACCCGGTGACGTCGCCGCCGACCACCGCCTCCTTGGTGTGGAGGTCGCCCTCCAGCAGGGCCCCCTGGCCGCTGAGCCCTTGGGTGCCCGCCCGCACGGTCCCGCGCACCCGGCCCTCGATGCGAACCACGCCCTCCGGCTCGAGGTCGCCTACCACCGTCATGTCTTTCGCAACGATCGAGAAGGGCATCTGGTCGGTGCGCCGGCGGCGCAGCTCGTTGCCGTGCTCATCACGGGCCGGACTCGCGAAAAGGCTCATTGTCTGCCCTCCTTGACCATGGTCAGGGGGTCGAGCGACGTCCCCTGCCGGCGGATCTCGAAGTGAAGGTGGGGGGCGCTCGACCGGCCGGTATTGCCGCTCAGCCCGATCACCTGGCCGGCGACCACCGAATCTCCCTGGGCGACCAGCCGGCGGGAAAGGTGGCCGTACATCGACTGGTAGCCATCGACGTGCTGGAGGAGAATGAACCAGCCGTACTCCGGGTCCTGTCCGGTCTGCGCGACGGTTCCGCCTCCCGCGGCCCGCACCACGCTCCCGGTCGGGACGGCGATGTCGATCCCGGGGTGCGCCTCGTCTCTGGCGCTGTCGCCCACCTGCCGTTGCGTCAGGAAGCCGGTGTCGTCGAGCGGCCAGTAGTGCGGCGGCGCGTTGCCGGCGACGAACCGCGGCGTCGCCGACCGCGGATAGGCGCGGATGGCAGGCGCGACGGGCAGCGTGGCCGCGTGGCGCAGCGGATCGGGCACGATGTCGGCCCCGATCATCTGGCGCACCTGGGCGTAGCGCTGCTCCAGGCTGTCCACGGCCGCGCTCAACGTCACGATCTTCGCGTTCTCCGCCTGGAGGCGGGCCACGTCGCGCTGCAGGCCGGGGACCCGCGCGGCGGCGCGGGTGACGGGTCCGTAGAAGGCCAGCAACGCCAGGATCAGCACGCCCGCGACCACGCCTCCCGCCGCCGCGGCCCGCACGGCCCACACCGGAACGCGGAACGTGCGCGACTCGAGCGCGCCGTCCCGCTGCACCATGACGGTGTAGGCGCGCGCGCCCGGCTTCATCCCGCGAACGGCTCGCCCAGGATCAGCTCCAGCAGGCGGGCGAGATCGTCGTTGGAGTAGTAGTTGATCGCGAGGACGCCGCGGCCCCGGCGGCCCGCGTGGATCCGGACGTCGGTGCCCAGCCGGCGGCGGAGCGCCTCTTCGACCCGACGGCCCTCCGGCGTGAGCGGCCGGGGCTCCCGCCGCCGGTTCCGTCCCTCGCCGCGCACCCGGGTCTCGACCTCGCGCACCGACCATCCGTCGGCCACGGCGCGCCGGGCGAGGCGCGCGACGGCCTCGGGTTGCTCGAGCGCGAGGAGCGCTCGCGCATGTCCTTCGGACAGCTTCCCCTCGTGCACCATGGCCCGGACCTCGTCCGGGAGCCTGAGGAGACGGAGGAGGTTGGCCACGGTCGTCCGGTGGCGGCCGACCACGCGGGCCACTTCCAGCTGCGACAGCGAAAACTCCTCCATCAGCCGGTGGTACCCCTGGGCTTCGTCGATCGGCGAGAGGTCGTCTCGCTGGAGGTTCTCGACCAGGGCCAGCGTCAGCAGCGTCTGGTCGTCCACGTCCCGCACGACAGCCGGGACCGTGGCCCAACCGAGTCGCTGCACGGCGCGCCAGCGCCGCTCGCCGGCGATGAGCTCGTAGCCGCCGTTCCTCGGACGGACTACGACCGGTTGCAGCAGGCCGGATGCTTCGATGGAGGCGGTGAGCTCCGTCAGGGCCGGCTCATCCAGCCGCGTCCGCGGCTGAAAGGGATTGGGCCGGATCGCCGTGACGGCCAGCTCGCGGAGCGCCCCGCTGGCCTCCGCCTGCTCGCGAGTGATCGGACCCAGGAGCGCTTCGAGTCCTCGGCCCAGCCGCTTCGTTTCCGTCATGGGATCACCTCGGGGACTGGCGGCGCCGGCTCGGGCACCGGCGGGGTCTCGAGACGGTGCAGCAGCTCCTGCGCGACCGCCAGGTAGCTCTTCGCCCCGACCGACTGGACATCATAGAGCAGGATCGGCTTCCCGAAGCTGGGCGCCTCGGCGAGCCGGACGTTCCTCGGCACGGGCGTGCGGAACACCTTCGCGCCGAAGTACTCCTTCGCGTCCTCCGCGACCTGGCGGCAGAGATTGAGGCGCGAGTCGTACATCGTGAGCAGCACGCCGTCGATCGCGAGCGGAGGATTGAAATTCTGCTGGACCAGCCGGACGGTGTTCAGCAGCTGCGAGATCCCTTCGAGAGCGTAATACTCGCACTGGATCGGGATGAGCACGCCGTCGGAGGCGGTGAGCACGTTCAGAGTGATGAGGCCGAGCGAGGGCGGACAGTCGATGATGACGACGTCGTACGAGCCCCGGATGGGGTCGAGCGCGGTCCGCAGGGCGAGTTCCCGCCCCGGGCGGTTGACCAGCTCGAGCTCCGCGCCGACGAGATCCTGGGTGGCCGGCAGCACGTCGAGGTGCGGCAGCGCGTCGTGGTGGACAATGGCGTCGGCCGCGGGGCGACTATCGACCATGGCGTCATAGAGGGAGAAACGGATCGAGCCTTTTTGAATGCCGACTCCACTTGTCGCATTTCCTTGGGGGTCGGCATCGACGAGCAGCGTCTTCCGCTCCGCGATCGCGAGGGAGGCGGCGAGGTTGACGGCGGTAGTGGTCTTTCCGACGCCGCCCTTCTGGTTTGCGATCGAGATGACCCTAGCCACGATACTTAGCTTAAGCTCTTGTATTGTAAAGGATTACCTACACTACGCTGGAATGTGACTGGCGCCAGCCACGCCGCCGGGAAGGCGCGAAAGGAAATATAGGAGCGACACATCGATAGGCAATGACGCCGAGGCACCAGCAGCCGCCACACCATTGGGGTCCCGCAGTCCAAATCAGCTGGCGATTCAGAGGAAGTTGGGCCGGGAGCCGTGCTGGCAGAGCAAGGGTGGGGTGATCGACGGAATTAGACCGTCGAGCCGGCGCTCTCGCGCGCCGGGCCGGGAGAGAGGGGGTGTTTCACGTGAAACAGACTCTTGTCTAGTTCTCCGTTTCACGTGAAACGGCGGCCTCGCTCTGGAGCCGAAGCACCGCGATCACGAGGTTCTGGAGATCGCTCGGAGAGACGCCCGGGATCCGGCCTGCCTGGCCGATCGTCGCCGGGCGGGCGGCGGAAAGCTTCTCCCTGGCCTCGTACGAGATCGTCGCGAGCTCGTGGTACGCGATCGCGGCTGGCAGGCGGAACCCATCCAGCTCGGCCAGCCGCTCGGCTGCCTCGCGCTCCCGCTCGAGGTAGCCCGAGTATTTGAGTTCCACTTCAGGCGACCGGCACGCCTCGTCCGTAACCCCGGGAACCCCGGCTGCCCGGAGAAGGGCGGCGAGGGATACACCCGGCCGCCTGGCAAGGCCGGCGATTCGCTCGGGCGCAGAAATGCCGGCACCACCGGCTCGGAGCACCGGATTCGCCTCCGCCGGGCGGATCGCAGTCGCGGCAGCCGCCGAGGCCATCCGGTCCTCCTCGCCAAGGCGAGCCTGCGCCGCCCGACGCTCGTCGTCGGTAAGCAGCCGACGCCGCTCCGCAAGCGGCAACAGGCGCCTCAACGCGTTGTCCTGGCGAAGCAGCAGGCGGTATTCCGCCCGGGACGTGAACAGCCGGTACGGCTCATCTACGCCGCGGGTTACGAGATCATCAATCAGGATCCCGATGAAGGCCTCGTCTCTCCGCAACACCACCGGCTCACCGCCAAGCGCCCGGGCTGCCGCGTTCAGACCCGCCATCGCTCCCTGACCCGCCGCTTCTTCGTAGCCGGTCGTTCCGTTCACCTGCCCGGCGAGGAACAGCCCGGGGACCTGCTTCGCTTCGAGCGTGGGCTCGAGCTGCGTGGGCGGTATGTAGTCGTACTCGATTGCATAGCCTGGGCGGGTCATCTCCACCGCCTCCAGGCCCGGGACCGTTCGCAGCATCGCCAACTGCACGCCGCTTGGCAGGGAAGTCGAGAGCCCGTTCACATACATCTCGCGCGTCTCGAGACCTTCGGGCTCGAGGAAGATCTGGTGCCGTTCCGCATTCGGGAACTTCACGATCTTGTCCTCGATGGACGGGCAATACCGGGGACCGCGCCCGCTGATCGCCCCTCCGTAAAGGGCGGACTCCTCCAGATGCCGGGCAACGAGATCGCGCAGCCTGCCATCGGTCCAGGTAAGGTAGCAGGGGAGTTGCGCCGGATGCGCCGCCCGCTCGAACGAGGAAAACCAATAGGGATCGGGGTCACCGTCCTGGCGCTCAAGCCCCTCCAGGCGCGCCGTCCTGCCATCGATCCTCGGCGGTGTGCCCGTCTTGAAGCGTTGAAGGTTAACTCCAAGTATCACAAGTGCTTGCGAAGCATCATCTGAAGCGGCATCGCCGGCTCGACCACCCGGGATCCGGGTCGAGAGGCCAACGTGGATCTCACCCCGGAGAAATGTGCCCGCCGTCAGCACAACCGCACGGGCTCGGTAACGCCGCCCGTCGGCGGTGACGACGCCGGTTGCAGCTCCGCCTTCCACCAGAAACCCGGACACCGTCCCCTGCGCGAACGCGAGCCCCGGGCGCTGCTCGAGCAGCATCCGCACGGCCCGGCGATAGAGGCCCCGGTCGCACTGCGCTCGCGGAGACCACACCGCGGGCCCCTTCGAGCGGTTCAGCATCCTGAACTGGATCCGTGCCAGATCCGTCGCGCGGCCCATCACGCCGCCCAACGCATCCACCTCGCGCACCACGGTGCCCTTGGCGATCCCACCGATGGCGGGATTGCACGACATCTGACCGATCGTTTCGAGATTCTGCGTGAGGAGGAGGGTACGAGCGCCCGCGCGCGCCGCGAGTGCGGCCGCCTCGGTGCCCGCGTGTCCGCCCCCAACGACGATCACATGGAAGTCCGTCATGGCCCGGACCGGTGGGGAGACTCAGCCGCCTACGGTACTCAGCGGTACGAGGGTCGCGACGTCGCCCGGCAGCACCACCACATGCTTCCGCGTCACGAGAACGCCGAACTTGAGCGTCCGGCGCAGAAACTCCTCCCTCGATGCGGCCGGATCGCTCCGATCGTGAACCGCCACATCGAGAAGGTGGACGCCGCTCTCGTCCTGCGTATCGAACCGGCCCACATAGGTAACGGGGCCCGTCGTGTCGAGCACCACGGTGATTCCGTGCAATGCCTGGTGCCCCGGATGGAACACGTGCCCGTTCACGTCACACCGCCGCGCCGCAGAACTTGTCGAACGCCGCCGTGAGGTTCGCGGCAACGGTCTGCGGTGCCTGCCCCTCGATCTGATGGCGGTGGATGAAGTGCACGACCTCGCCGTCCCGCAGGAGCGCCATCGACGGAGAGCTCGGCTGGTACTCGCCGAAGTACTGGCGCGCTCGCGCCGTGGCATCGACATCCTGCCCGGCGAACACCGTCACGACCTGCTGCGGCCGGATCGCGTGCTTGAGCGCATGCGCGAGCGCGGGCCGGGCATTGCCGGCGGCGCAGCCGCACACCGAATTGACGAAGACCAACATGGTTCCCTTCTGGTCCCCGAGGGCCTCGTCCACCTCGGCCACCGTCTTGAGCTCTCTCGCACCCATCCGCACCATCTCATCCCGCATGGGCGCGACCAGCCTTGGATCGTAGGGCATATCCTGGAACTCCTTGGGTCTCTGTTTGCTGAGTCAGTGAATCGTGAACGGCGGGCGATCGCGGCGGACCCGCGCACTCTTCACGCTTCACTCCGTCGATACCTGCTCCGCCCGCTCCAGCGCCGCCTTTAGCGCGTGCCACGGCAGGGTGGCGCACTTCACCCGCAGCGGAAAGGCCGAGATCCCGGAGAAAACGGCGAGCTTGCCGAGCTCGCCGCCCTGCGCATCACCCCCCCGGCCGGTCACCACCCCGCGAAAGCGGTCGAACAGGCGGTCCACCTCCGCCCGCGTCTTCCCCTTCACCGCCCCCGTCATGAGGGACGCCGAAGCCTTGGAGATCGCGCACCCCGAGCCATGGAAGCTCACGTCCGTGATCACGTCACCGTCCAGCTTGAGCCAGACCGTGATCTGGTCGCCGCAGAGCGGGTTCCGTCCCTCTGCGTGCCGATCGGCATCCTCCATGCGGCGGAAGTTGCGAGGCGATCGGTTGTGCTCCAGGATCACATCCTGGTAGAGCGCGCTCAGCTCCGTCATCGCCCGAATACCCGCCTGACCTGCTTCAGGCCGTCGACGAGAGCATCCACCTCGGTGCGCGTGTTGTAGAGCGCGAAGGACGCCCGCGCCGTCGCCGCGACGCCGTACCGCTCCATAACCGGCTGCGCGCAATGATGGCCGGCCCGGATCGCGACGCCCTCGAGATCCAGCACCTGGCCGATGTCGTGCGCGTGCACGCCGTCGAGCGCGAAGCTCAGAATGCTCGCGCGCTCGCGTGCGTTGCCGATCAGCGTCACGCCCGGCACCCGCCCTACCTCGGCGGTGGCGTAGCGCAGCAGGTCGTCCTCGTGCGCCGTCACCGCCCCCAGTCCGATGGCCGACAGCCAGTCGATCGCGGCGCCCAGGCCGATCGCTCCGGCGATGTGCGGGGTGCCGGCCTCGAACTTCGCCGGCACGGCCGCCCAAGTGGACCGCGCGAACGTGACCGACGAGATCATGTCGCCGCCGCCCTGCCACGGCGGCATCCGATCGAGCAGGCTCTCGCGACCGTAGAGCACGCCAATGCCCGTCGGCCCGAACAGCTTGTGACCCGAGAATACGAAGAAATCGCAGTCGAGCGCCTGCACGTCCACCGCGAGGTGCGGCGCGGACTGCGCGCCATCCACCAGCACCGGGATCCCCCGGCCGTGCGCGGCCGCGATGATCCGGCGGACCGGATTGACCGTGCCCAGCGCGTTCGACAGATGCACGACCGACACCAGCCGGGTCCGCTCGCCCAGCAGACGCTCGAAGGCGGCCAGGTCGAGCTCGCCGGCGTCGGTGAGCGGCACGACGCGCAGGACCGCTCCCGTCTGTTCGCCGAGCAGCTGCCAGGGAACGATGTTGGCGTGGTGCTCCATCCCGGTGATCAGGATCTCGTCCCCGGGCCGGACCACCAAGCGCGCGAAGCTCTGCGCCACCAGGTTGATCCCCTCGGTCGTGCCGCGGACGAAGACGATCTCGCGGGGCGACGCTGCGTTGAGAAACCGGGCCACCTTTCCGCGGGCGCCCTCGTAGGCGTCGGTGGCGAGCTGGCTGAGGTAGTGCACGCCCCGATGGATGTTTGCGTTCTCGGCGCTGTAATACCGGGTCAGCGAATCGATGACAGCCTGGGGCTTCTGGGTGGTCGCGGCGTTGTCCAGGTACACGAGCGGCCTGCCGTGGACCCGCGCGGCCAGAATGGGGAACTCGGCACGCACCCGCGCGACATCGAAGCCGGATGCGCCGGCGGCCGGCGAGCCGGACGCGACGACGGGGGCCGCTGGCATGGCCGAGGCCTACTCGACGTAGCCCAGCCGGGCGAGCACGAGGCGGTTCAGCTCCTCCCGAACCGGGGGCAGCGCGACCTCGTCCACGACCTCCGCGGCGAAGGCGTAGGTGAGAACTCTCCGGGCGGTCTCCGGTGGGATGCCCCGGCTCCGGAGGTAGAACAGGCCCTGCGGGTCGAGAAACCCGACCGTCGCGCCGTGGGTGCACTTCACGTCATCGGCGAAGATCTCGAGTTGCGGCTTGGTGTCCACCTTGGCGCCGGGCGAGAGCAGCAGGTTCCGGTTGGTCTGCTTGGCGTCCGTCTTCTGAGCCTCGGGCTTCACGAACACCTTGCCGTTGAACACCGCGCGGGAACGATCGTCGAGCACGCCCTTGTAGACCTCCCAGCTGTTGCAGTTGGGATGGTCGTGGTAGATGGCGGTGTGGTTGTCCACGACCTGCTCGCCCCGAGCGAGGTAGAGCCCGTACATGAGGGTCTCGATGCCCGGCGCGTTGAGGCGGACATGCAGGTTGTGCCGCGCGATGGCGCCGCCCATGGCCAGCGTGAACGACCGGTAGTGGCTGCCCCGGGCCTGATCCACGTGGGTGAGCCCAACGTGATACCCGCGCTCGCTCTCCCGCTGGATCCGCGTGTGCTCAGTCCAGGCGTTCTCTCCCGACACGACCTCGGTCACCGCGTTGGTCAGGTACGTCGCCCCCTCGGCCAGCGTCACGTAGCTCTCCACCACGGAGGCCCGGCCGTCGCGCTCGACGACCACCAGGTTCCGGGGATGTGCCACGGCGCCTGCCGCGTCGGGACTGGTCACGAACACCAAGTGCACCGGCTGCTCCAGCGTCGTTCCGGCCGGCACATGGACCAGCGCCCCGTCCCGCATGAAGGCGGTGTTGAGCGCAGCGAAGGGCGTTGTCTCCGGCGCCGCGTGCCGCGTCAGGTGGCGCTCCAGCAGCTCGCCGTCTCCGCGGAGCGCGGCGGCCAGGTTGCCGAGCCGCACGCCCGGCGGGAGCGCGGGCAGGACCGACAGCTCCGGGGCATACTTCCCGTTCACGAACACGAGCTGGGGCCACTCGGCATGGCCGAAGAGAAACGGCGCCAGCGCATCCCGGGTGACCTTCCCGGGGACCGCCGGCTGGAAGTCGGCCTGCGCGATCGGCCCGACGGGGGTGAATCGCCACTCCTCGTCCCGGGCGCTGGGGAAGCCGACCGCCGCGAAGCGGTCCATGGCGGCCCGCCGGAGGCCGGGCAGCCAGGCCGGCCCCTCCGAGCCCCCGTTGGCGGCGAAGGCCTCGAACTGGCGGACGTAGGTCTCGGTCACGCGACTCCCGCCTCTTCCTCAACCCAGTCGTAGCCCCGCGCCTCGAGCTCGACAGCCAGCTCCTTCCCTCCCGACTTCACGATCCGCCCGTTCACGAGGACGTGGACGACGTCCGGCACGATGTAGTTCAGCAGCCTCTGGTAGTGGGTGACCAGGATGAACGACCGCTCCGGGCTCCGGAGCCGGTTCACGCCTCCGGCCACGATGCGCAGAGCGTCGATGTCCAGTCCCGAGTCGGTTTCGTCGAGGATGGCGAGCTTGGGCTCCAAAACCGCGAGCTGGAGAATTTCGTTCCGCTTCTTCTCGCCGCCCGAGAAGCCGGCGTTCACCGCCCGGCTCATGATCTCCGGCCCCCACTCGACCACCTTGAGCTTCTGCTCGAGGATGTCGAGGAAATCCATGGGATCCACCTCGTCCAGGCCCTTCGCCTTCCGGAGCGAGTTGTACGCCGCGCGCAGGAAATAGGCGTTGGTCACGCCGGGGATTTCGACCGGGTACTGGAACGCGAGGAACACGCCGGCTTGCGCCCGCTCCTCCGGCTCCAGATCCAGCAGGTCCCGGCCCTCGAACAGCACCTGGCCGCCGGTCACCTCGTACGCGGGATGGCCGGCGAGCACCTGTGCCAACGTGCTCTTGCCCGACCCGTTCGGCCCCATGATGGCATGCACCTCGCCCTTGTTGACGGTGAGCGAGATGCCCCGCAGGATCTCCTTGTCACCCGCGGACGCCCGCAGGCCGATCACGTCTAGCACGACAATCTCTCCCG
>Ga0187822_10000104_pt1 | contig 14199 bp, 11 predicted proteins | sample NC_wetland_sal_i_18_FD_132967 | JGI IMG/M metagenome (GOLD analysis project Ga0187822, IMG submission 132967) | Wetland sediment microbial communities from Neuse River Estuary, North Carolina, USA - SourceSoil_2 | ecosystem: Environmental > Aquatic > Freshwater > Wetlands > Sediment | place...
ACTCGACTGACGGGGAGGTAAGAGGTGAGGGGTAAGAGGTGAGAGGTGAGAGGTAAGAGGTGAGATGGGCGACCTCTCACCTCTCACCTCTCACCTCTCACCTCATCCTCACCACCGTCCGCTGCTCTCCTGCCTTCAGGATCCCGTACACCGCCCCCTTGCCGCCGAATCCGGCCAGCGTGACGCCCGGCGGGAAGGTCACTGCCCGCTTCCACGCGCCGTCCGTTCCGTAGACGTCGTAGACGGCGTCGGCGTCCTCCTGCGCTGGGGAACGCCGGAGCCAGACCTCGCCCCCGGGACTGCCCATGCCGGTCTCGAAGGGCGGCTTGTTCTCGGCGAAGGGCCACTCGAGCGGCAGGGTGTCCGGCAGTCCCCGCCCCTTGCCCTGCTGCCGGATCTTCGCGATGACGCGTTGCCTGTCGGCGTCGGTGACCGGAACCGGCTTGAACTCGTGCGGCTTGCCCTGCACCCATACGCCGCCCGGCCCGCGCCAGTCCACGCGGTTCTCCCGGGCGCGCGCCACCCACAGGCGACCGTCGGGCAGCACCCCGAACACATCGTTGGGGCCGAAGATCTTCGCGACCTGCTGGACCTGCTCGCCGAACTTGGCGGCCCCGTACTCCGGAGCGGCCAGCTGGGCGACGGTATCCACCCGGCCGGTGGCCAGCTCGAAACGCAGCAGGCTCATGCTGTCCGGCCGCACCGGATGGCCCGGCTCGGCGCCTCCAAGAATTCCCTGGTAGTCGGTCTTGTAGCCGAACCCGTCCTGGTCGTAGGCCAGCACGGGCGTGGCGCCGCCCGCCGGCGGCAGAGGCAGTACCCGGATCGGCTGCCCCGATTCGGTCCAGAGCGTCGTCCTGACCGCGGCAAAGTCCACCAGGGCCAGGGTATCACCTGCGAGGTGGGCCACCCAGCCGGGGAACTTGTAGACCGAGGCCGCGGCGCCGTTGGGCAGCGTATCTACCCGGGTGCCGATCGTGTCCACCTTGCCGGTCCCCAAGTCGGCCCGGAGGAACAGCCGCTGCCGGGTATCCGCGAACGCGATCCGGCCGTCGCTGAGCTCCACCACGTTGCTCAACTGCGCGAACGTAGCCGGCAGCTTCGCCTCGATCTTCAGGTCCGGCCTGGCCGCGGCGCGGGAATCGGCACAGGCGGCCGCGGCGGCGATCAGCACGGGCCAGCACGACCTTACCACGTCCATCATGACGCTCCTTGGGGAACGAGTGGTGGCACGGCAATCTGGAAGATGTGCAGTCCGGCGCTGTCGGACTGGATCGCGAGCGCCGACCCCGCCGCCGCTGCCAAGATACGGCCGAAACCCCTGAGGCGGATCTCGCGGACCAGGCGGCCCTGCCGGTCCACGACGTGCCAGCTGCCCGAGGAATCGACGACCGACCGGCTCTTCTGGAGCCACACCATGCCGTCGGCCGAGGTGAAGGCGGCCTCGAAGGGCGGCTTCACCGGCGCGAAGGGAAGCTGCTCGGCCGTGCCGCGAAGCTCCGGCGGGAACGTACGAATGAACAGCTCGCGATCCGCCCGGGTGACCTCGAGCACGCGGTCGGGCAGCGGCGCGCCCTTGGTCCACCGACCTGCAGAGTCCCGCCAGTCCACCCGGTTCTCATACACCCGGGCCACCCAGAACGAGCCGTCCGGGAGCGCGCCCCATCGGTCCGCCCCGCTGAACACGCGCGGCTCGAACCGGCGCCCGGCGTCGCCCAGAACCTCGGCGATGTCGAGCGGAGCGAGCCGGGCCAGCGTGTCGACCCGCGAGAAGTCCGGCGTGGTCCGAACTACCGCCGCGGAGTCACGGTTGCCGCCGCCGTCGCGGCCGGCGGGCGCCGGCATCGGCACGTAGAACCGGCCGGCGTCGTCCCGCATTCGGGGGAGCGCGCCGCGGGTGATGTCCGGCGCCGGCACGCTGCGTCCGAGCCGGCCCTCCAGGCTCCAGACCGTGAGTCGGCGAAGTCCCCAGTCGGCCACCCAAAGGGAGTCGCCCGAGCGGAAGAGCGCGAACGGATTCTTGAGCTCCGTCGTCCCCGGCCCGCCGAGCGGAATGACCCGGTGGCCGGGGAAGTCCACGATCCCGACGACGCCGCTCCCCTCCGACACGATCGCCCAACGGCCCGTGCCGAGCCACACCGCACCGGCAGCGTCGTGGAACGGGGCCTGGAGACTGTCGGTCGGTGGGGCGAGGTCGAGCGGAGGAGCGGCCGGCTTGGGAGAGCCGCAGGCGGCGCACAGAAGCGCGACTCCCACGCCGCCCGCCCGCGCGACGATGGGACGTCGGGGGACCGGCATGGGCGGGAATGTAAGCGCCCCCTACGGCCTCCACCAATACGAGACCTTCACCAGGAAGACGTTGTTCGCCGCGGCGGAGAACAACCGTTCGAGCCCGCTGCCGACGCGGAACTCTCCGTCGGTAATCGTGTCCGAGCGGTTTTGCGTCCAGACGAGGAAGATCGTCGAGCCGGGGTGGTACTCCCACCGGAGCACCGCGTTCCCGCGGAGCGATGCCAGCGAGAAGTCGGGGTTGTCGAACTCGAGCTGGGTCAGCCCCGCCGTGGCCGGTGTCACCACCAGGCGGGTGGTGTCGCCCGGGGCGGTCCGGGCGGGGCCGGTGGCGAGAAACTCGTAGCTGCTCGGCCGGGCCAGCTCCTTGTAGTTCCGGTACCGGCCCGAGGAGAGCAGCGGCTGCGCGTAGATCTCGAGGCTCAGGCGCGGGTTGAAGATCCAGTTGAGTCGCACGCTGGCCGAGAGCTGCATCTCCTGCAGCTCGGCGAAGAGATAGCGGTGGCCGAAGGTCGCGGTGGCCGCCGGATCGTCGAAGGTGTCGACATACTGGGCCGTGGTGTGGAGCTTGTCGAGCCGCGGCCCGACCTGAACCAGCGCGCGCGAGCTCGGGTGCCACTCGAGCGTCGGGGCGATCGACCAGCTGTGCTGGCGGTCGCGCGCGAACTCGTCGCCCTGGAGGCTGAGCCCGGCAATCCACCGGCGCCGCGGGTCCGACGTGAACGTCATGGACCAGTCCACACCCGGGGGATTGACGGTCAGCGGGCCGCCGCGTGTCCGGCGGGCGTTGAGGCTCTGCGGATCGTATTCCACCGACCACTGCCAGTGGGAGAAGTTGCGGAGGTCGAACATCCCCATGGCGAAGTAGCCCACGCCGGTGAGGTCGCCGCCGAAGTCCCAGGTGCGGAAGGTCGCCAGGTTGAGCTGCGCGCTCTGGAACAGCCGGCTGGGGCGGGTCCAGCGGCGGCCGGCCATGACGTGGGCGTTGACCTGATCCGCCCAGGTCTGGAAGCCGAGGTCGTTCACCTCGAAGCCGGGGTTGATCGCCCCGGCGGCCGCGTTGAACATCCAGTCGCCCTTCTGCTTGTTGAGCGTCACTCTGCCGGCCCAGCCCGAGAGCGCGGTGGCCCCGGAGTCCACCCGGAGGTAGCCGGCGTCGGGGCGCTGGAAGTAGTGGACCGAGCCCGTCTGGAGATCGGTCATCCGGCGAGCCGTGCCGGCCACCCGGCTGGCCCCGGTCCACCCGGTCAGCACCCAGACGCCGGCGCGGTCGAGCGTAATCCACCCGTCCACGCCGAGCCCGAACGCCGTTCGCGAGAGTTGGGTCCGGAGGCTGTCGTCGTCGAGCCGGCGCGCCGTGCCGGTGCCGATCACTCCGAAGCCGTACCGCCCCTGTCCGAGCTCCTTCTGCGCGCGGTAGACGCCGTACCAGGTCAGCGGCTCGACCTCGCTCCGCCACCGGACGGGCCCGAGCGCCAGGTCGGCGAACTCCCGGTTGGTGAGGGCATTGAGCGCGCCGAGGCTCCAGGTGCCCGCCTTGCCGCTCAGCTTGGCCGCGCCGAGGATGTGCGTTCCCGCGGGCTCGGAGGAGAAGTCGGCCGCGGGCAGCGTCAGCTGGGGCGCGCGGCCGATGCGGCGGGTGTACAGGAAATCCGCCCCGCCGCCCCAGTTGAAGCTCCAGAAGTCGTTTGCCCCGCCGGACCCGAAGTTGAAGATGCTGGCGCCCTCGATGAAGAAGGGGCGCTTCTCGGGGTAAAAGGTCTCGACGTCGGTGAGGTTGACCACGGCCGGATCCACCTCCACCTGGCCGAAGTCGGGATTCACCGTGCCGTCGAGCGTGAGATTGCCGCCGATGCCGACCTTCGCGTCGAGGCCGGCGCCCGGCCGGGCCCGTGGCCCGGTGATGAACGGGTCGCCCGGCTCGTGGTCGAGGAACTCGGCCCGGCCGGTGACGTATGGCATCACCTCGATGCGGGGGCGGGGCGACACCCGCTCGATGCCTACCAGGTCCACGAAGCGGGAGACGAAGCCGCTGCCGTTCGTGGGCCGCACGACGAGGTAATCCTGCTCGTTCCGCCGCGCGATCTCCCGCTCGAAGTTGACGCCCCACACGTAGACGTCCTTCCGCTGGAAGCGCAGCTGGGAATACGGGATTCGGAGCTCGGCCGTCCAGCCGAGCGAATCGCGGGCCGCCCGGCCCTCCCACACCCCGTCCCAGGTGTCGTCGTTCCAGTCGTCGTTGTAGAGCGTGCCGTCGTACAGGGTGCCCGCGGCGTTGATACCGAAGTAGAAGCCGGACCGGTGGTCGTGGTAGGGATCGAGGAACACCAGGAACCGGTCCGCGCTCACGGTGCGGTCCCGGCGGGCGAGCACCGCCGTCACGGAGTCCGGGGCGGCGTCGTAGAGGCGCGCGGCGACGTAGACGGCATCGTCGTCGAAGAGCACGCGGATCTCGGTGCGCTCCGAGGGCGCCGCGCCCTCCCGCGGCATCCGCTGAGTGAGGCCGCCGATCGGCAGGGCCGCGGACCAGGCGGGCTCGTCGGGCCGGCCGTCGATGCTGATCGGCCCGCTCGCCCGCACCGCGCGCACCGCGGCCGCGGCGCCGCCCGCGGCCGTCCCGGGGCGTGGTTGGGGATGGCCCACGGCCGTGTCGAGCTGGACGGCCGGGACCGCGAGCGCGAGCAGGAGCAGGTTCGGCAGCATGTGCCGGCTTAGACAGGATGGCGCGGAGAACCGTTGCCGTGCCGATCCCGGTTCACTGCTCGAGAATCTGCTGGAGCACGTCCGCCACCCGCGGATCGTCCATCTGCCCGAGCCAGAAGAGCGCTTTCTTCCGGAGCTCGCGGTCGGGGTCGGCCTTCGCGATCTCGAACAGCTTGTCCGCCGCGGCCTTGTCGCCCCGCTGCGAGAGGACGAAAACGAGCTGCTCCCGCATGGCGCGGTCCTGGCTCGACGCGTAGAGCGCGGCGAACTCGCTCGTCGGTACCTCGCACTGCTCGGCCCAGAACAGCGCCTGCTTGCGGAGCTCGGGGCTTTCCTGGGGGTTCCGGGCCACCTGCACCAGCCAGCGGCCGCCCTCCTGAGTGTCCATCTGGGAGATCGACAGCAGGACCTGCTTCTTGAGCTCCACGCCCTGCAGCCGCCCGTACAACTGTTCCAGGAAGGCCTCGTTGTCCGGCGCGCCGGTCTGGCTCAGCCAGAAGATGGCTTTCCCCCGCGCGTCCTCGGGCACGTCGGTCCGCAGGGCGTAGGCCCGGAGCGCCTGGTTCGCGCGGGGGCCTCCCTGCTGCGACAACGCGAAAACCGCCTTCTCCCGGATGTCGGGATCGGTCGTCGTCCGCAGAATGGAATCGAGCGCCGCCACGGAGCGCTCGGTGCCGGCCTGCGCGAGCCAGAAGACCGCCTGCTCCCGGACCTCGGCATCGGGGTCACTGCGCGCCGCCTCCAGCAGCATTTCCTCGGCCCCTTCCGGCTGCAGCTGCGGGACCAGGAACACCGCCTTCCGCCGCAGGCAGACCGAGCCGGGGTCGCGCCGGCTGAGCACCTTGCGGAGGATCGGCGCGGCCCGCTCCGGGTCCATCTGCTGGAGGGCGTTGAGCGCGGCGACCTTGATGTCGGCGTCGCCGTCGTCGTCGCTCTCACACCCGCTGTCGCGGGCCACGACCACGACGCGAGCGGGCGATTCGAGAGGGCTCGGCGGCCCGGGCGGCGCCGGCGGGGCCGGAGGGGCGGGCGGGGCCGCGATCAGGGCGGCCTCGGCCGCGATGGCCGCGGCCGCATCGGGATCGCCTCGGCGCGCCAACTCCCCCTGGATCCGGCGCTCGAGCGCGGCAGCGTCCCCCCGCGTCGCCGCCTTCGGGTATCGGTTCCGCTGGGCCCTGAGCGAGGCCAGCGCGCGGCGCAGGCTCGCGTCCCTTCCCTCCCGATACAATGCGAACGCCTGCCAGTAGAGCGCGTCCTGTGCGTACCGGGACTTCGCAAAACGGCTCTCGATGGCGGCGAACAGCTCCGACGCTCCCCGGTATTCGCGCCGAGCGAGCGCGGCCCGGGCCGCACGGTAAAGCGAGTCCGCCGGGTCGCCCTGCACCGTGGGCGCGGCGGGCACTTGATCCAGGCGGTCACCGCCGGCCCGAACCGGGGCGCGCCCCGATGCCGCCATCGCCGCCGTCGCCACGGCCGCCCACCACATCGCATGCCAGGACATCACAGCACTCCTTTCCGGAACGCCGCTCCGGTGCCGGCGGGTACGGCGGCCCGCAGCCGGACGAGCATCCCGTCCCGCTCCAGGCCGTCGGTGATGAGCTTGAGGTCCTCGCCCCGCCGCTCCGGCGCGAGCTGCGCGATCTCGGCGAGCACCAGCTCGAGGTCCTGCAGCAGGAACCTGAGCCGCGGATCGGCGGCCGCCGGGGAGTCGAGCAGGAGCCGGTTCGTAGCCAGGAGCTGGCGCGCCGTGGCCGGGGCCAGGCGCTCACGATGGCCCTCGCGGACGGAGGCCCGGAAGAGTGTGAGAAACGCTTCGGCCTGGCCGAGGTGCTCGGCGGCCGCCAGCCGATAGGCGGCGGCGTCTCTCCCAGGCGCCGCGGCGGCCGGGCTGGAGGCTTGGGGCGGAGGAGCGGGAGCCGCGGCGACCGGCGTTGGGTCGGCCCGGAGCGGCGGGCGCACGTGCACGCTCAGGCGCCCGATGCCCACGCCGAGCGCCAGCAACGCGGCGATGCCGGCGCCCCAGACGAGGAGGCGGGGAGAGCGGGCGGCCAGGCGGGCGGCGGGCGGATCCCCGGGCGCGGCGCCCGGCTCGGCGCTTCGCCGCAGCTGGATCCGCGTCCACAGCGCCTCCCGGGGCACCTCCGGCGGCTCGTGGTACGCGCGCGCGGCGTCTCGAAGCTCGGGATCGAGCGGCTCGTCGTCGTCGCCCGTCATGTCATCCTCTCGCGAAATCGGCCAGCGCGCGGCGCAGCTTGGCCCGAGCGCGGCTCAACTGAGCCTTCGAAGTGCCGGTCTGCACGCCGAGCGTGCGGCCGATCTCCTCGTGCGTGTACCCCTCGACGTCGTGCATCAGGAAGACCACGCGATATCCCTCGGGAAGGGCGTCGATGGCCCGCGCAAGCCGATCGCGGAGGTCCGGCTCCGCCGCCCGGTCCGGTGTGGCGGCGGCGGCCGCCTCGTCGAGCGCCACCTCGCGGGTCCTGAGCCGCTTCCCGCGCCGGAGCCCGTTGAGCGCCACGGAGACCGCGATCGAGCAGATCCAGGTGCCCAGGGCTGCCTCGCCGCGAAACTCGCCCAGCCGGCCGAACGCTCGGATAAAGGTTTCCTGGGTGTAGTCCTGAGCCTGGTCCGCGTCTCCGGCCAGGCGGTACACCAGCCGGTAGACCCGCTCCACGTGCGTGTCGTAGAGCTCACGCTCGGCGCTCGCATCGCCGGCCTGCACGCGGGAGATCAGGTGACGGTCGTCCACCGGGCTCCGGGGCGAGGGACGAGGGATTCGGTCCGGCGTCGGTCCTCTGACACCGGGCGTGACGAAAGGGTTGCGCTCCCTTACGGCGCGCAACCGTTTGGCGATTCACCGCATCTCTCGTGTGAGCCGGTTCCCGGCTGCGGGACTCGAGCGACGAGGAGAGACATGCCGACGGACGACGGCGACCAGCCGCCCACCTACCCGATCCTGGACGCCCAGGGCCGGCCCATCGGCCGGGTGCGCGGCGAGACCGGCGGGCCGCCGCTCGGTCGCGGTGCCGGCACGGTACTCCTGATCCGCGATGGCCGCACCCGTGCTCCGGCGGACTGCTTGGCGGGCACGCCCATCGGCTGCCGCGGCTGATTCGTCGCCCCGGTTTCAGCTGTATAACACGTGATCTGACAATTACTTAGATATCAGCACGGCGGTTGCGGGCAAACCGTCGCTCCGGGTATATTTATGTCTGGTCCCGGCCCGCTCGGCCGCCGCCCGCCCATTTCCTGGATCACGTCATGACCGCACCCAACTCGCGCGAACGGATCCTGCCTCGGCTCATCGAAGAGGAGATGCAGCAGTCGTTCATCAACTATTCGATGAGCGTCATCGTCTCGCGGGCGCTGCCCGATGTGCGAGACGGTCTCAAGCCGGTGCACCGGCGGATCCTTTACGCGATGAACGAGCTCGGCCTGGTGCCCGGGCGCCCGTACAAGAAGTCCGCGACGGTGGTGGGCGACGTACTCGGCAAGTACCACCCGCACGGCGACGGGAGCGTGTACGATGCGCTGGTGCGCATGGTGCAGGAGTTCTCGCTGCGCTATCCGCTGATCGACGGCCAGGGAAACTTCGGGTCGGTGGACGGGGACCCGGCCGCCGCCTACCGCTACACCGAGGCGCGGCTCACGCCGGTGTCGATCGCGATGCTGGAGGACATCGACAAGAACACGGTGGACCTCCAGGCCAACTTCGACGACCGGCTGCAGGAGCCGACCGTCCTTCCCTCCAAGATCCCCAACCTTCTCGTCAACGGCTCCAGCGGCATCGCGGTCGGGATGGCGACCAACATCCCGCCGCACAACCTGCGGGAGGTGGCGAAGGCCGTGGATCTGCTGATCGACCAGCCGGACGCCTCGATCGCGGATCTCCGGAAGGTGATCAAGGGGCCCGACTTCCCGACCGGCGCGTACATCTACGGCCGGGAGGGGATCAAGGAGGCGTACGAGACCGGCCGTGGCCGCGTGGTGATGCGCGCCCGGGCGCAGATCGAGGAGAAGGAGTCCAGCGGCCGCTACCAGATCGTCGTGACCGAAATCCCCTACCAGGTGAACAAGGAGAACCTGGTGAAGTCGATCGCCGAGCTCGCGGTCGAGAAGAAGGTCGAGGGGATCTCGGGGGTCAACGACGAGTCGGACAAGGACGGTATGCGGATCGTGATCGAGCTGAAGCGCGACGCGAACCCCAACGTCGTGCTCAATCAGCTCTACAAGCACACCGCGATGCAGTCCACCTTCGGCGTGATCATGCTCGCGCTCGATCACGGCGCGCCGAAGGTGATGGACCTCAAGCAGCTGCTGGAGCGGTTCGTCGAGCACCGGCACGACATCGTCGTGCGGCGAACCCGGTTCGACCTCGAGGCCGCCGAGGCCCGGGAGCACATTCTCGAGGGCCTCAAGATCGCCGTCGACAACATCGACGAGATCGTCGAGCTCATCAAGAAGTCCAAGGACGTCCCCGACGCCGATGCGCGGCTCCGCAAGCGCTTCGGGCTGTCCGAGAAGCAGAGCGACGCGATCCTCAACATGCGGCTCGCCAAGCTCACCGGACTCGAGATCGAGAAGCTGGAGGCCGAGCTGAAGGAGGTCCGGGCCACGATCAAGGAGCTCAAGGGCATCCTCGGGTCCAAGCCCAAGCGCATGGCGATTCTCAAGGCGGAGATGGCGGAGATCTCGGAGAAGTTCGGCGACGACCGCCGGACCGAGATCGTCGCGGACCAGGGCGAGTTCACGGTCGAGGACCTGATCGCCGAAGAGGACATGGTGATCACCATCTCCCATTCGAGCTATATCAAGCGGATCTCGGCCTCCACTTACCGGCGGCAGCGCCGCGGCGGACGCGGGCTGAACGGCGCCGACCTGAAGGAAGACGATTGGGTCGAGCACCTCTTCATCGCCAGTACCCACGATTACATCCTCTTCTTCACCGACAAGGGCCACGTCTACTGGCTCAAGGTCCACGAAATCCCGCAGGCGGGGCGCGCCGCACGGGGCAAGCCGATCGTGAACTGCATCGCGACCAAGCCCGACGAGCGGATCGCGGCGCTGGTGCGGGTGCGGGAGTTCTCGCCCGAGCAGTTCCTGATCTTCGCCACCCGTCAGGGCACGGTGAAGAAGACGGCGCTCTCCGAATACGGGAATGTGCGCGCCACCGGGATCCGGGCGATCAACATCGACGAGGGCGACAAGCTGATCGACGTGCAGATCTGCGACGCCACGAGCGACGTGGTCCTCGCGACCCGCGAAGGCATGAGCATCCGCTTCCACCAGGGCGACGTCCGCGACATGGGACGGGTCGCCACCGGGGTGAAGGGGATCGAGCTGGGGAAGGACGACGCGGTGATCGGTATGGTCGTCATCCGGCGGGACGCGACGCTCCTCGTGGTGAGCGGGAAGGGGTTCGGGAAGCGGAGTGAGCTGACCGAGTACCGGGTGCAGAAGCGCGGCGGCAAGGGCATCATCACGTTCAAGGTGACCGACAAGACCGGTCCCTGCGTCGCGCTCAAGGAGGTCCAGCCGGACGACGAATTGATGATGATCACGCGGCACGGGATCATCATCCGGGTGCCGGTCGACGGCATCCGGGTCATCGGCCGCAACACGCAGGGGGTCCGGGTGATGAACCTCGACGCCGGCGACACGGTCGTAGACGTGTCCCGCGTGGCCAAGGAGGACGAGAGCGGCAGCGACGAGGTGGCCGGCGAGGAGGTGCCGAGCGCCGAGGAGTGAGCCGGGCCGGGGGGCCGGACCGTCGCTCGCGGACATCCGGGACGCGGCCCGTACGCTCGACGGCGTGGCGGCTCGCACGCCGCTCGTCCGCGTGCCCGGGCCCGAGGGATGCTCGTTCCTCCTCAAGTGCGAGCAGCTGCAGCCGGTCGGGGCGTTCAAGCTGCGCGGGGCCTACACGGCGGTGGCCCGCCTGGGCGACCGGCGCCGGGCCGGTGTGGTCACCTCGTCGAGCGGCAACCACGGCCTGGCTCTGGCCTGGAGCGCGCGCGCCTTCGGGGTCCGCGCGGTGGTGGTGATGCCGGAGACGGCGGCGGCGGTGAAGGTCGAAGCGGTCGAGCGCCACGGCGGGGAGGTCGTGTTCGCCGGCCGGATGCGGTCGCCGGAGCAGACGGAGCGGGCCGAAGCTCTCGCGCGCGACGAAGGGCTCGCCTTCGTCCCTCCGTTCGATCACCCGGACGTGATCACCGGGCAGGCGACCTGCGGGCTCGAGATCCTCGAGGACGCCCCCGACGTGACGACCCTGCTCGTGCCGGTCGGCGGCGGCGGGCTCCTCGCCGGCATCAGCGCCGTGGTGGCGGCGCTGAAGCCGTCGGTGCGGGTCATCGGCGTCGAGCCGGAGGGCGCCGCGAAGCTCTCGGCCGCCCTGGCGGCGGGTGCCCCCGTCGCCCTTGCGGGCACCGAGAGCGTGGCGGACGGACTGTTGACCCGCTCGATCGGCCGGCTCACCTGGGAGGTGCTCGCGCCCGTCGTGCGTGAGGCCGTCCAAGTCACGGAGTTGGAGATTGGCGCGGCCGTGAGGCATCTTTACGAGCGGGCCCGGCTCGTGGTCGAGCCGTCCGGCGCGGTGACCACGGCCGCGCTGCTCGCCGGCCGGGCCCCGGCCGGCGGCGTCGTGGTGGCCGTGGCGACGGGAGGTAATGTGGACCCCGCTGTCTTCCAGCGTCTCCTGCACGCCAGCCCATGAGCCCCGGCAAGATCCTCGTCGCGGACGACGATCCGGCGCTTTCCCGGACCCTCTGGTGGATCCTCAAGGAGCACGGGTACGAGGTCACCACGGTGCCCGGGGGCGAGCACCTGCTCGCGCGGCTCGAGACCGAGACGTTCGATCTCATCCTTCTCGACATCATGATGCCGAAGGTGGACGGCCTCGAGCTGCTCGGGCGCCTCAAGGGCGACGAGCGGTTCAAGGACCTGCCCGTGCTGATGATCTCCTCGATGCCGCCGGAAGAGGCGACCGTGCGGTCCCTCGGCCTGGGGGCCAACGACTTCATCCCGAAGCCGTTCCGGACGAAGGAGCTGCTGGCCCGGGTCAAGGCCCAGCTCCTCGCGCGGGACCGCCTCGACGAGGCGCGACGCGAGGCGCGGAACCGGTCGGCCATGATGGACATCATGACCGAGGTCACTGCGTCGCTCAAGCCGGACGAGATCTACCAGATCCTCGTCCGCCGCGTGGCGCAGGCGCTCAACATCTCCCGCTGCTCCATCATCATCACCGGTCCCGAGGACGGCGCGGGGACGGTCGTCGCGGCGTACGAGAACCCCGGGCTGCACAACCTGCCGATCGACCTGCGGCGGTACCCGGAGATCCGCCACTGTCTGGCCACCGGCGAGGTGGTTCATGCGCGCGACGTGTGCACCGACCCGCTGTACACCGAGGTCCGCGATGCCTGGGAGGCGGAAGGACGGCCGGTGCCGACCCGCTCGGCCATCTGCGTCCGGTTCTCTCTGCGGGAGCACCCGGCGGGCGTGTTCTTTCTCCGAACCATGCCGGACGCGCCCGCGCTCACCGACGAGGATCTCGCGTTCGCCGAGCAGGTGATCCGGTCGGCGGTGGCGGCGCTCGAGAAGGCCTACGACCTCGAGCACGCCGTGCTGGGACAGGAGCAGATGCGCCAGCTGGCCGAGACCGATCCGCTGACCGCGGTGTACAATCGGCGCGCACTGATGCAGAAGATGGAGCAGGAGATGGACCGCGCGGCCAGGTATGCCACCCGGCTGACGGTGATGATGATCGACATCGACAACTTCAAGAGCATCAACGACACGTTCGGACATCTCGTCGGCGACAAGGTGCTGAAGCAGCTGGCCAACCTGCTCAAGCGGGAGCAGCGGTCGGTGGACGTGCTCGCCCGCTACGGCGGCGAGGAGTTCGTCGTGCTGCTGCCGGAGACCACCGTCGCCGAGTCGCGCAATTTCGCCGAGCGGATCCTGCGCCGGGTCGCAGGGTACGATTTCGGCGATCCCGGCCGCCCGGTCCGGGTCACGATCAGCGTCGGGATGGCCTCCTATCCCGACAGCCGGGTCACCGACGGACAATCCCTCCTCAAGCTGGCTGACGGGCACCTCTACCGCGCCAAGGTGGACGGCCGGAACCGGTTCAGCGATTGAGCAACCGCCGCTGCCCGCGCTGCCACTCCCACTACGCGGCGCCGGCCCGGTTCTGCCCCCGTGACGGGACGCCGCTCGTGGAGGTGGCGCCCGGCCCGACGGACGGCGTGAGCACCGCCCGGGTGCGGGCGGTCGAGCGGGATGCCGAGCCGATCTATACCAGTCTGACGGGTCAGACAGTGGGCGGGCACTACCGCATCGACCGGCGCCTGGGCGAAGGCGGCATGTCGTACGTCTATCTCGCGCAGGACCTCGAGGCCGGCCGCGAGGTCGCCCTCAAGGTGCTCTCGCCTCGGCTCATCCGGGACCCGGGATCGGTGGAGCGGCTCAAGCGCGAGGCCGCGATCGCCATGCGCCTCGAGCACCCGAACGTCTGCCCCATCCTCGGCCTGGGCGAGACACCCGAGCGCCTGATCTATCTGGTCATGCCCTACCTCGCGGGCGAGCCCTTGAGCGAGCACGAGATCCGGCGGGGCCCGTTGCCGGTGGCCGAGGGGATTCCCCTGCTGCTCCAGATCTGCCGGGGCCTCGAGCACGCCCACGGGCTCCAGATCGTGCATCGGGACCTCAAGCCCGAGAACATCATGCTGGTGCCCGACCGCGGGGTAGCGGGCGGCACCCGCGCCGTCGTGATGGATTTCGGGCTCGCCAAGGAGCGGCGCGCGGAGCCGGAGGTCGTCAAGCTCACGCAGACCGGCATCATCCTCGGCACGCCGGAGTTCATGAGCCCGGAACAGATCCGCGGGAAGACACTCGACGGGCGCAGCGACGTCTACGCCCTCGGCGTGCTCGCGTTCGAGATGTTCACGGGCAGCCTGCCGTTCGGAGGCAAGAGCCCGCAGGATATGATGCTTGCCCGGCTGAAGGGGGAGCCGCTCCGGGTCCGCGCCCTGCGGCCGGAGCTGCCTCCCCAGCTGGAGACGGTGATCGGTCGCGCGCTGGAGCGGGAGCCCGCGGAGCGCTTCCAGTCGATGGAGGAGCTCGGCGCGGCGTTCGCATCGGTGACGGGGACGACGGGAGTGTTCGGGAGACTGTTCGGGAGGTGAGAGGTGAGAGGTAAGGGTGAGAGGG
>Ga0187822_10000105_pt1 | contig 14188 bp, 9 predicted proteins | sample NC_wetland_sal_i_18_FD_132967 | JGI IMG/M metagenome (GOLD analysis project Ga0187822, IMG submission 132967) | Wetland sediment microbial communities from Neuse River Estuary, North Carolina, USA - SourceSoil_2 | ecosystem: Environmental > Aquatic > Freshwater > Wetlands > Sediment | place...
AGCGTGTAGGCGGGCACCCCGGGCGGCAGCTGGGGGAGCAGGCTCACTTCCCGCGCCACGTTGGGCGTGAGCACCGAGGGGACGACCTGGCCCATGACGACCTCGTCGATCTCGCGGCCGTCGATCTCGGTGCGATACAGCAGCTCCTTCGCGGCGTAGCGGGCGAGCTCGACCGCGGGCACGTCCTTCAGGATAGTGCCGCTCTTCGCGAAGGGGGTGCGGACCCCGGCGACGATGGCGACCCTGCGGCCCGTTATCATTGTACCCGTCGGGCCACGACGCTCGCGACCGCGCGCCAGCGCTCCGCATCGACCGGCTCGAGCACCTCCCGGCCGTGCAGGACCTCGAGCGGGCGCACCAGCTGCGTCAGCTCGCCCGGCTCCAGCAGATGCTCGCCGCTCTCCGGCCCCCACCCCAGCTCGCGCTGGGCGCGGAGAAAGGTCTCCATGATGAGCACGCCCCCGCGGGCAACGCAGGCGATCACGTCCGGCATCCGTGCCCGGTCCAGGTAATTGAAGAGCAGTACCGCATCGAACTCGCCGAAGTACGGCCAGGGCGCCTCGAGGTCCGCTTCGCGAAACTCGGCGGCCAGGCCGCTCGCGGCGGCGAGCTCGCGGGCGGTGGCCAGGGCCTCGGAGTCCCGGTCCACGCCCAGGACGGTCGCGCCCAGGGCCGCGGCCGCCAGGCTGTGCCGGCCTTCACCGCAGGCCAGGTCCAGAACGCGCGCGCCGGGGCGGATGAAATGAGCCTGCCAGAAGAACCAAGTGCTCGGGCGGGGCACGCGGGCGACGGGACTCAGGGGCAAGGCCACTCCTCACGCCGGCCGGCCCTCGACGCCCTGGGCGCCCGGCCGGTCGATCTGCTGGTCATCGGGGGCGGCATCGTGGGCGCGGCGATCGCCCGCGACGCCGCGATGCGCGGGCTCTCCACGGTGCTCGTGGAGCAGGCCGATCTGGGGTTCGGCACCAGCTCCCGCTCGAGCCGGCTGATCCACGGCGGCCTCCGGTACCTCGAGCAGGGCCACCTGCGCCTCGTGTTCGAGGCCACCCGCGAGCGGCGCGTGCTCATGGGCATCGCGCCGCATCTGGTCCGGCCCCTCCCGTTCGTCTTCCCGCTCCATCGCGGCGATCGGGTGTCGCTCTGGCGCCTTGCCGCCGGCATGTGGCTCTACGATCTGCTGGCGCTGTTCCGCAATGTGGCCCCCCACCGCATGCTGGGCAAGCGCGCCCTGCTCCAGCGCGAGCCGATGGTGCGCGAGCGCGGTCTCGTGGGCGGCGCCCGCTACTTCGACGCCCAGTGCGACGACGCCCGTCTCGTCCTCGCCCTCGCCCGGTCGGCCGTCCGCCACGGCGCGGCAATCGCCCCGTACGTGGCGGTGGAGAGCTTCGAGTGGGCGGCCGACCGGGTGATCGGCGCGCGGGTCGAGGACCGCCTCACCGGCGCCCGAGGGACGATCCGGGCGGCGGCGGTGGTCAACGCCACCGGCCCCTGGGTCGACCGGCTGCGGGCGCTGGAGGAGCCGGGATGCCGCCCCCTGCTCCGGATCACCAAGGGGGCGCACGTAATGGTGCCCCGCGAGCGCCTGGGCCACCGGGAGGCGATCGCGTTCCTGAGCCCGATCGACGGCCGGTTGATGTTCGCGCTGCCGTGGGGGGATCTCTCCTACATCGGCACCACCGACACCGATACGCTCGAGTCTCCCGATTCGACCGCGGCGTCGAGCGATGACGTGGTCTACCTCCTCCGGTCGGTCAACGCCCAGTTCCCCAACGCCCGCCTCGGAACGGGCGACGTGCGGGCCACCTGGGCGGGACTCCGGGCCCTGATCGCCTCGCCCGACGGGGGAGCGCCGTCCAGCGTCTCCCGCGAGCACGTGATCGTGACCGGGCGCGGCGGCGTGGTCACCGTGGCCGGAGGCAAGCTCACCACCTGCCGGGTCATGGCGGCACAGACCGTGGACCGGGCGCTCGCCGAGCTGGCCAAGCGGGGGGTGACGCTCCGCGCCGGCCCGGCCCGGACCGAGGACGAGCCGCTTCCCGGCGGCGAGACGGCCGAGCTCGACCCCTTCCGGGAGCGCGCGGGCGAAATCGGCCTGGCGCCGGACACCGCGAACCACCTGGTCCAGCACTACGGGACCGAGTCGGCGGGCATCGTGAACCTGGCCGCCATTCACCGGGGGCTCCAGCGGCGGCTCCAGCCGGACCATCCGGCGATCGAGGCGGAGGTGGTGCACATCGCCCGGCGCGAGTTGGCCTCTAAGGTCGAGGACGTCCTGGTCCGGAGGATCCATCTCTATTACGAGGCCGCGGACCACGGCGTGGCGGCGGCGGACCGGGTGGCCGAGCTGCTGGGCCAGGAGCTGGGATGGGAGCCGGACCAGGTGCGGCGGGAGGCGGCCGAATACAGAGCCTTCGTGGCCCGCACGGCACCCCCCGCGGCAGGCCCGCCGGAGGTCCCCGAGGGAGCGGCGCCATGAGGTGACCCGGGCTCCCGCGGGCCGTTATCTTTCCGGGGCTTGAGGATGGTGCCTGTTGGTAGCGAGCGCGCGACACGCGGGCTCGCGTCTTTTGTCGGTGGAGCGGGTCGTGGACATCAACGTTTTCGAAACCGCCAACGCCGGGTTCGCCCAGGCAATGTACGAGGAGTTCCTGCGCGACCCGAGCGCGGTCGGCACGGAGTGGCGGCAGCTGTTCGAGAGCGGCGTCGTCGGCGTCCGGCCGAATGGGCGCGATGGAGCCGGACCGGCGGCCTCCGCGGTGGCGCCGGCGCCGGCGGCACGCATCCCGCCCTCGCGCGACGGGGCGGCCGCGCCGCTTCCCGCGGGCGCCTCCCCCATCAAGGGTCCGGCCGCCCGGCTCGTCGCGAACATGAACGAGAGCCTCTCCGTTCCGACCGCCACGACCTTCCGGACGCTGGCGGTCGGGACGCTGGAGGCAAGCCGGCGGGAGTTGAACGCCCGGCTCCAGGCGGCCGGCCGCAGCGAGAAGCTCAGCTTCACCCACCTGATCGCCTTCGCCCTGGTCCAGGCGGCCAAGCGCCACCCGGTGATGACGCACTCCCTGCTGCTGCACGAGGGCACGCCCTATCGGGTTCAGCCCGAGGGCATCGGCCTCGGGCTCGCGGTGGACGTACAGCGCAAGGACGGCAGTCGCGGGCTGGTCGTGCCGGTCATCAAGCGCGCGGACACGATGGATTTCGCCTCGTTCCTCGCGGCCTACGAAGGGCTGGTGGACAAGGCCCGCACCAACCGGCTGATGCCGGACGATTTCACCGGCTCGACCATCCAGCTCACCAACCCGGGCGGGCTCGGCACGGTGGCCTCGGTGCCCCGGCTCATGGCCGGGCAGGGGAGCATCATCGCGGTCGGCGCGATCGGGTACCCGGCCGAGTTCGGCGGCGTGCCCGAGGAGAAGCTGCGCGAGCTGGGCGTGAGCAAGGTCATGACCGTCTCGAGCACGTACGACCACCGCGTCATCCAGGGCGCGGAGTCGGGCGGCTTCCTCGCGACCCTGGACCACCTGCTCCAGGGTGAGGATCACTTCTACGATGCGGTGGCGGAGAGCCTTCAACTCTCGGCCGTCAGCTACCGGCTCGCGCCGGCGGCGACCCAGCTGCCCAAGGCGCCGGAGACCGTCGCGCCGGACATGCTGTACCATGTCGCCGCCGCGATGGCCCTGGTCAAGGCATTCCGCACGCACGGCCACCTCGCGGCGCGGGTGGATCCCCTCGGCACCGAACCGGTCGGCGACCCGGCGCTCGATCCCGCCCCCCTCGGCCTCACGCCGGAGATCATGGCGGCGATCCCCTCGAAGGTACTGCGGGTGTACGTGCCCGGGCGCACCCTGGCCGAGTCGTACCCGCACCTCCAGCAGACATACTGCGGCACGCTCGGCTACCAGATCGAGCACATCGCGAGCCACGAGGAGCGGGTCTGGCTCCGCGAGAAGATCGAGTCGGGGACGTTTCAGACGCCGCTCTCGCCCGACGAGAAGAAGCGACTGCTGGCCCGGCTCACCAAGGTGGAAACGCTCGAGCGCTTCCTGCACAAGGCCTACCTCGGCCACAAGCGCTTCTCGATCGAGGGCGTGGACATGCTGGTCCCCATGCTCGACCTCACGCTGGAGCTTGCCGCGGCCGACCGCGGGCGGGAGGTCGTGATCGGGATGGCGCACCGGGGACGGCTCAACGTGCTGGCGCACATCATCGGCCGCCCCTACGAGACGATCTTCGCGGAGTTCGAGGGCGGGCGCTTCGTCGAGGGGAACCAGATCACGCCCGAGGGCGGCACCGGGGACGTGAAGTACCACCACGGGGCGGAAGGCGCGTTCCCGCTCCCCAACGGCAAGTCGATCGCCGTCAACCTCTCGCCCAACCCGAGCCACCTGGAGTACGTCTCGCCGGTGGTAGATGGCCGCGCGCGTGCGACACAGACGCTCCGCAAGGGCCGCGCGGCCCACCACGACCCCGCCGTCGCGTTGCCGGTGCTGATCCATGGGGACGCGGCGTTCGCCGGGCAGGGGGTGGTGGCGGAGACCCTCAATCTGAGCGCCCTGCCCGGCTACGGCGTCGGGGGCACGCTGCATATCATCACGAACAACCAGATCGGCTTCACCACCGACATGGAGGATGCGCGCTCGACCCGGTACGCCAGCGACCTGGCCAAGGGGTTCGACGTGCCGATCATCCACGTCAACTCGGACGACCCCGAGGCCTGCCTCGCCGCCGTCCGGCTGGCGATGGCCTACCGCGAGCAGTTCCGCCGCGACGTGCTGATCGACCTCGTCGGCTACCGGCGCCACGGTCACAACGAGGGCGACGAGCCCACCTACACGCAGCCGGTCATGTACGACCGGATCAAGCAGCTGCCGCCCGTGCGGGCGCTCTACGCGGAGCAGCTCGCGGCCGAGGGCGTGCTCCCTCGAGAAGAAGCGGAGCGGCAGGCAGAAGCGGTCTATGAACGGCTGGTGCAGGCGCAGCAGCATTTCCGCGCGAGCCTGGGCAAGGCAACCATCCCCGAACCGCGGAAGCAGCCCGCCGCCGGGCAGGCTGTCGTCACCGGCGTGCCTGCCGAGACGCTGACCGCGCTCAACGAGCAGCTGCTCACCTGGCCCGCCGGCTTCACGGTGAACCCGAAGCTCAAGAAGCAGCTGGAGCGGCGGCGGGCGGTGATGGGCCCGGAGGGCGGGATCGACTGGGCCCACGCCGAGGCGCTCGCGCTGGCCTCGCTCCTGGTGGAAGGGGTGCCGGTGCGGTTCACCGGGCAGGACACCGAGCGGGGGACCTTCAGCCAGCGGCACCTGGTGCTGCACGACGCCAAGACCGGCGAGCGGGTCGCGCCGATCCAGCGGCTGCGCGGAGGCCTCGCGCCGTTCGAGATCCACAACAGCCCGCTCTCCGAGCTGGCCACGATCGGGTTCGAGTACGGCTACAGCGCCGCGGCCCCGGAGGCGCTGGTCCTGTGGGAGGCCCAGTTCGGCGACTTCGTCAACGGCGCGCAGGTGATCGTGGACCAGTTCCTGTCGGCAGGCCTGTCGAAATGGGGGCTCACGACGCGGCTTACCCTGCTCCTGCCGCATGGATACGAGGGCCAGGGCCCCGAGCACTCGAGCGCCCGGCTGGAGCGGTTCCTCCAGCTCGCGGCGGAAGGCAACATCAGGGTGTCGAATCCCACGACGCCGGCCCAGTACTTCCACCTGCTGCGCCGGCAGGCCCGCCGCACTCGCCAGCGGCCGCTGATCGTGATGACGCCCAAGAGCCTGCTCCGCCATCCGCTCGCGTCCTCGCGGCTCGAAGAGCTGGCGGCGGGCGCGTGGCACCCGGTGCTGGACGACCCGTGGGCCACGCCGGAGCGGGCCGCCACGGTCACGCGGCTGATCTTCTGCACCGGGAAGATCTACTACGAGCTGCTGGCCGAGGCGGAGAAGCTCGGCGACCGGCGCCCCGCGATCGTCCGCATCGAGCAGCTCTACTCGTTCCCCTGGCCGGAGAGCCGCGCCGTGCTGGCGCGCTACGGCTCGCTGCGGGAGCTGGTCTGGGTGCAGGAGGAGCCGCGCAACATGGGGGCGTGGTCGTACCTCGAGCCCAGGCTCCGTGAGATCCTGCCGGCCGGGGCGACCCTGGGCTATGTCGGCCGCCCCGAGCGCGCCAGCCCGGCGGAGGGGTATCCCGCGGCGCACGCGGCCGAGCAGGCCCGCATCGCGGCCGAAGCGCTGGGCCGACCCGAGGGCAGGGAGTAGCGCTTGGCCGCTTCGCCCTCCGGCGCCGTGTTCCTGGATCCGACCGGGACGCGGTGGCGCCGGATCCGCTGGATCGCCCTCGCCGTCGGCATCGCCACGACCCTCCTCGCGCTGGTCGTGGTCGTGGGCGTGCTGGTTCCGCCCCTGCTCCCGCTCTGGTCCGGCGACGTCGCCGCGCTCACCAACGCCGCTCCGCACGCGGCGGCCACCTCGCGCAAGGCCCGGGAGCGGCTCGCGGCCCGCCGGCGGCTGCTGCTCGCGCTCGGAGGCGGCCGACGGCCGCCCGCCGGCATTCGTCCCGAGTTGCTCCCCCTCACCCCACCGCGCCGCCTGAGCCGCGCCCGCACCAAGACCGACCTGGCGCCGGCCGGAGCCCCGATCACGGCGGGGTTCTACGTCAACTGGGACGACAATTCCTTCGCCTCCTTCGCGGCCCACGCGCGGGACCTCGACTGGGTGGTGTGCGAGTGGGCGTTCGTCGTCCCGTCGGGCGACTCGCTCCGGCTCGCGATCGACCGCCGTGTGCTGTACACCGCGGAGCGGCAGCCCGAGGGGCACCGGCCGCTCGTGTTCGCCATGGTCAGCAACTACGACTCGACCCGCTCGGGGTTCGACGGCCGGCGGCTCCGGCGCCTCCTGGCGTCGCCGGCGGCGCGGCGCCGCGTCGTCGGGCAGCTGACGGACGCCGTCACCCGCTACGGTCTGGCCGGCGTCACCGTGGACTTCGAGAACGTCCCCGACGAGCTCCAGGGCGCGGTCGTGGACTTCGTCCGCCGGCTCAACGCGGCGCTCGACCGGGTCGGCCGGCTCACGACGGAGGCGCTTCCGGTGGACATGGCGCCCGACTGGCTCGAGCGTTACACGGCGGCGAACGACCTGGTGTTCCTCATGGCGTACGACGAGCACTACGGACGGGGCGACGTGGGGCCGGTGGCGAGCCAGGGGTGGTACGTGCGGAGCGCGCGTCAGGCCCTGGAGCACATCCCGCCGGAGAAGGCGATCCTGGCCGTGGGGGCATACGGCTACGACTGGAACGACGCGGAGCCGGATGCCCCCGGCACCGAGATGACGTTCCAGGACGTCATGTCGGCGGCCCGGGACCACGACGCCCAAGTGCAGTTCGACTCCGTGTCGCTCAACCCATACGTGACCTGGACCGACCCCGACTCCACCGATCACGTCGTGTGGTTCCTCGACGCCGCCACCGCGTACAACCAGCGGCGGGCGGGAGCCGCGCTCAGAGTCGCCGGCCAGGCGATCTGGCGCCTGGGCTCGGAGGACCCGGCGCTCTGGCGCGTCCTGGGCCACCACGCCTCGGCCGATGGCGCGACAGCGATCCGCGAGATCCCCGCCGGATACGACGTTCAGATCGAAGGGACGGGCGAGCTGCTCCGCATCGCGGCGCGCCCGGCGGAGGGCCGGCGCGACGTGCGGCTCGACCCGGCGAGCGGCCTGGTGACGGGCGAGCGGCTGACCGCGCTGCCGTCTCCCTGGGTCGTGCGCCGGTACGGCGCGTCGAAGCACGAGGTGGCCCTCACGTTCGACGACGGACCCGACGGCACCTGGACACCGATGATCCTGGACACGCTGAGGAGCCGGGGCGCGCCCGCAACCTTCTTCGTCATCGGGGCCAACGCGGAGCGGCACATCCCGCTGCTCCGGCGGATCGTGGCCGAAGGCAACGAGGTGGGCAACCACACCTTCACCCACCCCAATCTCGCGCTCACGCCCGCCTTCGTCACCCGGCTCGAGCTGGACGCCACCGAGCGGCTGATGGAGGCGGTGCTCGACCGCCGGTCGTTGTTCTTCCGGCCGCCCTACTTCGGCGACGCGGAGCCCACCACGGCGGACGAGCTGGTGCCGGTGGGGCTCGCCACCGATCTCGGCTACGTGACGGCGGGACTCCACGTGGATTCGGAGGACTGGACGGTACCGGGACCCGAGGCCATCCTCCGCAACGTCCTGGACAGCCGGGCCCGCGGCAACGTCGTGCTGCTGCACGACGGGGGCGGTGACCGGTCGGGCACCGTGGCGGCGCTCGGCCCCATCATCGACTCCCTCCGGGCCCGCGGCGACACGCTGGTCCTTCTGTCCAGCCTCGCCGGCGTCTCGCCCGGCGCGGCGATGCCGGCCCTGCCTCCGGCCAGCGCCGCGGCGCGGCTCGCGGAGCTCGCCCTGTTCGGGCTGCTCGGCGGCACCGAGCTGGGCCTGTATTGGGTGTTCCTGATCGCCGTGGTGCTCGGCATCGGTCGGCTGGTGTGGATTCTCGCGCTGGCCACCGTGCAGCGCCTGCGGCAGCGCCCGCCCTCGCCCGAGCCGTTCGCGCCGTCCGTGAGCATCATCGTGCCGGCGTACAACGAGGAGAAGGTGATCGCGGCCACCATCGGGAGCCTGCTGGCCCAGGACTACGCCGGCGAGTTCGAGATCGTCGTGGTGGACGACGGCTCACCCGACCGGACTTACGAAGCGGCGGCGGCGGCGTTCGGCGCGGAGCCGCGGGTTCGGATCTTCCGCAAGCCGAACGGCGGCAAGGCGAGCGCGCTCAACTACGGGATTGCCCAGGCCGGGGGCGAGGTCGTCGTGTGCCTGGATGCGGACACGGTGTTCGAGGCCAGCACGCTGCGCGCTCTGGTGGCGCCGCTGCGGGACGCGCGCGTGGGGGCGGTGGCGGGCAACGCCAAGGTCGGCAACCGCGTGAACCTGGTCACCCGGTGGCAGGCGGTGGAGTACGTCACCAGCCAGAACCTCGATCGCCGGGCCTTCTCCCTGTTGGACGGCATCACCGTCGTGCCCGGCGCCGTCGGCGCCTGGCGCAGATCGCTGGTCGAGGAGGTCGGCGGGTTCAGCGACGACACGCTCGCCGAAGACCAGGACCTCACCCTTACGATCCGCCGCCGGGGCTACCGAATCGCGTATGCCGACCGGGCCGTCGGCTGGACCGAGGCGCCGGACACCCTTCGGACCCTGGCCCGGCAGCGGTTCCGCTGGTCGTTCGGGACCCTCCAGTGCGCCTGGAAGCACCGGGACGTGCTCCTGCGCCCGCGGTACGGCTCGCTCGGCCTCGTGGCCATGCCGAACGTGTGGGTCTTCCAGCTGCTCCTGCCCGCCATCTCGCCGCTCGCGGACCTGCTGTTTCTCTGGAGCCTGGTGTCGGTTTGGCTGGTCAAGGCCGAGCACGGGGCCACTTATGCGCTCACGAACCTCGAGCACGTGCTCACGTTCTACGCGCTCTTTCTCCTGGTGGACTGGCTCGCGGCCGTGGCCGCGTTCCTGCTGGAGCCGGATGAAGACCGCTCGCTCACCTGGCTGATCTTTCTCCAGCGATTCGCCTACCGTCAGGTGATGTATTGGGTGGTGGTGCGGGCGTTCCTGGGCGCTGCGAGGGGGCGGCTCGTGGGGTGGGGGAAGCTGGAGCGGAAGGCTACCGTGCAGGTACCGGCGTAGCCGGTACCTGCATCGTTTCCTCTACTGCCCGACGGCCCGACGGCCGTTGGGTGCTTCCTTCTCGAGGAGCGGGCGCTCCGAGGCCTTCCGGGCCAGCTCCTTGAGCGGGTCGGAGAGGTGGTCGCCGTAGTGGAGGAGGAACACGCCGCGCGACCGCTTCATCATGAGGAAGGCGACGAGGGGCGTGTCCGCCTTTGCCGCGTTGCACGCCGAGCAGGCCAGGACGAGGTTGTCCGGGCGGTCGTACGCGGTCTGGCCCCGGCGCGGGCGCACATGGTCCAACGTGATGGCATCCGCTGAAGTGGTCGTCCCACAGTAGGCGCAGACGGCGCCGTGCTGGGCGAGCAGCCAATCACGATGGGATGGCATGGAGCGGCCGGGAGAGCGGCGAAGAGCGGTGGAGGGACTTCTGCTGGAAGAACGGTGTCGAGCTCTGGGTCTCACAAATCACACAGTTTAAGGTTCGACTGGGGTCCCGGCACCCGCCGGGCCCATTATCCAAACAACGCATAAAGGTAGCAAGTTCAACGCCAAACCGCATGTCCAGGCCTCCAACCCCCTCCCCGACCGCCTCCAGGGCGCCCCTGGCCATGGTGGCCCTTTCGGCGGTCCTCTGCCTGGCCCCGGGGCTCGCTGGCTGCCGGCCCCGCGCCGCCTCCGCCGATGCCGCCGGCCGGCATGCGGTGACCCAGGTGATCAATGCCTACCTGGACGCCTACCGGCGCAACGACTCTAACGCCATTGCCGGCTTGTACTCCCGGGATGCGGTGCTCCTGCCTCCGGGCCACGACCTGGTGCGGGGTCGGGACGACATAAGGACCTACTGGAGCCAGGGCATGGAGGCCGGTTTCGCGATGGACACCCTCAGGATCGAGGTGGCCGGCGGATCGGGGTATGTAGTCGGGCGCTACTATGTGCCGCCCGACGATGACGACGACGCCGAAACGGGCAAGTTCATCATCGCGTTCCGGCGGGAGACCGACGGGGTGTGGCGGATCACGGCGGACATCTGGAATGCCGACACCGGCGACGACGACCAGACCGCCCCGAGCGACAGCACGGACCGGACGGTCACGGGGCTGCCCCTCCCCCGGACCATATCGGGCTGAGCGGCGGGCCGCTCAGGCCTTCGACACCATCGCCCAGAGTCCGTAGAACAGGAAGGCCGTGGCGGTCCAGCCCACCACGCTCCACCGCCGGAAGATGCGGCCGAGCGCGGCGTCGTCCGCCGGGTCGGTCCGCTGGAGGCGCCACTGGTCGGGAAGCAGCAGGACGAGCCAGAGAGCGGTACTGGCCGCCAGCGCCCCGATGCCCTGGCGGAGCCACGGGTTCTCCGCGAGGGCGTATCCCCGGATCCGGATGAGCAGGATCCCCGAGACGACCAGCATCGTGGCGCCGGTAAGGGTGAACACCAGGTCGGCCCACAGAATTCCCCGCGCGACCGGCCGAAACGGGACCCGCCCCCGCGCCCGGTAGAGGTAGGCCGCCCAGAAGCCCGTCACGGTCACGTTCCCCAGCAGCAGCACGGCCCCGGCCACATGAATCAGCCGGAGCAGGCCCGGGTCAGCCATTCCTCGCCTCGAACGGACCCCGGAGCAGACCCAGGGCGTGGCGGAAGCGGTCCATCCGCTTGTTGATCGAGAGCCGTCCCGCCACCACCGTGCGGAACGCTGCCAGGCTCTCGGTCCGCAGCGAGCCATCCAGGGCATCCACCACCCCCACCAGATCCCGCTCCAGAAGCGGCGCGAGCTCCCGGCGGCCGGCGTACCGCCCCGGCTCGAGCACCCACGCCTGGCCCACCAGCACGAAGGCCTCGGGCAGCTGCTCGCTCAGATGCAGATACCGGAACGACACCGGGCAGACGCGCAGCGGGCCTTCGTGCCTGAGCGCCAGCTCGGCGGCGCCTCGCTCGAGCCGGGCCGGCCGCTCGCCCTGCGGCCGCCGGGAACCCTGTGGGAAGATCCAGAGCCCGCCGCCGGGCCGCAGGCAGGTCCCGGCCGCCACCAGGTCCTCGTACGCCCCGCGGGGCGAGCTCCGGCGGATCGGGACCGCTCCTGCGAGGCGGAACGCCCGATACCGCTCGAGGCTCGAGGCTTCCATAAGGATGTGGGCCGTGAGACCGAGCTCGCGCCCCGTGACGAACGCGAGGAGCCCGTCCCACCAGCTCGTGTGGTTGGCGAGCAGCAGCGTGGGAATGGAGCGGTCCCAGCGGCCCGCGTCGCACAGCGAGGCGAGCCGCGTCGTGGCGAAGTGCCTCGCGAGCTGGGACCGGACGTACCGGTCGAACGCCCGGACCGCGAGCGGCCGGGGCGGGTGATACGACGGGCTCCCGGGCGGGCGCGGGTTCAGGCGGATCGCTCCGAGAAGGACGGGGACAGGAAGCGCGGGCGCTCCGTCCACCACGCCCGGCCCAGAATCAGAGCCTTCCGCGCAGCGGACACGTACGCGCGCGTCCGGAAGACATCATAGTCCAGCTCTTCGATCGCGTCGAGAATGCCGGCGTAGGTTTGGTATAGCAGCCTGACGGTGAGCCGCGAGCCGTCGTTCGGGAAGAGCGGCACGACCCGCGAGCCCTCCCGGAAGCAGCGCCGGGCCCGGGCGATCTGAAACGCCATCAGACGCCGAAACTCGGGCGTCACCCGCCGCTCTTCCAGCGCCCCCCGATCGAGCCCGAACCGGCGCAGCTCGTCGGCCGGGAGGTAGACCCGGCCGGCGTCGAGATCCTCGCCTACGTCGCGCAGCACGTTGGTCAGTTGCATCGCCACTCCCAACCGGACCCCAGGCTCCGAAAAGACATCCGGCGCCGCGCCCAGGATGGGGCCGAGCATGAGCCCGACCCCGCCGGCCACCAGGCGGCAATAGCCGGCGAGCGCGGCGAAGTCCGGCAGCTCCACCGGTCCGAGATCGAGCGCCACGCCGTCGAGCAGATCGAGCAGCGGCTCCTCGGGAATGGGGTAGCGTCGGAGCGTGTCGCCCAGCGCGAGCCAGCGCTGGCCGCCGGCGGGCTCGCCGGCGCGGAGGCGCCGCACGGTCCGGCCGAGAGCCCGGAGGTCCGCCAGCGCGGCCGCGGCCGGGCGGGCGCCGCGGGCGTCCACGAGATTGTCGGCGTGGCGGCAGAAGTCGTACAGCGCGAAGACGGCCCGGCGCTTCTCGGCCGGCAGAAACCGGCTCGCGAAATAGAAGCTCTTCGCCCAGGCGGCGGTCACCCGCTCCGCGGCCCGGTAGGCGCGGTCGAGCGCGGCCGGCTTGGTCTCCCGCGCGCCCTTCGCGGTCATGGAGCGGCCCGCTCAGAGATGATCCGGTCGACGACGCACTCGGCCGAGATCAAGACCATTGGCAGTCCGCATCCGGGATGGGTGCTCTGGCCGACGAAATAGAGGTTGCGAAGCCGCGCGTGCCGGTTGTGCGGCCGGAACCAGCCGATCTGCCGCAGGTTGTGCGACAGCCCGAAGGCTTCGCCCCGCAGGTTGCCGTACCGGTCGGTGAAGGTCTGGGGGGTAGCGAGCCGGCGAGTGACGATGTGGCGCCGGAGATCGGTCATGCCCAGCGTCGTCTCCATCCGGCGCAGCGTCCGCTCCTCGACGCGGGGGCCCTCGCTGCTCCAATCGATCCATCGGCCGCGGTCTTTCGGCTGGCTGGGCGCCAGCACCAGGACGAACAGGTTCTCGCATCCGGGCGGCGCCTGTCCCGGGTCCGTGCGCGTCGTGGCCACGACGTAGAACGGCGGGTCCTCGGGCATGCGATGGCGCACGAACATGTCGTCGCACGCCGCACGCATATCACGTCCGACCACGAAATTGTGGTGCCGGAGGTGGGGGTAGGTCCGGCTCAACCCCAAATACATCAGGACCGCCGAGCAGCTGAAGCGCTTTTCCTCGATATCCGGATAGGGCTCTCCCAGCAGGCGGTCGTAGGCATAGGGCAGGTCGGCGTTCATCACGACCAGGTCCGCGCCGACCCGCTCGCCGCCCTCCAGCACCACGCCGGACACCGTCCGGGAGTCCCGCTCGACCCGGGCCACCTCCGTCCCATACCGGAACCGAACGCCCAGCTCCGTCGCCAGCCGCTCGAGCGCGGCCGGCAGCCGGTGCATCCCGCCCATGGGGTAGTGGATGCCGCCGGCGATCTCGACGTAGGGGAGCAGCGAGTACACCGCGAGCGACTCGTAGGGCGACAGGCCGAGGTAGAGCGTCTGAAAGCTGAAGGACTGCCGGAGCCGCTCGTCCCGAAAGTAGCGGCCGGTGAGCGCCTGCAGATCGCCCAGGGCGCCGGCGCCGCCCAGCAGCCCGAGGTTCGGCGGGCTCAGCATGTCCCGGAGCCGGTGCATGTTCCGGCCGATGAACCGGAGCCCGCCATCGTACATCTTCCCGGTCTTCGCCAGCCACGCCCGCAGCCGGGGCCCGCACCCGGGCTCGATCGCCTCGCAGCCTTCGATCAGCCGGTCGAGCGCGCTGGTCCGGTCGTGCGCCGTGCCGTCGGGGAAGTGGATCCGGTAACACGGGTCGAGC
>Ga0187822_10000106_pt1 | contig 14168 bp, 11 predicted proteins | sample NC_wetland_sal_i_18_FD_132967 | JGI IMG/M metagenome (GOLD analysis project Ga0187822, IMG submission 132967) | Wetland sediment microbial communities from Neuse River Estuary, North Carolina, USA - SourceSoil_2 | ecosystem: Environmental > Aquatic > Freshwater > Wetlands > Sediment | place...
ACGTACGCGATGGAAATCAGAAAGAAAGCGATGGTCACGGCGACGAAAATAAGGTCTCGCACGGCGAAATCCCCCCGTTTTACGCGCTCATGCTTCGGCTACTATCGGCCGTGGCTTGGCTCCAGTCGAAGTGGAACGAGTAGCGCACGGCGAAAGCAACGGGCATGTCATCGAACACCTGTTGGCAAACCGGGCCAGCCCGGCCAGGCGCGGGCGCTATCCTGACGAACTGTCTGGCGGGTTCTTTCCTGCTCTCGACCACAAACGCGAACAGGACCCGAAGCATAAACCCGAGGCCTAGAGCACACAAGGCCAGCATGGCGTAGACGGCGGGACTTGCGATTGTGTGTAGTTCAGACATCGAAACCTCCCGGCTTCAGCCAGCCTGCTGACTGACGTCTCACATCTGCATTGGATACGGATCGCCGTAAAGTTTGTATAAGAAGTGCATAAAAAACTCGTAAAGAGCTCATCACGTTGAATGGAAGGGAGTTAGAGATCCGAGGCAAGGTTCTCCGCAAAGCGCTTTCATGGACAAGGCCCTGGCCGGAAACCAACTGGGAACCGAGAACTCGAAACTCAAAACTGGTTGTCAAAAAAGAGGTCGAAAAAGTCTGAGCAGCTTATAGCGGTCCTTCGACTCCGGACAGCGTCTCGCCAGCGAAAACGCTATCCTCCGCTCAGGATGACAGGGGCTCACGCTTGGGCCCGGCGGTCGCTTGCTGATAGGGGCGAGCTCAGGCTTCGCCCGTCGGTTCGAAGCGGTATCCGACCCAGGGCTCGGTGATGATGTAGCGCGGCGTCTCGGTAGAATCGATTTTCTTTCGGAGTTGTCCGACCAGAACGCGCAGGTGTTCCGGCTGCTCCAGGCTGTTGGGGCCCCAGATGGCAAGCAGCAGGGCGCGATGCGTGACCACCCGGCCCGCGTGCCGGGCCAGATACAGCAGGAGTTCAAATTCCTTGGGAGTAAGCCGGACTTCGTTGTTGCGCAGCACGACCCGGAATGTGCCGGCATCGATCTTGAAGTCGCCGATCGCGATGGTGCGCTGGGAGGCATCTTCGGTGGGCTTGGTCCGCGCCAGGTTTCTGCGCACCCGCGCCAGCAGTTCGTCCATGCCGACGGGCTTGGTGACGTAGTCGTCGGCCCCGGCGTCGAGCGCCTCGACCTTGGTTTTTTCCTCGCCCTTCACCGAGAGCACGATGATGGGCAGCGCAGACTCCGCGCGCAGCTGGCGGCAGAGCTCAATGCCGCTCATGTTGGGCATGGAAACGTCAGTGATCACCAGGTCGGTCTGCCATTCCCGCGCCGCTCGCAGGCCGCTGTGACCGTCTTCGGCGGTGCGGACTTCGTAGCCGCTGCCGGTCAGGGCGGTGCGCAGGACGCGTGTGATCTGCGGCTCGTCATCCACCACCAGGATGCGTTTCTTGTCCGCCATAAGAAGTTAAGAGGACTGCTGGGTGACGATGTGGACATCCACGGGCGGCGCGTCGCGAAGAAATTTGTGGATCGCGTTCAGATAGAGATATCGCTTCCAGCCTTTGACCGCGGAGTGGCCGAACACGACCTGGGTGATGTGTTTCTCCCGCACGAAGGCGGCGACCGCCTTGGCCACTGTCGGTGACTTCAATTTGACCACCTGAGCGCCCACCGCTTCGGCGAAGCGAATGTTGGATGCGAGCGACCGTTGATTGGCGTCGTTGTCGTCGACTCCGATATCCACGTAAACGACGTACAGCTCACCGTCCAGCCGCTTCGCCATTCGAGCCGCCCGGGCGATCAGCTGCTGGGCCGCGGGATTGGAGCTGATCGCGACCGCAAATCTTTCGCGTATCCCCAGGTTGCGTTCGCCGCCCTGCTGGTCGAGATAGGTTTCGAGACTACGGTCGACTTCCTGGGCCACTTCCTGCAACGCCAGCTCGCGGAGGGCAATCAGTGTTCCGGGACGAAAGAAATTCGATAGCGCTTTCTCCACCCGGTCCAGGGGATAAATATCGCCGCGTCGCATGCGGGTCTGCAGGGCCTCCGGAGTGAGGTCCGCCATCACCACTTCGCGCACCCGCTTCATCACCCAGTCGGGGACGGTCTCCCGCACCGTGACGCCGCTGATCCGCTGCACGCTGGGAGCGACGCTCTCCAGGTGCTGCACGTTCATCGTGGTCAGGACGCAAATGTCGTTGTCCAGCAATTCCAGGACATCTTCATAGCGCTTGTGATGGCGGCTGCCTTCGATGTTGGTGTGGGCCAGTTCGTCGACCAGCACCACCGCCGGCTTGCGGGCCAGAATTCCGTCCAGGTCCATTTCCTCGAAGACCGTGCCTTTGTATTCGAGTTTCTTCCGGGGCACGATTTCGAGCTTCTCGACGAGTTCAACCACGCCCTTGCGGCCGTGGGTCTCGACGATGCCGATGACAACATCCTCGCCGCGGCTCTTACGCCGGATGGCTTCGCTCAGCATGCTGTAGGTTTTCCCCACGCCGGGCGCGTATCCCAGAAACAGCTTGAGCGTGCCGCCTTTCTTTTCCGGCGCCGCTTCTTCCAGCCATTGTTCCGGAGTCTTGGCCATTGCCGCTTATTGTGGCGGACGGCGTTGGTTTTGTCGATATCGGATACAATCTGTGCTCGTGAATCCGTCGGCAATCAGAGCAGCGCTGCGTTTTGCAACTTGTGCAGCAGTTCTTTTTGTCGTGGTTTACCTCTATACCGCGGCCATCCGCGTGAATCCCACCACAGTCGCGCTGACGCTGCTGATCTGGGTATTGATCGTCTCTGCGCTGTGGGGTTTGCGCTATGCCCTGTTCACCGCGTTCCTCGCCACCGCGGTGTTCAACTATTTCTTTCTTCCTCCCATCGGCACCTTCACCATTGCAGGCACGCAGAACTGGGTCGCGCTCTTTGCATTTCTCACCACCGCCGTGATCGCAAGTCAGTTGTCCGACCGGGCGCGGAAGCAGGCGGACGAGGCGGTGGGCCGGCGTCGTGAACTGGAAAGGCTCTACAGCTTCAGCCAGCAGCTGCTGACCGCGGACAACGTTCTGCAATTGCTGAATGCAGTGCCGCACCACGTGGTCGAGTCGTTCGGCGTGGCCGCGGCCGCGGTTTACGTGCCCGACAAGGCCAACATTTATCGCTCAGGCATCGCCGTCCCCGACCTGAACGTGGACCAGCTGAAGTCCATCATCGCGCGCGGCGAGCCCATGGTGGACAGTGCCCGCAACCTGAGCTACACGCCGCTCAAGATGGGCGTGCGAACCGTCGGCGCCATCGGCGTGGCGGGAAATCTTTCCCGCCAGACCCTGGCGGCCATGGGAAGCCTGATTGCCATCGCGGTCGAGCGCGCCAACGCGGTGGAGACGCTGGCCCGTTCCGAAGCGGCGCGCGAAGGCGAACGCCTGCGGTCCGCGATTCTCGATTCCGTCACCCACGAGTTTCGAACTCCGCTGACCGCGATCAAGGCCTCGATTACCAGCCTGCTTTCTACCCCCGGCCTGAATCCTGACGATCGCCAGGAACTGATGACGGTGATCAACGAAGAAAGCGATCGCCTGAACCGGCTGGTGGGAGAAGCGGCGGAGGTGGCGCAACTCGAATCCCACGAATTTCAGCTCGACCTGCAATCGTGCCGGGTGCTGGACCTGGCGCAGGCGGCGGTGAACGACGTGAAACAGACCCTGGGCAAGCACCCGGTGGAGATCATGGTGCCGGAACAAATCCAGGCGCGCCTGGACCCGGATCGCATCAAGGAAGTTCTGGTCCAGTTGCTGGAGAATGCCGCCAAGTATTCACCGCCCGACTCTCCCATCCGGATCACGGCGGAGATCAAGGGAGCCAACCTCGAAGTCAGCGTCGCCGACCAGGGCGCCGGCATTGAAGACATGGAGCAGGTGCTGATCTTCGACAAGTTTTATCGCGGCAAGAACCAGCGCTACCGGGTGCAGGGAACGGGCATGGGTCTGGCCATCGCGCGGGCGATCGTCGAGGCCCATGGCGGAAAAATTGGCGTGACCAGCCAGCTGGGATGCGGCTCGGTGTTTCATTTTCTTTTGCCGGTCCGGCCGTAGGGGATCCAGCGTGGAGCAGGCATCGCCCGCCGCCGCTTTTGGTGCCGATGCGCGCCAGGTCTTTCACGGCCGTTCAGGATGACGCCTTGGTCGGGAGAGAAAAGCTGCTTCGCGACTGATGTCCCCTCAGGATGACGCTGTTTGAACGGGACGGCTTCGAGTTGAGCCCACCGGCTTTCGCCGGGCGGTGCGCCATCCCAGCGTGCCGGTGTCGCGGTCACGAAGAAGCACCAGCGCCGTGACGTCGTTGTGCGCCGGCGGCGCCTCCATGAATTGTTCGGCGGACTGGAGGATGGCCAGGCACAGGTCCTGTGCGGTGAGGGCGGACGCTCCCTGAAAACTTTTCCGGGCGCCTTCCAGGCCGAATTCCTGGCCGGCATGCTCCGCTTCGACAATTCCGCGGGACACCAGCAGGAGCGCGGTGCCCGGCTCCAGGGCGCAGGTGGAGGCGCTGTGGGTGGCATGGGAAAAGATGCCGAGGGGCAGGCCGCCCGCCTCCAGCTGGGTGATTCCGGAACGGTCGCGAAGCAGGGCCGGAGTGTGGCCGGCGTTGGTGTAGCAGACCGTCCCCAGGTCTTCGTTGTAGCAGCCGATAAATGCGGGACAGCTGCGAATGCCGCCGGCGACCTGCAGGATGGTGCGGTTCACCTCATGGCAGAGGGCCACCATAGCTTCGGCCTCGTTGAAGTCTCTTCCCGCAAAGAGCCGGGGCGCGTGGATTCGAAACGTGTTCTGGGCCGCGATCAGAATGGCGCGCGTGTCCTGCCGGCGGCCCGCCACGTCGAACAGGCCGAACAACACGCGGGACGGCCCGACCCGCAGGAATTCGTAGAAATCGCCGGCTACCCGCTGGTTGTGATACACCGCGGCGACTTCAGCCCGGCGCAGCCGCGGCACGGCGGAATGCCGCGGGTCCACCGGCTGGGCGATTTCACCGCGCCGGAACAGGGAGCGGACAAAGTCCGCCGGCGGCAGATTCAGGGCACGAATGATTTTTGCTCTTCGTGTCATAGCTCGTTCGCGGCCCGTCTCTTGCCCGGCTGCTTCAGCAGCGACCGAAGGCTGACCGGTCCGGCGTCCCGGCCCAATCCACCTCATCGGCAGTTCTCGCCGTGACCCTTAGAGATGCCTGCTCGGCGAGAGGTTGTCCGGCGGGCGGAATACTGGGAGGCGCCAGCCGGCACCGCGAACCTCGAGCTTGGGGTCGGTAAACCGACTGCAAGAAATCTTTCAACTGGGGAATTCCTGGCGATGACACAATGCGCCCAGTGGTCCGAGCTTGAGGCCCTGCATGCAAGATGCTGGGAGATGTGGGGCCTCAAGCCGCTAAGCAGCTTTCCTCTCGCCAAGCTTGTCGTCGCATTCCCTATCCGTTTCGCGAAAAGATCTCTGCCTGCTGTTGGTTATCCGTTATTTGTAGCCCGGTCGTGCTGGCGGCTGGCACTACGGAGCCATTTACGTCAATCGGAAAGAAATCTAGGCTGCGCTTGAGCAGTTCTGGGGGAGGGCTGTTCGACGGGCGTCCCAAGACTCAAACCTGGGTCTGGGGCGCTTTCGTTTTTTCCGCCGGAAATCTGGCTGCAGGAGTATCCATTTCGTCGCCGACCAGATGGCGGGCGGCAGGTCAATGTCCCTCTGGATGTGCAAATCCCAAAGCGCATACAATTCCGCCGGGCGCGGTCCCGCCCGGGGGACCGCAAGAGACGCTCGCGACTAAGTGGAACCATCCACGCGGGTTACAGGGCCTTTGAAGCGCGGGAAGGAAGGCGTCAATTGTCACCTGGCTCCTCCCGAATTGAAATTAGGCCACCGCTTCCACAAGCTTTCCACAGTGTGTGGCAGTGGAGTTGTAGGCGGGTTTAGCTAGGAAATTGGCTATTCCGGCAGTCCCGTTCCATCCTGCTCCATGGTCTCGAAGCGGGTGGACCGCTTGAGGAAGGCCATTTTGATTCTGCCGGTCGGACCGTTGCGCTGCTTGGCAATGATGATCTCGGCGACGCCGTCGAGTTCGGGCTCGTCGGGCTTGTAAACTTCTTCCCGGAAGATGAATGCAACCACGTCGGCGTCCTGCTCGATCGATCCCGATTCGCGCAGGTCGGCGAGTTGAGGGCGGTGGTCGCCGCCGCGGCTTTCCGGCGCGCGGCTCAACTGGGAGAGCGCGACCACCGGCACCTTGAGTTCTTTGGCCAGTCCCTTCAGTCCGCGCGAGATGGCGGACACTTCCTGGGTCCGGTTTTCGTAGCGCCGGCTGCCGCCCGACATGAGCTGCAGGTAGTCCACGATAATCAGATCGAGTCTGCCTTGGGCCTGTTGCAGGCGGCGCGCCTTGGCCCGCATTTCGCTGAGGCTGATGCCCGGCGTGTCATCGATGAAAATAGGCGCATTCGCCAGGTCCTCCATGGCTTTCACGACTTTGTCCATATCGTCGCGCCACAGCGAGCCGGTGCGCATCTTGTGCGAGTCTACCCGGGCCCTCGAACACAGCAGGCGAAGCAGAAGGGCCTCGCGAGACATTTCCAGAGAGAACATGCCGACCACCTTCTGGTCCTCGATGGACGCATTCTCGGCAATATTCATGGCAAAAGCGGTCTTCCCCATGGAGGGACGGGCCGCGATGATGATGAGATCGGAACGTTGCAGGCCGCTGGTCTTCTCGTCCAGGTCGGTGTAGTGCGTGGCAAGGCCGGTGATGCGCTGGCCGCGCTGCAGCAAGGCGTCAACCGATCCGAACGATTCCTTGACGATTTCCTGCACCCCCATGAAGCCGCGGCCGATGCGCTTTTCAGAGAGCTGCATGATGGCGGATTCAACGTCGTTGAGGACCTCCTCGGCGGGGTCGCTCTGGTCGGCGGCGCGGGCAATCGCGGAATTGGCGGTGTGGATCAGTCCGCGCAACAGCGCTTTATCGCGAACGATCTTGATGTAGTGCTCGATGCTGGGGCGGTCGGGAACGCCATCCACCAGGCCGGAGATGTAGCCGACATCGCCGATGGCCTCGAGTTCCTTGTGGCGGTCGAACTCCTCGACCAGCGTGATCATATCGATCGGCCGGGAAGATTCGGCCAGGTCCATCATGCGGGTGTAAATGCGGCGATGCGAGTCGAGGGAAAAATCTTCCGGCTTGAGATGCTCGGCTGCCTGGTTGTAAGAGAAATTATCCAGCAGGATGGCGCCGAGAATGGAGCGCTCGGCTTCGACGTTCGCCGGCAGGCTGTGCGCGAGACTGTAGTCAGTGGTGGCCAATGTCTATTTAACGGTAAAGCGATTCAGTTTGCGACCGCGAAAGCGATACTAGCGGCGAGGCGCTTGTGGACGTCCCGCGGCGGCTTCGGAAAACTGGAAACAAAGAGAATTTTTTCGGCTGCATACGTGCAAAGCCAGTATAGGAGAACAAAAAGCGAATTATCAAGTGTAAGTACGGTGGCGGCCCTGGAGTGATGGTGGGGTCCTCGCCAGGTGCATGTGGACCGGCGAAGATCCGAGGTCAAGCAGCGCAAAATAAATGCGGCCCAGGCCAGCCACCTGGGCCGCATCGCTCGTGAGTGCGATGTCTGCAGGCTTCACCGCATTAAACGGCGAAATGTGAAGCCGGGAAACCGCGCTCCCGAAGGAGCGTACGTTCACCGGCACACCCTGTAGACAATCAATCCGCAAATTCTAGATTTGCCGATATTGATCGCCTGCGACTGCGGAAGCGGCGGCGCCAGTCCAGCTTTTTAGGGAAGGACTCTCTGAGGAGGCCGCAACGCCCGAGTTTCCTGAAACACGCCGAAGCGCATTTCTAAAAACCCTCCCGGTGGTTCACCCTCGAGAACCACCAGTCACCGCCAGCTCCGTTACAGCCGCGAGCAGGCTCAATGCATCTCACGTTTGCACTGAGAGCACTGTGAGGGAATAACCAAACCGGCGCAACGGAAAATTGCGGTCCGCTTGTGCAGAAGCTGTGGAGGACAGGACTTCCTTGTGGAAAGGGAAGGAAAACGCGGGGAAAATTCCTGGCCACGGATCTAATGATGATCGCGGATCGATGATCCCGCATAGAAGAACAGGCTTGAAGCCGGTCGCCGGCGGGTCATCAAGGACACTCGCTAAGCGGCGTTCAGAGCGACGTGCAATACCAGGAAGGCAGCAATCGCTACCATCCCCCAGAAATGGCATCGCTTGACGAATCGTCTACGTGGTGCGCTGCTACTCTGCAAATAGATACCGAACGAAACCTGAAGAAACAAGACTAACAGTGCGCCGGTTGCCGCCCAGATGCCTTCTGGGTTGGTGTGGCCGAGCGGATCCCCCATCACTGCGGATGTATGCACCAGCGAAACAGCAACCAGCAAATATCCCAGCCAGAAATGCGGTCCCATTCTCTCCAGGTAAGTTGAAGCAGCAATTTGGGACAGGGCCGGTGGCGGGGATGTTGAAACCCGCCGCATCAAGTAGGGAAGAAGAATTTCGAAACCAGTCACGATCACGGCGATCCATCCTGCGGCGCTGCCGATAAGATACGCGGTCATGCGTACGTCCTATCGGACATGGACATATCCCGTCAGGATGACGATCTGTCTCGCCTGAATGGAACGAGTCGGCGTGACGGCCCCGCTGACGTGCAGAATGGCGCCAGGATGGATGTCGCTCGCCTTTCCCATCACGAACGAGGTATGCGTATCAATAGCGGCTTCGGCCAAAGTTTCGGAGCGTGCGTAGACGGTTTCGGTCTGCCTCTCCAGCAGTCTTCCCTTGACGGATTCCGGCGATGAATCCAGAACCTCCATGACAACTTTGGTCAGTTCCCCCGGCTTAAGCGACTGGAAACGGTCCTGCCCCACCGCAGAGACTGCCGACTCCATCTTCGCTGCCTTCTCGGAGGTCCGCCATACGGCAAGAGCAGAAAGCAGTGCCAAGGCGGTGCACACCAGTATCCATGTCCGGTGGGTCTTCGAAAAGAAAGCGGAACTCGTGGCCACGCCGACTCTCTCCGCTTACCAATGTGCGGGTTGTACCCAGGTATAGGGTCAAGCAGTAATTGGGACTGCAAAAGATGAAGGGCGCGTGTGCTCAGGGAAGGCTTTTTCCGGCCGGTTTAGGGGAAGCCGGACAACCGCGCGAATTCGCGGCTTCGAGACGGTGGAGCATGGAAAGCAGTTGTACCCTCATCGTTTTGAGCAGACGCAAATTCCGTTCCACATGTTTCAGCCTTGCCTGGGTGATCTGAGCGATGACCTTCCACTCGCGCGGCTTCCTGACGGAGGCAGGCGAAACCGAGGAGGCCGCCTGATGAAGTTTCATCAACTGCTGGATTTCCCTGAGGCTGAAGCCCAGTTCCTGGCTCTGCTTGACGAAACGGATGTTATCGAGATCGGCGTCGCCATAGGCGCGGTAACCGGAAGCGTTCCGGAGCGGTTCCGGCAGGATTTTTCGCCGCTCGTAGAAACGGATGGTCTGAATATTGACTCCAGCTTTGTCTGCCAGTTGGCCGATCCGCATGATTGTGATAGTGAACCCTATACCTCGGTATAGGGTCAAATTCAAAATCGCCGGCTCGGACCAAAAACAAAAGGCACGACCGAAGCCGTGCCCTTCAGCGCCCAGATTTTCTCCGTGCCTCTGTGTCTCCGTGGTGAACCTGGTCGCGCACCCCATCCAGGAACGCCCGCCGCTTTCCCTGAAAACCAGGGTCTGGCGCTTGGGCAAAGCAAAAGCCCCGAGAGTCACTCGGGGCTTGGATTGGTACTGGACGCTGCCTGCATCTAAATCATAATCCTGCTGACATGCTTGTCAAGCTTCTTCAGAGATTGCGAGTGACCGCGGAGGGCGAGGGACTCGAACCCTAATGGCTGACTAGGCCACTCGACTGCTTCGCAGGCAGCGGCCAGTACCCACTGGCAGCACCCTCCAGACGCTGTCCTGCTGGACATAATCATATTTCCCGCTGCGCAATTGGACAGCAGTTGGCCACAAATATCTCGAAGCCGGTGCAGATATGGGAAAAACAAAAGGCACGACCGAAGCCGTGCCCCTCATTGCCCAGATTCTCTCCGTGCCTCTGTGTCTCCGTGGTGAACCTAGTCGCGCACCCCATCCAGGAACGCCCGCAACTTTCGCGAGCGCGACGGATGCCGCAACTTCCGCAAAGCCTTCGCCTCAATTTGGCGAATGCGCTCGCGAGTTACGGCAAACGACTGGCCTACTTCTTCGAGCGTGTGTTCCGAGCCATCTTCCAGGCCGAAACGCATCTTGATGACTTTTTCTTCGCGCGGCGTCAGCGTGCGCAGCACCTGCGAAGTCTGGTCTTTCAGGTTGACGTTGATCACGGCCTCGGCCGGCGAAACCACGGCACGGTCTTCGATGAAGTCGCCCAGATGCGAATCTTCCTCTTCGCCGATCGGCGTTTCGAGAGAGATCGGCTCCTGCGCGATCTTCAACACCTTGCGCACTTTGGCCACCGGAATGTCCATGCGCTTGGCGATTTCTTCTGATGTCGGTTCGCGTCCCAGTTCCTGCACCAGCTGCCGCGAGGTGCGGATCAGCTTGTTGATGGTTTCGATCATGTGGACGGGGATGCGGATCGTACGCGCCTGATCAGCAATTGCACGAGTAATCGCCTGCCGAATCCACCACGTGGCATAAGTCGAGAACTTGTACCCGCGGCGGTATTCGAACTTGTCTACGGCCTTCATCAAACCGATGTTGCCTTCCTGGATCAAGTCGAGGAACTGCAGACCGCGGTTGGTGTACTTCTTGGCGATCGAAACCACCAGCCGGAGGTTGGCCTCAATCAGCTCCCGCTTGGCCTGTTCCGCATCCATGTCCCCCTGGATGATTTCCCGCTGCGTCCGCTTGAGTTCCTGAAAGGAAACCCCAGCTTCGCCCTCCAGCTTTTCCAGTTCAGAACGGACGGAGCGCGACTGCCGACGATAATCTTTCTTCTGTTCTTCGCTGCGGGTGGCTTCGGCTTTGCGTTCCAGGTTCTGGGACTGGCGGTCGAGCGACCGCATGGTATCGACCGTCTTATTGACCCGGTCGATCAGCCGCTTGCGCTCGGCGTTAGTAAATCCCAGCTTGCGGACGCACAGGGAAACGGCCACGACTGCTCGCGCCAGGTTCAGACGGTAGCGCCGGTAATCCTTGGGCCGCTTTTTCTGCGAGACCGTGGCGAACTTCTCGATCAACTGGCTGGCCTTCTTGTAAGCTTTGGCCAGGTCGTCGATCTTGCCGGTAAATTCTTTCAGCCGGTTCTGAAGGATTTCGTCGGTGATCTCCTCTTCGTCGAAGGTGACCACTTCCTTGATGGAGCGGACGCCTTTCTTCAGGTCCTCGCCCATCGCCAGCAGTTCGCTGATGACGATCGGGGACCGCGAGAGCGCTTTCAGAACCCGCAGCTGCCCGCGCTCGATGCGCTTGGCGATTTCTACTTCACCTTCGCGCGTGAGCAAGGGAACCGTGCCCATCTCGCGCAGATACATGCGGACGGGGTCGTTGGTTTTTTCCAGAGCGCCGGGGGTGAGGTCGAGTTCGACGTCCTCGCCGACTTCTCCTTCTTCTTCGAATTTCTTATCGAGCGCGGAGGAGGGAAGTTTGGGTCCCTCGAGCACGTCGATGCCCTGCGTACCGATGGTGGTCAGCAGATCGTCCAGGTCCTCGGGAGAATGCACGTCGTGCGGGATAAGGTCGTTGACCTGGTCATAGGTCAGATATCCCTTCTCTTTACCTGTGTCGATCAGCTTTTTGATATCGTCGTACTTGTCGTCAAGAGCCAAGACGGATTACCTTCTTTTCGTCCTTCGGAGAGGACAGAGAGCGTTTTTTAGCGGTGGGAACGTGAAGCGGCGAGCTGCGCGCCGGGCACAAACCTTCGAATTATAGCATCGGATGGGTTTCGTGGATATCAGCGATCGGCTGATTTTTGACACACCCCGTCCATGTTCCCGTCAACTGTTCATTTAGATGTCGGCGAACTCCATTTAGTTTCATAGTGTTTTGGTCCCCTACGCCGGCCGGGCCATGGGGCCGTCGTCGGCCAAGCTGGGATCCATAAGGGCCCGTTTGAGGCGCATTTTTTCCTCTAACAAACCCTGAATCCGACCTGATTCCTGCCCCCGCGCGGTCTGCAGTTCGTGCTGTACCCGCTCCAGCTTCCTTCTCAATTGGATGCGCCGCAGGGCCCGTACCGCGCCCTCCAGCCGTTCTGCCGAAAGCTCCTCGTCGTCCTTCATGAGGATTGAAGCCAGCAGGTTGCGATCGGCCTCGGGCAAGGGCAGATCGGTGACATGGACCGCTTCAGACCGGAGCAGGACCTCGATCAGAGACTCAGCCGCAACTCCCTGGTGCAGCCCCTCGCTCTTGAGCACAAACTGGGCCTGGCGGCACGGGTCGAACTCGTCTTCCACTCCTTCGCGGGTCGAAAGGTGCGCTTCGGAGGTCTGCATCTCGGTGGCCGAGGCCAGCGCCCGGATCAGTATTTTCTCGGCGTCGGTGATTTGCGCCTCCGCCGGGGCTTTCAGGCTGGCGGTCGACCGATTGGCGGCGGCATGCTTCAACTCCTGCCGCAGGACCGACGAGTCGATGCCCAGCTTTTGCGCCATTTCCCGCGCCAGCTCATCGCGAACGATGCGGCTGGGGACGCGCTGGATATGAGGCAGCAGGTAGTTGACCGCCTTGACCTTGCCCTCGGCGCTGCGGACTGGGAACTGGGCGCGGGCCCGTTCGATGAGATAGTCGAAATACTTCTGCGAACTCTTCAGGGCCGCGGCGTAGGCATCTTTTCCTTTGCGGCGGATGAACAGGTCGGGATCGAAGCCCGATTCCAGGGTGAGGACTTTCAACTGAAATTCTTCTTCGACCAGCAGGCCGAGAGTGCGTTCCGTGGCCTTGGCGCCGGCCGTGTCGGGATCGAAATTGACTACAACGTTTTTCGTAAAGCGCCCCAAAAGCCTGGCCTGAAGCTCGGTGAAGGCCGTTCCTGAGCTGGCGATCACGTTGTGGAAGCCCGCGGCAAAGACTGAAATGCAGTCCATCTGCCCTTCCACCAGGATGGCGTAATCCAATTTGCGAATGGCTTCTTTCGCCTGGTCGAGATTGAACAGCACTCGCGACTTGGAGTAGATCGCCGTCTCGGGCGAATTCAAATATTTGGGTCCAGCCTTCTCATCGGCAGAAAGGGTGCGGCCCGTGAATGCAATCACCCGTCCGGCTTCGTTGGTGATGGGGAACATGACGCGGTTACGGAACTTGGAATACATCGCGGCGGTCGTTGGCCGTTGGTCGTTGGTCGTCGGCTTAACATCTTTAGCGGCGAGATCGTTTTGTGTCCCCGTCTCCGCCTTGTCATCCCGAGCGGAGTCGAGGGACCTTGTGTTTTGCTGAGGGCTGACGGCTGAGGGCTGACGGCTGTTCTCCGCCTTCCACGAAAACACCCCACTTTCCCGCAGAACATCTTCATCAAACTCGCCCTTCAAGCGGTCGCGCAGGATAAAGCCCGAATCCGGGGCGAAGCCGATGCGGAAAGTTTTGATCGCGTCATCATTCAATCCCCGCCCGGCCAGGTACTCTCGCGCATGCGCTCCTTCGGGGCGCTTCAGATATTCCTGAAAGAAGGCGCAGGCTCGCTCATGGACATCCAGCAGCACGATGCGCAGCCGAGCTTCCCTGGCTTCCGCAGGACTCGAGTAGCTGATCTTGGGCAGGGCGATCCCCAGCTTCTGGGCCACGACCCGCACCGCTTCGGGGAAGGTGATGTTCTCGACCTTCTGGACGAAACTGAAAACGTCGCCGGACACGCCGCAGCCGAAGCAGTGATAAAACTGCTTCGCGGCATGGACCGAGAATGACGGCGTCTTCTCGTTATGAAAGGGACAGAGTCCCGAATAGTTCTGCGCTCCCGCCTTCTTCAGCTTGACGTAATCGCCGACGATGCGAACGATGTCCGCCTGCTGCTTGACGGTTTCCTTGAAATCGCTGGATTCGGTCATGGGTGGAGGCACAACTGTCCGCAGGAATTGTGAGGCTGAAAGCAGCTGCTTTGAATATACCGGAACGAGATTGTTGTGGAGAAGCTGTGGAAGGCGCGCTTATTCGGTTAATCGATTCGGAAAACGCACCGTTTCCCTGTCGTG
>Ga0187822_10000107_pt1 | contig 14148 bp, 7 predicted proteins | sample NC_wetland_sal_i_18_FD_132967 | JGI IMG/M metagenome (GOLD analysis project Ga0187822, IMG submission 132967) | Wetland sediment microbial communities from Neuse River Estuary, North Carolina, USA - SourceSoil_2 | ecosystem: Environmental > Aquatic > Freshwater > Wetlands > Sediment | place...
GAGATTAACGCTGACCCTCACGCCGCCTGGCTCCGCGGCAACTTCCAGCGTGTAGCTGAAGTCGAAGGTGGGGAACGCGAGGTCGGCGGTGAGCCGGTTGTTCGCCTTGTCGGCATGGCGACCTTTGAGGGTTGCCACCAGGTCCCACTGCTCGGGCGTCGGCATCAGGCGCACGTCGCCGTTGGTGGCGATGCGCTGGCCGTGGAGAATCATCTCCATGGCCGTGTTCTTTTGGTCCACAAAAACGGGATGGTAGGTGCTGTCGTAGAGAAAAATGCTGAATCCCTGAGTATCGAGATAATTCTTGTCGGTCACCTTCATGTCAAAATCGGCGGCGGACAGGCCTTGCGCCGAGATCAGGGCCAGGAGGAGACAAACTCTGATTCGCGTGAACATAGGTTGGGATTGGTACTGCTCCTTTATCCCTAGATGATATGACATGCACACCGTCTGGGCGCCGTTCGTTCTCAGTCGCGGGGATTTCTGAGCGGGGTACCTAGCGGGTCGATGCGGGGCGGGGCGGCGGGAACCGGCGACAATAAATGAATGGCCGGTGGTGGTTCTTCATTTCGCCCGCAGTCGCGGGCGCGTCATAGGTATCGGTCTTGACGATTGCTTCGCGAGACCTGCTCCGATTGATCTGCCCCCTGCTTTCTTGCAGGTAAGCAACATCTCGAGGAGCGGATTCTCCGACCGGGTGGAGGATATCGGGGGGCGCTAGGAACGGCTCTGGGCGGGCATCTCCGGCCTGGGTGCTTGCACATTTGGGCGCTTTTGGATAACGTCTACAGTTTGATTTGTACTTTAGCGTCTTCGATCAAAGTTAGGTCTACAGGCCAGATTGCTTCCTTCGCGACTTTTGAGTTATCTCTAATGCGCGGCGGGCCACAGCACGAGCCAATCCATGGGTAAGCACCCGACTACTCTTCTGGACATTGCGAAGGCGCTGGGTACCTCAATCGGTACGGTGCACCGGGCCTTGCATGACAACCCGGATGTGAGTCCGATGACCAAAGCCAGGGTCTTGCAGATGGCGAGAACCCTGGGGTACCGCCCCAACCTCGCTGCCCGTTACCTTTCTTCCAAGAAGGCGCTTCGGGTGCTGGTAAACACGCTGGAGGGGACCACCTCGTTCTGGGATGAGGTACGGGCCGGCATTCGCGAGGAAGCAGAATCGATACCCCTCGAGAAAGTCGAGATCGAGTCTCGTACCTATCCACATCTTGGACGGTGGGAAGAGGAAGTTTTTGAGGCCGCCATCCAGGACAAAGTGGATGGGATTATTACTTTTCCCAGCCACCCCAAGACCTTTCGGCCGTGGATACGGCGCGCTGCCCGCGCCCGCATCCCGGTCGTGTGCGTGACCACGGATGCCCCCAACAGCGGTCGCCTGGGCATTGTGGCCATCGACACCCTGGCCAGCGGCTCCATCGCGGCGGACCTCATGGGGAGATTTCTCGGCGGCCGGGAGGGAACGATCGCGATCACGCTGTTTGATCTGGCGATCACCGAGCATCAGGAGAAGTACGCCGCGTTTGAATCCACGTTACGGACTTTCTATCCCCAGCTGCATCTGTTGAAACCGGTCGAGGATCACGGCATGCAGGCCGAGGCATACTGCAAATGCCGCGAGCTGTTTGAAAAATACTCGGACCTGGCCGGGGTTTATGTGACCACGGAAGACTCGATGCCGGTGGTGAAGGCGGCCCGCGACGCAAAATTGCTGCAGCGTCTGACCATCATTACCACGGACTTGTTTCCCGACCTGGTCTCGGAGATTCGATCCGGCGCGGTGGCGGCGACCATCTACCAGCGTCCCCGCACCCAGGGCCGGATGGCGTTCCGCATGTTATATAAATTTCTGTCTGAGGGGGACGGCAGTCCGTCCCATCAAATCGCGCTTGCGCCGCACCTGGTCATGCGCGGGAATCTGGATTTCTTTCTGCAGAGGCAATCTGAGGAACCAGTCGGGGAAAAGGGTCCGGGAAACGCCGCACGACCTGCCCGAAGCTCTCGCCTGGCCTAGGCGCCGGGGCTCACTGAGCCGGCTCCTTGACGGCGACGATGCGATCGCCCGCCACATTCCGCAGTTCCTGCACGATTCCTGAAGGCCACCGGATTTCGACCAGTTCCGCGGAAGGGTTCGCTCCAAGGCCGAAATGCACGGGGCCCGCGCTGGACGATGCATAGCCGGCGCTGGTGAATACGTGGTTATACTGCGCTCCCGACCTGGTCACCACCTTGATTCGCGCTCCTGCGCCGTCGCGATTGCTTTTCGTTCCCTGCAGCTTGAGTTCCAGCCAGTGATTGTTGCCCGGACTCTGGTTGAGCCATATTTCCGCCGGAGCGCCGATTGCGCTCACTACCACGTCCAGACGACCATCGCCGTTCAGGTCGCCGACGGCTGAGCCCCGGTGCCGCGCGGGAGGCTGCGAGGTCAGTCCCGCCTCCGCCGTCAGAGCGGAAAACTTCATGCCTCCCAGGTTGCGAAAGACGGTGTTGGGTTGTTCGATCCATAAGTTCGGCGCCGACAAAAGCGATTGCACATGGCCGCGCGAAACAAAAATGTCCTTCCAGCCGTCATTGTCGAAATCGGCGATGTTTGGAGAGTACCCGGCCATGGGCAGGCTCAGCTTGGTCATGCCGCTCTCTCGAGTGACCTCCACGAAACTTCCCTTACCGGTGTTGCGGTAAATCGGAAAGGTTTCTCCATCGAGCGCGACCAGAACAATGTCGGGATAACCATCGTTGTCGAGGTCACGAAAATCGACTCCCATGCCGGAAATGAAGGTGCCATCTTCGCGCAGCGCCACGTTGGCGTCGAAACCCGCCTCCTGAAAGCGGCCGCCGCGGCGGCTGCGAAAAAACGAATTCATCAGCTTGTCATTGGGGACGATGAGGTCCATCTTTCCGCCGGCATCGAAATCGCCGGCCGCCACCCCCATGCCCTTTCCGGGATGCGCACGCAATCCGGATGCGGCGGAAACATCGCGAAAAGTCCCGTCGCCGTTGTTGAGGAATAACTGATTGGGAGTGGGAGGGTACATCTTGGGATGGCAATAGTCGCGATGCCCGCCGGCTTCGCAGTCGGGCTCGTGTTCGAAATCCCATTTCAGGTAGTTGATGACGACGAGATCGAGCAGCCCGTCATTATTTACGTCGACCCAGGCTCCGGCGACGCCCCAAAGCGGTCCGTACTCCGGATCGGGTGGGTTCAGGCCGGCTTTGGCGGTGACATCGGTGAAGGTTCCGTCGCCATTATTGTGATAGAGCGTATTGCGATACACGCCGGCGACAAAAATGTCCTCATATCCATCGTTGTCATAATCGCCGATGGCCACCCCGATGTCGTAGCCCGTCCCGAAGAGGCCGGCCTTTTCGGTCACGTCGGTGAAGTGTCCTTTGCCATCGTTCTCGAAGAGACGGTTGTAGTATTTCGCGGAAGTCTTGCGCAGCGTTTTAATGTCCGCACCATTGGCGAAGAAGAGGTCAAGCTTGCCGTCGTTATTGAAGTCGAAGACAGCCACGCCGCCAGCCATGGTTTCGGGCGCATGCCGCTGCGGAGTCTCGGAGCTATCCAGCTTGAAATCAATGGGCTGAAAGACGAAGCGGATGGGGCTGTCTCCGGAGGCCGTGGCCGCGGCTTCCGAGCGCGCCGGCGGAGTTGCACTCGCGGGCGCCTGGGAAGCCAACCGCAGGGGAGCGGTCAGCACGAACGTAAAGAGCACAGCCAGTGAGCCGGGGAACTTCCACATCTTCATGTCGGAGACAGCAGGCACGAGGCTGCTTTCATTCTACTCCGGCAATGATTGTTCGCCGCTTATGGAGAGCCGGGTTTCGGCCTGGGGAGCTGCCGTTCCCGGCTGTCCCCCGCCGACGGTGATGACGTAATCACCCGCGCCGACGACTCGAACTCCCGATTCATTTACATAGCTCAGATCGCGCGGCTGCAGCACGAGCTGAACGTGCCGCATTTCGCCGGCATCCATCCGGACCCGGGTAAAGCCGCGAAGCGCGCGCAGTGGCGCGCCTGGCAATTTAGGAAAACTCAGATACAGTTCCACCACTTCATCGCCGGCGCGCCGGCTGGTGTTCTTCACATCGACTTCGACGGTGAGTGGATTGCCGGCCGGCAAACTGGCGCTCGATAATTTGAGGTTGCTGTATTCGAACCTGGAATAAGTCAGACCGTAGCCGAAGGGATAGAGCGGCTCTCCGGCAAAATACCGGTAGGTACGGTTCTTCATCGCATAGTCGTCAAAGGCCGGCAACTGTTCCAGGCCCTTGTAGAACGTGACCGGCAATCGGCCCGAGGGGTTGTTGACGCCCGCCAGGGTCTGGGCAATTGCGGTTCCACCTTCCTCTCCCGAGTACCAGGCTTCGAGAATCGCGTTGGCCTGTTCCTGCGCCCAATTTACCGCCAGGGCACTGCCGTTCATGAGCACCACCACCAGCGGCTTGCCTGTTCCTCTCAACGCTCCCAGAAGTGCCTGCTCATCTTCCGGCAAGTTGAGGCTGGTGCGATCTCCCCCCCGGAAACCGGGCAGGTCGACTTTCATCTCTTCGCCTTCGAGCTTGGACGTGATTCCAACCACGGCAACCACCACATCCGCCTCGCGCGCCGCTGTGGCTGCTTCGACGATGGGATCGGAGCTTACCGGCAGCCACACCAGCTTTGTGCCAAAGCCGCCTTTCACGTATTCGATCCTCAGTGCATAACGATGGCCCTTGGTGAGTTCGACCACCGCGGTGTCGGATGTGGGATCGTGAAGGTGCACGTCATCCGTTATCAATTTGTCATCCAGCCACAAGCGGTGCATGGAGCCGAGCAATCCGATCCGGTACGTACCCGATTCGGCTGGGGTCAGAAAGCCTGTCCAGCGAACCGAAAAGTCTTTCAAGCCCGCAGGGGGCGTGAGGGCATGAGGTTTCGGATGGAAGAGCTGGAGATCGACGAACGGGTCAACCCGCACCGCCACCGGCGTGCCGGTGAATTCGCTGCCGGCAAAATATTCTCCCTGCAACCCGGGCTTCCCATCGCTGGTCGAAAGCACCGAGGTGGGAATCACATTTTCGGCGCGCAAGAAATTAGTTCCCGGCACGTAGGAGACATGGGCGGCGGCAAACTGCTTGCGGATCCCTTCCAGCGCCGTGGTGGCATGCGAAGCCGTGCCGCTATAGTTGCCGTGCAGAACCTGGACCGATTCGGCCAATGGTCCCACCACTAAAATATTTTTCACGCTGGACGCGAAGGGAAGTACACCGTCGTTCTTGAGCAACACCATGGATTCGCGGGCCGCCTTGAGCGCGAGTTCGCGGTGAGGCGCGCTGTCGATCTCGGAATCAGGCGTCTGCGCGTAGGGCACTTTATCCGGAGGATCGAACATTCCCAGCCGCATGCGCGCGGTAAAAAGCCGTTTCACCGCAACATCGATGTCCTTCTCGCTGAGCAACCCCTCCTTCACGGCGTCCAGGTACTTTACGTAGTCGGAGTTGTCCTTGGTTTCAGTGAAGAAGTCTGCGCACTCGTTGTCCATGCCTTTTTTCAAGGCGGCTGCGGCGGCCTCGGCCGGGGTTTTCGTGAAGTGGTGACCCTCGTAGATGTCGACGATGGCATCGCAGTCCGATACCACGTAGCCGTTGAACTTCCAGGCGCCGCGCAACTGGTCTTGCAGCAGGAAAGTATTGGCGCATGCGGGTTCGCCATTGACGCGGTTGTAGGCGCACATCACGGACTCCGCTTTGCCCTCTATCACCGCGGCGCGGAATGCGGGCAGGTAGGTGTCCTCCATGTCGTGCCGCGACACCTGCACATCAATACTGTGCCGCGAGGGTTCGGGGCCGCTGTGCACGGCAAAATGTTTTGGGGTCGAGATGACGCGAAAATATTTCGGATCATCCCCCTGCAACCCCGTGACGAATGCCACGCCCATGCGTCCCGTGAGATAGGGGTCCTCGCCGTAGGTTTCCTGGCCCCGGCCCCAGCGCGGGTCGCGGAAAATGTTGATGTTTGGCGACCAGAAATCCAGACCTTCCATGATGTCGCGTCGTCCGGCTCTGACGGCCTGGTTGTGTTTGGCGCGCGCTTCGGTGCCGATGACGATCGCCATGTCGTGGATCAACGGGGAGTCAAACGTTGCCGCCAGCCCAATCGGTTCCGGAAAAACCGTGGCGGTCCCGGCGTTGGCGACGCCGTGCAGCGCCTCGCTCCACCAGTTGTAGGCCGGGACCTGCAGTCGCGGAATGGCTCGGGCCTGGTTTACCAACTGGGAAGCTTTCTCCTCGAGGGTCATCCTTCCCACGAGGTCATCCACCCGCGCATCGATGGGTTGCGCGGGGTCGAGATAGATCGCGCCGCCGGTGGTCTGCGCCGGGGAAGGGACGAGAATGAGAAGAAGAAAAACCGCCACGACGAGGGCCGCACGCTTTGCATCCATTTCTATTTCTCCTCGGTAACCCGCACGATGGTGAGCGCCGGCGAGTTCGCGCATCGCAGCCATCCGTAAACGATTACGGGCTGTCGGTTGCTTGTAGCACAGGCCAAATGCCGCGGTCAAACGACTCTGCAGAACGAGAATTGTGAGGACGCGGGGCGCGGCGCAATGACCGAACGAAATTTTTATTGGGTCGGCAGCAACTCGTCCGCGGCCAACACGTAGCTGGTCAACTTGCCCAGCGTGATGTCGGAGCGGGTGGCACCAATCACCACCGCGCCGCCATCGTTTCTTCCGGACCTCACATTTTTTCATCGGAACGCGACGGCGCGAGGTGATGGCGGCGGTGGTGAGGTTCGAGTCTCCGCCGGGAAATGGGTTTCACCACTGGCGAATTCGGAGTGGGATTCGCGCCCTCACCGTTCGGAATTCCTGCGCGCCGGGTGACGCGGGAACTGCAGGGTTCGTTTGTCCAAGCAACGCGGCGGAGCAGATGCGCGCCCGGGCCAGCGCCTGCTTAAATCCAAAACCAGGACACCAGGATCGAGCTTCTCAGGCGGGAAAGAAGAATCAAATGACCTTCAAAAAGGGGCTTGGCGCGGAGTTTCCGCACAGCCTCCATGGGTGCCTGGCGGCTCTCGCCCGTCTCCATACCGCCCAGAACTGATGGGGAAGTTCGTCGTTGAATTTCTCCGAAGCGTTATCTTGGAAGGCACCTGTGAAAGAGGGTTTCCTTTGGGGCGAGCACGGGGAAACTGCCCATAAAGTGCAAGCTTTGCCGTGTTTTGTCCGGGTCGATCAAAATATCCGCTTATTCATAGACTTGTTGAGGACTTGCGATAATGCGTTTCACAATTTTTTTTCTTGACAGTGCATCTTCAATGAATGTATCACCGTAAACGTTTCCGGTGCAGGGATAACGCCAAGGCCCTGAACCTGGTGAAGCAATCAATTCGGAGGCTGCCCCATGAAGCGCGTTTCGTCCACGTCTGTCGAAATGTTCGGGCTTGCTCTAAGAGGCCGCAGTTTTCGCCTCGCAGCTCTGCTACTCACCTTCTTCGTATTTTTCGCCGCCCACGCCGTGGCGCAGGAAGCAACCGTGGTCGGAACTGTGACCGATCCAACTGGCGCCGCCCTGCCGAATGTTTCGGTACATTTCACAAACATTGAGACAGGTCTCGCCACGAAGGTCACCACGAGTGCAGACGGCCAGTATGTGGCGCCGAATCTTCACATCGGCCATTACACCGTAGACGTTAAGGTGTCAGGGTTCAGGCCTGCCCAGAGGACGGGCCTGGTGCTGAATGTGGGCGACCGCGACCGCGTGGACTTCCAGATGCAGGTCGGCCAGGCGACCGAGCTGATCACCGTAGAAGCCAATGCGGTGGCCGTACAGACCGATACCGGGGAAGTCAGCAACCTGATCACCGGCAAGCAGATATCGGACCTCGCCGTCAACGGCACGAGCCTGTTCCAGCTTGCTGCATTGGCTCCCGGAGCATCGAACGATATCACCAATTACAAGGATGTCCCCGTAGGTGGTGATACGAGCGTCAGCTTCAATGGCCAGCGCACCGCCCACAATGTCTTCATGGTAGATGGCGGTGAGAACTACGACCGCGGTTGCGGCGGCTGCGTAACTACGGCACCTTCCAGCGAGTCGATGGCTGAGTTCCGCCAATTGACTTCGAACTACGGCGCCGACTATGGCCTCTCTTCTGCCGGAACCGTCACCATGGTCCTCAAGTCGGGCACCAGCAGACTTCATGGCTCGGCATGGGAAAACAACCGCAATGATGCCTTTGATGCGCGCAACTACTTCTTCCCGGCTCCGAACAAGAAACAAGAATTGCGCATGAACATCTTCGGCTTCAATATCGGCGGACCTGTCACCTTCGGCCACCTCTACAACCCGGACAAAAACAAGACCTTCTTCTTTTACAACATGGAGTGGCGCCGATACATCGACGGCGGGTCAACCAACCAGACGGTCCCCGATCCCGCAACTTACGGCGGCGATTTCAGCTCGGTTACCAAAGCAGCCGATATTCCCCTCGTGCCCACTCTGGCCAGAGTGGCTGACTCGGTTCTGTTTGCCAACTGTCCTGGTGGAGCCCCGCCGCCCGGCATCGTGCGAGGCGCGGCATTCCCCGGCAACGTCATCCCGTCCTGCATGATCAACCCAAACTCGACTGCGTTGCTGGGTACGGGCTTCCTGCCGAAGCCAAACTCAGGCATCGGCAATGGTGTCGGGAGCTTCGTGGGCGGTTCCAACACTCCCACGAACCTGAAGGAGGAGATCGTCCGCGTCGACCACACCTTCAACAGCAAGTTCTCCGTGTTCGGTCACTTCATTGCCGAGCAGATCTCACAAGGCTACAACACGGCTCAGTGGAGCGGTGACAACCTGCCTACGGTTGGAGACACGTTCAACAATCCAGCTTACAGCTACGTGATTCACGCCACCCACACCATCAGCCCGTCGCTGCTCAACGAAATCGCATTTAACTACAACGGCAACCGCATCAACATCATTCCCTTCCCTGCCACCGGGATGACGAGCCTGGCTCTGCCCACTTGCACAGCGCCCTGCGACTTCAGCAACGCCCGCCTGTTCACCGGACCGAATAACCTGAATCGCATTCCCAACATCACTCTCAATCATCAAAGCAATGCGAACTTCCAGATCTCCAGCTGGCCGTGGGTCAACCGCGCTGACGGTTACCAGATCCGCGACGACGTCTCCTGGAACAAAGGTGCGCACAGTTTCAAGATCGGCGGAAGCTGGGCGCGCTACAAGAAAGTCCAGGACCTTTTCGGAACGACCCAGGGAGCATTCACGTTCGAGGGCGCGGATGCCCAGAGTTTCACCGGAAACAGCTTTGCTGACTTCCTGCTTGGCACCGCCGCCGGTTATGGCGAGCTTGCCGTCCAGGACCACGGCAACTGGCCTGCCGTTTCCTACGCCGCGTACATTCAAGACAACTGGCGCGCAACTCGCCGGCTGACCCTGAACCTCGGCCTACGCTGGGATGGAGCGCCTCACACCTACGAATCCAACAACCGCATGGGGAATTTCTATCCCAACCTTTACGATCCGTCCCTGGCCGCTACATTCGATACACAAGGGAATATCTGCAGCGGTCCAGCGGACCCGGGCTGCACCGCCGCAAGCCCTGGACTCGGCACCAGCCCGAACAAAATCCTGGCGGGCATTCCCTTGTACCTCAACGGAATTGGCACGCCTGAGAAGAATGGCGTACCCAAGGGTCTGGTGAACAATCACTGGGCCATGTTCGGTCCGCGGATCGGCTTTGCCTACGACCTGACCGGTACCGGCACGACGGTGATTCGCGGCGGGTTCGGCATCATGTACGAACGCATTCAAGGCAACGATATGTACAATGCCGGACCGAACATCCCGTTCAGCCTGAACGTTAACCTGAACAACGTAGAGGTACAAGACCCGAACATTCTGCTTCAGACCGGTGCTGCGCCCACGTTCCAGACCATCAAGGCCGCGGATATCATCGGTCTGGACATCAACGGTTACAAGCCGTCGACCAGCACGCAATACAGTGCCGGCGTTCAGCATTCGTTCGGCCCCAAGACCGTTCTGTCGGTCTCTTACGTAGGCAATCTGAACCGGCACTTGAACGACTACATAAACACTAACCTGCCTTCGCTGAGTGATCTCGCGCTCATGACGGGAGGCACTCTTAACTACCAGCAGGCGCCTAGCCTTCCGTACAAAGGGTTCCGAGCGATCAGTCAGTCCAGGAACGAGGCGAACGGCCATTACAACTCCCTGCAGATTGACTTGAACTCACAAGCCAGCAGGGACTTGCAGCTGCGCGCCTTTTACACCCTTTCCAAATCCATCGATCCAACCACCGGTGGCAGCGGTCAGGACTTGAATGGTGTCACGAACCCATATCTGGGGTGGCGGTACGATATTGGGCCGAGTCAATTCGACCGGCTCCACAACTTCTCCGCCAACTTCATCTACAACATCCCGATTCTGCGCAACAGCTCGAACGGCCTGATGAAATCCGTGGTCGGCGGCTGGGCAGTGTCGGGGATCATTACGATCGAGTCTGGCCTGCCCGTCAACTTCACCGGGGGCAGCAATATCGTGGGCGGCAACAACAGCCCCGGCAATCGGCCTGACTTGAACGGCAAGATCAAATATGAGCATACGCCGGTGGCGTCCACGGACCCCTTCCAGCATATCCAGTACGTAGATACCTCGGTGTTTTCGACTCCCGCACCTGGCACCTGGGGCAACCTCAGCCACAACGCTATACGCGGGCCGGGCCGCGACAACTGGAACCTCTCTCTCTTCAAGACCTTCGCCTTAGGGGAGAGTGCCGGGGTGCAGCTTCGGTTGGAGACCTTCAACACCTTCAACCACACCCAATTCCAGAACGTTGATAACGGTCTCGGCAACAGTCGCTTCGGCCAGTTTACGTCCGCCTACCCTGCGAGAATTGTCCAGCTCGCCGGGAAGTTTTACTTTTAACCTCTAACCGAAGACCCCTCCCGTCCCGCTCGCAGCAAGCTGCGAGCGGGACGACGGCTTACGACAAACTTCAGTGGCTCCAAGGGCTCGCATCGAACCAGGTGCGAGCTTTTATTTTTGGAATGGAGTTCAAGCCCGTCAGGCTCCCAGGTGAGCAGCCCTGAAGCTGACGGTATGAATCTGACGGTATGAATCTGACTTACTTTGCTGGTGGTTCGACCGCAGCCAGGACGTAGGTCGTCAGTTTATACAACTTTGATATTGGTCTTCTGGGACACAAGTGCGCCGCCGCCATCCGCTGTGGGTTCAAGTACCAGGTTCTTCATCGGGACAGATTTGGATCGAGATGGTGGGAATATCCGGGATGGCAGTCAGTCGCTTCTGAGCCGCCGCCCGGAAGTGGTCGGTACGCGGTGAAGCGGACAGTTCAAATCTGAGCTTACCTTGCTGCGGACTCGTCGGCAGCAAAGACGTAGGTCGTCATCTTAAACAGCTTGATATTCACATGCTCGGACACAAGCGCGATACCCCCGTCACTTGCGGGTTCGAGTACCACATTTTTCATTCGAACCGGCCGACTCGAGAGGATGGCAACGTCCGGAATGGCCCCTTGATTGGCTTCCGAGCCGCCGCCCGCAAATGGTTGGGACATCGGGGACTGCGACGACTGGTTGGGTCCATTCAAGGTCCTGGAGTCTGGATCCGGAGCTTCGTTCGGCAAATTCGGCACTGCCTCCCCGGTCGCGGGGTAATACAAGGGCATCAAATAAGCATAGAGAGGAGCCCATCCGCCATTCCAGCTTACTGTGTTCATGCGGATCGTGAGCCGCGCCCGGTCCTCCCCTTTTCTGGATTCGGATTCAACCACCACCCCGGATGCGACCGCATTCTTGGGGATTAGCGCGCCATCAAACAGGATGGCGGCCGCAAGCTTTCCTTGAACTTTAGTTCCCGCCGGGGTTTTTCCGGCCTCGACGTTCTGCTGCAGAACCACAGGAAATTCACGCAAGACGGGGGAAGAGGAATGAGGAGGCTGGTGACTCTGCTGGCCAATCGAAGCCGCAGAGCAAAACGCAAGTATCGCCCCTTGTACGACTAACCTTCGAGTCAACATCGGTCTTACTTCCTTGCGTTATCGCAACAAACTATTATACCGGCGGACGATCAGCTTCGGATAGCCAAATGTTTGACTTGTATCCACTGCTATCCAAATCAGCCTGGATCGAGGAGCGGGAGAAAGGGTAATTGGGACACGGGCCAGTGCCTGACGGGCGAGGACGCCCATCCTCCATGGTGGATTTGTCCCCGAACTCAGCTTCTGCCGTCGTCCCTGTAAACTAGACTTCTGCTTAACGCTTTGCGACCTTTGGGCAAAAAGCCTTTCACTGCAAGGGCGCAAAGGTGCCGCAAAGGTCGCAAAGGCGGTTGATCCTGAGAGGAGCAGCGGTGTCGCGCATGAGCAACGGGAAGACCAGACTGGCCGCGGTTTTGCTGCTGCTGTCGCGCTTTGTGATTGCACAAGCTGCAAGCCCGAAGGAGGCGATCGCGCTCCAGCAACAGGGAAAGCTGGAGGAGGCGGCCCGGGTCTGGAAAGCGGTGACCGAGAGTAATCCACGCGACGCTGCGGCTTTCGCCAGCCTGGGTGTGGTCCGCTCCCGGCAGCAGAAATATGCGGACGCGGTGGCGGCCTACAGGCGCGCGCTGGCGCTCGATCCCAAGCTGCCGGGAATCGATCTCAACCTGGGACTGGCCGAGTTCAAGCAAGGCCACTTCCCGGCGGCGGTGACCGCGCTTCGCGCCGCTTTGGCCGCTGACCCCTCCAGCACACAGGTGCAGACGCTGCTCGGGCTGAGTTATTACGGCGCGAAGGACTTTGCGCTGGCCTCCCAGTATCTCGAACCGGTCGCAGCGGCCGACCCCGCCAACGCAGGACTTCACCAGACACTGGCCCAGAGCTGCTTGTGGGCGAAGAAATACGATTGCGCACTGGAAGAGTTCCGTAAGCTCATGGAGCTGGAGCCCGATTCGGCCGCGGCCCATGTCCTGACCGGCGAAGCCCTGGACGGCCTGGGAAAAACCTCGGAGGCTATCGCCGAGTTCGAAACGGCGGTGAAGATCTCTCCCCGCGAACCCAACCTTCACTTCGGCCTGGGCTACCTGCTCTGGAAGTCGCAACAGTATGACCGGGCAAAGCAGGAGTTTGAAGCTGAGTTGTCTGTCGACCCCAACCACGCCCAGTCGCTGGCCTACCTGGGAGACATCGAATGGAAGAACAATCAGCCGGACGCGGCGCTCTCCTTGTTCAAGCGGGCGATACAAGGCAACCACGACCTGCGCATCGTCTATGTTGATTTGGGCGCTCTCTACATGCAGCAGAAGAACTACAAAGAGGCTCAGGCGGCGCTGCTCCGCGCCGTGGCGTTAAGTCCCCAGCTGCCCGACGCCCATTACCAGCTGGGACGCCTGTATCAGGCAATCGGCAACCCGGCCGCCGCGGAGAAAGAACTTAGAAAGGTGCAGGAGCTCCACGAAAATAGTGAGGAGAGCCTCGTGGGAAAAATGCCCGCCTCCCAACCTCCATCGAATCCGCCAGAACTTAAGTGAGGTCGCGGCCAGGGCCCGGGGAGCGCAATCAATCGACGCCCTGGCCGGATGCTCAGCCATCTACTTGGAACCGCCGGAGCGATAGCTTTCAGGCGGCCCCAGATAGCTGGGTTTCATGCCGCCGGTGTTCACCACGATTTTCTGCAGGACCACGCCGGGATCGACCATCCAGATTTTCAAGACATGATATCCGGAGACGGCCAGAGTGTGAGTCGATTGAATCTTGCGGACGCTGTCCTTGACCGACGTTTCCCAGTCAGTCTGCGAGTTGCGGGCCAGGATATCGACAATCTGTGGCGGCTGGTTATCAAATGCGATTGCATATCTGAGGCCGCGTCCGGGAACAAAGTTCAATGTAGGGGCAAGAATCGTTTCCACCTGGACCGTTCCCGGGTGGAACAAATACATACGGTACTGCAGGCAGGGAGCGTCCGGCGGAGTGGCGCTGGGAGCGGCAACGGGGAATATCGTCATGGACGACAGAGTGCGCCCGTAGTCCGCGATTTCATTCCATCGGGCGGAGGCTGTGTCCGACTTCGTCGTATAGTGCGCGGCTTCGATCGAAACATAGCCATCGGCCTCGACAAA
>Ga0187822_10000108_pt1 | contig 14135 bp, 7 predicted proteins | sample NC_wetland_sal_i_18_FD_132967 | JGI IMG/M metagenome (GOLD analysis project Ga0187822, IMG submission 132967) | Wetland sediment microbial communities from Neuse River Estuary, North Carolina, USA - SourceSoil_2 | ecosystem: Environmental > Aquatic > Freshwater > Wetlands > Sediment | place...
CCTGGTGCATACCGAGCCGAAACATCCGCCGACGGATTCGCAACTGCGGCAGATTGTGGACCTCGAGAGTTCGCTCTTCACCGCGCAGTCGGAAGACAACAATGCGGGAAGCCTGATCGCGCAGGGCGCGCGCGGCGGCCCGCTCTTCCTGGCGTTGCAGCCATTTCGTCAGGGGATCAACTCCGGAACCAAATTCAATGCCAACGTGTTCGACCTGTACTCCCGGTGGGCCAACGCGGGCGGCGCGAATGCCGCGGCGCGGCAGTCCATCGCGCGCGGACAGGTACTGTTCAACACTCGCGCCATGCTGATTTCCGGCGTGGCCGGCTTCAACGATGTTCTGGGCCAGGACCAGGTGATGGCGACGTGCTCGACCTGCCACAACGTGCCCAACGTTGGCAGCGGGACCGACCCGCGGTTCACCATGATGAACATCGGAACCACTTCTCCAACCGCCGACCTGCCTTACTATGTGATCAGTTGCAATGACGGCACGCAAACCACCACCACCGATCCGGGACGGGCGCTGATCACCGGCAAGTGCGCCGACATCGGCAAATTCAAAACCCCGGGCTTGCGCGATCTGGCCGCGCGCGCGCCTTACTTCCACAACGGCTCGGCCGCAACCTTGGAGCAAGTGGTCAGCTTCTACGATCAGCGCTTCAATATGGGTTTAAGTCCGGACGAGACCGCCGACCTGGTGGCGTTTATGGGCACGCTGTAGGACTCCATCCTGGAACCTGATGTGGCCGCGGGCGACTCGCCCGCGACGAACTGGCTTGGAACTCGCGGGCGAGTCGCCCGCGGCCACACAACCTCGCACAAAGCCCAGGGGCAGATGGGGCGAGTACTCAGTGATTTTTGATTGTGCCCCGGCCCTAGTCGTCATCCGATGACACGGGTTCTCCAACAATGTTGTAGTAAACGTTTTTCGGCTTTTTGGGTTTGGCTGGCTCGGGCTTGGGCGCGGGCGGCACGGGCTTTTGCGCCACCGGTTTCGCGGCGGCGGGTGCGGGAGCCGCGGCTGCGGGTTTGGCTTCCGCTACGGGCGCAACTGGTGTAGGCGCAACTGGAGGCACTGGCGCGGCCGGTTGCGGGGCGGGCGGGGATGTCCCTCCTGCATCTGGAGCGGCGGGGACGAGTATCGACGGAATGACTGGATACAACCTGGCCTCCTGGGCTGCGTCGGGCGCCGGCGACGGGACAACACCAAATTGCGGCGGAGCGGTTTCGGTCAGGCCGGCGGACGGCGCTGCCTGGGGAACCACTCGTATGGGTCCGGGAGGCGCGGCTGGAATCGAACTCTTCGACGTCTTGACTCTGCTCGCGGTGGGCGGCTGGAAGAAATAGTTGAGTATCGCCGCCACCAGCCCGGCAACACAAAACTCAAACACGGAAACGAACAGGTCAGGATAGTTGTATGGCCGCTGGGTGAAGGAAGTCGGCAATCCTGACGATGGCCCCATCGCGTCGCCCAACCAGGGCACGAATACATTGTTCACGAGCGAAACAAGCAAGCCCCAGAGGGCCTCGCCGAGGATGACTGCGATGATGATCCGTGCCATCCAGCGGCGCGTGTCCGCGCCCCCGGAGGTGAAGGGCCTGGCTGGTTGGTCCATAATTCTTCCGCCTTCAGAAGATTGTTACACACCGGCTCGATTGCGCGAAAGGCGGCGGGTAGAGGGTTATGAGACTTTTCCTTCAGCAAGCGCGCCAGGTTGAGGGGGCGAAGCATGGGGCGTGGAGCTCTCAGGAAAGAAAGCCGGCAATTGTGCCGCTGCGCGCCAGATCCTTCGGGACTAAAGTCCCTCAGGATGACGCCATCTTGAGATTGCGTTTCAAATTCAGGCACGACCGGGCGGAGATCGGGCAGCAAACCGCGCCGATGGCCTGGAGCGGGCAATTCACTATTGCAGGGTGACGCGCAGAACGTTGTGCTTGCCGTCGCAGTTGACGAGGAGCGTTCGTTCGCCTTTCGGGGAAAGATTGACCGCGAGGGTCCTGGACTGGTCGTAGGCCGAGGATGGAGATTGGACTCGCACTCTTACCTGGTGCTTGCCTGACTTCAGCTCAATCTTATGGGATTCGTGGCCCTGCGACTTGCGAAAGACCAGCAGAGGGTTCTTGGGATCAGGGCGCAACGCCTGGGTGTAAACCAGTTGGCTATCGAGCCAGAGTGAAGCGCGGGCGTCAGTGAAGGGATGTTCGATTTCCAGGTCAAGCTCGGCGTTGGCCGGGCGACGGCGGGCTGGGATGTCGACGGGTTGGGCCAGCACCGGACTGATGGTCGGCTGGGGCGGCAGGGGCGGCGGGGGCCCGATCTCGTAAGTTCGCGAAAAAACCACGAACATGACGGTGGCGGCCACCAGGCCGAGGGCCAGGAGGCGGTTCCGGGTCAACCCCAGCGACGACAGCAGCAGCTTCGCCGCGCGGCCAGTATTGGAGATTGAGTTTTTGGAGTCCGACGACAGAAGGAGGGACGTGTTTCGGGTTGCGTCGGCCAGATGAGAAATTCCATCTTGCTTTGCATCCGCCGCCGGAAGCAGGCCGCAACTTTCTCGCAGCCGCTGAATGTCGCGGGCCATTTCCCCGCCGGACTGATATCGCTGGGCGGGGTCTTTGGCGATCGCCTTGGAGACCACGAGATCGAGCGCGGGCGGGAAAGTGATGTCATAGTTCGCCACGGCCAGCGGTTCGTGGTTGGCAAGTTTGAAGCATACGGTCGCGATGCTGTTCCCCTGAAAAGGCCTTTGTCCAGTGAGCATGAAGTACAGCACCACGCCCAGGGAGAACAAGTCCGAGCGCGCGTCCCCGCCTTCGTCACTCAACTGTTCCGGGGCCATGTAGGCGGGGCTTCCGAGGACCCGGCCGTGCTGAGTCAGTTGGGTCTGATTGAACTTCGCAATCCCGAAGTCCGCGATCTTGGCGTGTCCGTCGGGGGTGACCAGAATATTTGCCGGCTTGATGTCGCGATGAACGACGCCCTGGGCGTGGGCATAGTGGAGGGCTTCGGCTACTTCCTGGGTCAATTGCAGGGCCGTGGCCAGCGGCAACCGCTTGTTCTCCGCGCCCAGTATCTGGCTGAGCGACTTGCCCTTGACGTATTCCATCACCATGTAGGGCGACCGGGTTTCGGGATCTTCGCCTACATCGAAAACGGTGATGATGCCGGGGTGAGACAGCCGACCCGCGGCCTGAGCTTCCACCACGAAACGCCCGCGATATTCGCGCTCGGCATCGAGCTCCAAGCCGGCAGGGGAAACCGTCTTGATGGCGACCATGCGGTTGATTTTTGGGTCGAGCGCGCGGTAGACGACGCCCATGGAGCCGCGGCCAAGCCGGGCGTTGATCTGGTAGCGGCCGAGATGTTTGACCGGGTGTGTGGCCATGCGCTGGTTGAGTTCAAAAACCCAGCCTCATCTTAGGCGATCAGGCGCGGCCATTGCCCCTCTACTGTACGGTCCCTGATTACATGAGTAACCCGGTTGGCGGTGAATGCGATGGGGGAATGTCAGGCAAAAATCAGGGCCGACATTTAGGGGTCGGCCCGGAAATCCGGATTCAGGATTTGATTTGTGGTCGAAGGGTTCAGTTCTGGGCGGTGACCAGGGGCATGTGCACCAGGTGCTCGCTCAGGAACCACACTTGCAATTCGTTGGTGCGCAGGACGTCGCTGACCGCCAGGTCGTTGGTTCCATCGTCGCCCAGTTGATCCGCGCGCTCGGCGAGCTCGCGGCACTGGCCGATGATGATCTTGTGGGCATCGAGCAGGCGCGAAAGCTGGACCGGGACTTCTTCCCGTCCGCGGGGCGGACGCTCGATCTTTGTGGTCTCGGCGACATCGGCTGCCATGGCCAGGCTCACGCCTCCCAGCAGTTGGATGCGTTCGGCAATGGTGTCAACCAATTCCGACTGCTCGCCGTAATGTTTGTCGAACAGGAGATGAAGCTGGTAGAAAGTGGGTCCGGCGACCTGCCAATGCGATTTTTTGTACAGATCGCGCAAGGTCATGGTGTCGGCCAGAAGCTGGTTGAGGTGCTCGGTCATTTCCAGACGGACTGGCTCTTCCAGTTCCAACGGCAGGGCGTGGCTTACCGTGCCGTATTTCTGGATTTCAGCAGCTCGCTGGTTGAAGTGGGGCTGGGCGGTAATGCCGCCGTTGTGGCCCGCGGTTTTCTTGGACATCGGGATTCTCCTCTTTGATTTCCTTATTTTGAGATTTCTGGTTTCTGAATTCTTAAAAACAGTCCCTTCAAACGTAGCCGGGTGTGATGGGCGTTTCCGGTTATAGGTTGCTGGTAAGATTTATGCTAGAGAGAGTTAAACGAATCCATTATAGCGCTTGCCAAATCGGGATAGGGTGGGCAAAGCGGCCGCATCGATTTCGCACGGGACCGGCGAGCCAGCAAAATTCCGCATAATTGACTATCATGGACGGTTAAGCATTCGTCGATGGAGAAAACCAGACGTGGCTGAGACGCAGACGACCAACGGAGTGGAAGTTCTCGAAACCCGGGAGTGGCTGGATTCGCTGGATTATGTCTTGTCGCAGGGCGGCCCGGAGCGGGCCGGACGCCTGCTGCAGCAACTCTCGCTGCATGCCCGTCGCGCGGCCGGCGTCAACCTTCCCTTTACCGCCACCACTCCTTACCAGAACACGATTGCTTCGCGGCAGCAGCCGCCATTTCCGGGCAGCCAGGAAATGGAGCGGCGGATCAAGAGCCTGGTGCGCTGGAACGCGCTGGCCATGGTGGTGCGGGCCAACAAGATCGAGAGCGGCATCGGCGGACATATTTCCACTTTTGCCTCGGCGGCCACGCTGTATGAAGTGGCGTTCAATCATTTTCTGCAGGCCCGAACTGAATCTGGAGATCGCGACCTGGTTTACTTCCAGGGACATGCCGCGCCCGGCATGTATGCGCGGGCTTATCTCGAAGGCCGCATTCCCAAAGAGAAGCTGCAGAATTTCCGCCGCGAATTGAAGCCGGGGGGCGGCCTGTCTTCTTATCCCCATCCCTGGCTGATGCCCGACTTCTGGGAATTCCCTACGGTCAGCATGGGACTAGGGCCGATCCAGGCTATTTACCAGGCGCGATTCATTCGCTATCTGGAAAATCGAGGATTGAAAAAATCCACCGGCGGCCGGGTGTGGGCGTTTTTGGGCGACGGCGAGATGGATGAGCCGGAGTCTCTGGGCTCCATCACGTTGGCCTCGCGCGAGCGCCTGGACAACCTGATCTTTGTGATCAACTGCAACCTGCAGCGCCTGGATGGACCGGTGCGGGGCAACGGCAAGATCATTCAGGAGCTGGAAGCGATTTTCCGGGGCGCCGGCTGGAACGTGATCAAAGTCATCTGGGGCAGCGACTGGGACAGCCTCATCAGCAACGACCGGGACGGCATCCTGGTCAAGCGCATGGGCGAGATCACGGACGGCCAGTATCAGAAATATTTTGTCGAGAGCGGGGCCTATTTCCGGCACAACTTGTTCGGCAGCGATCCCCGGCTGCTGAAGATGGTGGAGCATCTGTCCGACGAACAGCTTTCCCGCATGCGGCTGGGCGGCCACGATCCCATCAAAGTGCACGCCGCTTTCAAGGCGGCCACCGAGCATAAAGGCGCGCCGACCGTGGTGCTGGCGAAGACCATCAAGGGTTACGGACTGGGCGAGGCGGGTGAAGGCAAGAACATCACTCACCAGCAGAAAAAGCTGAACGAAGACGAATTGCGCATGTTCCGCTCGCGCTTCGGGATTCCCATCGCGGATGAGGAACTGCAGGACGCGCCCTTCCATCGCCCCGCCGATGACAGTCCGGAAATCCGCTACATGCAGGAGCGCCGCAAGCAGTTGGGTGGCTACCTGCCGGAGCGCAAGGTGCGATCCCAGCCCATTGCTCCGGTATCGGACGCTCATTTCGAGGAGTTTCACAAAGGCACGGACGGCCGCGAAGTCTCGACCACCATGGTTTTCGTGCGGCTGTTGGGTAAACTTTTGCGCGATCCGGAAATCGGCAAGCTGATTGTGCCCATCATTCCCGACGAGGCCCGCACCTTCGGCATGGAAGCACTGTTCCGCCAGGTGGGCATTTACTCGAGCGTGGGCCAGCTCTACGAGCCGGTGGACATGGACACGCTCCTTTATTACAAAGAAGCCAAAGACGGGCAGATTCTGGAGGAAGGCATCACCGAGGCCGGCTCCATCTGCTCCTTTATCGCCGCCGGAACCGCGTACGCCAATCACGGGATCAATACGATCCCGTTTTTTATTTATTACTCGATGTTCGGCTTCCAGCGCATCGGCGACTTCATCTGGGCGGCGGCCGATATGCGCACGCGGGGCTTCCTCATCGGCGGAACCGCGGGCCGTACGACGCTCGCGGGCGAAGGACTGCAGCACCAGGACGGGCACAGCCACGTACTAGCTCTGCCGGTTCCCAATCTGCTGGCTTACGATCCCGCGTTCGCCTATGAGATCGGCGTCATTATTCAGGACGGCATCAAGCGCATGTATGTGGACCAGGAATCCATCTTTTATTACCTGACCGTCACCAACGAGCCCTTGCCCATGCCTGCCATGCCGGAAGGAAAAGATGTTCGCGAGGGCATTCTGAAGGGCATCTACCGCTTCCACACGTCGACCAAGAAAGACGCCAAGCTACGCGCCCAGCTCTTCGGCAGCGGCACGATCATGTACGAAGTGCTCAAGGCGCAGCAGATCCTGGAAGAAAAATACGGCGTGGCGGCCGACGTCTGGAGCGTAACCAGCTACAAACAGCTTTATCGCGACGGCAACGATTGCGATCGCTGGAACATGCTGCATCCCGGTGCCACTCCACGAGTGCCGTTTGTCAGCCAGGCGTTGAAAGATGCGCCCGGGGTGCTGGTGGCGGCATCCGATTACATGAAGGTGCTGCCGGAATCGATTGCCCAGTGGCTGCCGCGTCCGCTGATGGCTTTGGGCACCGACGGTTTCGGGCGCAGCGAAAGCCGAGTAGCGTTGCGCGATTTCTTCGAGGTGGACGCAAAACATATTGTGCTGGCCACGCTGACGGCGCTGCTGCGCGACAAGCAGATCAAGCTCGAAGTGCTGCAACAGGCGGTAAAAGATTTGGGCATCGATCCGGAAAAAGCGAATCCGGCAAATACATAAACAGGCAGCGCCGGCGCTGCGACTTCGCTCAGGGCAGGCTCCGGCTGTTCCGAGGGCGTCCTGGCCTCGACGGTGAGGGCGGGACGCCCTCACGACAGCCGCCGGGACGGCGGCGCTACGAAAATCATGCCGGTGGCGCTGCCGCACGAGCGAGGGCGCTCGCGCCTACATCGGAACAGTTGGGGAGTAAACGATCAGTGACAGAATTTAAGCTTCCGGAACTCGGCGAAAATATCGACCAGGGCGACCTGGTGAGGCTGATGGTCTCGCTCGGCGCCAGCGTCACCGCCGGTCAGCCTGTCATGGAACTGGAAACTGACAAAGCAGTCGTCGAGGTTCCGTCTTCCGTCACCGGCACGGTCAGCGAAATTCGGGTCAAGGAAGGGCAGAAGGTAAAAGTCGGCCAGGTAATCTTCACCGTGGAAAACGGGGCTGGAGCGAAAGCCAAGGCGGTGGAGTCGAAGCCTGTCGAGGCCAAGGCTGTCGAAGCCAAGCCCGACGGGGCCAAGACCGCGGCGGTGAAAGCGCCCGCGGAAAAACCAGCGCCGGTTTCGAAGCCGGCGACGCCGCCTGTCAGCCAACCTCCGGCTCCGGCGTCTCCGGTGACGGCTGCCCCGTCGGACTTCAGGCTGCCCGAGTTGGGCGAGAACATCGATCAGGGCGATCTGGTCAGGCTGATGATTTCTCCGGGATCTAAAGTTTCCGAAGGCCAGCCGGTCATGGAACTGGAAACCGACAAGGCCGTGGTCGAGGTGCCATCCTCGGTGACCGGCACGGTGAAAGAGATTCAGGTCAAGGAAGGCCAGAAAATAAAAGTCGGCCAGGTGATCTTTACCCTGGAAGGCGGCGCGTTGCCGCCACCGGAGAAGTCGAAGCACGCTCCGGTCGAACACATTTCTGAACAGCACGAAGCCCGGCTGTCAGTACAGGCGGCTATCGCGGCCGAAGGAAAAACTCCAGCGCAAGTCTTTCTGCCGGACCAGCCCCAGCCGCACGCCCCCAAAGCCTTCGCCATGCCCGAGCAACTGGGCAAAGTGGCCGGGACGGAGCATCGCGCGCCGGCGCCGGCTGCGCCTCATGTCCGCCGCCTGGCGCGAGAAGTCGGGGTGGACATTTATGACGTGAAGGGCACGGGCCCAGGCGGACGCATCAGTGAAGATGATGTGAAGGCGCGCGCCAAAGCCTTGCTGACTTCCGCCGCCGCTGCCTCTCAAGCCGGAGAGGGACGCCAGTTTGCCCAGCCTGAGCTGCCGGATTTCACCAAATTCGGGAAAGTCGAACGCGTCTCCATGCGCGGCGTGCGGCGCAAGACCGCCCAGCATCTGTGGGAGGCCTGGACCACCATTCCGCACGTGACCCAGCAGGACAAAGCCGACATCACCGAACTGGAGCAATTGCGCGCCCGCTTCGCACCCAAGGCGCAGGAAGCCGGCGGCAAGATGACGGTGACGGCCATCGCGTTGAAGGTCTGCGCTTCGGCGCTGAAAGTCTTCCCGCAATTCAATGCCAGCATCGACATGGCAAAGGAAGAAATCATCTACAAGCAGTACATCAATATCGGCGTTGCGGTGGACACGGACCGCGGCCTGCTGGTCCCGGTGCTGCACGATGTGGACAAGAAAAATATTGTCGAGCTGGCGGCCGAACTGACCCAGCTATCGAAGAAAGCCCGCGACAAGAAGATCACGCCCGCGGAAATGGAAGGCGGCACCTTCACGATTACGAACCTGGGCGGGGTGGGCGGCACGGGATTTTCGCCAATCGTGAATTTTCCCGAGGTCGCGATTCTCGGGCTGTCGCGGTCGAGCATGGAACCGGTGTGGATGAACGGCAAATTCGAACCCCGGCAAGTGCTGCCGCTTTCGCTCTCCTATGATCATCGCTTGATCGACGGCGCCGACGCGGCCCGGTTCCTGCGCTGGATCGCGGAGGCGTTCGAACAGCCCTTCCTGCTGTCGGTGCAGGGATAGGATCTGAGAAATCAGAAACCACAGAGGACACGGAGGACGCAGAGGAAATTCCCTCGCGTACCTCTCAGTCCTCAGTTCCTGTTGGTGAAAACCTTCTGACTGAATGACTGAAACTTCAAACTTGCATCTTGCAGTGGTGGGCGGCGGGCCGGGCGGCTATGCCGCGGCATTTCTGGCTGCCGATCTCGGCTTCAAGGTCACGCTGATCGATCCGGAAGCGAATCCGGGCGGAGTCTGCCTCTACCGCGGCTGCATTCCTTCAAAGGCCCTGCTGCATGTGGCCAAGCTGATCGATGAAGCGCATCATGCGAAAAATTGGGGAATCGAGTATGCCGAACCCAGGATCGATCTGGCCCGGTTGCGTTCCTGGAAAGAAGGCGTGGTCAAGAAGTTGACCGGAGGCCTGGGTGTTCTCTCGAAGCAGCGCAAGGTCGAATACGTGCAGGGACGCGCGGCGTTCGAGAATTCGAATACGTTACGGATTTCGAAGGCTGGCGGCGGCGATGAAACCCTGACTTTCGATCGCATCATCCTCGCGACCGGATCGCGTCCGGCAATTATTCCCGCATTCAAGCTGGACACTCCGCGAGTCATGGATTCCACCTCTGCGCTCGATCTGAGCGAGGTGCCGGGCTCGTTGCTGGTGATCGGCGGCGGCTACATCGGCCTGGAGTTGGGCACGGTATATGCGGCGTTGGGCTCGAAAGTTTCCGTAGTTGAGATGCTTCCCGGATTGCTCCCCGGCGCCGACCGCGACCTGGTTCTTCCCCTGCATAAGCGGATCGAAAAAAGTTTCGCTTCCATCATGCTGAACACCACGGTGGCCGCGGTGAAGGACGAAGGCAACGGCATTCGCGTGACTTTCGACGGCCCCGAAGTCAAGGAGCGCGAAAAAGTCTTCGACAAAATTCTGGTGTCGGTGGGGCGCAAGCCAAATTCTGAGATTCCCGGGCTGGAGAAAACACAAGTGCAGATCGGCCCGCGCGGTTTCATTCAGGTCAACAACCAGCTGCAAACCAGCGATCCCGCGATTTACGCCATCGGCGATGTGGTGGGCGAACCCATGCTGGCGCACAAGGCCTCGCACGAGGGGCGCACCGCGGTCGAAGCCATTGCCGGACACAAAGTCGCATTCGAGCCGGCGGCCATTCCGGCGGTGGTATTCACCGATCCCGAGATCGCCTGGTGCGGTCTCACCGAAACCCAGGCGCAGAAAGAAAACCGCGAGATCAAAGTCGCGAAATTTCCCTGGGCGGCGTCGGGCCGGGCCATGACGGTGGACCGGACCGAGGGCATGACCAAGCTCATCCTCGATCCCCAGACCGAACGTGTGTTGGGGGTGGGCATCGTGGGCGCGGGGGCGGGAGAACTGATCGCCGAAGGCGTGCTGGCGGTGGAGATGGCGGCACTCGCCAAAGACATTGCGCTGACCATTCATCCCCACCCCACGCTCTCTGAAACGGTGATGCAAGCGGCTGAAGTCTTCTTTGGCACCAGCACCGACATATACCGTCCGAAGAAGTAGGTTCAATGTAGGCGCGAGCGTCCCGCTCGTGCGGCAGCGTGGTGGACGCAGCAGGAGCGTGGGCGCTCGCGCCTACATTACAATTCTTGAAGGAATTATGTTTTCTTTGCTGAAACCCATGCGCTGGCTTCTGCTTTGCCTGGCCATTGCTTCCCCGGCGCTGGCCTATCAACTGCTGCCGGGGCAGCCGGCCAAGACGGGAAGCGCCACCAATGGCGCTACGGCCGATCCTCTCGGCCGCGATACGCCAAGCGGCACGCTGTATGGATTTCTGCAGGCTGCGCAGTCGGGAAATTATTCCACTGCCGCCCAGTATCTGCAGATGTCGGCGGCGCGGCGGCAGACGCAGGGCGAAGATGTCGCCACCAAGTTGAAAGTGGTGATTGACCGCAGTTTCAGCGGTGACTTGAGGCGCATCAGCAATCAGCCCGACGGTACACCGCAGGAAGGCCTGCCGCTGGACAGGCAGCGGGTCGGCAGCCTGATCGCCGGAGACGTCGAAGCCGACCTGGTGCTGGTCCGGGTCTCCGATTCCGGCGGCGGCCGCATCTGGCTCATCTCAGCGGACACGCTGGCCCGCCTCAACGAACTCTATGACCAGGCTGCGGTGCATCAATGGGAAACTCATCTCCCACAGGCCCTGGTGAGCCACGAGTTTCTCGGCATCGTTTTGTGGCAATGGCTGGCGCTATTGATCGCGGTGCCGATCGCGGCGGGCCTGGGATGGCTGGCAGTCCAATTCCTCAGGCTGCCCTGGTGGCTCTGGGCCCGCTATCGCAAGCGCGAAGTGGCCGCGGCCTGGAGCTCGTTCGTGCGGCCGCTCTGGCTGGTGCTCGGAGTCCTGGCGCACGGGGTCCTGGTCTCTTACCTTCGCATACCCGTGCTGCAACGGCATCGCTACCAGCAGGTGGCTGGAGTGGTGGCAGTCGTTGGTTTCAACTGGCTGTTGTGGCGCATCCTGCGGGAAGTGCTGAGGAGCGTGCGGCAAAGGGCAGTGCTCTCGGGACGCATGGGCACGGAATCGCTCATGATTCTGGGCGAGCGGATGCTCAAAGTCGCGATTGTCGTGCTGGCCATTTTCACCGTGATGGGCACGCTCGGATTCAACCTCACCACGCTGCTCGCGGGAGTCGGCATAGGCGGTCTTGCCATCGCATTTGCAGCGCAAAAAACGCTGGAGAATCTCTTCGGCGGCGTTTCCGTTCTGAGCGATGAAGTCATACGGGTGGGCGATTTCTGCCGCTTCGGGGACAAGGTGGGCACGGTCGAAGATATCAGCCTGCGCTCGACCCGGGTCCGCACCAATGAGCGGACCCAACTTTCCATCCCAAACGGTTCCCTGGCTACGATGACCCTGGAGAATTTCAGCCGGCGCGACAAGATTCTCCTCAACACCAAAATCGGGCTGCGCTACGAGACCACTCCGGACCAGATGCGGTACGTGCTGGTGCAGATCCGCCGCCTGCTGTATGAGCATCCCAAAGTCGAGACCCAGGGCGCCCGCAACCGCTTCATCTCCTTCGACGAGAGCGCGCTCAGCATGGAAATTTTCTGCTATGTCCTCACCCAGGATTTCAGCGAGTTCCTTACCATCAAGGAAGATATCCTGCTCCGCATCATGGACATTGTGGACGCCGCCGGCACCAGCGTTGCCTTCCCGTCGCAAACCGTCTATCTGGGGCGGGACACCGGGTTGAACAAAGAAAAAGCGGAGTGGGCCGCGAGCCAGGTGCAGAAGTGGCGGGACGAACACCAATTGCCCTTTCCCGACTTCACCCCCGCCGATATCTCGGAGATCAGCAATTCGCTGCCTTATCCGCAACCGGGTTCGGCGGTGGCAAGAAAGCAGCAGACGCCGGAGCAGAATTAGCCTGCCGGCGCTCTCGACACGGTGGAGACATTTCATGCGACCAGCAATCTACCTGACCCTACTCGCCGCGGCCGTTGCGGTCTTGGTGCCGCCAGCTCATTCCAGGGAGGTTTCCATGCAGAGTTCCACGGCCAACGCGGCGCCTGCGGCTGAGGTCACGCCGTCATGGGCAAAAGAGTCGGTCGCCAGGATGGAAACGGAACTGGTCGCGAAGTACGGCGAATCGCAGCGCGCCCGGGCCCATCGCGGATTGCAGCAGGCGGCTGAATTCTGGCGCGCCGGAGACGGCGACGCGTCTGTCTTCGAGGACTTTGTGCGGACCAACTTCGCCGGAGACCAGGCCACGCTGGATACGATGTTCAACCGTATGCAGAGCCTGCTGGAACAACTGGGCGGTCACATGCACGAGATCAACCGGGAATTCCGCCAGCAGTCGGACCTTGATCTCGGCCCGGTGCTTCCGTTCGACGAGATTATCGCCGGCTACGATCCCTCGGCCCACGTTTTGGACGATTTCTTTCAGAACAAAATCGCTTTCGTGGTGCTGCTGAATTTCCCGCTGACCACGCTCGACCAGCGGCTCAAGGAAGGTCCGTCATGGTCGCGCCGGCAGTGGGCGGAGGTACGGCTGGCGGAAGGCTTTTCCAAGCGGATTCCGGCGGATGTGAACCTGGGCATCGCGCAGGCCGGAGCGCAAGCGGAACAGTACATCGCGGAATACAACATCTGGATGCACCACCTGCTCGATGCCCAGGGACAGCGCCTGTTCCCGCCGAAGATGCGCCTGCTCAGCCACTGGAATTTGCGCGACGAGATCAAGGCGGACTACGCCGATGCGTCCAGCGGGCTGGCCAAGCAGCGCATGATTCAGCAGGTGATGGAGCGCATTGTCACCCAGACGATCCCCGCAGCGGTCATCAACAATCCCGGGTTCGATTGGAATCCGTTCACGAACGATGTGACGCTTGCGGCGGTGAAGGATTCAGATGCCGCGACGCCTGCCGCCAAGCCCAGCAACGCGCGCGAACCCGACACTCGTTACGCCACCCTGCAAAAGACTTTTTTCGCTTCCGAGAAAGCCGATCCCTACTCGCCAACCGCCCCGACGCTGATCGCGCGCCGCTTCGACGAAGATCGCGAGATTCCGGAAGCGCGGGTCCGGGCCATGCTGGAGCAGGTATTGACGTCGCCGCTGGTTCCGCAGGTGGCGAAGCTGATCGAAGCGCGGCTGAAGCGTCCGCTGGAGCCGTTTGACGTCTGGTACAGCGGCTTCCGTCCGGGCAGCCAGTACACCGAGGCGCAACTGGATGAGATGGTGGCGAAGAAGTATCCGACCGCCCAGGCCTACCAGCAGGACATTCCCAACCTGCTGATGAAACTGGGATTTTCTCCCGAGCGGGCGCAGCACGTGGCCAACAATATCATCGTGGACCCGGCGCGCGGCTCCGGTCACGCTATGGGCGCCGAAATGCGCGCGGAGAAGGCGCACCTGCGGACGCGCGTGGAAAAGGGCGGGATGAATTACAAAGGCTATAACATCGCCGTCCATGAAATGGGACATAACGTCGAGCAGACTTTTTCGCTCAACGATATTGACCACACCCTGCTGAAAGGCGTTCC
>Ga0187822_10000111_pt1 | contig 13964 bp, 11 predicted proteins | sample NC_wetland_sal_i_18_FD_132967 | JGI IMG/M metagenome (GOLD analysis project Ga0187822, IMG submission 132967) | Wetland sediment microbial communities from Neuse River Estuary, North Carolina, USA - SourceSoil_2 | ecosystem: Environmental > Aquatic > Freshwater > Wetlands > Sediment | place...
CTCCGGCCGATCACGGCCAGGAACCGCTCGCGCCCGAGCGCGCGCCGCGCGACGACGGCGAGGAGCCCCGAATCCGCGCCGCCCGAGTAGCCGAGCAGGACGCGACCGAGCCCGGCGAGATGCTCCTCGAGGAGAGCGAGCGGCGGCATGGCAGTAACGTAATGCGAACCATCCGGGGCGGAAGCGGTTTGGCGAAGCGCACCGGGCGGCTTACCGTTGGAGCATGTCGGACGGCTTTCTCGAGGTCACGCCGCGCGTGCGCATCCCGCTCGCCGAGCTGGTGTACCGGGCCTCGCGCTCGAGCGGCCCCGGGGGCCAGCACGTGAACACGTCGTCTACGCGCATCGAAGTGGTGTGGAACGTGGCCGGCTCGACGGCCCTCGCCGACGACGAGCGCGCCCGGCTCCTGGCGCGGCTGGGCCGGCGGCTCGACTCGGCCGGCCAGCTCCGGCTCGTGTCCGGCGAGTTCCGCAGCCAGCTGCGGAACCGGGAGGCGGTGACGGAGCGGCTCCGCACGGTCGTGGCCGCCGCGCTGACCGTGCCGAAACGCCGGAAGCGCACCCGCCTTCCCGCCGCGGCCAAGGCGGCGCGGCTCGAGGCGAAGCGGCGGCGTTCGGCCATCAAGCGGACCCGGAGGGCACGTCCCGATGAGGACTGACATGGTCCCCGAAACCGCGGGCCGACCCGCGCCGTAGGACACCTTGCCTCGTGGCGCTCCCCGTGTAGCCTTGCCGCGAGGCGTGTGATCCCCCGACCCGGACGACGACCCATGCCCCGACTCGCGCTGCTCCCGCTGTTGCTCGCGTTGCTTCCCGCGACGCTGCCGGCCCAGGGCCGGACCGAACGCGCCGGTTTCATCACGACGCTGGGCGACGACACTCTCGTCGTCGAGCAGTTCACCCGGACCGCCAGCCGCCTCGAAACCGACCTCGCCACCCGCGTGCCGCGGGCGCGGCGACTGCATTTCGTCGCGACGCTCAACCCCGACCAGACCATCGCCCGGCTCACGGTCACCGCGCGCACCGCCGTGCCCGCGCCCGACGCGCCCGCCTTCTCCGGCGAGATGGTCTTCGCCGCCGACTCGGCGATCACCACCGTGCACCTGGGCGACAGCACCCAGACGCTCCGGGTGGCCGTCGAGCCGGGCGCCATGCCGATCAGCAGCGCGTCCTACGCGCTGTACGAGCAGTACTTCCTCCGGCTCCGGCGCTCCGGCCGCGACAGCCTGCCGTTCCAGGTCATCCCGATCGGCGGCAATCAGGCCTTCGCTACCTACGCCATGCGGCGCGGGGCCGACGCGATGGACTTCAACTACTTCGGCCTCCTCGCGCACGCCACGGTGGACAAGGGCGGCAATCTCGTTCTGCTCGACGGGCGGGAGACCACCAACAAGGTGATCGTGAAGCGGGTGCCGAAGGTGGACGTGGACGGGGCGCTCAGGGACTTCGCCGCCCGCGACGCCGCCGGCCAGGTGATGGGCCAGCTCTCGCCTCGGGACACCGTGCGCGCGACGATCGGGAACGCGCATCTCGTGATCGACTATGGGCGCCCCCGCAAGCGGGGCCGTGAGATCTTCGGCGGTGTGGTTCCCTGGGGTGAGGTCTGGCGCACAGGCGCGAATGCGGCCACCGGGTTCACCACCGACGCGGACCTCAAAGTCGGCGGGACGATCATTCCCAAAGGCAGCTATACGCTCTGGTCCCTGCCGTCGGAGAACGGCGCGAAGCTCATCGTCAACTCGCAGACCGGCCAGTGGGGAACCGACTACCATGCCGACAAGGACTTCGCACGCGTCGATCTCGCCGCCGAAGCGCTGCCGCAGCCGGTAGAGACGTTCACCATCGCCATCGATCCCGCGGCCGGAGGCGGCGTGCTCCGGCTCGAGTGGGACCGGACCCGGTACTCGCTTCCGTTCACGGTGCAATGACGGTCGAGCACATCTCCGATACGGCCCGCTGGGTCGCGGTGTACCGGGCGATGGAAACCGAGCGCCCGGATGCCCACTTCCGCGACCCGTACGCCCGCCGGCTGGCGGGCGCGCAGGGCGAAGCGATCGTGCGCTCGATCCGCGGCGGGAAGGCCATGTCCTGGGCCATGGTCGTGCGCACGGTGGTGCTGGATGAGATGATCCTGCGCGCGGTGTCCCGGGGCGCCGATCTCGTGCTCAATCTCGCCGCGGGCCTCGACACCCGGCCGTACCGGCTGGACCTGCCCCGCGCGCTGCGCTGGGTCGAGGTGGACCTGCCGGGCATTTCGGACTACAAGGAAGAGCAGCTGCGGGGCGAGGTACCCCGCTGTGGTCTGGAGCGGGTACGGCTCGACCTCACGGACCTCGCGGCCCGGCGGGCGCTGTTCGCCCGGCTGGGCGGCGAGGCCCGGCAAGTGGCCGTGGTCACCGAGGGGCTGCTGGCCTACCTCACGCCCGAGCAGGTGGCGGGCCTCGCCACCGATCTTCACACCCCGCCCACGTTCGCGCGGTGGATGACGGAGCTGGCCTCGCCCTGGATCCTCAAGTACATGAAGCGGAAATACCGGAAGATCACCGGAAACGCAGGCACGGCGCCGATGCACTTCGGGCCGGCGGAGGGGCCGGCCTTCTTCCGCCCCTACGGCTGGGTGGTTGCCGAAGAACGCTCGATGCTGGACGAAGCGCGCCGGCTGCACCGGGAGATGCCGCTCGCCTGGCTCATGCGGCTCACCTGGATCACCGAGAAGCAGCGGGAGAAGGCGCGGCGGATCACCCAGATCATCGAACTCGTGCGCGCGTAGGAGACGGCATCCCTGAGCCTAGCGCCATCGCTCGGACAGCCCGTTGATGTAGTGGCGATAGACGTAGCCCCACGGGATGACGATCGGCATCAGGATCACGCCCGCGACGATGGCCTCGAAGTCCCCGGACCAGGTTGACGGCATCCGGCCGGCGGACCATTGCGGCAATCCGAACGCGAACAGCCAGATCGTCTTCCAGGAGAGCTCGAACAGGAGCAGCGGCAGCATCTGCACGGGATAGCGCAACCCGATGAAGGCCAGCAGCCATATCCCGCCCAGCATGCTCGGGATCACCCCGCGCGACGTTGGGTCGTGGCTGATGAGCCCGGGCAGGTTGGTCGCGCCGAGGCCGACGATCAGCAGCAGGTAGGTGGCGCGAAGCCCATACAGCCGCGCAAGCGACACCTCGCTGGCGGCGGGGTCCCTCACGGCAGTCGAAGCCATGTGCAGTTCTCCACTGTCATACGGAGTCGGGGCGGAACTCCAGGAGATCCCCGGGCTGGCAGGACAGAGCCGCGCAGATCGCCTCGAGCGTCGAGAACCGGATCGCGCGGGCCTTGCCGGTCTTGAGGATCGACAGGTTGGCGAGCGTGATGCCGATCCTCTCGGCGAGCTCGGTGAGCGTCATCCGCCTCTCGTGCAGCAGAGCATCGAGTTTGATGGCAATCGCCACGTCACACCGTCCCTTCGAGGTCGTCGCGCATCAGCGTGCCCTGGGCAAAGACGCGGGCGAGTACGAAGGTCAGGACCACGGCCAGCCAGCCGCTGAGGGAGAAGCCGGCATCGAGGTGCAGCGGGTGGGCGGGCGTCGAAATCGCCTTGCCGATTCCGCCGATGACGAGGCTGAGGAGCTGGAGCGCGAGCAGCACCCAGGCGATGGCCTGCAGGCGCTGGGCGTTCGCCGCGACGAACGGATCGCCGGTGCGCACCGTCTCGACCATCGCGCGCACCCGCCCCAGGACGGCGTGGTTGAGCGGGATCGCGACCAGGCCGAGCGCGGCAATCACGCGCATGCCGATGATGAGGGGTCTGGTCTCGGGCGAAGGCGGGACGCCGAGCGCGGTGAACGTCCATCGCTCGTGGGTCGTCGACCAGATGAGCAGCGCGAGAATGGCCGCGCCGGACAACCAGTTGAGGATGATCAGGATACGTACGGCGCCCCGGGTGAGGGGCAGCGCGGTCGAGTGCTTCAGCATGGGTGCTCCGCGAGGCAGAATATTATTGATAAACGATAATATTCATATCGACTTTCGGCAAGTGATCTGCCGTCTGAACCCGCAGCGCGGCTGCTCCGCCTCAGCGGTGATTTTGGATTGGATCCGGCGCCCTTCCCGGCGTCAGGCGCGCGCCGCGGCGGGCACCCGGGCTCGATCAAGCAGCCGGTACTGGATCGCTTCGCTCACGTGGGCCGGGTCGATTTCCGGCGCGCCGGCGAGGTCCGCGATGGTCCGTGCCAACTTGAGGATCCGCGCGTGGCCTCTGGCCGAAAGCCCGAGCTTCGCGATGGCCTGCCGGAGCAACGACTCCGCCAGCTCGTCCAGGCGACACCAGCGGCGGACCTCCCGCGCCTGCATGTGGGCGTTGGCGTACAGCCCCGGCTGCCCCGCGAAGCGGGCCCGCTGTCGCTCCCGCGCGGCTTCCACCCGCGCCCGGATTACGGCACTCGACTCGGCCGGCGATGCTCCGACCGACAGGTCGCTCGCCGGCACGGCAGGCACCGTGAGATGGATGTCGATCCGGTCGAGGAGCGGGCCCGAGACGCGCGCGCGGTAGCGCTCGACCGCGACCGGCTCGCAGCGGCAGGGCCGCGCCGGATCGCCGTGATGGCCGCAGGGGCATGGATTCATCGCCGCGGCGAGCATGAAGCGCGCGGGAAAAGACAGGCTCATCGCCGCGCGACTCAGCGTTACGACGCCGTCTTCCAGCGGCTGGCGCAGCGACTCGAGCACGTTCCGCCGGAACTCGGGCAGCTCGTCCAGAAACAGCACGCCGCCGTGGCTCAGGCTCACCTCGCCCGGCCTGGGCCACGACCCGCCGCCGATCATGCCCGCGTCGCTCACGGTGTGATGCGGCGCCCGGAACGGCCGCCGGCCCATGAGCGGCTGCCCCGGCGGAAGCGTGCCGGCCACGCTGTGGATCCTGGTGGCCTCGAGCGCCTCCTCGAGGGACAAGGCGGGCAGGATGGTCGGGAGCCGGCGCGCGAGCATCGTCTTCCCGGCGCCCGGCGGGCCGATCATCAGGAGGTTGTGGCTTCCGGCCGCCGCCACCTCCAGCGCCCGCTTGGCCACTACCTGGCTCCGCACCTCGGCGAAGTCCACGCCGTCTTCCGCCGCCGCGCGCAGCGCCGCGGCCACGTCTGCGCGCGCCACCGGGAGATCAACCCTCCCCGCGAGGAAACCCGACACCTCCGCAAGCGAACCCGCAGCGCGGACGTCGAGTCCGTCCACCAGCGCCGCTTCGGCCGCGTTCTGCGCGGGCACGACGAGGCGCCGGGCTCCGGCGGCGCGCGCGCAGAGAGCCACCGGCAAGGCGCCGCGGACCGGCCGGAGGTCTCCCTCGAGGCCGATCTCGCCCAGTACGAGAACCTCGGCCATCGCATTGCCCGGGACCTGCCCGCTCGCCACGAGAATGCCGAGCGCGATCGCCAGGTCGAAGCCGGAGCCGGCCTTGGGGCGGTCGGCCGGGGCGAGGTTGATCGTGATCCGACGGAGCGGAAACTCGAAGCCGGCGTTCAGAATGGCCGCGTGCACCCGCTCCCGCCCCTCCTTGACGGCGCTCTGAGGGAGTCCGACCGTGGCGAGCGAGGGCAGCCCGTTGGAGAGATCGACTTCAACCTCCACCGGATACGCTTCGACACCGAGCACGGCGGCTGAGCGGACGCGAGCGAGCATGGCGGCAACGGCAGGGGTGGCGACGCCGTGCAGCGTAGCGTCCGGCGACCCGGGCTGGCGCACCCGCCCGCCGCAGGGCGGCGCCAAACCCCGCGCCCCCCTCTCACCTCTTACTTCTCACTTCTCACTTCTTTCGGCCCCGGTTTTGCCTGACCAAGACCCTGAACAGACCCAAGTGGCTTCGCGACGGCGCCTTAGGCCCCCGCACCCCCCGCAACCGGCAGGAGTCGCTGGCAATTCGCGGCACGATTACGCCAATGAAGCAACGCCTCGGTCCCCTCGCGCTGGTTGCGGCCCTCTCGTTCGTCTCGGGCGGGTGGCTGCTGGACCGCGGACCGGCCGAACGCGAGGCCCTCTACGAGCAGGCCCGGGTGCTGGAGACCGTCCTCGCCGTCATCCACGACCACTCCCTCGATTCCCTCGACCAGACCGAGCTGTTCCAGAACACCGCACGCACCATGGTGGCGCAGCTCAAGGACCCCTACGCCGAGCTCCTCGTGGGCGAGGGATACCGCCAGTTCAGCCGGCAGATGTCCGGCACCGGCGAGCTGGAGACCCCGGAAGCCCGCGCAGTGCCCCGGGGCGTCCGGATTCCGGCGACTTCTCCCGGAGTGATGCTGGCGCCGACCACCGGCTACGTGGCGCTCCACTCGCTGAGCGAGGGCTCGGCCGACGAGCTTCAGAGCGTGGTCTGGGATCTCCGGAAGCGGGGCATGCGCACGCTGGTCCTCGACCTGCGCAACGACCCTGGCGGTCTGATCAAGGAGGGGGTCCAGGTCGCCGAGCTCTTCCTGCCCAAGGGCGACACCATCGTCCGCACCCGCGGCCGCACCCCCGAGCACAACAAGACCTACGTGGCCGGCGTCGGCTCCCGCTGGCCCGACCTGGGGCTCGTGCTCCTCGTGAACAACGGGACCGCGAGCTCGGCCGAGCTGATCGCCGGCGCGCTCCAGGACCACGACCGCGCCGCGGTGGTGGGGCTGCCGACCTACGGCAAGGGCGTGCTCCAGACCACCTACCCGCTCGAGAGCGACATGGCGATCAAGCTCACGACCGCCCGGTGGTTCACCCCGAGCGGGCGGAGCGTCAACCGGCCCCGCACCCACTCCGACAGCCTGCTGGCCGACGCCCGCGAGCTCGCCGCCATGCACGGCGTGAGGTTCCGGACCGACGACGGCCGGCCGCTGCCCGAGGGCAAGGGCATCCAGCCCGACCTCCTGGTGCGGCGCGACACGTACACGCCGGGCGAGCGGACCTTCCTCGACTCGCTCGGCAGCAGCTACGCCGCGTTCCGCGGGGCGCTGGCCGACTGTGCGGTGGCGGTCAAGGCGCAGGCGGACCTCACGTCCGAGAGCTTCACGGTCACGCCCGCGATGCGGGCGCGGGTGCGGGCCGGGCTGGAAGCGCGCGACGTCCACGTGTCCCAGGCCGTCTTCGACAGCGCCGCCACGTACGTGGACCGCCAGCTGGGCTACGAGATTGCGCGGGAGGTGTTCGGCGATGCGGCGGCGAGCCGGCGCCGGCTGCTGGACGACCGCCAGATGCAGGCCGCGCTCGATCTGATCGCGCGGGGCGCCACCGAGGACGCGCTGATCCGGAACGCGCAGGACACCGACGACTAGAGCCCGGCGGACCGGGCCGGGGCGCCGGCCGGCACCAGCCGCACGACCACCGTCGTGCCCCGCCCCACCCCGCTCTCCACTTCCACCGTCCCGCCCCAGCTCTCCACCAGCCGCCGCACGATCGCGAGCCCCAGCCCCGAGCCGCTGGTCGTGGTGGAGAATCGCGGCTCGAAGATCCGCGGCAGCAGGTCCGGCGGGATGCCCGAGCCGTCGTCCCGCACCTCGAGGCGGCCGGACGCGACCGCCACCGCGATGTTCCGGGCGCCGGCGTTCCGCGCGTTCTCCAGCAGATTCACGAGGACTTCCTTCACTTCGTCCCGGCGGGCGTCGCCCCAGGCGGGGGCCGCCGGCTCCAGCCGCACCGTAGCCGCCCCCTCGCCGGCCAGCTGGTAGAGCTGGACCACCTCGTCGGCGACTGCGGCCAGGTCGATCGGCTCGAGCGGCTCCTGCTCCGGCCCCGGCGCGGCGAAGCGACTGAACGCCCGCGCGATGGTATCCAGCCGGTCGATCTCGCCCAGAATCCGGCGGGCCGTGTCCTCCAGGGCGCCGCCGAAGTCGCCCGGCCGGTCGCGCCAGACCCGCCGCAGGTGCTGCACGCCGAGCCGCATCGGCGTGAGCGGGTTCTTGATCTCGTGCGCCACCTGCCGCGCCATCTCGCCCCACGCCAGCACCCGCTCCGCGCGGGAGATATCGGTCACGTCGTTCAGCGCGAGCACGGCCCCGTGCACATCGCCCAGGGCGGCGAGCTGCGCCGTGAGCCGCCGCCCGCCCACCGTGAGCTCGGTGCTGGCGCCGAACAGGCCCGGGGCCGCCTGAAAATCGCGCACCGCATCCGCCAGCGTTTCCCACTCGCGGTTCAGTCGGTCCGCCAGCACATCCCCCTCGGCCAGCGGGACGCCAAGCAGGTCGAGCGCCTGGCGGTTGGCGATGATCACGCGCCCGTCCTGGTCGAGCGCGACCACGCCGGTCGCGACGGTGGCGAGCACCGTGGCGGTCCGGCGCCGCGCTTCCTCCAGCGCGCTCTGGCTCGACCGGATATCGGCGGCCATCCGCTCGAAGGCGCCGAACACCGGCTCGAACTCGAGCGGCGGGTGCGCCGAATGCGCCGGCATCGGTTGCCCGCGCCCGAGGGCGATCGCCGAGCGCCGCAGCTCGGACACCGGGCGGGAGAGCGCCAGCGCCGCGCGCCGCGCGCCCAGCAGCGCGGCGACGACGCCGATGATCGTCGCGAGCAGGAGCACCAGAGCGAGGTCGAGCTGCCGCGCCGCGAGACTGGAGTCGTCCGCCACCTGGGGCGTGGCGAGCACGCCCAGCGTCGCCGGCGTGCCGGGCTGCACCACCCGGAAGCCCAGCCGCTCGCCCAGCTCGGGCATCGGACCGTCGCGGGTGAGCTCGAGCTGGCCCGCCTCCGCGAGCGCGCGGAACGCGACCGGGTCCATCAGCTGGCCCACCACGCCCAGATCCTGGAGCACGGGGGCGCTGGTGGCGGCCAGCGCGCCGCCACGATAGAGCGCCAGATCGGCGTCCACCCGGCGGCCCAGCTCCCGCAGCTGATCCTCGAGCCCCGTCCCGCGCGAGCGCTCCAGGCCCGGGGCCCCGAGCGCGGCGTCGCGCAGCGTCTGGGTGATCAGGAGGTCGCGCCCGCGCTCGGCCTCGGCGGCGAGGCGGACGAACCCCCAGATCGAGAACCCGACCGTCGGCAGCATGAAGAACACGGCCAGGGTCACGGCCAGGCGGAAGCGGAACGAGCGGGCCAGGCTGCGCCACCGGGGCAGCGCCGGCGGCGCGCCCGCGACGAACTCCGCGAGCAGCCACGCGAAGGCCAGCACACCGACGTCGAACAGCACGACCAGCACGCCGCGCACCGACACCGGCAGCGGGCCGCGCAGGTCGATCGCCGCGCGAATCTCGCGCGGGCCGCCGGGCAGGTCGAGCCTTCGCTCCGCCCGGAGCGTCCATCCCTCCCGCCGCCAGTAGAGACTGTCGCCCGGCGCCGCCGGCGTAGGGGACGGCGGCGCCAGCGTCAGCCGGTAGAGCGTCGAGGCGCGGCGGTCGGGGTCGAGCAGGCGTCCCAGCCGGCCCGGCGGCACCAGGCGTGAGCGCGGCCCCACGGCGACCGTCATCACGGCGCCCGGCCCGGTCCGCACCACCAGCACGTAGTGCACGCCGGGCACGCGCCGGAGCGCCGTCACCCGCTGCCCCTGCGCGGCCGGGAGTGCGCGCACCAGCGACGCCAGGAGCGGGAGCGGGACGTCGAGCGAGTCGAGCGGCAGCTCCTCGCGCAGCGTGCCGTCACGGCTCCAGAGCGCGAGGTGCGCGGGGTAGGCCTGCTCGCCGAGCTGGGACTCCCCCCACAAGGCGTACATCTCCGACGCCGTGCCCGGCGCGGGCCCCCGGCGCACCGCCTCGCCGAATCCTTCGAGCAGCGGCACCGCGAGCGGGTCGGGCTCGGGACCGAGCCGGGCCACGTCCCGCTGCGCGACTTGCAGGCGCCCCGCGAGCTCCGCCCCCCAGGTCGCCAGCGCGGCGGAGCTTCCGGCGACGAGCCCGATCCCCAGGATCGTGGCGGAACGGGGTGCGGGCAGCGCCACGAGGAGCAGCGCCGGCGCCCAAAGGAACGGGTACCAGTCGGGCCAGCCGCCGGGACTCCAGCCGAACAGTCCCACGATCGACACCAGGAGCGCGATGGCCACGCCGGTGGGCACCCGCCAGCGGGCGCCCGCCTGTTCCGCGCCCCGGAACAGCGCCGCCGCGACGACGATCGGCGCGGACGCTGCGAACAGGAGCGTCACCTCCCAGGAGAGCCAGAGGCCCGGCGGCGCGCCCCGCGCCGGTGGGGTGATGCCTCGCGCCAGCGCGATCACCAGCGAAGGCGAGGCGAGCAGAAGCACGACTGCGGCGGCCAGGCCGTACCACCGGCGGGCCGGCCGCCGGATCCACAGCCATACGCCGCCCAGCGTGACGAGCCCGCCCGCCAGCCCCAGCACCCCGGCCGACCCCGAGAGCGGACCCAGCATCGGCCGGAAGAAGGTCGCCGGAGAGAACAGGGCCCGCGCCCCGAGCGCCGCGCCGATCGGCGCCCGCGCGGCAAGCCACACCACGAAACCGATGACGACGTACCGCTCCAGCGGGCGGGGGGCGAGCGAGAACGCGAGGCCGAGCACCAGCAGCAGCAGCCAGGTCACGACCCGGCTCCCGCGCTCGAGCGCCAGCTCCTTGGCCGTGCCCTGCTCCGGCGGCACGGGGAGCACGCTGAAGAGCAGCCGCGAGCCGGTGGTCGTCGGCTCCTCGTAGTCGAAGAGGTCCCGGTGGCTCGGCGCCGCGCCAGGCGGGTAGAAGACCAGCGAGACGTCGGTGCTCCGTCGCAGGATCTCCGCCAGGCTGCGGTCCCGCTCCGGCACCGAGGCGTGGGCCCACACCAGCACGGAGGCCACGGCGACCTTGCCGTTGGCCGAGTGGCGCCGCGCCTCGAGCACGACGTAATATCCCGTCATCCGCACGGCGATCGAATCGCCCATCGCCGTCGGCGGCAGCCGGTGCCGCCCCGCCCAGGCCCAGGGAGCGCCGGCCGAGTCGAGGACGGCGACGCCCATCTCGGGCCCGAAGACGGGAACGGCGCGGGCGAGGCGGCCGAACGCCGCATCCCGCGGCCCGCCGGCCGCCCCGGCCCCGTCGGCCGCGAGGCGGTTGACGGCTCGGTAGGCCAGATGGAGGCTTCGGGCCAGCGCGGCGGACGCCGACTCGACGGTCGCGGCGCGCTGCTTGTCCCAGGCGGTCTCGACCGCGCGCAGGCGCAGGTTCGCAATCGTGAGCCCGGCCACGAGCGCACCTATCGCAAGGGCGAGCCCCCGCCGGCGCCAGCCCGACCAGGGCTGGAGCGCCGCGATCGCCGTCCCGGCGGCGAGCCAGGCCGCCGCCACCCACGCTGCCGACGGCTGCCGGAGCCACTCGGCGGCGGCGGCGCCCACGACCAGCACGAGCACCGCCCACCAGCGAGCGAGATGCCTCACGACCCTCGTCCTTGGCGGCTGAAGGACATGACGCCGGTGGCCGTCCGCGACCGGCTGCGCGCCCGGCCCGCCCTGCTGGTACCGGTCGGTACCACCGAGCAGCACGGGCCGCATCTGCCCCTCGGCTGCGACAGCATCATCGTCGAGCGCCTGGCGGACGACCTGTCGGCCGCGTCCGGGATCCCGCGTGCGCCGGCGATCGAGTACGGGGTGCAGCCGCCGACCCACCCGCTGCCCGGGGGAGCCGCCCTCCGCCGCAAGACGCTGCATCGGGTCATGAACGAACTTATCGAGTCATGGGAGGAGGGGGCAGGCGTTCGGGAGTTCATGATCCTCACCGCCCAGGCCAACGACGCCCACCTGGAAGCGCTGAGCACCATCCGGACCGCCATCGCCTCGGTCGTCGTGGTGGACGTCTTCGCGCTCGATTTCGGCGACCGGCTCGCGGCGCCGAACCCCAAGATGGCCGGCGGCGAGCTCGACACGTCCCTGCTGCTCCATCTCGCCCCCGAGCTGGTCGCCGGCGGGCTCATCCCGGCCGGCCTGCCCGCCTCGGCCACCAAGGGGGAGGCCTTGTATAGATTCATCCTCGAGCGGTTGAACCAGCGCCTCCTCAGTCCCTGACCGGACATCGCCGCCATGCGCGCGTTGCTCGCCTGCCTGCTGGTCCTCCGGGCCGTGCCCCTGCCGGCCCAGGAAACCTTCGATCAAACCCTGAGCATCCAGCAGGGCGGCAAGGAAATCGGCCGGGAGGACTACTCGCTCCGCCCCGCCTCCCGCACCGGCTCCATGGTGATCACCGCCCGGAGCCGGTATCCCGCGACCAACCCGACCACCCTGATCCGGGCCACCCAGGAGCGCGCCTCGGACGGGGGGATCGCCAAGTTCGAGCTCGACGTGCAGCAGCCCGAGGGCAACGTCATCATCCTCGCGGCGGGCTCCGGCGCGCGGCTCATCGTGCGCTCGGTCTCGAAGGGGTCCGAGGCCGGCCGAGAGCTTCCCGGCGGGCGGGACATCGTGCTGCTGGACGACCGGGTCTTTTCCCTTTATCTGGCGATCGCGGACGCGGCGACCGCGGCCGGCACGCGGTTGACCGCGGTCTACCCCAGGAGCGGGCGGCGGGCGACCGTCATCGCCCGCCGCGAATCGGGACCCCAGGGAGCCACCATCAAGCTGTCCGGCGACGTCACCGGAACCCTGACCGTCGACGGGCAGGGACGGCTCCAACGCCTCGACCTGCCACCGGCCGGTATCCTGGTCACTCCGGCCGGGAAGTGAGCGGCCGGGGCTTCGGCCCCCGCGTTCCTCCGTCCCAACCTGAAACTTATGGTTGGCGCGGCCCGTAAGTGGGCCGGGCTCATCCGTCACACAAAGGACACTGGCATGCGCCGTTGGCTCGTTTTGCTCATTCTTGCCGCCGCCGCGGTTCCGTCGCTGGTGACCGCCCAGGAAGTCCCGGACTCGACCATTGCCCCTCGCCCCCAGGCGACGGCGTCCCTGTCGCTGGCGGATGCGCTGGAGCAGGCCCGCTCGAAGAGCCCCGCTTACCAGCAGGTCCTGAACAACGCCGATCCGGCCCGCTGGGGGGTCCGCAACGCGTACGGCAACTTCCTGCCCCAACTCTCCGTCTCGGGCGGGGTCGGCTACACCGGCTCGGGCCAGTCGCAGTTCGGCGCCTTCTTCGGGGCGACCTCGCCCTTCGTGAGCTCCAACTATCAGATCGGTCTGCAGTGGCGGCTGGACGGGCGGGTGCTGGCGGCGCCAAGCCAGCAGAAGGCCCTCCAACGCGCGACGACGGAGGACATCGCCGACGCGACCGTGGGCCTGCGCGCCGACGTGACGACCCAGTACCTGAACGTCCTGGCGGATGTAGCCCAGACCGAGGTCGCGCGGCAGCAGGTAGGTCGCAACGACGAGTTCCTCCGGCTGGCCCGCGCCCGCTACCAGGTGGGCCAGGCCACCTTGTTGGATGTGCGCCAGGCGGAAGCCACCAAGGGCGCGTCGGAGGTGGCCCTGCTCCAGGCCTACCAGCGGGAGAACGAAGCCAAGCTCGAGCTCTTCCGCCGGATGGGCGTCGAGCCGCCGGTTCCGGTGCAGCAGGTCGCGCTCACCGATTCGTTCGCGGTCGCGGCCCCCACCTACCAGCTCGATGAGCTGCTCCGGCTGGCCGAGGCGCAGAACCCGTCGCTTCAGGCGCTCAAGGAGCGGGAGACGGCGGCGCGGGCCAACGTCCGGGCCGTACGGTCCGACTTCTTTCCCCGCCTCACTGCCGCGGCCGGCTGGTCCGGCTTCACCCAGCAGTTCACCAGCGACAACCAGCTGCTGGCCCAGACCCTCCAGAGCGCGCAGCAGGCGGCCGCGCAATGCCAGTTCAACAACCAGATCCGGACCGGGCTCAGTCTGGGCGGCGTCGTTCCCGACTGCTTCGGGTCCAACAATCTCGATCCCACGGGGGCGTCGCTCCTGCCCGCCACGACGCAGCAGATCCGGGACGCGAACAACGTCTTCCCGTTCCACTTCACCGGGCAGCCGTTCCAGGCGAGCCTCACGATCTCGCTGCCCATCTTCACCGGGTTCGGGCGTCACCTTCAGTTGTCCGAGGCTCGGGCCCAGCAGCGGAACGCCGACGAGACCCTCCGCGCCCAGGGCCTGCTGGTCCGGGCCAACGTGGA
>Ga0187822_10000114_pt1 | contig 13846 bp, 11 predicted proteins | sample NC_wetland_sal_i_18_FD_132967 | JGI IMG/M metagenome (GOLD analysis project Ga0187822, IMG submission 132967) | Wetland sediment microbial communities from Neuse River Estuary, North Carolina, USA - SourceSoil_2 | ecosystem: Environmental > Aquatic > Freshwater > Wetlands > Sediment | place...
GCGGGGCTGGGCGGGCCGGCGGCGACGCTGCCGCACGTGGCCGCGGCGGTGTCGGTCATCAGCGCGCTCGCCTCGCCCTGGCTGGTGCGGGCGTCGGAGCCGCTGGCGCTCTACGTGGATCGCCGGCTGCCCCGGTCGCTGCAGACGTTCGTCACCCTCTACGGGTCGTGGGTGGAGCTGGTGCGGGAGGCGCCGGGGCGGGGCCGGAGCACGCGGTGGACGCCGGTGCGCCGGGCGGCGCGGCTGGTCCTGGTGGACGCGGTGCTGGTGGGGGGCGTGATCATCGGGGCGTCGATCAACCTCCCGGCGATGCTCGCCGTGCTCGAGGCGCGGGCCGGTCTCTCCGAGGGCCCCGGGCGCTGGGTGGTGGTCGCCGCGGCGGCGCTCATCACCGCGCCGTTCGTGGTCGGGATGGTCCGCTCCTCCCGCCGGCTGGGCAACGCGCTGGCGGACATCGCGCTGCCGAGCCGGGGAGCGGGCGCCATGGACCCGGCGGACGCGCCCCGGCGGGCCTTCGTGGTGACGCTGCAGATCGCGATCGTGATGATGGTCGGCGTACCGCTGCTCGCGGTGACGCAGCCGTTCCTGCCGCGCTACCAGGGTCTCGTGATCGTTCTGGTGGCGCTGGCCGTCCTGGGCGTGGTGTTCTGGCGCACGGCGACCAATCTTCAGGGGCACATGCGGGCCGGCGCCGAGATGATGGCGGAGGCGCTGGGCCCGCGCCACCGGGGCGCGGAGGCGGAGACGCTGGAGCAGGTGCAGCACCTGCTGCCGGGGCTGGGGACGCTCGTCCCGGTGCGCGTGGTGGGCAGCAGCCCGGCGGCGGGGCTCACGCTGGCCGAGCTCAACCTGCGGGGCCGGACCGGGGCCACGGCCGTGGCGCTGGCGCGCGACGGGGACGACACGATGGTCTTTCCGACCGCAAAGACGCTGCTGCGCGAAGGCGACATGCTCGCCCTCTCCGGGAGCCACGACGCAATCGAGGAAGCGACCCGGTTGCTCACCCGCGGGGCCTGATCAGTCCAGCTCCGCCGCCCGCCAGAGATACCAGCTCGCCACGCTGCGGTACGGCCGCCAGCGCTCGCCCCGCCGCGTCATGGTGACGGGCGCGGGCAGCCGCCGCATGCCGAACGCGCGGCGGAACCCCTTGCGCACGCCGAGGTCGTTCACCGGAAGGACGTCGGGCCGTCCCAGGCGGAAGATGAGGATCATCTCCACGGTCCAGCGGCCCACGCCGTGGACGGCCGTGAGCCGCTCGATCAGCTCGTCGTCGCTCATCGCATGGGCCCGGGCGAGGGGTGGTACGGTGCCCTCGAGAGCGTGCCGCGCCAGGTCCTTGAGCGCCGCCGTCTTGTTGCGGGAGAGCCCGGCGGCGCGGAGCCGGGCCTCGGGGACGGCCACGAGATCCTCGGGGCGGGGGAACCGGCGGGGCCGGAACAGCGCGACCACACGGCCCAGGATGGTCTCCGCGGCCTTGCCGCTCAGCTGCTGGTAGACGATCGACTCGACCAGCGCGGCGAACAGGCTCTGCGTGCGTGCCGGGCGGACGGAGAACGGGAGGCTCCGGCCGATGATGACCCCGAGCTCGGGATCGGCGGCGGCCAGGTGACGGATCGCCGCGTCCGGGTCGAAGCAGAGGCCGTCCGGTCGCGGCGCGCGCTCGAGGCTGGGAATGGGCTCGGCCAAGGTGGTCCTCGTTTCCGGGAGCGGAGAAAATCGCCTCGCTGGCGGGCGGGGGGGTAGGGGCTGCGGGACGGGCGGAGTCGCCCCGCTCGCCGCCCCGTTGCCTGTATCTTCTCCGCATGACTCCCGACGAATTCCGCACGCACGGGCACGAGCTGGTGGACTGGATGGCGGACTATCTCCGCGACGTCGGCACCCGGCGGATCGTGCCCCGGGTGCGGCCGGGCGACATCCGGCGCGCGCTCCCAGACGGCCCGCCCGACGAGGCCGAGCCGTTCGAGCGGGTCATGGCCGACTTCGAGCGGCTCATCCTGCCGGGCATGACGCACTGGAACCATCCCGGCTGGTTCGCCTACTTCGCCGCCAACAACAGTCCGCCGTCGATCCTCGCCGAGATGCTGACCGCCACGCTCGGCGCGCAATGCATGTCGTGGCAGACATCGCCGGCCGCCACCGAGCTGGAGCAGGTGACGATGGCGTGGCTGGCGCACATGCTCGACCTCCCTCCGGGGTTCACGGGCGTCATCCAGGACACGGCGTCCACGGCGACGCTGCTGGCCCTATTGTCCGCGCGCGAGCGGGCCAGCGGGTTCGCGGGGGAACGGCTCGGGGCCGGGCAGCGGCTCCGGGTCTATGCGTCCGCCGAGGCGCATTCGTCCGTGGCCAAGGGTGTCAAGCTCGCGGGCTACGGCGCGGAGGCGCTCCGGCAGATCCCGGTGGACGGCCGCTACGCGCTTCGGCCCGAAGCGCTGGCGCAGGCGATGGCGCGGGACGCGTCGGCGGGGCTCGTGCCGGCCTGCGTCGTGGCCGCCGTCGGCACGACCTCCTCCACGGCGATCGATCCCCTTCCGGCGATCGGGGAGCTGTGCCGGCGGCACGGCGCCTGGCTCCACGTGGACGCGGCCTGGGCCGGATCCGCGGCGATCGTGCCCGAGCTTCGCCATATCCTGGACGGCGTGGAGCACGCCGACAGCCTGGTGTTCAATCCGCACAAGTGGCTGCTGGTGAACTTCGACTGCAGCGCATACTTCGTCCGGGACGTGGACACGCTTCTCCGGACGTTCACGATCACGCCGGAGTTTCTCCGGACGGCGCATGACCCCGACGTCGTCAACTTCCGGGACTGGGGCATCCAGCTGGGGCGCCGGTTCCGCGCGCTCAAGCTCTGGTTCGTGATCCGGAGCTACGGCGTGGAGGGGCTGCGGGCGACGGTGCGGCGGCATGTGGCGCTCGCCCGCGAGTTCGCCGGGTGGGTCGAGGCGGCGCCGGACTTCGAGCTGCTGGCACCGGCGCCGCTCGGCCTCGTGTGCTTCCGCTACCGGCCGGCGGGCACCGCACCGGACGATCCCGCACTGGACGGGCTCAACCGCGAGCTCTTGGCGCGGGTCAACGCGAGCGGGCGGGTGTTCCTCACGCACACGGTGCTGGGCGGGCGGTTCACGATCCGGCTGGCGGTGGGCCAGCGGTGCACCGAGCGGGAGCACGTGGAAGAGGCGTGGCGCCTGGTGCGGGAGGCGGCGACGCAGGCCCCGTCAGAGCCGGCCGCGCCCTAGCGGCGCGGCCGCGGCCGCTACGACCCCGACCGCGCCTCGACGCCTCCGACGGCGCCCGCGCTCAGCCGGTCCCTGGCCGGCAGCACGAACGGCAGCACGGCGCCGGCGAGAATCAGAATACCGCCGAGCCACTGGCCCGGAGTCAGGATTTCTCCCAGCACGATCCAGCTGGTGAAGGCGGCCGCGAGCGATTCGAGTGTGAAGATGATCGCGGTCGCGGCGGGAGTCACGACCTTCTGCGCGCCCAGCTGCAGGTAGAACGTGAGCGCGGCGGTGGCGCTCACGAACGCGAGGCCGAGGACGAGGGGTGGCCCGAGCGTGAGCCGCGGCGTCTCGAGCAGGGGCGCCGCGAGCAGGGAGAGCACGCCGGTGAAGCCCAGCTCGAGGGCGAGCAGCCGGGTGGGCCGCGCCACCGGGGCGTAGTGGCCGACGGCCACGATCTGGAACGCGAAGAGGGCGGCACAGGCGAGCGTAAGCAGGTCGCCGCGGTTCAGGCCGGCACTCATCCCGCCGGGGCGGGTGAGCAGGTACATGCCGATCCCGGTCACGAGCACCGCGAGCAGCACGGCGAGGGACGGCGGGCGGCGGTAGATCGCGAAGTAGGCGAGCGGGACCAGCGGCGTGCTCAGGCCGGTGATGAAGGCGGACCGGCTGGGCGTGGTGTACTGGAGGCCCACGGTCTGGAAGACGAAGCCGGCCCAGAAGAGCAGCGCGAGCACCGCGCCGCCGGCCAGCTCCCGCCGCGTCAGGCCGCGAAACCACGGGGCGACGAGAGCCGAGGCGAGCAGGAACCGGAGCGCGAGGAAGAGCAGCGGCGAGACGAGCGTCAGGGTCTGCTTGATGACGGTGAAGGTGCAGCCCCAGACGATCGCGATGAAGACCAGCGCGGCGATGCCCTGTCGCCGGGTCATCCGGCGAGCGCGGGCGCGGCCGGGAGGAGCAGCGGCCGGAGGTAGCGGCCGGTATGGGACGCGGCGACGGTCGCAACGTCTTCCGGCGTCCCCTGGGCCACGACCCGCCCGCCGGCCGCGCCGGCCTCGGGGCCCAGGTCCACGATCCAGTCGGCCCGCTTGATGACGTCGAGGTGGTGCTCGATCACGACCACCGTATGCCCGGCGTCCACCAGCCGGTCGAGCACCTGGATCAGCACCCGCACGTCGTCGAGATGCAGGCCCGTGGTCGGCTCGTCGAGGAGATAGAGCCGCGTGCCCTCCCGCTTCCCCGCGCTCAGGAGCTCGCGCGCGATCTTGAGGCGCTGCGCTTCCCCGCCCGAGAGCGTGGTGGCCGGCTGGCCCAGCCGGAGATAGCCGAGTCCCACCTGCTGGAGCTGCCAGAGCGCGGCGCCGAGCCGGGGCTGGTGGCGGAAGCGGGTGATCGCCTCGTCCACCGTCCACTGGAGCACGTCCTGCATCGAGTGGCCGTGGATCTTCACGTCGAGGACCGCGGGCTTGAACCGGCTGCCGCCGCAGGCTTCGCAGGGCACGAACACGTCGGCGAGGAACACCATCTCGACTTGTACGTGCCCCGCCCCTTCGCAGGTTTCGCAGCGCCCGCCGGGCAGATTGAAGGAGAACGTGGCCGCGCTGTACTTCCGCTGGCGGGCGAGCGGCTGCTGGGCGAACAGCTCGCGGATCTCGTCGAACGCCTTGACGTAGGTCACCGGGTTGGAGCGGGGCGACCGGCCGATCGGCGACTGGTCCACCAGCAGCACCTCCTCCAGCAGCTCCCACCCGGTGAGCGCGCGCACCCGGCCGACTTCCTCGCCCAGGTGCGATTTGGCGGAGTGCCCGCCGTGGAGCCGGGCCTCGAGGTTCCGGAACAGCACGTCGTACACCAGCGTGCTCTTGCCCGAGCCGGACACCCCGGTGACCACGGTCAGCGCGCCGAGCGGGATGTCCACGTCCACCGCCGCGAGGTTGTGCAGCTCGGCGCCGCGCACCCGGAGCCAGCGCGGCCCGGCCGGCCTGCGCGCACTGGGCACGGCGATGCGCTTCAAGCCCGTGAGATACTGCCCCGTGAGCGACGCCCCCGCCTCGGCCACGGGGCCCGCGTGCACCACGCGGCCACCCCGCTCGCCGGAGCCGGGTCCGAGCTCGAGCATGAAGTCGGCCTGCCGGATCGCGGCGAGGTCGTGCTCGACCACGACCACGGTGTTCCCGTTGTCCTTGAGCCGGTGGAGCAGGGCCAGCAGCCGATCGGTGTCCCGCGGGTGGAGCCCGACGGACGGCTCGTCCAGGACGTAGAGCGAGTCCACGAGGCGCGAGCCGAGGGCGTTGGCGAGCGCGATGCGCTGGGCCTCGCCGCCCGAGAGGGTCCGGGTCTGGCGCTCCAGGGTCAGATATCCCAGTCCCACATCGCGGAGGAAGCCGAGCCGGTCGGCGAGCTGGTCCAGGATCAGCTGGCCGATCTGCCGCTCGGTCGGGGTGAGCTGGAGGTCCCGGATCCAGACATGGATCTCGTCCACGGAGCGCGCCGCCACGGCGGCGATCGTGTCCTCGCCGATGCGAACCGCGAGCGCATCCGGGTTGAGCCGGGTGCCGCGGCAGGCCGTGCAGGTCTGCGCGAGCTGGTATTGGCGGAGGAAGACCCGGATGTACTGCTTGTAGCGCTTCTCCTCGAGGCCCTTGAGGAAGGGGAAGATCCCCAGGTAGCGGCCCTTCTTGCCGTAGAGCAGCTCGCGCTTCTGGGCGGCCTTGAGCCGGCTCCACGGCGCGGCGGGGTCCGCGTCGAGCTGGCGGGCCCGCTCGAGCAGGATCCGGCGGCGCCCCTCGTAGCGCGGCTTCGTCCAGGGGTCGATCGCGCCCCGGGCCAGGCTCCGCGACGGGTCGGGGATGATGAGGGACTCGTCGTATTCGAGCGTGGCGCCGAACCCGTTGCAGGACGAGCAGGCCCCGCGCGGATTGTTGAACGAGAAGAGCGCCGGGATCACCGCGGCGGCCGGCGTGTCGCAGCGGCTGCAGGCGGGGAACTCGGTGAACCGGAGCCTACCCGACTCGTGCAGGGCGAGCGCGACGCCCTCGCCCTCGGCAAAGCCGGCCGCGAGGGACTCGGCGAGGCGGGACGCGGCGTCCGGGCCCGCCGACACCCGGTCCACCACGACCAGCAACTCGGCGGCGGCGGTGAGGTCCAGCCTGGGCGGGAGCTCGTCGAGATGGTGCGGCACGCCGTCCGCGATCAACCGGACGAAGCCGAGCGCGCGGAGGTTCTCCACCACGGCGGCGTGGGTCACGCGGGCGCTGGCCGGGAGCGGAAACGCGATCTGGAGCCGGGCGCCCGCGGGCACCTCGGCCAGGATCTGGTCGGTGGCGGACTGGGGGGTATCGCGCCGCACCGCGGCGCCGCAGACCCGGCACCAGGTCCTTCCCACGCGGGCCCAGAGCAGCCGGAGGTAGTCGTAGACCTCCGTCGCGGTGCCCACGGTCGAGCGGCTGGAGACGGTGGGGTTCCGCTGCTCGATCGCCACGGCCGGGGCCAGCCCCTCCAGGCGGTCCACGGCGGGCTTGGGCATCCGCTCGAGGAACTGCTTCGCGTAGGTGGAGAGCGACTCGATGTAGCGCCGCTGCCCTTCCGCGTAGAGCGTGTCGAACGCCAGGGACGACTTGCCCGAGCCCGAGGGGCCGGTCACGACGATCAGGGAGCGGTGGGGCAGATCGACGGTGACGCCGCGGAGGTTGTGCTGGCGGGCGTTGACGATGCGGATGACGGAGTCGGACATGCTGCCGCAAGATAACGGGGCCGGCCGGGCCTCCGCCTTTCCCGCCTCTCAGGGCCGCGGCTAACTTTCCGGGCGACAATGGCCCGCCTGCTCACTCCCAAGCTCCTGCTGCGGGGCTTCGAGTTCTTCCTCGTCGCGTCGCTCCTGGGCTATGGCCTCACGCTGCTCTACGGCAACGACGTCTCGGCGTCGCTGGCCAAGTTCGCGCAGCTGGAATGGCCGTGGCTCTTCGTGGGCCTCGGGCTCGCGTCCATGGACTGGCTGGGCGGGGGGCTCCGGCTCTGGGTGCTGGCCCGGCACGTGGTCCCGTCGCCGTCGCTCAAGGGCTGCCTCCTCGCCGGGGGGATGGGGGCGTGGGCGGGCTACGTGACGCCGCTCCAGTCCGGGGCGGGGCCGATGACGATCTACACGCTCAGGCGCTACGGGATCCCGCTGCCGGTGGCGGTCGCCGCCACGTTCGTGAGCTTCATCGCCACGATCGCCTTCTTCGGCATCGCCGGCCCGCTCGCGATCCTGTTCGGGGCCGGCCGGTCGCTCGGAACCAAGGGCAACGTGCTGGGGCTGTCGCTGTACGATCTCTTCCTCGGGAGCCTCGGGGTCGTCGGCATCATCGGGCTGGTGATGCTGGTGATCGTCGTGTTTCCCCACTTCGCCGCTGGCCTGATCCACCAGCTCGCGGACTCGGTGGGACGGCGCAGCCGGCGGGTGGCTGAGCGGCTGGAGAAGCTGCGGGCCGGGATCGAGGATACCGCGGCGAGCGTGGTGGCGTTCAAGACGCCGAACGGCCTGCTGGCGCTGGTCTGGGCGACCGTGCTCTCGGGCCCGTCGCACGCGAACAAGCTGCTCGCCGGCTACGTGGCGCTCCGGGTGCTGGGCATCCACGCGAACTTCGTGGACGTGCTGCTGGTGCAGACGCTGGTGATGTTCCTCCTCTACTTCGCGCCGACGCCGGGCGCCTCGGGCATCGCGGAGCTGCTGACGGCGGCGGTGATGTCGGTGTACGTGCCGCGGGAGCTGACACCGGTCTACACGCTGGTCTGGCGCTTCATCCAGAGCTACTGCACCATCGGCTTCGGCTTCATCGTCTTCTCCGGATGGGTCCGCCGCGGGCTCCGGGTGGTGGACGAGACCGCCCTGCCGGAGGCCGCGGGATGACGGCGCCCGGCGCGGCGGCCGCGCCCGACGAGCCGCTCGACCGGGCCTACGACGCCGGGCTCCTCCGGCGTCTCCTCGTCTACCTGCGGCCGTACCCGCTCCCGGTCGGCGGGGCGGTCCTGCTGCTGCTCGGCGGCGCCGGGCTCACGCTGGTGGGCCCGGCGCTCACGCAGCGCGCGCTCGACGTCGCCATCCCGCACCGGGACCTCGGGCTGCTCGGCACGCTCGCGGCGCTCTATCTCGGGGCGCTCGGGCTCGAGTTCGTGATCGAGTACGGCCAGACGCTGCTCACCGCCTACGTGGGGCAGCGGGTGATGTACGACCTCAGGCTCCAGATCTTCGGCCGGCTCCAGCGGCTCAGCATCCCGTATTTCGACCGCCATCCGGTGGGCCGGCTGATGACCCGGGTCACCTCCGACGTGGAGACGCTGAACGAGCTGTTCTCGTCGGGGGTGGTGACCGTCTTCGGCGACGTGTTCACGCTCGTGGCGATCATGCTGATGATGCTGTTCACCGACTGGCGCCTGGCGCTGGTGGCGTTCGCGGTGATCCCGCTCGTCTGGCTCACGGTGACGGTCTTCCGGCGAAGCGTGCGGGACGCGTTCCGGGACATCCGGGTCCGGCTGGCCCGGCTCAATGCCTACCTCCAGGAACATCTGTCGGGCATGCGCGTGGTCCAGCTCTTCGGGCGGGAGCGGGCCGCGTCGGAGGAGTTCCGCCGGGTCAACGCGAGCCATCTCGAGGCGCATCTCCGCTCGATCACGATCTACGCGGTCTTCTTCCCCGTCATCGAGGTGCTGACCGCCGTGGCGCTGGCGCTGCTGCTCTGGTACGGCGGCCTCCGCACGCTGGGCGGAACGATGACGGTCGGGGTGCTGGCGGCGTTCATCCAGCTCACCCGGCGCTTCTTCCAGCCGCTCCAGGACCTCTCCGAGAAGTTCAACCTGCTCCAGAGCGCCATGGCGTCGTCCGAGCGGGTGTTCCGCCTGCTGGACGAGCCGGTGACGGTGCCCGAGCCGTCGCGGCCGCGTCCCTTGCCCCGGCCGGTCCGCGGCGAGGTGGCCTTCGACGGAGTCTGGTTCCGCTACTCCGAGGCCGGTCCGTGGGTGCTCAAGGACGTCTCGTTCCGGGCCCGCCCGGGTCAGACCCTCGCGCTCGTGGGCCACACCGGGGCGGGGAAGACCACGATCGTGAGCCTGCTGCTCCGATTCTACGATCCGGAGCGCGGGCGGATCACGGTCGATGGGGCGGACATCCGCGAGCTTTCGACGGCGGATCTTCGGGGCCTGATCGGGTTCGTGCAGCAGGACCTCTTCCTCTTCACCGGCGATATCCTCCACAACCTCACGCTGGATGCGCCGATCGCAGCGGAGGCGGCGGAAGCGGCCGCCCGGCGGGTGGGGGCCGACCGCTTCGTGGACCGGCTGCCCAAGGGGTACCAGCACGTGCTGGGCGAGCGGGGGCGCAACCTGAGCGTGGGGGAGCGCCAGCTGCTGAGCTTTGCCCGGGCGCTGGCCCGGGATCCCCGGATCCTCGTGCTCGACGAGGCCACCAGCTCGGTGGACACCGAGACCGAGGCCCAGATCCAACGGGCGATTCAGGAGCTGATGGCGGGGCGGACCAGCATCGTGGTGGCGCACCGGCTCAGCACGATCCTGCACGCCGACGAGATCCTGGTGCTGCATCACGGCGAGATCCGGGAGCGGGGCAGCCACCGGGAACTGCTGGCCCAGCGGGGGCTGTACGAGCGCCTGTATCAGCTGCAGCTCCGCGGTCAAGGGTCGCTCCCGGGCGGCGGGGAGGTAACCCACGTTGGCTTGCGCGGTTAGCAGCCTGCCGATAGCTTGACTGGCACCCCGATGACGGCTTTCGAACAGGCTCCATGATGCAACTCGAGGTCGGCGGTCTGCGATACCCCATCGCCGCCGGCGAAATGGTCGTCGGCTCCGGCCCGGACTGTACCGTGCCGCTCACGGGCGAAGGCGTCCGGCCGCGGCACGCCATCGTCCAGGGGCTGGAGAACGGATCGGCCGCGATCCGGCGTGCCTCACAGGGCGCGGAGATCCTGGTCAACGGGGTGCGCCAGGGAGACGATCCGACACCGGTACTTCACGGTGACAAGATCCAGATCGGCCCTCACGAGCTCCTGGTCGTCGATCCAGCCCGCGCCGGCCACACGAAGTTCTTCGATTCCTCCGCCTTCGAAAAGTTCACTCCGCCCGCCCCGGCCCGATCGGCCGCGCCGGCCGTCGCGACCGGCGGGCGTCTCGTCTGCCTTACCGACGGCCGGGAATACCAGGTCGGCGCCGCGCTGGTCATCGGGCGGGACGCCAGCGCGGACGTCGTCGTGCCGGGCAACGAGGTGTCCCGGCGCCACGCCCAGATCGTGGCGACCGAGCAGGGCTTCGTATTGGTGGATACGAGCACGAACGGATCGTTCGTCAACGGCCACCGGATCGAGGGATCCTGCGTGCTGCAGCGGGCCGACGTGATCCGGATCGGCGCGGACGAGTTCCGGTTCTACGCGGAGGCGACGCCGGTCCCGGCGGCGCCCGCGCCCGAGCCGGTCAAGGCGGCCGAGCCAGCGGCACCCGCCGCGGCGGCGCCGCCGGCTCCCGAGCCGCCCACGCCGCCGCCGGCTTCCGAGCCCCAGGCCCCCGGGGCCGCCGCCCCGGGCGAGGCGCCGACCGGCGCGCAGCAGCGGCTCTTCAACACGATGTTCGGCGTGGGCGGCGTGCCCGAGGGGGGCAGGCCGCCCTCGGGGCCGGTGACGCCGATCTCGGTGGTGGACGCGCCCATCGCCTCGCTCCTCGTGCGAAGCGGGAGCCTCAAGGGCAAGCGGCTCACCGTGCGGACCCCGGTCGTGAACATCGGTCGCGCCGACTACAACGACCTCGTCATTCCCGAGCCCAGCGTGAGCGCGTCGCACGCGAAGCTCCAGCGGCGCGAGGGGATCTGGGTCCTGAGCGACCTGGGCTCCACCAACGGGACCTTCGTGGACGGCGAGCGCGTGACGGAAGAGACCCCGCTCGGACCGGGCGCCGCGATCCGGTTCGGCGAAGTCACGACCCTGTTCGAGTCCACTGACGATACGACCGGCATCCAGCAGCGGGTCGGCACCCGGATGGTGCCGGGGCTGCCCTCCACCGCCACGCCCACGCCGGTCACGCCTCGGCGGCCGCTCCGCGAGGCCGCGCCCAAGTCCCCGGCCGTTCCCCGGTGGGCGATCATCGCCGCCGTGCTGGTGATCGCCGGGGTCATCTGGTTCATGTTCCGCCGATAACGGAGCCCCGTGCACTTCACCTGTGCGGCCCGCACCGACGTGGGTGTCGTCCGGTCGGGCAACGAAGACAACTATCTGATGCTCTCCGACCGGGGCGTATTCATCGTCGCGGACGGGATGGGCGGGCACGCGGCAGGCGAGGTCGCGAGCGAGATGGCGGTTCGCATCACGTCGCGCGAGATCGGCTCGATCCGCGGGTTGTCCGAGCCGCAGGTGGGCGAGCGGATCCGCGCCGCGATCCGGGTGGCCAACGACGCGATCTTCGAGCGGACGATCTCCGAGCACGACAAGCGCGGCATGGGCACGACCGCGACGGTGCTCGTGCTGATGCGGGGGCGGTATCTCATCGGCCAGGTGGGCGACAGCCGGGCCTACCTGCTGCGGGACGGCGCCTTCACCCAGCTCACGAAGGACCACTCCTACGTGCAGGAGCAGGTGGACGCCGGGCTCCTCACCCCGGAGCAGGCGCGGGTGCATCCCTACAGCAACGTGATCACCCGCTGCGTGGGCGCGAGCGTGGACGTGGCGCCCGATCTCTACTTCGGCGCGCTCCAGACCGGCGACGTGGTGCTGCTGGCGTCGGACGGGCTCACCGGCATGCTCGAGGACGAGCACCTGGTGAAGATCCTCAAGTCGGAGGGGGACCCGCAGACCTGGGTGGACCGGATGATCACCGAGGCGAACCGGCGCGGGGGGCTCGACAACATCACGGCGATCGTCGTCCGCATCGACGCCGTGGACCAGCCCACCGGGGAGACGCCGGCGGTGTCGGGCGCCGCCGGGGCCAAGCCCTAGCGCGTCACTCGAGCAGCCGTCCCGCCAGCTCCTTCACGAGCTTCGCCGCCACTCGCGCCGTCACGCCGCCCAGATCGCCAAGCGGGTTGTACTCGACGACGTCGGCCCCCACGATCGGGCCCGGCAGCCGCTGGACCGCGTCCAGGGCCTGCCGGACGGAGAGGCCGCCCGGCTCCCGGTGGGACACCCCCGGCGCGAACGCCGGATCCAGCGCATCCAGATCGAACGAGACGTAGACCGGCCCCTCGACCGGCGGCACCAGTCCGTCCCGCCAGCGGCGCATCTCCTGCACCTCGACCCCGAAATGGACGGCCTGCTCCCGTTGATGGCCGGTCATCGCCCGGATGCCGAGCTGCACGAGCCGGGTGGCCAGACCTTCCTCCATGATCCGCGCGAACGGGCACGCGTGGGAGTACCGGTCGCCCTCGAACACGTCGTAGAGGTCGGGATGCGCGTCGAACTGCACCACGGTGAGCCGGGGATACCGCGGTCCGAGGGCGCGGAGGATCGGATAGGTGACGGAATGGTCGCCGCCGAGCGAGAGCGGCCGGAAGCCGCGGTCGAGGAGCGCTGCGACCGCCGCCTCGATCCTCTCCCGGGCGTCCGGGCCCTCGGGGAGACTCGCATCGCCGGCGTCGTGCAGGCGGCCGGGGACGCCGAGGTCCGTCATCCCCTCGGTCCAGAGGTTGCCGGCCGGCGAGGCAAGCGCCTGGCGGATGAGCGGCGGGGCCAGGGCGGGGCCGCGCTGGAACGAGGATGAGCTGTCGTAGGGGAGGCCGAGCAGGGAGACGGGAGAGGGCATGGCTCACCGCCTCTGCGCCTCCCTGATCTTTCGCATCGATACCACCACCACGGCGAGCGTCGCGACGGTCCACACGATCGTGAACAGCACCTGAACGCCACCGCTCCGGCCGCGAAGGCCGGCGAGGAACCAGGCGGCGATCGCGACGGCGTCCACGACGGCGACGAGGACCAGCATCACCACCAGGTGGCGGCGCATCTCGCGCCGCCGGTCGCCGTCGGCCACGACGCCTACTCGCCCAGGCCGGCGATGACGTCCTGGAGCGACTTCTGGTAGTCCCGCCAGGCGCTCTCGCCCCCGCCCAGAAGGCCGTGCTCCGGCTGATGCTCCATCAGGTCGAGCAGCTCGGCGACGTGGCGGTCCTCCACGTCGGCGAACTCCTCGCGAAACGCATCGGGGCTCAAGCTGCCTTCGAGTACCTGTCGGGCGCGCTCGGCGGCACGACGCCGGATGTCGACCTCGTTCACTGGCGGACCTCCTGGGTTCCGGTTGCGTGGGTGCGGACGGCGTGGATGAAGTCGGTGTAGGCGGGGGTGTGCCCTGCCGCGCGGACGAGCGCGGCGATCTGGCCGCGATGGTAGTGCGCGTGGAAGACGACGTGCATGGCGATGTCCGAGACCAAGTTGCGGTACGCGTCGCCCTTGCTGTTGGTGTAGGCGATCGCCCGGGCCAGCTCGGCGTCGCCGGCCGCCTCGAGGTAGGCGCTCCAGCGCGCGGCGCCTCGGGCGAGCACCGGCTCGCTTTCGTCGAGAGAGAGGTCGGGCCAGACCGGGAGCGGCGCCGGCTCCGACCGGATCCGGGAGAGCCACAGCTCCGCCGTGGCCGCGACGTGCGCCATCAGCTTGACGGCCTTCGGCGCC
>Ga0187822_10000116_pt1 | contig 13831 bp, 12 predicted proteins | sample NC_wetland_sal_i_18_FD_132967 | JGI IMG/M metagenome (GOLD analysis project Ga0187822, IMG submission 132967) | Wetland sediment microbial communities from Neuse River Estuary, North Carolina, USA - SourceSoil_2 | ecosystem: Environmental > Aquatic > Freshwater > Wetlands > Sediment | place...
AAAATATCGTCGAGGTGGTTTTTCAGTTGCGCCAGTGAGAGGTTCTCGTAGACCACCTGTCTCACCTGGAACGTGGGCTGCACCTCGAGCGTGACCTTGGTGACTACACCCAGGCCACCCAGGGCAACTCCGGCCCCGGCGAACCGTTCCCCGTCTTTTTGCCGTGACAGGGTCACGACCTCGCCGTCCGCAGTGACGATTTCGAGGGCGGAAACAGCCGTCGACAGGTTTCCATTCTTGCTGCCCGAGCCGTGAGTGGCGGTCGCGCATGCGCCCGCCACCGAAACATGCGGCAGCGAGGCCAGGTTGTGCACGGCAAAACCCTGGCCATCGATATAGGGAGCCAGTCGGCCATAAGTCACGCCCGCTCCCACCGTGACGGTGCGGGACTTCGGGTCCAGCGCCATCTGATCAAGAAGCTTCAGCGAGATTTGCGTGTCCGTACTGTCGGCAATCCCGTTGAAAGAGTGGCGCGCGCCCAGCGCCCTCATCTTGTGGCCGCTCTTCACCGCCTGTTGAACTTCTTCGACAGACTTAGGGAGCAGCAGCCGGTCGGTACTGTATTGGTAGTTGCCGGCCCAATTGGTTCGCGGCGCGGATGATTGCTGTGCTGACACCAGTCGCGACGCGACACCGCCCGCAATAAGAATGCCGGAAGCTTTCAGAAACTGTCTCTTATTCATAGCGTCCGTTCGGCTCGCAACAATATATAGAGAATTGAAAGGGGCAACGCAAGAGATTCATTCAGGCGCCGGGCGCGAGTTTGTCGGGAGCCTCGAAAAAATAGGCGGCCCAGAGTGATCCGGCCCACCCACCGAAACCGGCGTCACCCTCCTGAACCCGGCGTCATCCTGAACCCTGAGCCCCGCGCCGTTCCCCTGAACCGGCGTCATCCTGAACCCGGCTTCAGCCGGGTGAAGGATCTGGCGCGCATCGGGACAGGTCTAGTCGGGACCATCGAGCGCGCCGGCGTTCCTGCCGATCCGCGCGAGATCCTTCACGGCCTGAAGGCCGTTCAGGATGACGCCGTAACAAAATTGGCGGCCAGAGTGGTCCGGCTCATCCACCGAACCAGCTTCACAGGCCCTAACCCGGCGTCATCCTGAACCCGGCTTCAGCCGGGTGACGGATCTTGCGCGCAGCGGGACAGATCTAGGGAACGATGTACTTCGGGCGAGTGTGCGCAAACCTGACGCTTCAGCTGATCTGTACCAGGTCGCTGGCCTCCGACACCGCCGCCGGCGCCGGAAACTGCGGCGCGCGCCACGAGTCGAAGATGGATACCTGGTGCACACAGGAGACAGTGCAGTTGGGAGCACAGGTTTTTTCCGACAGATATTCGCGGCGAATGTCTTCAGTTGTGTATTGCTCCAGCGGAATGGCGGGATAGCCGCGCTGCTGCGAGCAATAGTGCACCAAGCCATCTTCGCAAATGTAAAGATAGCGCGCCCCGGCGCGGCAGCGCCATTGATTCGGGCGGCCTTGCGCAATATTGTCCTGGAAGCCGTTGATCCGGGTGAAGCTGCTCTTTTCCATCGACTTCATCTCGTCGTAGACCCGGCGCTCTTCCTCATTCAACGGCTGCAGCTGCCCCGAGCCGTCGTGAATGATGCCGATGGTAGAGCTGAAACCCAGGCCCAGGGCGCGTTTTCCGATGACCAGCGCATCCTGCGGATTCTTTACCCCGCCGCCCACCACCGAATTAATGTTCACGTGAAAGTCGGCGTGCTCGGCAAGCAGCTCCAGTTTCCGATCCAGCACCTTGAGGCTCTTTTTGGAGACCTCGTCCGGAGTGACGTTGTCGATCGAAATTTGCAGCCACTCCAGCCCGGCGCGGTTGAGGCGTTCAATACGTTCCGCCACCAGCAGGTAGCCGTTCGTAATCAGCCCGGCGATCATGCCCCGTTGGCGAATGCGTTGGATGATCTCGTCGAGCTCGGGATGAAGCAGCGGCTCGCCGCCGCTGATGGTAATGACCGATGTCCCGAGCGCCGCCAGTTTGTCCACGCGCTCGAACATCATCTCGGTCGGAACAGGTTTGGAAAAATCGTCGTATTCGTTGCAGTACTCGCAAGCCAGGTTGCAGCGCCGGATCGGAATGATGTGCGCCAGCAGCGGATGATCGGTCGAAGCCAACGCGCTGGCGATCATGCGGGCTCCCCGCGCGTTGCGGTGGAGCGCCTTCAAGCGGCGGCGCACTATGGTCCCGGCGGATGGCATGGTTACTACTTTATTAAAGCATAGGGATGGCCGGAGTGCACCGGATCCGCAGCATTTGGTGCGATTTGCGGAGTGAATGGACGGCTTCAGTGGGCGAAGGTATGGCCGGCTTTTATCAGGGATTCTACTGCCGCGGCGGCGTGCTCCGCTTTGACCAGTATGTAGTCCGTGTCAAAAGTAGAGACAGCAAAGATCGGAATACCGCCCTCGGCTAGGGGACCGAGGATAGAGGCCAGCACTCCGGTGAGTGAAAAAGGAAATGGGCCCTCCAGCCTGAAGCAGCTCCACGGCGATTCACAGTTCGCGCCGGTCGGAGCCTGATCGATGGGGCAAACGATGGACAGTTCTTCAGCAGTTCGCGTGATGGAGGTGAACTCCGCGGCGGCGCATTGCGGGACCGGAGCATCCGGCGGCAAGCGGCAGACCGCGAAACTATCGGCGAGTTGACGGAATTTCAGGCGCATGAACAAAGTCTTGCTTGGCGATCTCCCTGGCTTTCGCTTAAATCGAAACTTAGCCGAGCCTCGCTCGCCCCGGACGGGTCGGAGACCCGTCCCCACACGGTCTCAACTCGTGCCTGCGGCTTTTTTAACTGCCGCTTTGGCGAGCAGGCGGGTTGAGTCGAGCGTGGGAAGCGGTGAAGTATCGGGCGTGACCAGCAACGGAATTTCCGTGCAGCCCAGGACTACCGCGTCGCAGCCCTGTTCTGCCAGGCTCCGGATTACGCCCTGAAAATATGCCAGAGAAGGCGCGGTGAACTGGGCATTCACCAGTTCGTCCATGATGATCTGGTTGATTTTTTCACGCGCCGGCGCGTCCGGGGTGCGCTGTTCGAGGCCGGCGCCTCTCAACTTTTCCGCATAGACCGGGCCTTCCATCAGGTAGCGGGTCCCCAGCACGCCCAGGCGTTTGAAATGGCTTCGGCGAGCCTGGTTCGCAACCTCCTGCGCGATGTGCAGCCAGGGACGCGGCGATCGCGGCTCGACCCGATCAAAGGCCTGATGAATGGTGTTGTCCGGGCAGATCAGGAAATCGGCGCCCGCCTTGGCCAGTTTGTCGGCCGACGAGAGCATCAGATCGGCAACTCCCTGCCAATCGCCGGCATAAATGCAACTCATATAACGGGCCAGGGGATGAGTATGCATCGAGACTTCCGGATGATCGTGCATTCCCATCAGGTGTCCGCCTTCGAGCGCGATGGTGCGATAACACAGCGCCGCGCCTTCCGCGCTGCAAGCCACAATGCCGATGTGCTGGGTCATGGAATGTTTGTCCGTTAAGGGAGCAGGTCTGCGTCCAGCCAGCGGAGGCTAAGTGTGGGCCGCCGCCGCGTCAAACAAATTAAGGAATGTCAGTTTCTTTTCCGCGGGCAGGAATGAGGCTTCGAAAGAGTTCCGCGCCAGTTCCCGCAGATGCTCTTCGGTAAAACCGAACGACTGCTGCGCCAACTGGTATTCACGCGCCAGCGATGTACGAAACATGGCAGGATCGTCAGTGTTGAGCGTGATCATGATTCCCTGATCAAAATACTGGCGTACCGGGTGAGCATTTAAGGACGCACATGCGCCGGTGCGCAGGTTGCTGGTAATGCAGATCTCCACTGGAACCTGGCGCGTGGCCAGCTCTTCCACCAATTCCGGGTCTTGCGTGGCGGTGAGACCGTGTCCGATGCGCTCGGCGCGAAGATTGAGTGCACCCCAGATCGATTCAGGCCCGGCATTTTCACCTGCGTGCGCGGTCAGGTGCAATCCGTTATCAGCGGCATATGCGTAAGCGTCGCGAAACAGCTCAGGCGGCCCCTTCTGCTCGTCGCCGCCCATTCCGATGCCCACGACATTATCCTCCCGATGGCGCGCCGCAACTTCAAACACCTCGCGGGCCGCAACCGCGCCAAACTGGCGCACCGCGTCAAAGATCCATAACAGGGAGACGCCGAAGTCGCGCTCTCCTTTTCGGCGGCCTCGCTCCATGCCTTCGAACAGGGCATCGAAATTCTGCTTGCGCCACAGGCAAACTCCCACCGAAACATACACCTCGGCATGCAGCACGTTCTGCGCGCGCAACCTTTCCATGAGGCGGTAAGTGATGAGTTCATAATCGTCAGCCGTCTGCAGGTCTTCGGTCACGGCCTTGAAGGCCATCAGGAACCCGTTGAAATCCTGGTAGCTGTAGAGCTGTTCGATCTCTCCCAGAGTGCTCGTCCTGCCATGGCGCTGGCGCAGTTCGAGCAGGGTCGTGGGATCAATCGCACCTTCAAGATGAAGATGCAGCTCCGCCTTCGGCAGAGTCACAATGAACGAACTGGGCTGCGACGCCATAGCTTGATTGTAGATTGAAGAGAGGCGCTTTGGGAGAATCGATTTCAGATCGAAGATTTGAGATTGAAGATTTCTACAACCGAACAGGTTCAGCCCTTCCATCTGCAATCTGAAATCGTCAATCTGAAATCTCTAGCTCCCGGCCTTGCTGAACTCGCTGTGATGACGGCTGTAGAAGATGTAAATAGCCAGCCCGAGCGCGAGCCAGATGACGAAGCGCAGCCAGGTGATCACGGTGAGTCCGGTCATCAGGCCGCCGCACAGCGCCACGGAGATGAGCGGGAACCAGGGAACGAACGGAACGCGGAAGCTGCGGGGGCGATCGGGCTGTCTGCGGCGAAGAAAAATAACGCCTAGAGAAACCAGGACAAACGCAAACAGCGTACCGATATTGGAAAGATCGGCGGCGTCGCCGATGTCCACCAGTCCGGCGGGGATTCCCACCGCGAAGCACGCAATCCAGGTGGACCAGTAAGGCGTCTTATATTTGGGGTGCACTGCCGAGAAAAGTTTGGGCAGCAGGCCGTCGCGGGACATGGCGTACCAGATGCGCGCCTGTCCATACTGAAAGACCAGCAGTGACGAGATCATGCCCATGAGCGCGCCCACCACGATCACCGAGCGGAAGAAGGGGTGCGCGCCCAGGTATTTCAACGCGTAGGCCACGGGCGCTTCGGCGGCTTCGCCGGAAACGAAAGTCGTGTACTTCATCATGCCCAGCAGGACAATTGCCACCCCAACATAGAGGATGGTGCAGATGATCAGCGAGGCGATGATGCCGAAAGGCAGGTCGCGCTGCGGCGTCCTGCACTCTTCGGCCGCCGTGGAAACGGAATCGAAGCCGATGTAGGTAAAGAACACGATGGCCCCGCCGGTAACAATTCCAGCGAATCCTGAAGGCGCGAACGGCGTCCAGTTCGCCTTATTGACCAGCATGCCTCCCACAACGAGGAAAGTAAGAATCGCGCCGATCTTGATCAGCACCATTACGTTGTTGGCCCCGGCCGATTCCTTTACCCCCCGGACCAGCAACAGCGTCAGAATGAAAACGATCAGGAAGCCGGGCAGGTTGAAATAAGAGCCCGTCCAATGTCCCGAAGCCCACACCGGGCTGGCCCACTGGTTGGGCAGATTCAATCCGAACGCCGCCAGTTGCGCCTTTGCATAGCCGCTGAACCCGACAGCCACCGCCACGTTGCTCACCACATATTCCAGGATCAAATCCCAGCCGATGATCCAGGCAAAGATTTCGCCCAGGGTTGCGTAGGAATATGTGTAAGCGCTGCCCGCGATCGGGATCATCGACGCCAGTTCCGCATAGCACAGGCCGGCAAAACTGCAGGCGACGGCCACAAGCAGAAACGAGATGGCGATCGAAGGGCCCGCCGCCGGGCGCCCGTGCATCAGCGCTCCCGCCGTGCTGCCCGTGCGCAGGAAGTTGCTGATCAGGTCGAGAACCTGGGCGTGCAGGATGGAGGGAGCCTCAAAGTGCTCTCCCGCCGCGGCGGTGCCGGTCAGAACGAATATGCCGGAGCCGATGATGGCGCCAATACCCAGGGCAGTGAGCGACCAGGGTCCGAGCGTTTTCTTGAGACGATGCCCCGGTTCGTCGGCTTCCGCAATCAGCTTGTCAATGGACTTGCAGCACAGCAGCTGGTTTTCAGAGGTGCGGGCCGATGGTGGTTGGGCCAAAGGTGTGGTCTCCTGTAGCTTCTGGCATCACTAACCCGGCAATTGGCACTTGGCATTTAGCCAATGAACGCGGGCCACGCGCTCATAACTAGTTGCCAAGTGCTGAATGCCTGACTGCTCTTTACCGCTTGGCGGTACCGCGCGCCATCTTTTTCACTTTGCGCTTGGCCGAACCGCGGGCATATTCCCGGGGCTTCAGCGGATTTTCCGCCTTGCGCTTTTTGCGCGATGCGCGCTTGGTTTTCTTGCGTTCTTCTTTGGTCAGTTTGCTTGTGTTTGCCATGAGTGCGGTTCGTTTCTCCTTAATAAAATCGCTACTAGCTGCTTGCTTCTGGCTTCTAGCCACCAACGTCGAAATCTGCGATCTGGCGAGAAGCTAGAAGTCAGGAGCTAGAAGCGCCTTAGGCACCCTCCAGCTGCGCATACTTCTCCACCAGCTTCTTCAAACCGAAGCGAGGGAATTGTACCGTAATCTTGGCATCTTCACCTTCTCCTTCGCGCTGGTAGACCGTGCCTTCGCCATATTTCGGGTGGCGGACCTTTTGGCCGGGACGGAAGCCTTTTTTGCCTCTGGGAGCCTCCACCGGCAGTTTGGGGACGCTGAATTTCTTGCCTCGCGACGCGAAAAAATCGGCAATGTTCTCGATGGAGTTGTACGACTTGCCGGAGTACGACGCTGCCGGCGCACGCGCCTTCTGCGGACCGGTCCAGGCAGCGCTCTGGTCCTCGTCCTCATATGCGTAGTGAGTGGGTTCTTGCCCGTGTGGTCGCGGGCGACTCGCCCGCGTCTGAGTATGCGCGGGCGAGTCGCCCGCAGCCACATGACCTCCTCGACCTCCGCGACTTCTTCCTGATGACCCCAGATCTTCCACCAACTCCATCGGAATTTCCTCCAGAAACCTGGACGGGATGCTGGCTTCGGGCAGATCAGTCCCGTAGCGGCGGCGATAGACGGCGCGAGTCAGAATCAGCGTGTCCATAGCGCGGGTCATGCCCACATAGCACAGGCGGCGCTCTTCTTCGACGTCGTCCGGCTGCAGGAACGTGCGCGAGTGCGGGAACAGGCCCTCCTCCAGACCTCCGAGGAAAATCAGGGGAAACTCCAGACCCTTGGCGGCGTGCAGGGTCATCAGAGTGATCTGTGCCCGCTCGTCGTACGCGTCGGCGTCGCTGACCAGGGCAGCATGGTCCAGGAACTGGTCGAGGGTCTCGCCGCGGTCTCGGGAATCCATGGCCGCGTTCACCAGTTCCCGCAGGTTCTCGACGCGAGAGTAAGCCTCAGGCGTGTCTTCATCCTCGAGCAGCTTGATGTAACCGGTTCGATCAATAAGAAATTTCAGAATTTCCGCGGTACTGGCGGCGGGCGCATTTGTAGCGCCGGCATCCTGCCGGCTGTCGTGGAGGCGTCCCGCCTCCACTTCATCGTCAGGCAAAGCGCTCGCCGGTTCCCCCACAGGGGGGGCTTCGGAGCCGATCTCTTCGTCCGATCCCAGGTCGCCGCCAAAATCGAAAGAGAAATTATCCGGGCTGAAGTCGGTATCGTCTTCGATGGGGGGAAGTTCCACATCTTCGCCGTCCGCGCCGCGCGGGCGAGTCGCCCGCGGCCACGCCGGCTTGTCGTCTGCGCCCGCCGTCTCTTGCAGGCGCTCGGCATAGGTTCCAGCCAGAATGGCCCGCCCGTCCTCGATGATGTCCGTGAATATCTTCAGAGCGGCCAGCGCGCGCGGCGGCAACAACTGGCGTTTGATCGCTTCCGCAATCGCGCCCCACAGGGAAAGCCCGGTTTCGAGCGCGACCCTTTCCAGGGTTTCGATGCTGGTTTTGCCGATTCCACGAACTGGGGTGTTGATGACCCGCAGCAGGGAGATCGAGTCGTCCGGGTTGTGGATGACTTTGAGGTACGAAATCATGTCCTTGATCTCGGCGCGCTCGTAGAACGAGAAGCCTCCGACCACGTGGTACTTCAATCCGTAGCGCCGCATGGCTTCTTCATAGAGCCGCGACTGCGAGTTGGTGCGATAGAGCACGGCGGCGCGGGCATTCTCGCCCTGCTCGATCGCTTCGCGCATGTATTTCGAAATGTAGTCGGCGGCAAAGAGGGCTTCGTTTTCGCCGTCCGGGGCTTCGTAATAGCCGACTTTGGCGCCGCCCTGCCGCGAGGTCCACAGGTTTTTGCCCTTGCGCTTGAGGTTGTTCGCGACCACCGCTGACGCAGCTTGCAAAATGTTCTGGGTCGAACGGTAGTTCTGCTCCAGGCGGATGATCTTCGCCTCGGGAAAATCCTTCTCAAACTCCAGAATGTTGCGGATATCGGCGCCCCGCCAGGAATAAATCGACTGGTCTTCATCGCCCACAGCGCAAATGTTGTGATGGGTGCCGGCCAGGAGACGCATCAGTTCATACTGCGGGCGGTTGGTGTCCTGATACTCATCGATCATGACGTACTGATAGCGACGGTTGTAATAGTCACGCACCGCCGGCACGGCTTTCAGCAGGCGCACGGTTTCGAGCAGCAGGTCGTCGAAATCAAGCGCGTTGGCCTTGCGCAGCTCCTTGCGATATTCCTCGTAAATGTGGGCTACTTTTTCTGTTTTTGGATCGCCCGACTGCAGATACACCTCCTGCGGATCGAGCATATGGTTCTTGGCCCAGGAAATATGGGACAGCACCGCCCGCGGCGTGGTCTGCTTGTCGTCGATGCCGAGGCGGCGCATCGCCGACTTCACCAGTTGTTGCTGGTCGGACTCGTCGTAGATCACAAAGCTTTTCGTCAGTCCGATCGGCGGCTGGCCGGGAACGGATGAAGGGATACGCAGTTGTTCAATATCCCGCCTCAACACACGAACACAGAAAGAGTGAAAGGTCGAAATAGTCGGCTTGGCGATGGAGAGCCCGCCCACCAGCTTGTCCACGCGCTCAACCATTTCCTGCGCGGCCTTGTTGGTAAAGGTCATGGCTAGGATGGCTTCCGGCATCACGCCCAGATTTTCGATGAGATATGCAATGCGATAGGTGATGACCCGGGTCTTGCCGCTGCCCGCACCCGCGAGGATAAGCACCGGCCCCTCCGTGGTTTCAACGGCGGCGCGTTGTTGCGGGTTGAGTTGGTCGAGAAAGGACAAGTGCGGAACGGCTCCCGGCTTTGCCACTCAAAAGGCTCGCTGGCTGAATTTTACAGGGGATCAACGATTTGCGGATTTCGGAGACATCCTGCGCACTGCCCGGCTGAATCTTCCCTGCTCGGAGACTATCCCGTCTTCGTGGCGGTTCGCTGGGTGGCGCATTCTTCACACGGACACACATCGCGCAGGAACTGCCAGGAATAGATGCCCAGCTCATGCCCATCATTCCAGTGGAACTTGATGGCGTACTTGCCCACGCCCTCCGCCGAAAGCGGCTTGGCTGTCTCCTTGAACATGGGGAGCGAGCCGGGCGCGACTTTAGGCCGTTCGCCGGGCTGGCGGCCCGACTTGCCGCGCTCGTCGTCACAAAGGGCGCAGGGGCAGGCGTCGCGCAGAAAGGGGAAAGAGTAGTGCGAACGGTGGCCGTCCTTCCACTCGATGTCCAGCCCGGTGCCGGTGGTCAGGTTCACTTTTACCGACTTGGGATCGGGCGGTGCGGCCATGATTTCAGTATAACCTCGTGTGTGGGTCGGACACTCCTGTCCGACGCCTTTGCCGTTGCCTTTGACTTTGATGTTTCGGGTGAAAATAGAGACAGGATCAAGAAACAGATCAAGTTCAAAATCAACAGCGTCGGACAGGAGTGTCCGACCCACGCGGGCTGGCAAAACCCTGCAAATTCAGTTAAAATTGTTTTTTAACCGAGCAAGTTCTGAACTTACCTGGAGCAGTGTCCATGGCACAAGTATGTGAGATCTGCGGCAAGGGGCCGCAATTCGGAAACAACATCAGCCACGCCCATAACGTCACCAAGCGGCGCTGGAATGTGAACCTGCGGCCGGTGCACGCCAAGGTGGGCGCCTCGACCCGCCGGATTCGCGTCTGCACCTCCTGCCTGAAAAGCGGCAAAGTCGTCAAAGCGTAAGAGCCGAATTCGAAATCCCTACTTTTTGATGGCGTCATCCTGATGGCCTTCAGGCCGTGAAGGACCTGGCGTGGACCGCCCGAGACCGGGCTCCCGTCTTGTACGCTTGGCTGTTCTCTTATTACATCGTGATACGATATATTGTAGACAGACATGGAAAACACTCTCGCGCTTTCCGACTACCGGGCATTGGCCGAACTGCGCTACCAGATTCGCCGCTTTCTTCACTTCAGCGAACAGGCAGCGCGGAAAATGCGGCTGGAACCTCAACAGCACCAGTTGATGCTGGCCCTCAAGGGGCTGCCGGACGGGCTGCACCCGACCATTGGAACGCTGGCCGAGCGCTTGCAGCTGCAGCACCACAGCACCGTCGAACTGGTAAACCGGCTTTCCGCCCGAGGCTTGGTGCGGCGAAGCCGCGCCGGGGATGACCGTCGTCAGGTCCTGCTGGGGCTTACCGCGAAAGGCGAAAAAGTACTTCGCGAATTGTCCATGGGGCACAAGGCCGAGTTGCGCACCCAGGGTCCGGCACTGGTCGCCGCCCTGGAACGGGCCATGCGGCCGACCAAAAGCGCTCCACCGCTGCCCAGGAAAACTCCTTCCAGGCAATTTGGGGAAGCAGGTTACAGGTGACGGAGCCGAACCAGAAAGAAGTTTCCGGAGCTGGCGCGGGCCGCGAGGGCCACCCGGCGATCACGGCCACAGGCGTTCGGGTGGGCGACACCACGCTGGCCGAGCCCGCCCAATTCCGCATGGTGCTGGTGTCATTCCTGGCCGCGGGGATTGGGCTGATCGCCGGGGGCATTGCGTTTCTGCTGTACCGGCTCATCGGGCTGCTGACCAACATTTCTTTCTATGGCCGCATCATGGCCGACTTCACCAGCGCTCGTCACAATCATCTGGGACTTTGGGTCATCCCGATTCCGGTCATCGGCGGACTCATCGTCGGACTCATGGCGAAGTACGGGTCATCGAAAATCAGGGGACACGGCATTCCTGAGGCCATGGAAGCGGTGCTTTTCAATCGCAGCCGCATTCAGCCGCGGGTGGCTATTCTGAAGCCTATCTCGGCGGCCATTGCCATCGGGACCGGCGGCCCGTTCGGCGCCGAGGGCCCCATCATTCAAACCGGCGGCGCCGTGGGATCGCTGGTCGGGCAGATCTTTCACACCACGGCCTCGGAGCGCAAGGTGTTGCTGGCCTGCGGCGCAGCCGCCGGCATGTCAGCCACCTTCAATACGCCCATCGCCGGCGTGATTCTTGCCATCGAGTTGCTCCTGTTTGAGTTCAAGGCGCGGTCGTTTATTCCGCTGGTTGTTGCCAGCACTCTGGCCACCGCGGTCCACATGCAGCTCCTTGGGGCCGGTCCAATGTTCACCGTCACGGCGATGGATTTCGGCGTCCCCGGCGCCTTGCCGTTTTATCTCCTGCTGGGAGTGATTTGCGGACTGGCGGCGGTGGGGTTCAGCAAATTGCTGTACTGGACCGAAGACCTGTTCGAGAAGCTGCCCATTGACCAACTCTGGTGGCCGGCGATCGGGGCCCTGGGTCTGGGTATCATCGGCTATTTCGTTCCCCGGGTGCTGGGCGTCGGCTACGACACCATCAGCGACATTCTGAATGCCAACCTCGCACTGAAACTGCTGATCGTAATCATGGTGGCCAAGGCAGTGGCCCTGGTTATCTCGCTGGGCTCGGGAACCTCGGGCGGCCTGCTCGCGCCCATGTTCATGTCGAGCGCGGCCCTGGGCGGGGTGTTTGCCATCGGGATGAATGAGGTTTTCCCCGCCGCCCACCTTTCGGCCGGGGCATTTGCCCTGGTGGCCATGGGCGCGGTTTTTGGCGCAGCTTCGCGGGCTGCGTTCGCCTTCATCGTCTTCGCTTTCGAAATTACGCGCGACTACAACTCGGTATTGCCCCTGATGCTGGTCACCGTAATTGCCGACGGCGTTGCCATCCTGCTCATGCCCAAGGCTTCCATCATGACCGAGAAACTGGTTCGGCGGGGACTGCGCATCCACCAGGACTACGAAGCCGACGTCCTGCAGCAAATGGTGGTGTCGGAGACCATGGACCGTGAGGCGCCCACGGTTCCCGCCCAGTCGCCAGTGCGGGAATTGGCCGAACGCATCGCCGGTCACGAGCCGGAAGCAAACCGCCATCAAGGAATGTTGCTCCTGGATGGGGAGAGCAACCTGGCCGGAATCATCACCCGGGGAGATATCCTGCGGGCGCTTGATCGGGATCCTTCCGGCGCCATGAGTCTGCTCGAAGCTGGAAGCCCGAAAGTGATTGTGACCTATCCGGACGAGACGTTGCATGAGGCCGCAGCCAAGATGCTGCGCAATAACATCGGCCGCCTGCCGGTGGTGGACCGCAAAGATCCGCGGCACGTGGTGGGTTATCTCGGAAGGCCAGGCATCATGGCGGCACGGTTGCGCCGGCTGGATGAGGAGCACGTGCGCGAGCCAGGCTGGGTCGAGAGGTTCCGCTGAGGCCGAGGTCTCTCCGGTCCGTGCCGATACGCGCCGGATCCTCCACCAGCCTGATAACCGCTCAGGATGACATTCGTAGAGTTTTCGAAGGGATTACTCCGGCTCTTTGACCGGTGGCGGGGTGCTGGCAATGATCCGCTTCTGCGCCGCCACGATCAGCGGCCGCAGGGCCTGCACGGACACGCCCAGAGTGCCGCCGGAAAAGCCGTCGATATAAGCTTCGTTGATACCGATGACCTGGCCTTGTGAGTTGAATACCGGGCCACCGCTGCCGCCGTGGGCGGTGGGGGCGTCATAGATCAGCTTGTCACCGACCACGTCTCCCAGATGTCCGCAGGTGGCCGAGGGACGGATCAAAGATAGCGCTGCCAGTTCGTTGGCTGCGCCAATATCGTCACGACGATACGCCAGGCGTTCGTATACCGCCGGAGGCGACTTCGCAACCATCCCCAGCACGCCCATGGGATAACCCACCACCGCAACCAGCTCTCCCGGGTTCGAGGCTCTCTCCGCCAGCGGCAAGGGCCGCAGGCGGCTGATGGCTTGTGAATTCTCCACATGCAGTACGGCCAGGTCGCCGTTGGCCGACAGGACCAGCGGCGTGATGTCGACCGGCAGCGGGAATCCCGGGAAGAAGGCCACGAGCTTTTCCAGTTCCGGTTTGCCGCCCTTGCTGATCAGCACGTCAGATTCGGCATCTCCGTACCAGGGCTCTGCAACATGCCGGTTGGTCGCCAGCAGGCCTTCCGCCACGACAAAGCCAGTCCCGGAGATGCGGGCCCGCAGGGACGGCCTGCGTCCGGGCATAGAGACGTGGTAGACACCGTAGATGTAGCAGATGGAATTGCGATACCGGTTCAGCACCAGGGCAGGCATGGCCTGCTCTTGCTTCAGTTCATCCACGTCGCGCGTAAGTTGATTGAGTTCGTCCTGGCGATCGTTCGCGAGCAGGGGATGGACGGGTGCCGGCAGGGGAAGCGGCTCGGGCGGCGTGTAGTAATGGGCCATGAAACCCGTCCCGACGATCAGGAACAGTCTTTACAGGAACTGGGCCAACCG